>Ga0247803_1000171_pt1 | contig 39072 bp, 23 predicted proteins | sample UWRJL014104B1_FD_180928 | JGI IMG/M metagenome (GOLD analysis project Ga0247803, IMG submission 180928) | Plant litter microbial communities from Arlington Agricultural Research Station in Wisconsin, United States - UWRJ-L014-104B-1 | ecosystem: Environmental > Terrestrial > Plant litter >... | reverse complement strand
TTGGTTATAATGCTTGAATCTCATATATAATCAGCTGTTAATCACTGATTAAATATACAAAATTCACCAGAAAAAAACAAGCTCAAAAAAAAAATAGCTGCCTCAGTTTTGAGACAGCTACTTTTCTTTTTTTAGCAACCTACAAAAAACACATGCTTTCTAGGATTGAGAATGGAAAAATACGTTTAATAGAAATGTTAGACGAAAAAGAACAAACCTCAATTTATAATATCGTTGATGGTTTAGTGGCTAGTAAAAGATTAAGAGATAATCTTTCTAACGCCCTAGCACTTTAATTAAAATATAATGTTTTATAAAACATAAAAAAAACCTCGCAGATTGCGAGGTTTTTTTATGCACTTTATCTACACACTTTGCGATTGTGTTTTCAAGAACTTTAGTTTTCAACCCACACCAAAGCTATGTTACATAACAAGTCATTATAGTGCTACAGCTAACGCTCTGCACTATAAACTCATTATGTAAAATATCCCCGTTTCTTTAAGACCTCTCCAAACCCCGACGCTGCTGCCCCCGCACTAGGATTTGTTTTTTATTTGCTCAATCGCCTCCGCCGCGGCGGATATGCTTGTTTTTTTGAAACAATGCCAGGAATTTAACAGTAAATAGAAATATCAGGTTTTCGCATTATTTCAAAAAAACAAGCCCAAAACATTGTTTATGTTTTCTGATTATTTAAGACATAAAAAAACAGGCAAATTTGCCTGTTTTTTTGTAACCTTTTATTCTCATTGTGTCTTATCGTTGTGGGTGCGAAGTCAGAGACATTCGCACAGCGCACACAAGAACTCTTCGCAGAGCTGGGTTTGTGTTTTGTATTTGAGTTATTTTAAGACATAAAAAAAACAGGCAAATTTGCCTGTTTTTTTGTAACCTCTTTTAATCGATAAATCATTCTATAGTAGAAGAATTAGGATCAAATTCTTCATGAAATGAACAATCACCAAAAGATATACTGATATCCATAAGGCTCATAACAATACTATCTAAAGATTCTAGATCAAGTTCCTTAAACTTAATTATGACTTTTTTAGAATCTAGTAAAATATCATATAGATAAGACAATTCTTTTGTATCAAAAATGCTTTTGTCTTTTAGTATATTTATAAACTTAATCTTAAAATCTTTATTAGTAGCTTTCAATAACTCAATGTAATGCATAATCTTTATCTATTTTTTTAATCTTCGATTTTTATCTGTAGTGTTCTCTCCTGATTGATTAAATCTACTTGTTTCTTTTTTACCAATTGGAATTATTTCTGAAGATCGTTGAGGAGATCCACTGTTTTCAATATTTTCTAACAATTTCATATCAGCTTTACTTGCAATAGATGATCCTGCTGGGTGTGTATGGTTTATCAATATTGATTTTCCGTCCAAGATACCTTCCATACTTACAGAATTCCCAGTACCTGAGTACAAATGATATGTACCGCCACTTCCATTTTTTCCAGGACCTAATTTGTAAACTTGAGCAAATTCAACCCCAAATCTATTTGTTAAATTTTCCATTGTTTCAACACTCAATCGTGATCCTAATTTCATGCCTTTTTTTCCAGGCAATCCAGCAAAATTTCTGAATGATACACCGTTGGCTTCATTGGCAGTTATTTTTCCATTCGTTCCCGAGGTAACAATTTTATGAAAAACAATCATTGCTGCGATATCGATTACCATATTTTTCATTGGTCCTTTATCAGAATGATATTCTCCACTTCCTAAAGCATCTATAGGATTCTTCTTGAAGTATTTATCAAAATCTTCAATGTAATTATGTGTACCCATTCCTTGTTGGGTTTTACCAACCTCTTCTCCCCAAGGGGTAAAAGTATACCTATCGATACCATTTTTTGGAAGTCCAATAACTGAAACTACAACTTTATCTTGCCAGAACCAACAATCTTCTTTATGAGTTAGCTTTAATTTAGGCTCTGCATCATGCAAATTAATAGTGTAATGTCTTTGTTCTAATCCTTCTAATTCCACTGCATCAATAACTCTATTCTCACTAAATGCAAAAGGAGAATTATAAGCGTATTGCTTAAACAAAGGATCAACAGCAAAGAACCTACCAATTCGTGGATCATGCATCCTAAAGGTATAGTTTATTGAGTTTCCTTCACCCTTAATCTCATTGTCCATTTCCTGACCTTGGAAGCCATAACGATATTCGTTTGAGCTGCCATGACGTGTTGGTACAAGCATACCGAATGGGTAATAATCAGAATAACTAAGAACGTCCGGCATGAAAATACTGCTGCTGCTTACCAATTTTCTATCCGAAATTACCGAGAGAACGTTACCTAAATGGTTCGATAATTCGTATTGTTTGTCTCCTACAAAACGATAAGCTGTTATTGGTGCCCCAGGTACAGCTCCTTTACCTTCGCCTTGTACCAGCCCTTCGCAAACATCACCAATACCATTTTTATTGACATCTTCCTGAAATGGGTTTTTTATGGTTGGGCAGTTATCGCATACGTCGCCTATACCATCGCCATCGGTATCGGCTTGGTCAAAGTTAGCAATTAATTTGCAATTATCGCAGGCATCACCTCTGCCATCTCCATCGGTATCGAGCTGATCCGGATTATAAATTAAACAATTGTCGCATACATTCCCTACACCGTCCTTGTCATCATCTTCCTGCAGTGGGTTAAATACATACGGGCAATTGTCATTAACATCAAGTAGACCATCACCATCACTATCATCGGCTCTTGCACCACAATAACTTTGCGAGAAAACAATATCAGTACTATTGCCTAAAATCATAGTTTGCCCTGTTGTAGAGGCAGGTGTTCCTTTTCCTTCATCAAAACTAAAATAATTGTTTTTGATGTCTTCCAGTTCCTGACCGTTGTCTACCTTATAACTAAAGTCGCACATCTCAGCTTTTAGGGCATTGTAGGTATCAAATGAATCCTGACGATACTCAATCTTGGCTGCACCTATGGTATTAGGAGATAAGTGAATTTCTAATCGCTGATCATCACTGTTATTTTTATATTTATCTTCATATTGATCGCTGTCATCCATAACTACTTTGAAGGTAGCGGTTGTTTTGTGTTTATTACCATTAAGAATAATATCAACTTTATAATCAGATGAATCTGAGTTTTCTGTTATTTCAATATTTAAATCCCATTCGTCTTCAGGAATAGCAGTCGAAGCAATTCGATAATCGGTTACATCTTTGTAATTTCTAAAAGAATGGCCTGTATGTCTATTAAAACCTCTTCTAAAATAAAAAGCATTATGGGATCTTCTGTATTTTACAAGTGATACAATAGGTTTGTATCCCTGATTTGTTTTCTCGACGAATACTAAAACAGAACTTAAAAACGACTGTGACCTGTCTCTGGGCCAATTGCCTTCTTTAGATTTACTGTGCAAGGCTGCTACCAGATTAGTTCCTGTATTGCTGGAATCTATTTTTAAATGCGTTGCTAAGGTTATTGATTCTGTTTTTGTCGTTGCATTTTTAAACAAATTAATGGTATTTTCCGGTTTTTCATCCCATTTTGCAGCCCCATTTATAGTTTTAAAGTTTAAACCATATTGGTCTTTTGGAGTTTCAGGAATTGTAGGCACTACTGTTTGTGTACCTGCCAAAAGATTTCCTGATCTTAAGGTACTTTGTACTACATCTGCGCTGATTTCTTTTCTCCCTCTCTCGACTCCCAGACGGCTGCTGCCATAAATATCCTGCTCTACCAGATAATATTTTATAACAGTTCCTTGTTTTACCATTTCATAAGTACTCAGCACATTGCCTTGTGCATCGCGCTGGTAATAGGTTGTTGTAGCATTGAATCCGCTGGTTACTGTTTTGGCAGTTCTGTTGCCCAGACCGTCATATTCAAAACTAATAACTGTGCCATTTGCTTTGGTAACTGTTTTTACTTTTCCGTCTGCTCTCCAGGCTATAGTTTGCCCTTCTTGTTTATCAGAAATTAATTGTCCGATGTCGTCATAACCGTAATTATCATTAACCTGATTGTCTATATCTAACGAAGTATCACTGGCTGCTCCGTTTGTAAATACGCTATTGGCAACGGCATCGTTTACATGGCGTAATTTGTTTGTACCCAGTGTATAATTATAACTAAGCTGATCCATTAGGGTTATAGCTCCTGTAGAGAGCGGCGCCCAGCGGTTTAGGAAAGTTAAGTTTCCGTTTTTGTCATAACTGTAATCTGAATGATAGCCAACAGTTGGATTATTGCTGCTTAAATCTTGATTGTAAGAAATCGATTTTGAAGTCATTTCTTTAATCCTGTTCAATTGATCGTATTTGTACGAATTAAACTGGGTCGAAATTGGTTTTTGATTATTGTCGAGCAACGAGGTTACCATTTCTTTGATATTACCATTATACAGGTTGATGTTTCCTTCAAGATTGCTTTCTTTACTAAAACTAAAGATGGTATTATCTCTTGTATTAAAACGCGACTGGTAATCGCCTTTGTAATAATTTAAGGCAAAACCAAAGGCATCCTGAGCTACAGTTAATCCATCTTTTCCGGCATCGTATTGTGAGCCAAGTTTTTCAGAATTTACTCCTTTAAGCCATCCCTGCAGGGTATAAATATAATCTAGTCCCTGTACTTTTTTATCACCAAGTTCCACACGTGCCAGCGGTCCATGATCGTAATAAAGGTAATTCGCTTCTTTTTCCCAGATTACATTGTCTTTACTGGTGTAAACCTGCTGAATTCTGTTATCTGCATCATAGTCATACCGGTGTATAAACTGGTCTTTTGTACTGTTAGGCTGGTAGGTTACTTTATTTACGTTGCCGCTAATTAAGTCATAATCGTACACGACCTTTTTAAGATCCTGCTTAAGCTGTTTTAGTTTGTCATTATTGTTTGTATGGTATACCAACTCTTTTACATTGCCGTGTACGTCATAGTCGTACAGTATGGCGTTATTGTATTTATCGTATGCTTTTATCGTTGTTAAATCGGCAGTTAACTGATCGTAATACAATACTGCGGTTACTCTTTTATGGCTATTATCAGAGCCATAATTTGTAAACCAGTCGTTGGTATCTGCCAACGGCGTGTCATACAATGTTTTAGTGACCTGATCCAGTAAAACGCTTTGATTATACGGGTATTTGTCTACAATGGCATCAACTGGTACAAGGCCGCCTGTGTTTGTAAAAACGAGTCTTCCCTTGTCGTTAATAGACAATGTTATACCGGTTTTTACTTCAAATTGTCCGGCTTCGATAACTCTACCTAAACCATCATAGCGGGTGTAGCTAAAACGGGGTTTGGTTTTTATCTGATTGGCATTTTGAGAGGCTACAATTCTTCCAAGTGCATCATAGGCAAATCTGGTTACATTGCCATCGGGCGTTTTTTGCCATACCAATTGGTTCAATGAATTGTAACGGTATTGGGTTTGCATGGTATGTACCGGTGCGACCTCGATACCGTTTACGAGGATTAAATCTTCTTTTAGAGGATTATTTTCTCTTACGGTTTTTATAGTTTCATTCGAGGCTGGCAATAATCTTTGCACTCCCTGTGGCGGAACTGTCTGGATTAAATTTCCTGCCTGATCATAATAATACAGCGTATATTGGTACTCTTTGTCAAAAGAAGTCTGAGTCAGGGTTTCTGTTAATCCTTCCAGAGAAGCCTGAAGATATCGTTGCTTGAATTCTTCTTTTTTACGTGCATAAAAAGCATTTTCGATTTCTTGTTTGTTTGATGCTTTTACTATGTTTTCAAATATTTCGCATGGCGTCCCGATGTCGGTAACCGGAACTTCAATACTAAATGTTGGCGCCATAATTGAAGGGGCACATACGTTATTATTAGTTACATATTTATTGGCATATTGTATCCAGGTTTGTAATTCTTCTGTTTTAGCTGTTTTTTGTACAGCTACATAATTAGCGTAACTAGTAACAGCTTCCTGTGTTTCTGGATTACCATATTTTAATTTGGTTGTTCCAAATTCATCAATGGTTACAAAAAGCGGATTTTTTACCGTTGTTATTTGTAGCTTCGTTAAATAGGCCAGATAATCTGTACTGATATAGCCAAAATTAGCTTCGCAGAAAAATTTTGCATCTTTGCTTAAATTTTCCGGCATTACATAATCTGACACTTTGGATTTTACAACAGTTTTAAAATCGTTCCATTTATCGCCACAGATTATTGGAGCTACTGTTGGTGGGATACAGAAGGTGTTGCAGTTTATTTCTTCCTTTTGTAGAGAAAGAGATTGAGAATTTAATAAACTTTTTGCTGGCGTATTATTTCTGGTTACATTACCATATTGATCCATAGTGATCTCACGAAAATTATTTTCATTAATTGTCGTGATATTCTTCGGTGTTGACATGAGTAATGTTTTTCCTCTTTCAAAAAAAAGACATAAATCATATATGTAACCAATCCAGCCACCATACTGAGTTCTAGCATACCAAACAGAAATACCTATTTCACCATTATTTGAAATTCTAGTTCTCCCAAAATTATCTGTATAATTAATGTCAATTAGAGTTTTATTCCTACTTCCATTATTATAAGGTTTGATATCGATAGAATTAATGTATGCTAAATCTTCTAAATTAATATTTTCAATCTCAATAGCCCCCTGATAATAATTATCATTTAGTCCAATATAAGGAGAGTTATTAAAATTCAATGTTATGGTATTACCAACTGTGTATAAATAGTACTCATCAAATATGACCGGAGCTTTGAAAGATGAATTATTATATCCTTTTAAAATATTAATATAACGTTCTTTAATTTTAGATTGTTCCATAAAATTAGCTACAAACTGATTATTATAATTGTAATTATAACCATCATTTCCATTTTTACTAATAGAATGTTTAAATCCATTCTTGACTATATGATTCCCCGGTCGAAAAAAATCATTAAAAATATCTTTTAAGCCATTTTCAAATAAAACTTCATCCTCTGCAAACAAATCGCAAGCAACAACTTTTATTTGTGCAATTGGGTCACAGGCATCTCCAACTCCATTTCCATCATAATCCCATTCGCCACAAGGCGAGCAACAGCTGAAGTAAAGAGGTTTAGCAGGATTTCCGGAAGTAATTTTTGCACCTAACTGTTTACTTGTAAAAAAAGCTCCTTTTCTAACAGTTAGATTTAATATATTATATTTGCCGTTTTGCACATCGCCTATGGTGATATTACTTATACGGTCTGTGCCTAAAATATAACCAGAAAGGTCTATTATCAAACGTTTGCTGTCGTTAACGGTAATGGCAACACCATCGCTATTGTTTTTCCATTTTACAACATCGCTTTGATTTATACCAAAATAGGTATAGAGATAATCGCTTGTAAAAACATCATTATTGGTAATATTTACCTCACTGTTTCTAATGGTTCCGCTGGCTTGTAAATTAAATACCAGTGCTCTGAAAGCACTGTTAAACTTGTCTTTTTTATTGCATTCCGGAGCTGCCAGACTTGTACAGCCATTAATATCGGCTTGAGTGGTACCTTCTATAATTACTTCTTCGGGAGATGTACAACTATCGGCACTGTTTTTTCTTTTTACAACAGCAAGAATCTGAAATTTATATATTTTATTGGCTACATCAAAGCCAGGCATTGCATAAATAGTTTTAAATGCAATAATATCTTCCCAATTTGGGGCATTTACAATTGTACCACAAGGATTCTTGTAATTGGTTTTACTATTTGTAAATCGCAACTGAATAGGAGTTGCAATATCATTATTCATGTAGGTAAAACCAATATTAAGATTGCCTGACGTATCCTGGGTAGCTTTAATTTCTGGTGTTTCAGTAGCTGTTTCAAGATTAAAACCAGAGTTAAGCTGTGCATTAAATAATGCCGGGGTTAAAAACGGCATACTCGATGTTTTTAAGCCATTTACCAATAATCCCTTACTTTGAATTGTGGGATCTAATAATCCTTTCAGGAAATATTCCAGATCATTTGCTCTTGGGCATTGACCCGTTTGTCTGTAAACAGCTGCTTCTGCAGTAGCTTTTGCAGCTTCCAAAATTTGCTGGTCGTTTAGTGCCGCATCATAACTAAAATCGACTGGAACAAATCTTTTGTCTTTCTTTTCATAAAATGATGCCGTTAAGTCTGAACATGCCAGTTCTACGCCTGTACTTGCAGGGGTTGTATTAGGCACTGCAGGCGTTTGCGGAATTTTATTGATTAATTTGTTAAGCTCTTCAAAATTATTTGGCGTTGCAGTTGTGTATTTTTTAAACAAGCTGACAAATGTATCCGAGCTTTCAAGATTGCCTATACAATCGTTATAATTATTGTTTTTAATTGCATGAATATGAGAGAAAACGGTACGTGTTTTTTGTTTAAAAGCAGTATAATAGGTTCTGAAATTAGTCCAGATTCTTTGTTTTAAATTTTGGTCGCTCATGCTGTTAATATCGCTTAACAACTTACTATTTGATTTATCTATAAAAATCTGATATTCTGACTGAGCAGCAATACCGTTAGCATAAGCAGCAAAATAATAAGCTGTCTGAAGCATGGTTAATTTTTTGCCGTTTGCTAAGGCTAAGCCATCAAAATTTGTATTTAAGGCTTCTTTAATTAAATCTTTACGAAGTTTATAATCGGCATCAGATTCTACACCGGCTTTCGAATTGTAAAAAGGATCGCTATCGCTACTTGTAGACTCTACATTAAGGAGCTTATCGATTTTACCTCCTACTGAAAATATTGTATTGTCTTTTACCGTTTGTGTTTCGACATCAAAATAATCTGTATTTGATAATTTTTCATCAAAACCGTCTGAGTTATACCCGTCGCCATTTAATTTCGTGCAAAACGAATTATTGTATACATAATATTGATATTCGGGATGGTATGGCAACAATGCATTAGCCCAACCTGGTTTCCATAATGAAATAAAATCAGCAGCATAACGCAAATATTTAGGCTGTACCAAAAATGCATTTGGATCATCGCTATCAGGATCTTGTTTTACAACTGCATTATCCATCAGACCGGGGGTGTAAACACCATCTCCAACCAGTTTTACGTTTATCAATGATGTTGACCCGTTTTCTTCTTTGTAAGATCCTCCATAAGGGTTTCTCCAGCTGTTATAAGCGACTTTTATTTCTTCGGGTTTACTGGTATCAGGATTTATTTCTGTCTTTACAGTATAACCACCATACAATAACTGGTTATTATCATTAAAAATACTTAGTGGGTCCAGAATTTTATTACTGGATGAATCTTCATCATCAATAGTTTCAATACCTTCTATAGAACCGTATTGCCCATGAGGGCTCATATCGCCTAATAGCATGTCCAGATTAAGACTGCACACATTAATGGGTTGCTTGCATAACTCACGGCAACCGGCTAATAATCCCCTAAATTCATATTTAAAATCAGCCGCTTTAGGAAGTATTTGTTCCTGACTGAAACCTGATGCTACATATTGAGATCCGTTATAAGTAAATGTAGTAGTTGTAAAAAAACCATTTAGGTTTTTAATTACATATTGTTTTTCAGCAGAAATAACATACGTTTCTCTCCCTAATGTATTGCCCAACTCATTTTCATCGGTCGATAATTTTAGTTTAAAAGCAGCACATTCTGTAGCAGTAAGACCATCACAAACCAATGATTCTTCGCAGCTTTTGCAGGTTACATTACAATCTACAGCAGTTACATCTGCTTCTAAAGCAACTAAATCAGGTAAACATTTTTTGTTTTTTATTAATTCAGCAACATAGTCATCTGCATATTGATTTAATGCATCCTGATTTATTCTAAGATCTTTACTAATAGGATAAGTTCCTACTTTTAAAAAGTTTCCGGAATCAAGCGCTTTGTATTCTCTTTTTGTAATATTTAAAGGCAAAGCTGTAAAAGAGTTCAAATTTTGTACTCCAAATTTATCCTGTAGCAGGTTAGCATCTGTCAGTAATTCTACGGCGCAGTCATTCTTCATACTAATACCCCAGTCATACACAAAAGGGTACTGTTTTCCGTTCAGGCAGTCTTCCGTATAGGAACCTTCTGTTTTATTGAGGGTGTATTCAATTTTAACCTCTCCTTCTTTTACGATCGAAACGGGGGTATTTACCTGTATACCATCTTGGTAAACCCCATTACGTCCTGATGAATATTTATCATTGTTTGCTAATAAATTAGCTATTGTTAATTGATGTAAACCTGTATTAGCTTCATCATCCAAAGACACTAGATTTGTATTATTATCACCTATAAGAGCAGTAGCCACAGTTCTTCCTTGTGGGTCAAGATAACTCACGCTTGCCTGCTTATTAGGATCAACAACAATATTTTTTTTGTAGTGTGCAAAATCACCTACCTTGTAGCCAAAAATTCTATTAAGTTCTTCTTGCTGGGGCTGCCCGTAAAAATACTGCATTTCATGGCCTTTGCCTATTTGATGGTCAAATCCAACACCTCCTTTTCTCTTTATTCTGCCGGTGTTATCCGGTGTATATTCTACCTGGGAAAAAGGGTATCCTTTTGCATCAGGAACTAAATCCTGGTAGTTCTCTCGTTTTACATTATTTGAGGAGTAATATTTACCCGAACCAGCATCAGTTGACATGACCGGTACAGGTTCAGGAGCACAATCTAACACAGTAGGATTGTCCCAGTCAAAGTCATTATGCGAGTAGAGCGAATTTGTTGCGTTTTTGTTTAAATCAGAATAAAAACGAATTCCTGATGCTTCTACAGGAGCTGGTAAAACTTCAATTGCAGCTCTTCCCTGGTTATCATAGATTACCTCTCCAACAATAGCTTTGTTGTTAGTATTTATTTTAGTAACTGTCTGGCGATTGCGAAGGCTTCCGTCAAAATAACTTACGACTTCTTTTTTCTTTCCGTCTTCGGCAAAAGAAGATTGATATTGCCAGTTTTTTTGGCCTGCTTCATGTGCCTTATCTATTTCGATTATATGCTTCCATTCACTTACCAGTTTAAAAGAATCTGTTAAACCGGAAGACCATATTCCATAAAAGTTTTTAGAGGTATCATCAAGAAAACGTCCTACAGGCCTTATGCGGTAAATCAAATAGCCATTAGAATATACTAAAGGAATTCTATAAGTCGTGTTTTTGGTTTGAATTCTGGTACTGTTTAGTTTGAAATCCTGTTCGCTCAGAGCAATTTGATTTGTTTCTAACTTACCTCCAGCTGTATTGTAATTGTCGATCCACGTCCATTCAAGCTCGTATTCTACAGCCGGAGCTTTCAGGTCTTTGGTCCAGTTGATTACTAACTCTTCGGCACCATCGCTAACTTTAGCCACTTGTTCTTCGTCTGTTCCTTTGTATTTTACCAGTTTATGTGTTATTGGAAATACGGATGTAAATTGTGTAGCACCAAGCTGCATGTTGTAATAACGATCTGTATTAAATTTTAATTCTAAATAAACCGAAGAATTAGAAACTGTTGTAACAGCATTATCCTTATTATAATATTGTATAGATTCGACTTTTACATCCGCTTTATGAATACCCGGCAATTGATAAACGGCATAATCATTTAGCTGAGCTCCTTTGGTTGTATTGTCGTGTTTTATCTTTAAGGTTACCAAAAACGGATTAGGATATGTTTTATCTGCCTTTTTATTATCTTTATAAGTGGTCAATACATTGCCCGCTGTATCATAAGGTGTAATCTTTAAAGTGATTTCGCTATAGTACACGTCTAATAAATTATCATTAAAACCAAAATAGATGGACACCACAGGATTGACCGAGGTAAAAACATTCTGATTATTTAAATCTGCAAATTTTGAATCTATAACCTGGAGTAATGGCAGACTATTTAATTGTGATCCTTGTTTTTTATCTCCCAATGTTTCCTCTTGCTGTGCAAATGAAAACAATGAAAACAGTGCGAATACAAATGTGAGTAAAGATTTGTTGATAAGCATATCTATAATTTTATTTATTGGTAATGGTTCTTTGGTCAATAACTTGATACTTTTTTAATGATTCAGACAAAATAATTTGCTTTTTATCTGATGTTGAAAAATAAGTACTGCTAGCAAAAATCGCTGCGTTAACAGGATCCCGATTATAATTTGTATTGGTGATTTCCAATCTTGGATAATGCGGGTCGGGCTTTCTGTAATCCTGAGAAAAATTAATTGCTGTGTTGTAATAAAAAATCTGTTTTTGTAAAAAATAATCTTTTGATATCTGCACCACAATTTTTGAATAAGGAAGACCGGAATACGGTTTTGCCTGCAGGGTAATTTCCCAATAGTTTTTATAAGCAACAAATTTTTCAATTTTACATACATCCAATAAGGGTTTGATATCAAAATCTCCAAACGACGCTGCAACGGGATTAGATATTTCAATTGCTTTCTCGTCATGGTTTACTTTTAGATATACCGCTTTAGAATTAAGTATTTCGGTATTTGCTATCTTCGTATACACTTCGCTTTTTGCATTTTTATAAAAAACACCTTTATAGCTTTGCTCTGCCTTGGCTGCATCAAAATCTTTGTATAAAGTATAACTCGATTTATATTGCAGGGGTTTCGAACTGCTGTACTGCTTATTGAAATTTCGAAAAATTTCGTCTACGGTTTGTGTATGGGCCAGGCAAGTATTGAACAGGGCCCATACAATTATTATTTTTTTATAAAACATATAATTAATCCTTTGTATTTATTACACTGCCCGAGCGTGTTTCCTGAATTGTCTTAATCCCTTTTTCTGTTTCTTTCTTGACACGAACCAAACCTCCTTCATTATCATACTCATAAAATGTAGCATAATTGTTTTCGTCTAACTCTGACATTAGTTTAAACGTTTCAGGGTCATAAACAAATGATTTTACACTACCCTGCAGGGGGTATATTCTTATATCATCAAAATACACCGGGATACTCGGACTTTCGTTTTCTAACTGAATACCAACGGTGATGGTTTTGGCAGGAATTTTGATTTTTTTAACCATACGCTGCCAACCATCAATAATATCCCCTGAAGCTTTTATGGATAGTGAATCAATTATATGTGCCCGAATATCCAAAGCTTCCATAGAGTTATAAAATATTATTTTAATTGTAGGGTTTTTATATGTCTTAACCTGTGTAAACAGCTCTTCTTTAACCCATGCACTCAATACATATTCATTGTTGGGTTGCGGTTTAAACGAAAGACAGTCATTACAAAAATCTTTTATCGATGGGGTACCGCAAATTATATTGGCATTAATAAGTTTGTCTGAGAAATAAGTTTGATCAGAGGCCAGTAAATTAAAATTGGTATGTCCAAAATAAGTTCCAACATTAAATTGGTTGATGTCTGATTTTGGGAACTGCGTTTCCGGAAAATCAAACAAATATTTAAGAGACTTATCAAGGTGGGTAGTTACGGTATTTACTAGATTTTGATTGGAATTTTGATCCTGATTAGATGATTGGTTTACGTAAAAATTTTCATCTACATAAAAACCTTTTTCAATTCCTACAACATACAAATGAGGGAGTTCAGGATTGCTTCCCGGAGCGTTATTGAACTTTTTTAAGGTTGCTTTTAACCCCGATACGTCTGCTGTCTGGCAGCCATCTGTGATCATGATAACCATACTTGGTTTCATGGTGTAACCTAATGCTCCTTCCAGACCGCTTCTCCAATAATCAGAAGAAGCGCTTACACCTGTAGTTTTTCCATTTCTATTACCCAAATTATCAATCCAGGTATTAAACTGGTTTAAACTTGCCGGTGTATTGCTCAGCTTAGTTGGAGGTATAAAATCTGTTCTTGTATTTTCGTCACTGTCAGACATTCCTGTTAAGGATACATAAACATTAGATCCAATTCTATCGTTTGTTTCTGCCTGCTGCAAAACAAAAGCTTTTAATTGTTTTTTTATTTTATTGGCTTCTTCCATGGCAATAGAACCAGATTCATCTACAACTAAGGCGACATGCGATGCACAATAACTACAAAATCTTACACGACTAACAAATGCTCTATAATGGTCTCCATATAATTTAGTTAAGAGAACGGGAGATTGGTAATCATCAAAATTAAGCTTACTAATTGCGAGAGCTTGAGAACTTACCTGAACATCAAATTCATCATGATCAGTAAAAGAAAAGGACATCCAATAATCATTTTTTTCAAAATTATAAATCGCAGGATTGTCGTCTATTATATAAGGCTTCAAGGCTGTTAATTCTGGGCACGTATACCCATTAGATATTGTGTTTAAAGGAAGGCTTGCCAATTTACTGACTAAAGCTTTAAAAAGACTTTCTATCTTTGGAGAATCCAAATTTGTCTTTGTACATGAGACTTGGGTACAATCTTCTATATTAATCTTTTTTGAAAATAAGGTTTCGTAATTTTGCGTACCATCCGTAGTGAGTTTTATTAGATATTCGCCGGCAAGATCAGGTATAAATGTATATAAACCTGTTTTATTTGTTGCGGTATTTACAACTACATTGTCAGCATTTATAGCACTCCAGACATAATTTAGACCGGCAGCGGAACTTTCGAATTTAAAATTGATTGCTTCTTTGGCACAAAATCTACTGATAACAGTAATGTTTTTTGTAAATGTATTGGAACATCCACTCGCATCTGTAACGATTAAAGTAACAACATATTCTCCATTTTCTACAAATTTATAAGAAAACATCGATTTTGTATTTGAACCCAAATTTTTCATATCTTCTCCTGAAGCTCTAGCAACAGACCAGATATATTTTAAATTGGGCGATGTACTTTCAAAAACAAAAGTACTTTCCTTATTAGTATCAAATTTTTCGAAAATTGATTTGATTGTACCCTCTAATGGCACACAACTAAACACACTTAATATAACAGGTTCCCGTTCTAATACCAAGAGAGACATATCAGGATTAATGGTATGATACGATTTACAAGTATAGGTGCCAATATCGGTTTCTTTTAAATCTGTTATAGTATACACTCGATTAGTTGCACCATTAATAATCACATCGTTTTTATACCATTGATAGGTATCTTCTGGCGAAAACCTGCCATCCTCGAACATTGTTAAACTTACTGAAGCCCCAACTGAAAAAGAAATTGTTTTTGCAATATCTGTTTTATTTTGAGCTGAAAAGGTAAATTTGGTACTCAGTTTTGTTTTATATAGTAAAAACTGACTTGAAAAATCGATAAATCGAAACTTATTGAATCTGACGTCCAATCCATAAGATGCAGCTATGTAAGGTATAGTACCCTCAAGCATGTTGTTATTTAGGTATAAATAATTAAGTGACATTTTGCCAATTTCCGCAGGAATATTACCACTTAATAGATTATAATCTAATGATATCCATTTAACCTTAGCCATTAATCCTATTTCGGGCGGAATTGTGCCCATTAATTTATTATTTGTTAAATATAAACTGGTCAAATTTTTTAGTTGTCCTAATTCCTTAGGTATAGAACCCGTTAATTGATTATTTCTAAAATTCATATAGGTAAGTGCAGAAAGTTGCCCTATTTCCGGTGGTAATGAACCCGAAAATTGATTATCTGTAAATTCCATAATATCAAGTTTAGAAAGTTGTCCTATTTCTGATGGTATATTCCCTTTAAGCTGATTTAACTTTAAGTAAATTCGCAATAGATTCTTAAGGTTACCTATCTCTGGTGAGAGTTCCCCAGTAAGCTGGTTGTCGTCTATCCATAAATATTTCAATAACTTTAAGTTGTAAAGGCCTCTGGGTATGTTCCCGTTAAATTTACTTGAACTCATTGTTAAATTTTCAAGAAGAGTCAGATTTCCTATTTCTTCAGGAATAGCTGTATTAACAAAATTATTACTGTATAGACTTAGTGATTTTAAATATTTTAATTGCCCTATTTCTACGGGTATGAATCCCGTTAAATTATTAGTGTTTAAATCTAAAGATGCGACTTGCCCATTAACCACTGTAATTCCATACCATCCTGTTTTGGCAGTATTATTCCACGAAGTAACAGGTGTCGAAAAATCCCAACCCGTTTTATTTTTCCAATTAGTCCCATTTGTACTATCATAGAAAGCTTTTAATGCATCTTTTTCCCCTTGGGACACATCCACAATAGCTTCGGTAGATTTTAGCAGTTGCCTTGATCTTATTCTTTGCAAAATTTCTTCCTGACCCTGCTTCATCTCCAGATACTGGGTTTTATAGATTTCTCGCATACGGCTAATTTCCTGATTAAGATCTTCCGGATCTATAATACCTCGTTTTTGTAATGAAAGTGTTTCCCTAACAGCATCAAATCTTATTTCCTGATCTGTTAATTCTTGCGCAAAAGAAGATAATGACCCAAGCAGTATGCAAAGAGCAATTATCCAATATTGATTTATTTTAAAATTATTTGGCATAAGGTTCAATGTTTTTTATATTATTTGCTTTTTAAAATAATACTATGAAAAAGCTTTTTTTTTAAGTATTAGCACTTAATTATCAATTATAATTTTATCTATTGTCACGATACATGGAACTGTATTTAAAGTAATTGTAGCTCTTTTAAGTACTAGGTCCCTGCCGGTAGCTGGATCAAGTGAAGTTAATATAGGATGTCTGGACTCGCAATAATAGCTGCTGCATCTGCTTTTGTAACATTTGTGATAGTATATTGTCTAGTAATAGCATTAGGAATTATCGTAGAACCTTTATACCATTGAAAAGTTTCCTCGGGCAGGTAATTATTATCTTCATACATTGTCATTGTTATATGACCTCCAATGACACCTGTAATTGTTTTGGGTTCGTCAATCAATGCCTGATATCTATAAACAATGTCTTTGTTTGTTGAGATGAACTGCGGGGCAAAATCGATAAAGCGGAATTTTTCATATTGAACACGAATTCTGCATTTCAAGGGTAAATTTGTCAGATCAGGAATTTTACCTTCGAGTAAATTAGTCGAGAGAGATAGCTGCGACAGTTTGGTTAAATTATTTATTTCTGAAGGAACAGATCCTGCCAGTTGATTGCTTCCTAAATCTAAATAAGAAAGATTGGAAAGCTGTCCTATTTCTTTAGGAATGCTTCCTGCTAATTTATTATTATTTAAGTATAATTCATTTAGATCAGCTAAACGGGTTATTTCAATAGGAATAGAACCTGTAAATTGATTGTAATTAAGATATAGTGAAGACAGTTTAGAAAGAGAACCTATTTCAGGTGGGATAGCACCCGTTAACTTATTGTTTTCAAGGTTTAAAATTACAGCTTCAGAAATTTGTCTTATTTCTGAAGGTAGAGTTCCTGATAAGCCAAGATATTTTAAAGTTAAATTCTTAATCTGTGTTAGATCCCATATATCAGTTGGAATTGTTCCGCCTAAATTATTATTAAAACCTAAATTTAAAACCTGAAGTTTTTTAAGTAAACCAATTTCTTTAGGAATACCTCCTATTAAATTGTTATAATTTAATTTAATAGATCCTAAGTTCAAGGAGGTTAGATTTTCAAGCATCCCAATTTCGGCAGGTATTGTTCCTGTAAGTTTATTGTTAGCTAAACTTAAAAATTGTAACTTTTTAAGTTGTCCTATTTCTGGAGGTATATTTGTTAATATATTGTATTCTAGATTTAATACAGTTAAATTTTCAAGTTGCCCAATTTCGGAAGCTATACTGCCTGTTAATTGATTGTTGGATAAATCCATGCTGTTTAAGTACTTTAATTCTGCCATTTCTTTAGGAAGGGAACCAATTAAATTATTCGATCTTAAAGTCAACGAAATTATATGTCCGTTGCTAACAGTTACACCATACCAGCCCATTGTACCACTTCCTGTAATAACAGGAGTGGTGAAATCCCATCCTGTTTTTTTTGTCCAGCCAGAACCATTGGTGCTATTGTATAATGCCAATAGCGCATCTTTTTCTAACTGAGGGATGTCTGCAGCCACCTTTAGCAGTACACCTTTTGGGTTTTGCTGAAGGTTTATGTTTTGAAGGATCTCATTCTCTATTTTTTTTATCAGAAAATATTCTGAAGTTTGTCTTTCACGCATACTTTGAATTTCCCAGTTTAGCTCTTGTGGGTCAGTAAGACCTCTTTCTTTTAGCTTGGCTATAGCTTGCTCCATGTTAAAACCTATTTCCTGATCTGTTAATTCTTGCGCAAAAGAAGATAATGGCCCTAGCAGTATGCAAAGAGCAATTATCCAGTAATTATCTATTTTAAAATTGGTTATCATATTTAAGTATATGTGATTGTCCTTAATTTTATAAGGCTTATAAAGCTTGAATCTAAAGCAGTTTACATAGCTTGAGTTTATTCTGAAGAATTTTAATGATTTGAAAGAATATTCATTAACTAGTAACTTTAATAGCTCCAATTACCAGATTACAATTTTCTACATTTAGTGTAAGAGGCGTTCTTTCTAATACTAATGGAGACATATTTGGATTATTTGTATGGTAAGATTTACAAATACAAGTTCCTGAATCAGTTACTTTTAATTTAGAAATAGTATATAATCTCGAAGTTGCCCCTGTGATAAGTACACCATTTTTATACCATTGAAAAGTATCATCAGATGTAAATTGATTATCCTCGAACATTGTTAAAGTGACTGATTTCTCAGTGATAGAATTTATTACTTTTGCATTGTCAGTTTTGGTCTGTTGATCATATTTAAAAGTAATCAATTTGGTTTTGAAATTCTGAAATTGATTTGCAAAATCAACAAATCTAAATTTATTGTTGGTGATAATTAATTCATGTTGTAGATTGGTTAAATCTGGAATTGGTCCACTAAAATTATTTAACTCAATTTGTAACCAGGAAAGATTATTTAAAGTGCCAATACCATTTGGTATATTCCCATCTAAATTATTTATTCCTATTGCTATACCTGTGAGTGCTTTAAGTTGTTCTATTTCCTGAGGAATTGAACCACTTAATGAATTAGCCCTTAAGTATAATGTCTTTAGACTTTTTAGTTCAAAAATACCTGAAGAAATTGATCCGCTTAAAAAGTTATTATGAAGATAAAGTCTTTCCATAAAAATTAACTTTCCTATTTCTGTTGGAATCTGTCCCTTTAAATTATTGTTATACAAATCTAAAGATGATACATGACCATTTGTAACTATAATTCCATACCATCCGGTTTTGGAAGTACTGTTCCATGATGTTACCGGTGTCGAGAAATCCCATCCTGTTTTATTTGTCCAACTATCTCCTTCTGTATTGTCATATAGTGCTTTCAATGCATTTTTTTCACTTTGAGAAATATCAATCACAGCTTGTAAACCTGCTTTTAACAACGGTTTTCTTTGCAAAAGTTCATCCCTGTTTTTTTGCATTTCTAAATATTGCCTTTGGTAGATTTCTCGCATTTGATCAATCTCACTTGAAATATCTTCAGGACCGGTTATTCCTCTTTTTTGCAGTTCACGAGAAATTCTTTCTACGTCTAATCCAATTTCTTTATCATTTGCTGTCTGAGAAAATAGTAACGATGTAATAAAAAAACTTATAATGATAAGAAGTAATTTATAATTGATTTTCATTTTATTGTTATATTTTAATTACAAGTAATAACTTGTTTCTTTACAATTGCTTTTTGATTTGGTGCCACTTTCAAGCTTTTTTTACCAGTATGGGATTGCTTGTCTGTTATGCTTACTTCATTTGTTTTTAACTGTCCCTGAAAATCAAAATGCGAAGTATTACCACAGTTTGAAAAATTGTAGTCTTCAAATCCGTCAGAAGCTAGTTCACTGTATTTTGTATTTGAGGCAACCGCTACCGGAAAACGATTGTTGTAACCATACAAAGCCGAAGAATAACGGTTTAAGGCATCCTTGTTTTCTACTTCCTGTCCTGCAGGGTTATATTGCGTAACTTGGGAGGCAAATGTCCAACGATCATAATTTGTTCCTGTTGTTATTTTCCAGGTATTGTTTGTAAACACGTAAAATGGATAAAAATCAGTATAGAAACCTGTTTTTCTTGGTGTAGGGTCAACAGTATAATTTCTTCCTGTTAGGTAAGCGTATGATTTATTGGCGCGCCAATTTCCTAAAACATTATACAAATAGGGATTATATGATTTTTTACCAATGTCATCTTCCTCTGCGTTGTTATCTGTTTTTTCATATTCAAATTTTAATGTAGTACCATCTGCAAAAGTCATTTTAGGCAAATTGCACTCACATTGAGATGGCCAGATATTGTTGTATTCTACCGCTGAAGCATTAACAATTCTGTTGCTTGCTGTGGCAGACATGAAAGGATTGCTTCCTATATTCCCTTTTATTGTTATAATGTTATTATTCGTATCGTACATATACAATGGATTTGTCATGGAGGTTACAGTTGCCATAGTTGCCATTTGCATATTTCTATGTCCGGAACGAATTACTTTTATCTTTGCTGTATTTACTATATCATTTTTGATAAGTAATCCTCTTTCATCAATAAGCTGAAAATTATCTTTGGTTACTTTTACTGCCCAGGCTTTCATTTTTGGTTTGGTTCTATCAGGACCTGCTCCATCTATCCATAGTTCATCGCCATCAATAAGGTAATCCGATTCATTATAATTTCCTGTAAATTCATACTGGTTATTGCCAGTTTTGCTAATATTCCATTCCAGTCCAATATTTTTGGCTGCCTGGCTCATACCATCGTAACTCCAATAGGCAGGAAAATTAAAGCTATAGTACTTGTCATTGTACTCATTGGCTGTTTCGGTTAATAAGACATCACCGGTTTCGGCATCCCATGCCAAGTTTTTGGTTGATACTTTTGAACCCAGATCATATGCTGTTTTTTCAGAAAGAATAGCACTTGTATGTATAACTTTGGTTGTTACAGCTGTTCTTATTTGGCTTTCGTGCTTAGAATAACTTGGGATTGGTGTTGGTACCACTATTACAATCAGAGTAAAAGGTAAAGTTGCAATGTTTAAATGAAGACCACCGGTTGTAGTTACCGTTTTACTTTCCCTAAAGTCATTTATTACATCGTAATCTACACCCACTGACTTAAGAGCTATAACTCCTTTTGAATCGACAGTTTGAACTGAATTGTTTAATTTTCCTTGGTTATTATCACTGCTTTGTGTTATTGTATTGTATTTATAATCTATGCCGGAAATATAATCCTTTTGGCCTTCGCCAAATACTCTTTGGTTTTTCATTTTACCATCCATATCATTGGTATGGATAGAATATCCTTGTGATAAAGTAATATGATCTTTAACATTTAAATTTAATATACTGCCTAACGCCGTAGAGCTATCATAGTTTGACGACAGGGTAGTACAGTTAACAATAGTTGGAAAATCTCTGGAGGTATAAAATTCAGTTACAACAGTTCCTGTTGCGTGTTTTTTTACTGTTTTGGTGACTTCATTTTTATCATTGTATTTATTTCTTGGCAAATTAGTTACACCTACTCTGCTATAAGTAACCTTTGGTGCTGGGAAAAAAGACTCTCCAAAAGGCTCTTCTACATAATTATCAGTATCGGGTCCAAGTAATAATTCTCTTCTTTTCTCATCATACGAAGGCTTTACAAAGGGGTTTTCTTTACAGCCCAGCGGTTCATATGCTGCCACTCCCGAAGATCTTCCGTCTTCTAATTCATAGGTATATTTTTGTCCGTAAGATTGTTTGTAAGCTGAGTTGCCTTCATGATTGGTCATCAAATCCCACTGATCGTTAATTTGAATTTCTTTAACGCGGCTGCCTCCGCCAATTTTTCTGCCATCAGGATTAAAAAGCCTGATCCATGATTTATTACTCACAAATTTACTTGCTATACCATTCTGTTCTAATTGGGCATTTGGCCTTTCAAAAATTTTTAGAAGTTTAGGCATCCAACCTATAAGCTCCATAACAATACCTTTTAAATTATCGGTATCTTCCTCGTTGTGCATACTATACATAAGTCTGTTCAGGTTATGTCTTCCGAAATTCCAGCCTGCTTTAGTAATTGGGTTTACTTCTTTTTTATCCGGATCAAATCCATCCTCCCTTCCAACATATTTAACTGGTATGGCAACATATTGTTTTCCATTTGATTCCAGAAATCCGTAATCTAAATTTGCTCCTTTTTCTATATTAAGGTATCCTGTTACATAGTCGTATTTATCTGTTCCATCAATGCCAGGTAACGGATTAGGGTTCACCATATTCAATAAGAACCTGAAATACAAAGGATTGCTTGCATCTCCGATTGTTTTAATGTATTTATCATAAAAAAGTTGAGGGATTTTCGAATCGTTAATTGATAATTTCTCATTAATTTTATGATCTAATGCTATATAAATGTATTCTCCCAAATCCTTCTTTTGCATTTTATCTTCAGCATCAACATTTGCAGCAGTCAGGCCGCCTCTTGGACCGCTCCCGACTACTTTAAACATTTGCATGGCATCTTTATCCTGCACATATGCATAGTCATCAGATTCATAATTTAACTCCATCTCACCACCGGAAGGCAATCGGATTGATTTTAATAGCCACGCACTTGCATACTCATCTGCTTTTTCTCTATTACTCTGATCTACAAATGGATATTCTGGATTTGATAATTTTGACAACGTTTCAGGTCCCAATTGACTATTAGAAGGTTTATAATTTCCCCAAACATCATATGCCTTCATGTTGTATGGAGGATTGTTGATTACATCCTTTTCAATACGATAGCCCGGCGTATTGTTGATTACACTTTTAGATGTATAGCCAAATACATAGGGAGTAAATTTCCCCATGTTAGAGTTTTTATAGGTAAAATAGACTTTATTTAAAGTTAGTTTTCCTTTTTGCCCAACAGTTTCAGGTGTGTCTTTGTCTTTATTGATATTGTTATCAATATTTTGGCATAAGCTATAACTATATTCAAAATGAGCTTCTTTTATTGGAGTGGCATTTTCTAATTTTTTTTCATTAGCGGTATATTCCGGTTTTGAATAAAGCGATATTTTGTCTAATTTGTACATTTTCGAATTATTTCCAAGACCACCGTTTTCGTCTGTAACGCCATATGCATCATTTCGCTGTGAAAGATGAAAAATAGCAACATGTGTTTTGGTGATTATTTTTTTTATATAAAGAAGTTCTTTTTCCCCGTATTGATAGTTTCCTTTATTGTCTTTTTTGCTTGATTTTAAACCTTCATCATAATTGGCCTGATTTTTCAAGAAAGGAACTCTCCATCTGTAGGGATTTGCCTTATCAGCTGTTTTGTTCTCATATTCAAATTTGGTATAGGTCCCTAAATCATCATCACTCGGCCCATCATTGGTTAAATCCTGATAGTCTGATGATAAAACTGATGTTAACAAATACGAATGTGCATAAGCAGGTGTAGTTACCCTGTTAAAGTACTGATCTCCATCTTTGGAGTTTTTGACTGAATTATCTACACCAGGATTATAGGTGACTAATCCATTCTCAAAGGTGACCCATCTATTAGGTTTTTCTTTATCACTTACATCAAATGTCACCTCTTTTTTGAGAGTATTATATACTGCCCTGCCATAAATGTAGCGTTCGCCCCCTTCTTTTGTGATTCGTACTTCGGCAGTGTGATGATCCTTGGCAAATTCGCTAAGCTGTTTTTTTGAAACAAATTTTTTAGATTCCAGAGCAGTTAATTTTTGAATGGTTTGATTTCTTGACAATCGTGATGATTCTCTTTTAATAATTCCTTTATCGTTAATTACTCCCGTATTTTTGGCATAATTTAAACTGGTGCTCCTCGAGAATTTACCTCCGGCTAAACCTAATTTTACAGCATTATAACCTCCTAATTTGTTATCAAACAAATCTAATTCCTTATCAACATGTGATCCTCCAATATTTTTGAAAAATACTTTTTCATAATCAGGTCTGTTTCCTGCTTTTTTCTCTTTAAATCTTGTTAAAGCAGGATTTGAGTTTTCCCATAAAGCACTGCTGCTTTTACCCAGTGTTACAGTAGCGTTAAATCCAATATGAGCACCTCCGCCGCCACCAACTTCTGCCCCTATAGAGCCTCCATTACTGTCATCATGAATTTCATTATCATAAACGTATCCTACTTGTGATCTATAAGGACGATACATTCCTGCAACTCCCTGACCTTGTATACTGTATAAATCATAAGTATTGTTGGTTAAAGGTAATGAGGTAGTATTTTTATTGAATGTTCTGTCCTTTTCTCTATTAAAATCCAAAATATCCGATTTACCGGCATTATAAGTGTTTTCAAAACCATAAGCTCTCTCTGTTTTATACTTTTCTGAATCCTTAATTCCCTGACTTATTCTATATCCTGAAAATTTAGTCCCTGGTTCTACACCCCAAAATTCCCCTTGAACATTTAAGTTAAACATATAATTTGAAGATACCATCCCTACACGTTTGGTTGGGGTATAGGAAGCGTTTATCATAGAAAGTGATCCTGATAAACCAGTTCCTACTGTATTTGTTACTGTTTTACAATCTCTTTCATGCTTAGTATTTTTTGAAGCCATAAATGACATTGTCGAATTTTCCAAACCTTTTCTGCTATTATAGCTTACACCTGTACTCATTCCCAGATCGAAATTATTTTTATCTGCTTCCCCATTTTTTTTTGAAAATGAAAGATTTGGACTTATCGATACCCCCTCTGAAGCGGAAGATTCTAAATCCATTCCCACTCTTAAATTATCAGCAACCTGGAAACTCATTCCGCCATTTGCAGACGCACCAAATCCATCGTAGTTATTATATTTAATCCCCATCCCAACACTTGCTTGTGCCTCTTTAATTCCAAAACCGGCAATAAATATATTAACATTTGCACCAACAGTTACATTAGGTTTCATACTGTTTTCATAGGTCATTTCGTCGCCATCAAAATCATCAGGAAGGCCACGCACTTGTCTTGAAATTTGTCCCACACTAAGATCCCAACCTAATCCTACCCATGAAGCTTCCTGATCCATTGTTACGTTAGAATTATAAGCAAGGTTTAGTGGATATCCTCCAACATCCATTATCGGAATATTATAATTAAAGTCTCCACTTGCCAGATCAACCATATCAGATGTCCCAATTGGAGTAAAGGATTCAAATTCAGGTTGTGATGGCCCACCCGTTAATGCATATATCTGCATAGGCTGAAAGGTTTCGAGAAGAATCATCAGTGCTAAATAAATGGCTACAGTTTTTTTAAATTTGCTAACTTTTTTTTGCTTGATCATAAGGCTATAGGTGTATAGGTGTCTTTAAATTTAAATTTTAGGATGCCTTTTCTAAAAAGGAAATCGGTGTATACAAGTTGTATTTTTTCGTTTGGATCTATTCCCGAAAAAAGCAGGAGAACTTTTTGATATGGGGCGATCTTATAACTTCTCTCATAAGTAGCTCCAGAACATGTTATGGTGTCGTTTTTTGAGGTAACTACATAAAAATCTTTGTTAAGACCAAAAGACATGTATTTAACAGCATCGCTATATTCCATCCCTGTAAAACCTTTTGAGAGCAGGTCTTTTTCTTCTTCCTGTTGAAAAGTAAACTCAATTACACGTTCTCTTTTGTTTACTTCATAAAGAGAGTCAACCGTTTTTAAATTTTCAGTACCAAAATCTTTTAGTAAATAATATTGAATTGGAACTTCGGTAGCTATAAAACCGATATCGTCTACTTTTTGGGTATAAACGCGAGATTTCCAGCCTATTTTTTCAAGATTAAAATAACGATCTCTAATTTCATAGTCATTTGAATTTGTTGATTGTACATCTTTTTTACAAGAAGACAAAGCAAAAAATAATATGACAAAAATGAACTTATTTAAGTCCTTCATATTTTTTGTTTATATAAATGAGTAAATTATTAGTCACATCGATTTCTTCATCTGCAAACAGAACATTGGCTTTATTATCAGATCCAATAACAAGCTGATACTTATTTTCTTTTGCAAATTCTGATGAATAACTTTTAATTCTTGCCCAAATTTTAGAAGATTGTTCTACAGCAAAATATTGATTGAACCGCTCTAATTCTTCTTTTTGAAAAAGAAACTCCTGCATTACTATTTTTTTATCCGAAGAAGATAAATCAGGGTGTTGAAGTTTAGTATATAAAGAATCCGTGACTGCTTTTTTGAATTGAAACTCCCTTTCTCCTGATTTTTTTAACTCCTTTGTCATATTGAAATTCTCAAAGAGTTTATTGTTATCTACATAAACAATCTTCTTACTCATACTAAAAAACCTGAATAAAATGAGTATTGAAACAATACTAACTAGCAAAATTATAATATTTGGTTTTTGTAAAAATTTTAGCATGGTATGTCTGTGATGTATTGTATGAACGAATTACTTAAGATATTTTTTTATACAATTTTAAGTTATTATTAACATAACTATAAGCCCCGATCGGGTGTAAGAGTATTAGAATAAGGTTTTTTTAACTAAATCTTTGCTTGTATTAAATAATCGTTCTTACCATAAATAATTAATCTTTGTATTTAATAAAATAATTAATTGGCAGCATAAAAAACATACTCTAACACAAGCGTTCTTATTATTATATTCTATTTTTTTAACATTTAGCAAATACATTAAAAGCAAAAAAACACCCCATTTTTCTCAATTAATTATAATAAGTTCAAAAACCTTATTCTATTACAATTAAAACTTATCAGGCTTAATTATTTTAAGAAACCCACATAATTTCGCGCATTATTTACTATAAACTTTATTGAATTTTTATAAGAAAGTTTTATAATAAAAAAAAAATAATGCTAAAAAAAAATAAAAAATATTGTCAACTAACTAAAAACCTAACTGTTAAAGCTTATTCATTAACAGAAATTCTAATAGTATTATGTATCATAGGAATTCTATTATTAATGGTTCTACCCAACCAAACCTCAGTAATTGGACAAGCAAAAGCCATCGAAGCTCAAGCTATGCTTAATCAGGTTTACGGACTTGAAAAAAGTTATTTCTACAGGCATTCAAAATATTCCGGCAGTTTGGAAGAAATTGGTTTTGAACAGGAAAAAACAGTAGATGAAGGCGGACAGGCAGTTTATAAAATCGAAATCTTACAGGCTTCAAACGACTCATTCCTGGCTCGTGCTACTGCAACTTCAGATCTGGATGGCGACGGTAATTTTAATACTTGGGAAATTGACAGTAAAAAAATATTAACAGAAGTAATAAAAGAATAAGATGAAAATAGATCCCGCACTTTTGTTACTTTGTTTAGCAGTTGTTTTTATTCAGGATTGGAGATTTAGAAAAATACATGTGATTTTACCGCTTGTCATTTTTGCAGTCTCCTTCTTCATGATTCCTGTTAAAAAATACGATTTATTAGAAATTGTATTTTTTAATGCCGGTTTCTTTCTAATTACATTAACCATCTTAACAGTTTATATGGGTCTGAAGTCTAAAAAATTTCTAAACCCTTTTGAATATTATTTCGGATTGGGCGACTTGTTCTTTTATGTTGCTATTACTCCCCTGTTTTTATTAAAAAACTATATTTTATTTTTTATTCTATCTCTGCTTTTTGCTATTGTTTTGCAATTTGGGTTAAAGAAATTTATTACGGAAGAAACTGTTCCTTTAGCTGGATTCTCAGCCTTGTTTTTATTCATTATACTATTGAAGGACAACTTTTTTGCTTTTCAAAAAATAACTTTATTATAATGACACAAGATATCGTAGTCCTTTCTGAAGTGCAGCATCTGGTCTCTAATGACCTCGCAAATCAATATCGAATATTACCTAAATCTTTTTCTGAAAACACTTTAGAATTGTACGTTGATGATTCTAAAAGTAACGAAGATACAAAAGAGGAATTAGAGCTTTTTCTGGGAAAAAATATTCTTTTTTATCCCATAAATGCTTCCGAAATAGAAAAAGCATTATCTATTTATTATCGAAAAGAACGCGCTTTATCCTCTAATAAGTCCCTGAATGTTGACAAAGGTGATTTTCTGGAGAATCTATTAACCGAAGCAAAATCATTAAAATGCAGTGACATTCATTTTGAGGTTTACGATGATTCCTCCCGAATCAGGTTTAGAATTGACGGCCAACTCATTGAGCGTTACAAAATAGAGCGTGATAATTATCTTGAACTAGTCAATAAAGTTAAGATTAAGGCCAAATTAAATATTACCGAAAAAAGGCTTCCTCAGGACGGTAGGATTACTAATGAGTCTTTTGATATCAGGGTTTCTATTTTACCTACATTATTTGGAGAAAAAATAGTAATGCGTCTTTTGGGGCAGGATGCTTCAAATATTGATCTGAGTATTTTAGGGCTACAAAAGGAAGAATTGGAAAATTATCTTGAAGCGGTAAAAAAACCTAACGGAATCATCTTGATAAGCGGTCCAACCGGTTCCGGAAAAACCACCACACTTTATGCTACCCTGAGATTATTAAATGATAGCCGTAGAAATATAGTAACCGTTGAGGACCCAATTGAATATACTTTAAAAGGAATCAATCAGGTGCAATTAAAAGAGGACATAGGACTTACTTTTTCGTCTGCTTTAAAGTCATTTTTACGTCAGGATCCCGATGTTATTATGCTGGGAGAAATTCGTGATTCTGAGACGGCTTTAATGGCTATTCGTGCGTCGCTAACTGGACACTTGGTTTTATCAACTATACACACCAACTCGGCAATTGGAACTATTTCGAGGTTAATCGATATGGGAGTTCCTTCTTATTTGATTGCCGAAACGCTGAATCTCTCAGCAGCCCAGCGATTGGTCCGAAAGCTTTGTAATAATTGCAAAAAAGAAACCAGTTGTAATCCTAAAGATTTTCCGTTGAATTTTAAATTCCCTTATGAAATCACTTCTTACTATAAACCTGTTGGCTGCAATAAATGTTTTCATACGGGCTATAAAGGAAGAACGGCAATCTACGAGATCTTAAATATTGATCTTACAATTACAGAAGCGATTAAAAACAATACAATTACCAAATTATACAGTGATAATAAAAATTACAAATCTCTGCCACAGAAAGCATTTGAGATTTTAGCTGTAGGAGAAACTTCTCTTGAAGAAATATATTCAATTTTAATAAACATATAAATAAATGCTTAAACAGGTTCTTTGCGTACTAGTCGCATTATTTTTTACTAATATTATTGTTGCACAGCAGGATATAGTTGAACTGAGTAGAAAATTTGACGAACTATCCATACAGAAAAAAGGATTGAATGAAACCATTAAAATTGATGTTTCAGGGCTTACCTTACACGATTTTATGTCTTCTATTGCCGAAGAGCATCAATTGAATATCGATGTGGACAGGGAGCTAAATCAGCCGGTTGCCAATACCTTTTTTGACGTTACGGTCAAAGATGTTTTTATACATCTGGTTCAAAAATATGATCTCGAAGTTTCTTTTATGAATAACATTATTGTTTTCAAAAAGCGAAAAATTATAGCCGTTGTTGAGAAAAAGCAACCCAAAGTGATTGATGTTACGTATAATCCGCAGAATGATTTTTTATCAGTCAAACTCGAAAACGATACGCTCTCAGCAGTTGCCAAAGCAATAATTGATAAATCAGGAAAAAATTTAATTCTGGCTCAAGAGGTCAAAAACATTAGGATTTCCTCTTATATTTTAAATCGTCCGTTTGATCAGGTGATCGAAATGATATCAAAATCAAACGATTTGTCTGCAGCAAAAGATGATAATGGTATTTACTTTTTGCAAAAAAACACTACCGAAATTACGAGTATTCAAACTAATACTCCAAAAGCAAAACAGCCAAAAGTAAGCCTTGGAGTTCCTGGTTTTTATGAAATAAACATCAATAAAAATGGCTATTTAAAAGTAAATGCCTATATCGCAGATGCATCAGATTTATTGACCGAAGCTGCAGAAAAACTTCATATTAATTATTTTTTATACAATAAACCCGAAAACGAAAAAACAACACTTTCGGCAGATAATATCACTTTTGACGATTTACTTGCCCACATCTTTAAAGGAAAAAAATACACCTATAAAAAACAAGAGAACCTGTATTTAATTGGTGAAGAAGCTACGGAAGGATTGAGAATTACAGAGATGATCCAGCTGGAAAACAGATCTATTGAATCTGTAATAACCTCATTACCAAAAATATTTTCGGAAAAATTGGAAATAAAAGAGTTTACCGAATTAAACGGCTTAATTGTTTCGGGATCAAAATCTATTCTTGAGGAATTAAAAATCTACATCAAGCAAATTGATAAAGTGGTACCTATGGTACAAATCGAAGTTATTATTGTGCAGTACAACAAATCATACGATATTCAGACCGGAATGAAAGCCGGCTTAGACAAAATAAACTCAGTTAAAACAAATGGTGTATTGTTCCCAAATTCTGATGTAACCTTAAACGGATCTTCTGTAAATAGTCTGATAAATGCTTTTAATGGATTTGGTCTTTTTAAACTGGGAAAAGTAACAGAATCCTTTTACCTGAACCTGAAACTGCTTGAAAACAATTCGGTTCTTAAAATAGAATCTACTCCTAAAATTGCCACAATAAGCGGACATGAAGCTAAATTATCAATTGGAGAAACGAGTTATTATTTTGAACAAAATAACCGACTAATAAACAGCAATATAGGAAATGATATTCTAAACTCAGGAACATGGAAATCTACTGATGCTAATTTAAGCGTTTCTATTAAGCCTTATGTATCTGCAGACGAAAACGTAACCCTTACAATTGCCGTAGAAAAAAGCTCATTCTTAGCTAGAATTGGAGAAGATGCTCCTCCGGGAAAAGCAACACAAAAATTTGAATCCTTGGTAAGAGTCAAAAATGGCGAGATGATTTTATTAGGAGGTTTAGACGAGCTTAAAAAAGAAAACTCAGGAACAGGAACTCCATTGATATCAAGAATTCCCATTATTAAATGGTTTTTCAGCAGTAGAAAAAAAGGAAAAAGTGATTCAAAACTTCACATTTTTATTAAACCAACCGTTATTTATTAATGTTAGCCACTTTATCAAAATTTATAAAACTAAATGACATAAATGTCGTTGGCGTGATCAAAAAAGAAGATCACGAAATTTATAATCTGCTTACTGTAAAAAAGAAAGCAAACAAGATTTCTATTGTTTTTAAGCAGTCTTTTGACAGCTTTGAAATGCTGAGTAAAACGGCCGATAAAAAAACACCTCTTTTAATTTTAATGGAAGGAAAAGGGGTTTTGAACAAAGAAATTGATTATGAAAATGAAGATGATGTAAGCTGGCAGAAAAACATTGATCACAATGCTATTTATTACACGGGTCTAAAAGGTTTGAAGTCAAACTTTATTAGTTTTTGTCGAAAAAATATTGTCGAAGAGACTATCTCTAAATTTCAAAAAAGCAGATTTGAGGTTATAGACGTTTATATAGGTTCGTTTTTAGCTGCTTTGCTCAATACTGCTTTAAAAAAAGATGTTTTACTCTCAACTGATCTGCGTCTGGAATTTCAGAGTGATAAATTATTGTGTTTTTCAAAACAAAATGAAGATGTTAAAATAGAAGATTATAAAGTTGGTGAAGAAACTGTTTCTAGTACTTTTTTGCCACTATATGGTGCAATTATTCATTTTTTTATCAAACAAAAAGAGGTTTCAAAAACCATTAACCCTACTTTAAGCAGTGAAGAATTGGTTTATAAAAAGGCCTTTGGCTTTTTAGGAATTGCAATGTTAATTGGTTTTCTAACGACACTTTTAATCAGCTATTTTATGATTCAGTATTATGGCACCAAAAATTCAGAACTGAATCTTCAAACTGTTTATTCCAATCAGTCTTATCAGTTGATTTTGGATCTGGAAGCACAAAAAAGTAAAAAAATAAATATTCTGAAAGAATCGGGCGTTTTATCCTCCAAATTTCTTTCTTATTATGCTTATGAAATCATTAAGTCAATTCCGGCTAATATTTCTTTGAATGAAGTAAATATTATTGCTTTAAAAGAAGAATATAAAGAAAATAAAAAGGCCTTTTTTGATAATAATAAAATTATAGTTAAAGGAGAGACTTTTGATGAATCCTCCTTTAACAATTGGCTCGAAGGTTTAAAAAAAATGAATTGGCTGCAACGTTTTGAAATCATCAGCCTAAAGAAAGACAAGAAAAACAAATCGGTATTTGAAATAAAAATTACGCTGAAAAATGTTTGAAAATTATTCTTACAAACAAAAATTCTATGCTCTGACTGCATTGTTTTTTATACTGTCTCTGACGGCTTATAAAAGGTCTTTCCATACTTTATTTGATGTGGTGGCCGAATATAGAACATTGTCAAAAAAAGCAGATGATATTAATAAAAAATCCAAAAACACCAATGAAATAACAAAAGACATTGCTTACTTAGATAAAATCATAGGTAAAGAAGGGGTTACAAAAGAAATAGTACAGCAAGGTATTGTAAGCTTTGCTGCCGAAAATGATCCACAGGTTTCCATAAGTGATTTAAAACCTATACACGACTTTCCTGAAGATAATTATCACATTATCACCAACCAATTGGATGTAACAGGAAATAGTAATCAGCTCTTAAACCTGGCTTATAATTTTGAAAAGAAATTTAGTCTCTCAAGATTGGTAAGCATGAATTTTTACACCACAAAAAAGAACAACAAATCTGAAGTTTTACATCTAAAAATGATTTTCCAAAATTATGAAAACAATAAATAAAATTATATTGACTGCCTTAGCAATTCTGACTTATTCGTGCGATGATATTCTTGAAAAGGACATTAGTGATGCTAGTATTCAAATTCTTTCTCCTGCAAACGATGCAAAAATCGAGAGTAATGTCGTTAGCTTTAAATGGAATACTCTTAAGGGTGTTGATAAATATCATGTTCAGGTTTATCAATCTGATCAGATTTTGATATTGGATTCCTTAACCCCTAAAACCAGCATTACATTGCCTTTAAATGCAGGAAATTATATTTGGAGGGTACGTGGGGAAAATTATGCTTATGAATCTGTTTATTCTTTTCCTTCTAATTTTTCGACCACTATTCCTAGTGATTTAACCAATCAACAAGTGATTTTATCCAGTCCTGAAAATGATAAATTTTTAAACTATATTAATGTAAGCCTAAATTGGGAAAGTTTAAATAATGCAGCAAGTTATAGTGTTAAAGTAGTTAATACGGTTACAAGTGAAGAAGTTTTTTCCAAATCTGACATAACTGATACCTCAATAAAACTTGCTTTGACAACGTTGGCAGACGGAACGTATGAATGGAGATTAAAAGCTAAAAATGCGGACTCGGAAACAAAACAATATTCGGCTCGTAAATTCAATATTGACACGACAATTCCGAATCAGCCTAAAAACACTTTGCCAGCAGATAACTCTACCCAAGCTGCCAATTCTAATATTACTTATACCTGGAGCATCGCAACTGATTCCGGAAATGTAAAATCTCCCATTTCTTATATCGTAGAATTTGCCAGCGATATTGATTTCACTACCAATGTTCAAACTCAAAAAAGTGATTCAACAACACTTGAGCAAACATTTTCTAAAACCGGAGTATATTACTGGAGAGTAAGAGCCGTTGATGCAGCAGGAAATATTGGAACAAACAGCAAAGAATTCAAGTTTACCGTGAATTAAAAATGACCAAAAAGAAAATAAATATAATGCTGATTTTAGTTGTTCTCGGATTATGGGGAACCGTTGGCTACAAAGCGCTTAACCGTCAGTTTACCGGCAATGAAATGATTCTTGAAAAACAAAATAAAGCTGGTAATACTAAGATTAATCAAATTAATAAAGACACTTTTGAACTGCAGAAAATAAATAGAGATCCTTTTTTAAACAAACAATTTCAAACTGCTGCTGCAGTCCCAGAAACTGTAGTCTCCTATTACAAGCCTGCAATAAAAGCAGCTGCTCCTGCTGTTCCAAAAATAGATTCAAATATTAGCTGGCCTGCACTTAGTTTTTACGGGTATTTAAAGACTAAAGATCAGGAATTAGTTTTATTAAAAGTAGATTCTAAGCTATGTAGATTAAAACTTAATGATCCTATAAACGGATTGGTTGTGAAAAAAAAATATAAAGATTCTATTCAGGTTTTGTTTAATGCAGAAACCAAAATAATTAGAATCAAATCATTAGACTAATTTATTCAGAAGACTCAATTGTGTTTAATACTTCAAAAAAGTGATCAAATTAAATATAAAATGAGTCTTGTAATTAATAAAAACATAAAAAAAATCTTGAAAACATTTATTTCGTCCCGTCTTCCCTTTGTTGTTTTTGCCTTTATTTTAATGTCTTTTGGCGATCCTTATACTGTAAAAAGAATTTCTGATAAAGATTTCAGATATGAATTTTATACTACTGACAAGAAAGTAACACCAGAAAAAAATCAGATGTATTCTTGGTTTAAAGGTGGACTTATACACGAAGCTCAGGGAGGAATTGCTGGCGATTTACTTAATGATAAGTTTATTAAAATGTATCACAATAATCAATTGGCCGAGCAAGGAAGATTTAAAAATGGATTACGAGTAGGAGAATGGAAAACCTGGCATCAAAATGGTGTTTTGGCTAGCTTACAAATGTGGCATAACGGATTACGCTGGGGGAAATTTTTGAGATATGATGTCAATAGTGTTTTAGTAGAAAGTGGTAGTTTTATTTCTAATAAGAAAAATGGTAAATGGATTAATTTAGAAAATCGTGATATCCTTATTTATAAGAGAGGGATTGCAGTAATAGAAAAAGAATCTTTTACAAAATCAGAAAAATATAGAATCAATCAAGAAAAAAGCAAGCTGAAAAATGATGAGAAAGTACAAAAAGAGTTAGATGCAGCAGCTGATGCTGATAAGTTAGTAAGGTATAAAGCCATTGCTAAAAAAGAAAAAGAAGCAAAAATTGAAGTTAATAAAGCTGAAAGAACCGCAAAAAAAGAAGCCAGAAAAAAAGCAAAAGAACAATCGAAAAATGAACCTAAAAAAGATTCAAAAATAAAATTATTCTTTAAAAATCTTTTCAAAAAGAAAGACAAAACCGCAAAATAATGGTTAAAGCTCACAGTTTGTTATATGCCCTCTATGTCTGTTTAATTGTCTCAATAATCTGTGGAGCACTGTTGTATTTTTCAAACTTATATAATCAGCTTAATTTATATTATAACTTGCAGGAAGAACTTTATATTCAAAATCAATCCGTTTTAAACTTTGCTTTAGGAAATAAAATGGCTCCTGTGGAAATTGAAAAAGATTCAAATTCAGGTATCGAAGGCAGTTATCAAACTAAATCCTACGGATTACTTTCTTTGGTTTTGGCTCAGTCTTATATTTCAAACGATACAGTTTCTTCGGTACATTTTGTTGGAGCCGGAAATTTAGATGAAAATGCTGTTTATTTGACCAATTTGTCAAAATCATTATTCTATTCAGGCGAAGTAAAACTTGTTGGAAACAATCAATTGCCAAGTACGTTCATTGAAACCTCTTATATCAACAATAGTTTAAACAAACTTATTACAGAAGGAAAAATATCTATTTCAGAACCAAAATTGCCAGAGATCAATGCTGATTTCAAAAAAATATTTTTAGGTTTAAGATCTGAAACAGCAAAACTTACTGATATAGAAAAACCAAAAGATTCGTTATATTACAATTCCTTTTTTAATGTTACAAAAGAGATTCATGTAAAATCAACGTTGAGCAATATCATCTTTAAAGGCAACTTTATTTTACGATCTGAAGACTCTATTCGTGTAAAAAAAAACACGGTGCTGGAAGATGTTATTTTAATCGCTCCAAAAATAACTTTCGAAGAAGGTTTTAAAGGAACTGTTCAGGCATTTGCCACCAGAGGAATTGAACTTGAGCAAAAAGTAACACTTAATTATCCATCGGTAATTTGTGTTTATAATGAAAGTCTTGACGAATCAAAAATAAAAATAAAAAAAGAATGCCATATATCAGGCGCCATAGTTTTATTTGGAAACAACGATGCCCAAATTGATAAAAATATAATCGAAATTGACGAGAAAGGTTTGCTTTTCGGCGATTTGTATTGCTCAGGAAAATTAATGCTCAAAAGCAATGTTTACGGCTCTGTATACACCAATAGGTTTTTCCTGAAAACGGCTTCGTCCACTTATGAAAACATGATTAGTAATATTGAAATTAATACCAAAAAACGTCCTGCTTATTTTATTTCAATTCCATTGTTTAATACTCAAAAAACAACCTGCAATGTTATCAAAAAAGTATTGTAATCTGGCTGCCAACTCTATATTAGAATCTGTTATTGCATTGACCATAATTTCGGTTTGTCTGTATTTTGCCGTTATGATTTTTGCTTCGGTTTATACGCCAAAAACATCGGCCAAATTTTATGGTACACAAAATAAGGTTAACGAACTTTTTTACTTATCTCAATTAAAAAATGATTCCATAGCCAACGAAGGCGAAGATAAAAATCTATTGATAGAAGAAGAATCCGTAAATGATAATCTGAAAAAAATTTCAGTACAATATAAGGACAGTACACAATTTAAATTTGAAAAAAGCTTCTATGTACAAAATTCGAAATAACACAAAATCACTTCCTGCCTTTTCTATTATTGAGGCAGTTGTTGGTATGGCAATAACAGCTATTATCATGGGGGTTTTGTTTGTTATTTTCTCGATCATTACAGGAAGAATGCTCGATTTTAAAAACCAAAATCAATTGATCAACGATCTGAACAGATTAACGTATAGTTTAAACAAAGATATTTTTGAAAAGGAAAAAATGACGGTTCTGGATAGTGAAATTTATTTTAACGGATATACTGGCGAAAGGGTTTCCTACCGATTCTCAGACGATTATATTTTGAGAAACAGCGAAACATTTATCGATACTTTCCGAATTAAATTAAACAAAATGATTGTAGATACTGTCAAAAGCAAATCACAAGAGTTTGTTTTTCAGAAAGTAAAATTAAATATAGAATCAAATGAGAAGGAGCTGGATTTAAACTTTTACAAAAGAGTTTATCCAAATGAATTATTAGAAAAACTAAAAGTAGAATGAGTTTTGATTTAACAACATACAAAGCGCCAAAGGCTGAAAAAAAGGATTTCAAGATTGAAACCGGTTCTTTTCAATTCTCTAAAAAACTTTCTGATAAGAAAAAGGAAATTTTTTACAGAGAATTGGGTATGCTTTTAAGATCTGGCATCGATTTTAAAAAAGCACTGGAAATTCTGGGCAATCAATCTGCCAATAAATTTGAAAAAGTACTGATTCTTGAAATCAAAGAAAAGGTTGTTGAAGGACGAAGTATTTATGAGTCGATGCGCGAAACCAATCAATTCTCTGCTTATGAATATTACAGCATTCAAATTGGTGAGGAAACCCGAAAATTAGAAGAAGTTTTAGGCGAATTGCAAAAGTATTTTAACCGAAAAATCCAGATGAAAAGACAGATCATTTCGGTTATGACTTATCCGACAATTGTTATGCTGGTAACCATTTTAGTTTTGTATTTTATGCTAAATAAAGTGGTGCCAATGTTTAGTTCGGTCTTTAAACAATTTGGAAGTGAACTACCTAAGAGCACACAGATCATCTTAAAAATCTCAAATCATTCGGGTTTGATTTTCTCTGTAGTAATTGGTACTATAATAGGCTTAATTGCCATACATATGCTTTTGAAAGATAAAGATAGTTATAGGTCCTTTACCACAAAAATGGTTTTAAGAATACCATATTTTGGCAACCTGATTCGTAAAATATACATTTCGCGTTTTTGTCAAGCCATGAATCTTCTGATTACTTCAAAAACAACATTGATTAATTCCCTAAGCTTAACGGCAAAAATGATTGGCTTCTACCCTATCGAAATTGCCATCGCTCAAATAAAAGAAGATATTACAAGGGGGGCTTCTTTAAACGAAAGCCTGAAAAAACATCATGTTTTCGAAAATAAAATGGTTTCCATGGTTGAAGTCGCCGAGCAGGTAAACCAACTCGAAACCATGTTTGAGAGATTAACAGAACAATATAATGAAGAAATCAGTCATCAAACCAAAATGATCGGTGTTGTTCTTGAACCCATGATTATCATCGTAATTGGAGCCATTGTAGGAGTAATTATGGTCTCGATGTATGCACCAATGTTTGATTTAAGTAAAATTATAAATAAATAATGTCATACTTTAATACATTTAAAGTACTATTAAAATTTGTAAAAGATTTCGCTTTCTTAAATTCAATAATCACTCATCTTCTTTAAGAAATATGAAAAATTTAAACATATTTCATTTATAAATATATTCTTAAATATTACTAAGGGAGCGCCATTTTAAAGTAAGTATGTAAATTACTGTATTAATATAAAGATTAACATTCCCTTTATCTACAAAAACAAAATAATCCGCGATTTTAAAAGTTTTTCTTTTTTTATTAATTTCACTTTTAAAACATGAATCACAACTAAAAATATTTTAAAAAAAAAGATTCTTTTATTTTCCCGGCATCATCTTTGCACAAAGGTTAAAAAATTTATTAGAGGGTGCACTTATAGTTAACCTTGCTCTTCGAATAATCTGTAAAGTCCAATCTAATCTTTATTAGGATTAAAACAAAGGTTCAGGAGCCTCTTTCTCCGCTGAAATTAAAACCCTTAACAATCGTTAAGGATTTTTCTTTTTTTACCCTTATTTGTATTTAAAGAAATACATAACCTAAAAGTCAATCAGGCGTTTTTTCAATTTCTCGAATTCCTCGCCAGTAATAGTCCCTGTATCCCTTAGATCAACCAACCGTTGTAATTCGATTCCTAAATCACTTTTTTGTATTTGATTTACATCTATAAGATTTCGGCTTTTTTTGTATTCCTGAATGTATAAATTCAATGTCTCCGAAAAATTTACCGTCTTAGCAAGATAAGTTTCCTGTATTTGAGAAGTTACACCTTCTGTTCTCCTGATCCTTATATGTCCGAAGTTTAAATAATGTCCTAAAAAATTACTGTAAACAATAGAATCATACAAATCAAATATTGGAATTTGTATTTGTGTCTTATTCCAGG
>Ga0247803_1000170_pt1 | contig 39088 bp, 26 predicted proteins | sample UWRJL014104B1_FD_180928 | JGI IMG/M metagenome (GOLD analysis project Ga0247803, IMG submission 180928) | Plant litter microbial communities from Arlington Agricultural Research Station in Wisconsin, United States - UWRJ-L014-104B-1 | ecosystem: Environmental > Terrestrial > Plant litter >... | reverse complement strand
GGAACATCTACTGTGAACGTACCTGCAACTCCGCCGCCCACAAATACAGGGCTTAGATTAGCGTTTGCTGTACAGAATGTAGCAAGTTCATACTGGAAATCAGCAACCGGCAGTTTGGTAATAGTAATGGTTGCCGTATCGGTTACTTCAGCACAACCAGCTGCTGCCGGTATAGTGTAGATAACCGTATATGTACCTGCTGTACTAAGGGCTGTATTTACCGCACCCGTTGCAGGGTTAAGTGAAAGGCCGAAAGGTGTTGCGGTATAGGTACCTGTAAGGTCGCTGCTGCTATTAGTAATGGTAGCAATACCACTATCAGAACAGTATGGCGTAGCAGGGTAAGCTATATCTGCAACCGGGAGCAATGTAATTGTTATTTGCGTTGCAGGGAACGTCTGCGCAAGGCAGGCCGTAGTTGCAGCACTCTCATAAACTACATCATAAGTGCCCGGTGTACTGGCGGCAAGGTCTACTTCACCCGTGGCAGGGTTAATAACAAGGCCTGTAGCAGATGTGAATGTTCCGCCGGTTGTACCGCTAAATGTTATTGTTGCAGTACCGCCGTTAGAGCAGTAAGGCGTATTAGCATAGCTATAAGTAGCCGTAGGCGCAGCCTCGATAACTACTGTGGCAGGCGCCGATACAAACTCAAGGCATGAGCCGTTTGCAGGTATGGTATACACAACATCATACGTACCCGGTATGCTGCCGTCAAGGGTAACTTCACCTGTTGCCGGGTCTATGATAAGGCCAGCAGTAGATGAATAGGTACCATTACTGTCGCCTACTAAGTTAGGGGCGGCAGTTCCGCCATTGGTACAGAACGGTGTAGTTCCGTAATCAATAATAGCAGAGTATGACTCGTTAATAACTATTTCGGTAGTTGCAGGGGCCGGTGCGCATGGCAGCGGTATAGCAACATCATACGTTACAGTATACGTACCCGCAGTACTTGCTACAAGGTCTATTTCGCCGGTAGCCGGGTCTACTGCAAGTCCTGTTGTGGAACTATATGTACCTCCTGTAGGGCCTGTTTGCACAACTGTTGCCGTGCCGGCACTGTTACAGTAAGGCGAAGCATCATAGCTTATGGTTACTACAGGCTGCTCTATAATTTCAACCGTTACAGGCAGTGACACAAACTCAAGGCATGAGCCGTTTGCCGGTATGGTATAAATTACATCGTATGTACCCGGTGTACTGCTGGCAGGGGTAATTTCACCCGTTAGAGGGTCTATTACAAGTCCGGCAGTAGATGAGTAAGTTCCGTTAGCATCACCAGTTAAGGTAACACCGGCAGGGCCATTGCTGGTACAGAAGGATGGCGCGCCATAATCTATAACAGCCGAGTATGACTCATTTATAGTAATGTTAGTAGTTACGGTAACCGGGCCACAAGGCGCAGGTGATGTAACTACATAGGTTACCACATAATCGCCCGGTGTGCTGGCCACAAGGTCTACTTCGCCCGTTGCAGGGTCAATAGTAAGGCCTGTGGTTGAACTAAATATACCGCCCGATGGGCCTATAAGGGTAATAGTTGCGGTACCCGCGCTATTACAGTAAGGCGAAGCATTATAGCTAATAGTTACTACAGGCGGCGCCACGATTTCAACCGGAGCGGTTGTTGTAAACTCATCGCAGGTAGCTGTAGCCGCTATTGTATAGGTAACCACGTAGGTACCCGGCGTACTTAAAGATGGGTTAATGGTACCTGTTGCAGCATCTATAGAAAGGCCCGGTGTAGACGAGTACACGCCGCCTGTGTTGCCTGTTTGGGTAACCGGAGCTGCTGTACTTGTAGTACATATAGGTGTAGTATATGCTATTGTGCCTACAGGCGCGGTATTAACTGTTATTACTAACGGTAATATTTGCTTACACTGCGGTACGGCAATATCGCGTACAACTACATAAAGTGTTCCTGTAGACGCCGAATATGGGTAACCGGTAATTGCACCTGTGCCTGTATTAGCCCCTGCAAGTGTAGGATAAACGCCCACAACTTCGTAAAGTGTAGGGTCTAACGAACCGAGGAAGTTAATTGCAGCAAGGTCTAAATCGGCAGTACCACTATCCCCGCAAAGCACAATTGGCTCTGGTGTAGGCGCCGTAAACGGGGCACTAAGGGCAATGGTAACCTGGTCTGTTATAGGATCAGGGCTGGTAGGTACCGGAAGTGTTACAATAACGCTGTATACATGGCTTCCAGGCTCATCAACTGTAACCGTTTGAGAGTCAAGAGTAGTAGCAACAACCGGAGGTGTAATAGGGTCGGCATCCATAAACCACTGGTAGGTATACGGCTGCGGCTCGCCAGGGTTATCTACGCTTGCAGTAAGGTTATAGGTTTCTGTATTACACAATACCTGGTCAAGGCCAAGCGATACGGTAGGATTACAGCTTACCTGTAAACCCGCAGTCTGGGTAAGGGTAACCATTCCCGGAGCACCGTTAAAGTTTGTAACCAATAGTGCAAACACATCACCTTGCTGGCCGGTAACATCTATCTGCTCAAATGCTGAAGCAGAGAAACTACAGTCTACAATGTAAGACGTGTTAGGCGGTGAACCCAGTAGCGAACATGCTTCGAGCTTGCTCTCAAACGGGCCGAATGCCGCGAAATCTACGTCGATAGGGTTGCCGCTGCCGTCAGCCATTTGTGAAAGCTGCAGCGTAACGGGGCCATCCTCACCTAGCGTTATATAGTACCATGTAGGGTTAGGCGTACTGCCAAGGCAGCCTACGGTACCATAAGATGGTACTGTACCGCCCGAGTTGCTTGGCAGCGGAACTGAAAGCAAACCGGCACACAATGCAAATGCATCTCCTACCGACACTACCGGGCCATCAAAGTTTATGGTAGCCCACGGGCTAAAGCCGCTGCCATCAGGGCATACCGTGCGTACATAGAATGTATAGGCTAAACCCGGGGTAAGCGGGCCCGATGTATACGATGGTTGTGTAACCACTGTGCCACTTGTAGGCGCAGGGTCTGCCGCGGGTTGTAGTACAACTTCCCATTGTGAAACCGTATCTGGCGATTCCCACACTATGGTAACGCCGGCTGCGGTAAGGCAAAGTATGTCAAGGTTTGTAGGCTTAGGGCATGGCGGTGGCGTACAGGCTGCCACACCGCTATACAGCGTTGTACCCTGTAAGTTAGTACCAAAAGGATGATCAAATAAATCATCTCCAAAAGGATCCTGGATTGCAACACCTACCTCAGCAGCAAAAGCACCGCCGGTATTCCACACAAGCGAGAAGGCCAGGCCATCGCAAAGCGCTACCGGAATAGTAACCGGCCCGGTACCAGTAGGTAGTGTTAGTGTACCCACCACGATGCCGTTTTGTACAACAGACATGGTGTTTCCGTTCCATCCGTCGCCCCAGTCATCGGTAAGTGTAAAGTTGTAATTACACTGCGCTGTAGGAAGGCAAATGGTAGTGTTAAACGTAACAGGGCCAGACCAGAAACTCTTGTCTGTAGGTGAACAGATGGCCCTTACATATACTTTATACAGCGTGCCTGATGTAAGGCCTGTAGCCGTATAAGGGTTGTTTGATGTTATTATGCCAACTGAAGCCGGTGTAGGTGCCGGGTCTGTAGCCGGAACTACAAATACTTCCCATGATGTAGCAGTACCCTGGTTTGTCCACGCTATGGTAGCCTGGGTGTCTGTAGGGTTTGTTACGGTAATGGCCGTAGGCTGCGGACAGGTAATTATAGTAAGGTTTACATTATCTATAGCTCCCGGGGGGTTAGTACCGCCACCGCCATCGTTACGCCATTCAAACACAAGCCTCATGGTGCCGCCCGCAAAGGCAGAAGCATTAAATACCTGGTTATAGGTTGTCCAGTTTGCGTTGCCTACAAAGTTAGCGCCCAGCTGAATACCGCCGCTGTTTGCAGCGCTGGTTTGTGTACCTGCCGCAGGGGCGTAAGTTACAGGCACAGCCCATACCCTTATATAATCCCAACCAGTTTCACCCAGGTTTCTCCAGTCGAAAGCAAGGTTAACATCAGTGGTACCTGCAGGTACTGTAATGTCGCGGTAGGCATGTACTACCGAATTAGCCGAGGTAGTATAGGCATTAGCTACACCCGCATTATTTGTAACATATAATGAATGTGTAGGACTGTTGCTTACCGCGGTACCATAAAACCACTGGTTTGTTTGTGTACCGTTTACAAAGGTAAATCCGTTTTCTGTTTCAAAATTGTTACTATAGTTAAGTGTTGCCGGTACCTGTAGCGTGCTGAAAAACACAGGGCCGGTCCAGAAGCTTGAATCTGTTGGCGAACATACTGCCCTTACATAGGCTTTATAGCCTACACCCGGTAAAAGGCCTGTGGCCACATATGGATTAGCTGTTACAATAACACCTGTAGAAGATGCTGTAGGCGCAGGGTCGGTAGCCGGTACAATAAATACTTCCCACGATGTGGCAGTACCCTGGTTTGTCCAGCCTATTGTAGCGCCGGTTTGTGTAACACTGTTTGCTACTACGTTAACGTTAGTAGGCTGCGGACACGTTATAATGCTAAGGCTTACATTATCAACGGCTCCGGCAGGGTTAGTGCCAAAAATGGCATCGTTCCTCCATTCAAAAACCAGCCTCATGGTTCCGCCTGCAAAGGCCGAAGCATTAAATATCTGGTTGTAGGTAGTCCAGCTGGCGTTGCCTACAAAGTCGCCGCCCAGCTGTATACCGCCACTATTTCCAACAGATGTTTGTGTACCTGCGGCAGGTGTGTAGGTTACAGGCACTGCCCATACCCTTACATAATCCCAACCGGTTTCTCCCAGGTTTCTCCAGTCAAAAGCAAAGTTAACATCGGTAGTTCCTGCAGGTACTGTAATATCACGGTAGGCATGCACTATAGATGTAATGTTGTTTGTATAGTTGTTTGTAACACCGTTGTCGTTTGTAACATACAGCGAGTGTGTAGGGCTGTTACTTACAGCTGTTCCATAAAACCACTTGTTTGTTTGTGTGCCGTTTACAAAAGTAAAACCATTTTCTGTTTCAAAATTGTTGCTGTAGTTTAGCGTTGCAGGTATCTGCGTGGTGCTAAAGTTAAGCGGCCCCGACCAAAAGCTTGTATCTGTAGGGCTACATACTGACCTTACATAAAACACATAGTTAGTGCCCGGCGTAAGGCCTGTGGCCTGATACGGGTTTGCAGTAACAATAGTGCCTGTAGAGGATGCTGTAGGCGCAGGGCTTCCCGCAGGTAGTACAAGTACTTCCCATGAAGTAGCCGTACCGGCGTTTGTCCAGCCCAGTGTAGCCGAGTTTTGCGTTAAGTTAGCTACTGTAAGTGCCGAAGGCTGCGAACAGGTAATTGCCGTAACGTTTACATTATCAACCGCTGCCGGAGGGTTAGTACCGCCGCCGCCGTCATTGCGCCACTCAAATATAAGCCTTACTGTGGTGCCTGCAAAAGCAGTAGCGTTAAAGGTATTGCTATAGTTGCTCCAGCTGGCATTGCCTACAAAGTTAGCGCCCAGCTGTACACCGCCGCTGTTTGCAACTGTTGTTTGTGTGCCTGCAACAGGGTTGTAAGTAACAGGTGCCACCCAAACCCTTAAATAATCCCAACCGGTTTCACCAAGGTTTTTCCAGTCAAAAGAAAGGTTTACATCGCCGGTACCGGCAGGAAGCGCAATGTCCCTGTATGCCTGCACTACCGATGTGACGCCTGTATTATAACCATTAGTTACACCGCCATCGTTTGTAATATATAGCGAGTGTGTAGGGCTGCTGCTGGTAGCGGTTCCATAAAACCACTGGTTTGCCTGGCTGCCATTTACAAAAGTAAAGCCGTTATTTACTTCAAAATCATTACTGTAATTAAGCCTGGCAGGTATTTGTGTAGTGTTAAAGTTTAATGGCCCAGACCACAAGCTCTTATCAGTAGGCCCGCATATTGCCCTTACATAAAACTTATAGGCGGTACTGTTTGTAAGGCCGGTAAGTAAATAAGGGTTTGCAGAAACTATTGTTCCTACAGAAGATGCCGTAGGTGCAGGGTCGCCCACAGGTACCGCATATACTTCCCAGGATGTGGCTGTGCCTACGTTTGTCCAGCCCAGTGTAGCGCCGGTTTCGGTAATATTACTTACTGTAAGTGTCGTAGGCTGCGAGCAGGTAATAAGTGAAAAAGATACATTATCTATTGCTCCCGGTGGGTTAACACCGCCGCCGCCATCATTTCTCCATTCAAATACAAACCTCCTGGTAGTCCCGGCATAAGCAGCAACATTTATAGTATTGCTTGATGTAGTCCAGGCACTGCTGCCCACAAAGTTGCCCCCTATCTGCACGCGGTTTGCGTTGCCGGTGGTTTGTGTGCCTACGGTAGGTGTAAATGTGCTGGGCACGTTCCATACGCGGATGTAGTCCCAGCCGGTTTCACCAAGGTTTTTCCAGTCGAAAGACAGGTTCATTTCTACAGCACCTGCCGGGATATTAATATCGCGGTAAGCGTGCACTACAGATATTGAAGTGGTTGTATAAGCATTGCTCACACCCCCATCGTTACTAATGTATAATGAATGCGTAGGGCTGCTGCTGGTAGCGGTACCCAGTACCCATTTATTGGTTTGGGTGCCGTTAAGTATGGTAAAGCCATTGTTTGCAGCCTCAAAATTAGTAGCAAAATTCAGGTCGGCCGGCACCTGTGTGGTGCTAAATGAAAATGGCCCCGCCCATCCGCTATTGTTGCCGGATGGATCGCAAAGCGAACGCACATAAAACACATAAGATGTGCTGGCATTAAGGTTGGTAACCGTATAAGGGTTAGTCGTAACTACCGTACCCGAGGTACCAAGGTTTCCTGTAGCCTCTATTACCTGTACTTCCCATGATGTAGAGCCGGCAGGGTTAGCCCAGCCCAGCGTAGCCGAAGTAGCGGTTATAGCCGTAGCGGTAAGGGTTGTAGGGATAAAACACTGCTGGAAAACACTTACGTTATCTACCAGCCAGCGGTCGCCGTTGTTGCCCTGCATTACAAAAGCTATAAAACGTTGCTGCCCGCTCTGTGCGGCGGGTATATCTACAACTTTTTCTATATACTCTGTTTGAACCGGGTTAAGGGTAAGCTCTGTCCAGCTTTGCAGCTCTGTAAACGTTGTAATGTCATCGGCATCGGTACCTATCATTACTTTATACGTACTCAGCTGGTCTACAGGCAGCGTAAGCCTTGAGAAAAAGCGGAGCTGTGCATTAGTTGGTACTGTAAAAACCGGCGTTATAAGCCAGTCTTCAGTCACTTGGCCCGGTGCTACGGTTTCCCTGTTAAGATAAGCCGCGTGCGTGCCCTGGTAGGCAGGCTGAGCGGAACCTCCATTAGCCTGGATCCAGGTTTGAGCCGGTCCGGCCACATTGATAATCGACCATCCTGCTGGGCCATCTCCTGGAGTCCAGGTGCCCTCAAACGTTTCCGTAGGTAGCTGTGCAAACCCGGAGAAAGAAAGCAGGAAAGCGAAAATCACAAAAGTAATTTTCTTCATATTGATTTATGTTTAGGTAAATTTTAATTCCCAAATTTAAAAAAATATAACACACGGTTAACTTTTTGATAAGATTTAACAAATAAAAAGGCCTTGCCGTTATATTCTTGTTACAATAAAAGTATTCGGATTTAATTTTTGTATTTTTGTGAAATCATTAAAAAACAGTATGCTCGAAAAGGAAACCATAAATTTTGAAAAGACGGTAATTGCCGGAATTGTAACAAGGGAGCAAAATGAAGAAAAGCTCTCAGAATATCTTGATGAACTTGAATTCCTGACTTTTACAGCAGGCGGACAGGTAATAAAAAGGTTTTGGCAACGCATGGAAAAACCAAACCCCAAGACGTTTTTAGGTACCGGTAAAATAGAAGAAATTAACGCTTATATAAAAGAGCACGACGTTAAAACCCTGATTTTTGACGACGAACTTACCCCTGCCCAGCAAAAAAACATTACACGCGAACTTGACTGCAAGGTGCTTGACCGCACTAACCTGATACTCGACATCTTCGCGCAAAGGGCAGAAACTTCTTACGCGCGCACGCAGGTAGAGTTAGCCCAATGCATTTATTTGCTGCCAAGGCTATCGGGCATGTGGACCCACCTTGAGCGCCAGCGCGGAGGTATAGGCATGCGTGGCCCGGGTGAAACCGAAATAGAAACTGACCGCCGTATAGTGCGCGACCGCATAGCCTTGCTAAAGGAAAAAATTCGCACTATAGACCGCCAGATGGGCGTGCAGCGCGGCAACCGTGGCGCCCTGGTGCGTGTAGCCCTTGTGGGGTATACTAACGTGGGCAAAAGCACCCTGATGAACGTGATAAGCAAGAGCGAGGTGTTTGTAGAAAACAAGCTGTTTGCTACCCTTGATACCACCGTGCGTAAAGTGGTGATAAAAAACCTGCCGTTCCTGTTGTCTGATACTGTAGGGTTCATCCGCAAGCTGCCTACACAGCTGGTAGACTCGTTTAAGAGCACGCTCGACGAGGTGCGCGAGGCCGACCTGCTCCTGCATGTGGTAGATATTTCGCACCCGGAGTTTGAAAACCACATCGCATCGGTAAACCAGATATTGCAGGATATTAAAAGCAACGGCAAGCCTACCATAATGGTATTTAATAAAATTGATGCCTACAAACCGCTTGTTATTGATGAAGATGACCCGGTAACCGAAAAAACCAACCGCCACTTTACCCTGGACGAATGGAAAGATACCTGGATGGGTACCGTGGGCGAAAAAAATGCCCTGTTTATATCGGCTACAAACAAGGAAAACTTTGAGGAGTTCCGTGAAAAGGTGTACGAAGCTGTAAGAGAAATACACATATCACGTTTCCCATATAATAATTTCTTATACCCGGATTATAAAGAGAACCTGGCTGTGGAGAAAGAGGAAGGAGAGGAAGAGTCATAAAGTCTTAAAGTCGAAAGTTTATAAAGTCCGGTGCGCTGTAGAAACACGTTGCATGCGTCTGACACCAGAAATTCAATAAAATATTTTCACGCAAAGGCGCGAAGACGCAGAGTTAAAAAGCACGATACATATTGCAAGCTGCTGAACTTTCCGTCTTCGCGCCTCTGCGTGAAATCATAGTAATACACACATCATCCAAAAAACGAATTGTAATGGAACAAAATCAGGCCATTCCCCTTTCAGGTTACCAAAAGCTGGTTATTTTTATGCTGGCCATTACCCAGTTTACCGTAATACTCGACTTTATGGTAATGTCGCCGCTGGGCGATATACTCATGAAATCGATAGGCATGGTGCCAAAGCAATTTGGCGTTGCGGTATCGGCTTATGCCTTTAGCGCGGGTTTATCGGGCCTGCTTACCGCCGGCTTTGCCGATAAATTTGACCGTAAAAAACTGCTGCTGTTTTTTTACGTCGGTTTTATCATCGGCACCCTGGCCTGTGGCATGGTAAACAGCTATGAGGCGCTGGTTGCCGCCCGCATCTTTACCGGGTTATTTGGCGGGGTTATCGGCTCTATATCTATGGCCATTGTTACCGATATATTTGCCCTACAGCAACGCGGCCGTGTTATGGGTTTTTTGCAAATGGGTTTTGGCGCAAGCCAGATCCTGGGCATACCGTTAGGGCTGTACCTTGCAAACGCCTGGGGATGGCACGCCCCTTTTTTATGGATTGTGGTAATGGCTGCGCTAATTGCCGCACTGATACTCTTTAAGCTAAAACCCGTTACAGAACATCTCAAAATAAAACAGGACAAATCGCCGCTTATACACCTGTGGCATACCATACAAAGAAGCGACTACCGTATAGGCTTTACAGCCACAGCGCTGCTATCTATAGGCGGGTTTATGATGATGCCCTTTGGCAGCGCGTTTGCCATAAACAACCTCGGGATAACTAACGTGCAGCTGCCTACCGTTTATATGGTGGCCGGTGTTTTTACACTGGTAATGATGCCCGTTATGGGAAGGCTAAGCGACCGGTATGACAAGTTTAAGATATTTGCCATTGCCTGTTTGTGGATGGTAGGCGTAGTGCTGGTATATACGCACCTGGGCGTAACGGCGCTATGGATAGTAATTTTACTGAATGTACTGATGATGATAGGCATAACCGGGCGTATGGTGCCAAGCACGGCGCTGGTTTCCGGTGTGCCTGAGGCCAAAGACCGGGGCGCTTTTATGAGCATCAACTCCAGCATGCAGCAAATAGCCGGGGGCATAGGCGCCTGGGTGGGCGGGCTTATTATTATGCAAAAAACCAAAACCAGCCCGCTGGAGCATTATGAAGTGGTAGGCTATATTGTAGCGGCTATTACACTGATAAGCATACTGCTTATGTATAGGGTAAACAGGATGGTAAAACGAAAAACCGCCCTGCAAAAGCCCGGCAGCATACCTGTGGAGCCTGCTATTACTGAAGTATAACTGCCAATATAGTAACTGCTGGCCTGCTAAAAAATAATTGTATCTGAAACTGTAAAGCGTTGAGGAAAAGCAGTTCGGCCTGTAACGGCTTTATTTATTTGATTGATTAGATCCTGTTCTGAATATGATGCAATTAAAACGGAGTCATTTTCTAAAGATAATGCTAGAAATGGTTTCCCAATAAGTTCAGGGGATAAGCTGCGCATTATTTTCACAAGGTCAAAATTGTATTTAGTATCTATGATAGTATCCCAATACACTATGATTTTGTCGTCTTTGATTTTATACGGAAACTGAACCCAGCATTCGGGCGAATAAGCAAAACCAAGGGTATCTTTTGTATCCTGAAAGAAGTGTAGTGTTAATGATTGGGTTGAATCCTGCAGCTCAACCCAGGCTTTCCCGGCAGTATCATTAACTACCTCGTAAATATTTTTGTAACGATGCCTGCCCACTACAGTTTTTTGTTCCTGTCCTACAGGAATGTTATGTTTATTGCAGCCTGTAAGTAGCAAAGGTATAACTGCCAAAAAAAGAAAAATTTTCATAGTTGGTTTTGTTAAAGATCATTAATCAGGTCTATTGCGGCCTGGTAGGCCGATTTTTTATCGGCTTTAGCCAATAGCCAGCCCAAAAAGCTGATGATAAAGATATCCTCTTTTATATCAGGGTTTATAAGCGCGAGGATGTTCTTTTTAAAGTCAGGGTGCTGCGCTGTTTCCGGCTTCAGGAGGTAACGCTCTACCATAAGGGCATAGCCCCACACGCGTTGCTCGTTTACCTCTGCCAGGTATTTCTTGTAGCGCCGCTTAAAGCTTTTGATACGCGCAAGCGCCAGTTCTTCATAGCCATCAAACTGGGCATACATTAATATTTCCAGCAGGCTCTTGCGGATGGCCCACAGCATGCCCAGCTTTTTCTCGTACCAGGCATCGGTATGCGTAAACTGCGCCATATGGGTAAGGGAGGCGCGGTCGCTAAGCTGCACGCAGTACATGGCCAGGCACACGCGCAGGTCGTTTACATCAACGGGGTTTGCCTTAGGCGAAGCTCCTTTAAGCGTTTTTTCGGCAAGGTAAATCGCGCCGCCGGGGTCGCCGTTAAAATGTTTGTTGAGCGACAGCAGCAGCTGGTGGCGTAAAAAGAACCGGTCGTAATACCTACTCCCCTGCTTTTGCATCTGCTCCAGCATTTGAGCGAGATACTCTTCACTCTCCGCAAACCTGTGGTTACGGAAGTTGATGTTGGCCAAAAAATAAAGTATATAGATGTGGTAATACAGCTGCCCCTCTGCCCTATCCTTTCTGCCTTCAATAAACCCGAAACTCTTTTTTACAAAAGGCTCCACCAGGTTAAAGTTGTGGTTCATGGTGGCATACTCATTAGCAATGAACAAAATTTGGTACAGCGACTTATACGTCAGCACCTCATCTAACGACACGCCGAGGCTGTCCATAGTCTTCTCAATAAACGCCCTGAAGTCGATAACCTTGCCCAGCAGCTGAATCTCACCCAGTTCGCGGCGCAGCAACGCATAAGCAATGTTGAGCTGCGCTTCCTGCTGCATTAGTTTGGCGTTGCCGTTATGCTTCTCAATCAGTTCATCAAGATTTTCAGGCGGGTTGAGGTGGGCATATTGCAGGCGGGTGTGGTAAATTTCGTTCAACAGGCTAAATTGTTCCAGCGGAAGGGCTTTGGCTTCGGCCTTTGACAGGCATTTAAACGCGGTTTTGGTAAGGTGGTGCTCTAAAAAGAAACGGCTCACCACCAGCAGGCGCAGTGCCTCGTTTGCTTCGCCGGTATTTTTCTCAAAGGTGCGGTTTGCCATAAACTCCACCAGGCTATCTTGCAGTCTTTTGCGCAGGGCGTGGTAGGCATCATCATTATTTTTTTCTTTATATAAATTTTTTATAGCATTTATATCGTCAGTTTCTATCAATTTAAAGAGCCGGATATTGTGGGTATCGCCGCGCCTGTTCTTCTTGCGGAGATAACTGGTAAAAGCCTTACTGTCATCAGTATTCATTAATGATATTATGTCTTCAATAGCGTTCATAAGAAATAGAAAATTGAATATCAAAAATATCAAATTTAAAATTTATATCGTCAGTTTTTTAAAAAGATAGGGTTTCATGGCTGTGCGGTCCTGCCCATCTTTGTACCAGGATTAATAACCAAAATAAAATTTATTCTTATGGAACCGCTAAAAACATTTGACGTAAACGAAACTTCAACATTTTCAACAAAAAAAGAAAACACTAACGGCCGCAACCCTATGAAGCCTACCGGCGCTTTTATAGGCGCCTCATGGGCAGCACTGCTTGCCGGCACGGTGGGCTACTGTGTGGGATTATGGAACGCCACCATACAGCTTAACGAAAAAGGCTACTACTTTACCATACTGCTCTTTGGCCTCTTTGCCGTAATATCGGTACAAAAAAGCGTGAGGGACAAAGCCGAAGGCCTGCCCGTAACCGACCTTTACTATGGCCTGAGCTGGTTTGCCACCGTGGCAAGTATAACGCTACTGGTAATAGGCCTATGGAATGCCGACTTGTTGTTGAGCGAAAAAGGATTTTACGGCATGTCGTTCACACTGAGTGTGTTCTCGGCCATTGCCGTGCAAAAAAACACCCGCGATGCCCAGCTTATAGATGCCCAAAATATATAAACGCTTTAGCGGTAGCCCCGTGGTATTGTAACGGTATCGCGGGGCTTTTTAAAACACTAATTATTTTTGTCATGAAACAACGGACACTCATAACCTGCCTCTTGATATCATCTTTTTTTGGGTACATATCTCTTTTCGGCTCCGGCCTCTTTATTTTCCAGATAGAATTATTTATACTTGAAAACCTTACCAATAGCTTCAGTTTGTCGTTGGGTTCGGTTATTTACTGCCCTTTTACATCCCTGTCTACCTTTGAATTTGTGCCGCTTACAGGGCAGATGCTATTAGGCATAGCATTGCTGCTTTCAATCGCAAAAAAAGCTGTAGCCTGTAAAGTTGTATCTGTTGTGGGAATAATTTTTTTGCTTACACCGTTCGGCTTTATTCTCTATTCGGGAATTGTCGATAGCAACTTTAAAATGATAGCATCAACCATCCCTCTTTTCTGCTTTGCCGGCTTACTGCTATGGAGCTTTAAAAAGAAAAAACAATAACCAAGACCATTTTCCGCCTTTTCAAACCAACCAACTGTTTGCAGCCTGCAGGTCACTCCGGTGATTCTCCGGGCTTTTTTTTACGGAAACTGGGGAAAAAGAAAGTGCCCGGCCTGCGCTTAAAATGCTTCCAGATGGAAAGTGATATGGGTCCAAATTCGGTAAGGGGGATATTGCGTGATCGGAAGGCCAGTGCCATACTAAGGCCAAAGCTAACCAGGAAGTTAATAAGCCCGATAAGGATGATGCCCACCACACCCCAAACAATCATTTCGGTAGAAATATTAAAGTTGGCCCCATAAAGTGCCAAGGCGAGGTTGCCGCTGGCAAAGGTAATATGGCGTATGTCGATATCAAGACCCAGGAACATGCCGATAGGCGCCGTGCTGCCCATAAACACGCCAAACCAAAAGTTGCTTATTATCCCTGCCCATTTGTTTTCGTACACCTTTGCCAGTTTTTGCGCCCGGGTGCGCCCAAAGCTCTTTTTGAGCAGCGGGTGCTCCTGTATGCGGTAGTACATGTGGCGGAACTTATCGCGGTTAGCCACGCTGCCCGCTATAATACCCGAAAGAAACAGGAATACCCCGGCTATGGCCGCGTGAAAGAGCGCCAGCGAATGTACGGGGCTCAGGTCGGTTACCAGGTGGTACCATTTGGTAAGGGCAAGGTTGTAATGAAATGTAATGTCTATAAGCCAAATGCCCAGCCACGCCACGGGGAATGCCACAAGCACATTGCCCACAAAGGCAATAAACTGCGACCGGAATACCCGGGCAAAAAATTCGGCAAAGGCGGTAAACTTTTCCTCCTGCGCCACCCCGCCTTCTTTACGGCCTTTTTCGAGGGCGCGCACCAGGGCACTTGCCGTCATGGCGGGCTGCTTGGTAGCCAGGGTGCAGCCCAGCACGTAGATGGCTATAAAGCCCAGCGAATAGTTAAGGCTGTAAAAAAAAGCATGCCCAAAGGCGCTGGTTTCCATCATAGAGAGAAACACCTTTATAATACACAGTATGCCCACGATAACGCCCCCACCCGCGGCTGCCCAAAACATCCGGAAGTATTCCCACCGGCTTTTAGTAATATAATGCTCGCCGGTGTTAGCGGTATGCTGGGTAATTTCGTAAGATATAAGCTGGGTGCTGTCGCTTATAAGCTGTCGCACGTTGTTCTTTACACAGTTGTAGGTTATTATTTTAAGCCCCAGCGATATGGTATCGGTGCGGGCTTCGGCTTTTTCATCTACGGCCAGCAGCGGCAGCAGTACGCCCAGGCGCTCCAACTGCTGGCGTATGCGCAGCAGGTTTTGGTTAACACGTATGGATATGCCATATTTTTCGCTGTTTTTAAAGGCCGCCTTAACATAGTTTACACACTGGTGGTGCAGCACTATAAGCTGGCGGTAGCCCACATCATCAGGGGCCACATAGTTGCGGTGCTCTTCGAGGAGGCGCTCAGTAAGCACGCCAAACTCTTTTTGTATGGCCAGGAACGGGCTTTCGAGGTTTTCATATTCGGGCACCATTTGTATCACATCGGTTTCAAGGGCACGCCCTGCAATACGATGAATAAGCACCTCCATACTAAAAATCAGTTCCGCAAGCGGGCTCTTGGCTTCGGTAGAAACATAAAGCGAATGAAACCCCAGTGCGATATAAAGCTCTTCGAGTTTTTCTGTGGGTATTTTACTTATCCAGACGGGGTCGGTCTTTTTGTAAAACACCTGGTTCAGTATATATTCAAGGGTATCTTTACGGGGCTGGTCGGGTATCAGCTTTGCCAGTACGCGTTTTTTTACCTCAAAAAAGAAGTCAGAATCCGTAAGTATATCGGCATCGGTAAGTATCTTGCTGAATTTCTTTTGCTTAATTACCCCTTTTACATAGAGCGAAAGGCTTTTGCGGTAGCGCTCGTTACCTGCCAACAGTTCGAGCAGTTCGTTTAAGTTAACGGGCGGCAGCGCTTCGGGGTGCGCGGGGCGTATGAGGCTTACCAGGTCTACAAGCAGGTCTACCTCATCGGCTTTGTATTCCCACAGGTTGTTATCATCAAAATTTAATTTGAAGAATTCCGGCAGGGTCATCGCGTCTTTGGTTTTCCTGAACTTCATGGGCACTCTTGGGGTTAGGAGCGTAAAAATACAAATCTATAGCATACGCCGCGCCGGTAAAGGGAAATTTAGCAGAAGGTTGTGAGGTGTTTTAGATTTTAGGACCTAAACCCTATTCATAAATTTGCCTCATTAATTCAAAGATATTCTTACATTTACTGGTTTGATATAAAGATACATGGGAAACATAGCTACCAATTTTAATGAACAGATTAAAAGACTTTCTGACCGCGGAATGGAACTTGACTATGAAAATGATAAAATAAAAGAGATATTACTCGATATTGGTTATTACAGGCTTGGTTTTTACTGGAATCCTTTTGAGAAAGATGATAAGCATAATTTTCAGGAAGGTACAAAATTTTCTGATGCCGTTACACTTTACTACCTTGATGTTGATTTGAGGAACTTGCTACTCAAATACATAAACAGGATAGAGATTAACTTCAGGACAAAGTTAGTGTATTATGTTTCTAACAAATACAAAAATTCACCTACATGGTTCATTGATCCAAAAGTAATGAACTCACACTTCGTTTCAGAAATTGATAAACACTATAATCAAAGTTTTATAAAAAACAACAAGACCATTTTACAGCATCATCGCAACAATATTAATGACCGGTATGCGCCTGCCTGGAAAACACTTGAATTTTTTACATTTGGTACAAGTCTTAAAATTTTTAAATGCTTAAATGAAAACGAGATAAAGGAAAAAATTTCAAACGAGTATGGAATACTAAACCTAAATAAGTTTATTAATCTTATGGAAACTATTGTATTTGTTAGGAATACGTGTGCCCATGGCGGTGTATTATTTGATTTTCAGACTCCTAAAGGTATCGCTCTTTTGCCACATGTATCATTTAATAATAACAATAGACACTCTTTGGATTCTGCAATAAAAATTACATTATGTATGCTTAAGATTATTTCCGAAAACAGAAAAAATCAATTGGAACAATCTTTAAGCAAGCTGTTCAACAAGCATAAGGCAAATGGTACCATTAAATCTATTATTGAAAACAAAATAGGATATCAGTATTAGCTTCATTTCGTTTTTTTTAATTAATTATGTTTTTTTAATTAAATAATCGTATCTTTGCAAAGTAAAAGTGCCCTATTATTCATTTCGATGCTTTAATGCTGCACTATAAAAAAATACTTGTAAACCCGGACTTGCTCCGGGTTTTTTATTTATCTAATATCCTCTCCCATAATTCCGTAACTTGCCATTACAATTTCCTGCACGTTATTTGCGAACCCGGCGCTATAGATAAGGTACGCTATGGGGTTCGTGTCGGGCAACATGTTTGTGAGGTAGATGAGTTAAAAATTATACTATATGGAAACAGCATTATCAGTACCCTTAGTTATTGTAGGCAGCGCCCGTAAGTCAGGAAATACATACACCATTGCTAATGCTGTTTTACAGGGCATAGATGTAAAGATTATAGAGTTGGCAAACCATACGATAGTACCCTATAGCTATAATGGCAACTATGGCGAAGATGATTTTATGGATATCGCAACCCAGATGCTACAGCACAATACTATTATATTTGCGACCCCGGTATACTGGTATGCCATGAGCGGCATGATGAAAACTTTTTTTGACCGCCTTACCCATTTGGTTACCACACACAAGCCTTCAGGGCGGCAGCTTAAAGGCAAAAACATTTTACTGATAGCCACAGGTACAGATGCAGGGCTTCCCGAAGGTTTTGAAGTCCCCTTTCAGCAAACTGCCGAATATTTTGATGCCCAGTATAAAGGTGCTGTTTACTTTTGCACTAAAGAAAAATATCCCGCCACGCACCCCGAAGGGGTAATAGCTTTCCGGCAGTTGTTGCTTTCTCTGTAATCAACAATTATCGTTCAACTAAAAAACCAGTGATAATCTGTTAATTCGTGTCATCAGTGTCCCTTTTCCAGATTATATCAAAGTTGTTTTTTCTCTAAAACTCACTTCATTACAAAAAAGAACCGTATTTTTATCCCCCACTATACTAAAATATGATTTTAAAAGTTAAGGATAAAAAAACTTTTGCATTGAAAACCAACAGGTATACATATATTTTACTCCTCGGTGCCGGCATTATTACTATTGCCTGCTCTACTAAAAAAGACTCGTTTGTTAACCGTAACTTCCATGCGGTTAACACCGAATATAATGTGCTGTATAACGGCGGCCTGGCGCTCGACGCCGGCGTTAAGGAGCTTAAGACCACCTATGCCGAAAATTACTGGGAGGTGCTGCCCGTAGAGCGCATGCAAACCCCGGTGGAAGAAATGGGCCCTACTGAAAAGCGTAATGCCAATTTTGAGCGCGCGGAGGATAAGGCTACCAAGGCCATACAAAAACACTCTATGTACATAGGCGGTACCGAGCGTAACCCGCAGATAGATGAAGCCCACTTATTGCTGGGGCAGGCGCGTTATTATGATAACCGCTTTGTGCCGGCGCTCGAGGCATTTAACTATGTGCTGCTTAAGTACCCCTCGAGCAGCAAGATAGATGAGGTAAAGGTGTGGCGCGAAAAATCGAACATCCGCCTTGATAACGATGGCGTGGCCATAAAGAACCTTAAGAAGCTGATAGAAGAGAAGGAAGGCCAGATGGACGAGCAGATATACAGCGATGCCAATGCCATGCTGGGCCAGGCCTATATTAAAGAAGGCTACCAGGACAGCGCCGTATCGGCACTGATGAAGGCAGCGCAATACAGTAAAGACAACGAGAAAAAAGCGCGGTACTATTTTATATCGGGCCAGCTTTTTTCAAGGCTCAACGTTAACGACAGCGCGTACAGCTACTACCAGAAGGTAATAGACATGAAGCGTAAGTCGCCGCGTGTATATACCATACAGGCCCATGCCATGCAGGCAGGGCAGTTTGACTATAAAACCGGCGATACCCTTGCCTTTATGGAAAAATACCGCGACCTGCTTGAAGACAGGGAAAACAGGGAATTCCTGGATGTGATAAACCACCAGGTGGGCTTGTTTTATGATAAGCAGGGCATGAACAAAAAGGCGGTGGAATACTATAACTATTCGCTTAGAAAGAAAAAGGGCGACCACTACCTCGTGGCATCAAACTACAGGAATATTGCCGAAATAAACTTTGAGGATGCCAAGTACCTTATGGCCGGTAAATATTATGACAGTACGCTGGTTAATATGGATTACCGCACCCGCGAGTATAAAAACATTAAAAAGAAAAGGGATAACCTTGAAGATGTAATAAAATATGAAGGCATAGCCCAGCGCAACGACAGTATTTTAAAAGTCGCCGGCATGCCCGACGCAGAGCGGGTTGCGTATTACCAGGACCATATAGTAAAACTTAAGGAGCAGGAAGAAATAATGCGTAAAAAGGCAGAAGCCGAAGCGCAGCGCCTGGAAAACATGGAAGCTACCGATAGCGGCGGCCTGGGAATGACGATGGATAACAGTAAAGTAGCCATAGGCGCACCTACAAAAGGCAAAGGGGGTGGCGAACCCATGGGAGCCATTAGTGGTATGCAATCACGCAGGAACGCGGCAAATAGTGGTGGCATAGCAGGCGGCGCCAATCCGGGTGCAGCAGGGCCATTTTATTTTTATACGCCTGCCTCTGTGCAGTACGGTAAGCTTACCTTTCAGTCGCAGTGGGGAAAAAGGGCAAATGCCGATAACTGGCGCGTAGCCTCTGAAATTAAAGCCGGGGCCGGGGCAAATGCCCAGGATGCCGCTACCGATAATGATTCGCTTACGGCATCAGCCAGCAAAGAAGATAAGCCGCTGGAACCCAAGTATGACCCGCAGTTTTATATAAGCCAGGTGCCTACCGATGCAAAAGCGCTGGACAGTATTGGCACCGAGCGTAATTTTGCCTACTACCAGCTGGGTGTTATCTACAAAGAGAAATTTAAAGAATACAGGCGCGCGGTTGACAAGCTGGAAACCCTGCTTAAAAACAACCCTGAAGAGCGCCTGGTACTGCCCAGCAGGTACAACCTGTATAAGCTGTATGAGGCTTTGGGCGACACCGCCAATGCCGAAAAATACAAGCAGCAGGTGCTCAGCCAGTACCCGGACAGCAGGTATGCAGAAATTATCCGCAACCCTAACTCTGATGCGGTAAAACAGGGCACCCCGGATGCGGTATATACATCGGTTTTTGATAAGTACAGGAATGGCGAAGTACGCGAGGTAGATGCTGTTATAGATGATTATATAGACCAGTACAACGGCGAGGAGATACTGCCCAAATTTGAATTGCTTAAAGCCCGGGTGCAGGCAAGGCTTGCGGGTGTGGATGAATATAAAAAAGCACTCAACTATGTGGCGCTTACCTACCCTAACAGCAGCGAGGGCAAAGAAGCCGATGCCCTGCTAAAAAAAGACATCCCCGCGCTCGAAAAAGCCGCTTTTGGCACTAAGCCAACAACCTATAAGCTTATTTTTAAAATAAACCCGGCCGACCCTAAGGCCGTAGCGCTTGCCGGTAAAATAAAGCAGTTTATTAAAGACGGCAATAACAACCGCATTACCCTGAGTAACGATATCTATAACCGCGGCGACAACTTCCTGGTAATCCATGGCCTTATAAACAAGCTGGCAGCGGTAGATGCTGTTACCATACTTAAAGATTATAAGGATTATAAAGTGGCCGAAACGCCGGTTATAATAAGCAGCGAAGACTATAAGGTACTACAGATGAAGAAGAATTTTGATCAATACTTAGCAATACAGTAAAAACTATGGCAATGTTTGAAAAAAAACCAAAATCGTATACTGATACATTGGGCAAAACAAACCGGATAGTTGAGGGCACCGCCATTAAGGGGGACATCATATCGCAGGCCGACTTTAGGCTGGATGGCGAACTGGTAGGCAACTTTACATCTACAGGTAAAATAGTTATAGGCCCCATGGGTAGTGTTACGGGCGATATTAAATGTATAAATGCCGATATAGAGGGCAGGTTCAATGGCCGTATAGAAGTGGAGGAACTGCTTTCTATAAAATCTAAAGCTACCATACAGGGCGAGGTACTTACCGGGCAGCTTTCGGTAGAGCCAGGTGCCATGTTTACTGCCACCTGTAACATGAAAGGCAACGTAAAACAAATGCCGCTACAGGCACAAGCACCCATAAATGAACGACAACACGCCGGATAGTAAAGACAACGAGCGCAGGCAGCGCAATAAGTGGATGGCGCTTATTAATATACCCATACAAATGGGTGTCATTATATTTTTATTCTCCTGGCTGGGCGGCTGGCTTGATGAAGAATACCCCAACCCAAAAAATATTTACCGCATTATCCTTACCCTGCTGGGCGTTTTTATAGCACTGTATAATGTTATCCGGCAGGTAAACCAACTAAACAAATAATAATTTGAAGCAACAATACCTTAGTATCTTTTTTAAAACGGGAATAATAGCGGTAATATCTTATTTACTTAATATCCTTTTCTTCGTGTTTTTCCCGGTACCCGATGTGGTTTACCATTACTCCCTGTATTTTATTTACGGTTTTTTTACAGTATTCTCATTTTTAATATTGGGCATCCTGATTGTTGTTAACGCAAAAAGCCCGGCTCAAACCGGCTACGCTTTTTTGTTACTTACGTCTGTAAAAATGGGAGTAACCTATTTTGTAGCGAGGCCGTTATTAACGAAAACGATTGAAGACCCCACAGAAAAACTAAACTTTTTCGTTGTTTTTATACTCTTTTTAGCAATAGAGGCTTATTTTACAGCACGTTTGTTAAACAATAAGCAATAAAAAATCTGTTACCCTGAAATTACTTTAAATTTTTTCATTGCACTGCATTGAAATATCAACATAAAATGTACCTTTGCACCAAATTTTAAGACTGTAAAATTAAGATAGTTACAACATGGTGTTATCCGGAAAACTACTCAAAAATACCCTGACAGCCTTTTTTGCTGTAATGCCCTCTTTATTGTTTGCTAACCAGCACGCTGATGCCAATCATGCTGAAGCTGAAACAGCTGTACACGCTACTGCCGAAGGGCATGGTGAGCACATTGCTGTAGGCGAACTTACCCCTGATCAAAAGAAAGAAAGAAACAAAGAGTTTATCCAGCATCACCTTAAGGACTCTTATGATTTTACCCTTTTTACTGATGAAACTACGGGCGAGCATTTTGGCTTTCCGCTACCGGTTATCCTTATAGATAACGGGCTTAAAGTTTTTTCATCTTCAAAATTCCACCACGGAGAAGAAGTTGCCGAAGTTGATGGTAACTACTACATACAACACCACAGTAAAATATACAAAACGGATGCAGAAGGTACGCTTACTATGGGTGAGCACGGACATCCTGAAAACGCAATGCCGCTTGACTTTTCTATAACCAAGAATGTTGTGGCCATGCTTTTTACAGCCATCCTTATGTTCTTGCTGTTTACAGCAATGGCAAGGGGTTACAAAAAAGGCCCTATACCTACGGGTGCAGGCAGGGTGCTGGAGCCGCTTGTGCTTTTTGTGCGTGATGAAGTTGCATTGCCAAACATCGGAGAAAAGAAATACAGGAAGTTCATGGGTTACCTCCTTTCAGTATTCTTCTTTATCCTTATCCTTAACCTTATCGGCCTTACGCCGCTTGGTATAAATGTAACGGGTAATATTGCCATTACAGCATGTCTTGCTTTGTTTACTTATTTGGTTACACAATTCAGCGCTAATAAAGAGTACTGGCACCATATTTTCTGGATGCCCGATGTGCCGGTACTTATGAAAATAGCGCTTATCCCAATTGAGATACTAGGAACGCTTACTAAGCCTTTTGCCCTTATGATACGTTTGTATGCAAACATCTCTGCGGGTCACATTGTAGTAATGAGCCTTCTTGCCCTGATATTCTTCTTTAAGAACTGGGTTGCTGGCCCGGCATTCTTTGGCCTTACGCTTTTCATTTCGGTTATCGAGGTTCTTGTAGCATTCCTCCAGGCGTTTGTATTTACTATGCTGTCTGCCCTGTTTATAGGTATGGCGGTGCAGGACCACCACCATGAGGAAGACCATGACGGCCACACAGAAGATGAGCCTATCATTATCTAATTTAGAATTTTATTTAATTAATATAAATCAAATAGTATGGAAATTCCAGGAATTGTTGGAGCAGGTTTAGTAGTAATCGGTGCAGGTCTTGGCCTTGGTAAAATTGGTGGTTCAGCAATGGACGCTATTGCCCGTCAGCCAGAAGCAGCCGGTAAAATACAAACTGCGATGATCATTATTGCTGCCCTACTTGAGGGTGTTGCTTTCGCAGCGCTTTTCGCAGCTTAATTAAAAAAAAGAAACATGCCTGCAGCGGTTGGCTGCAGGTGTTGTTTTACTTATGATTTACATGTAACAACTTATAATTAACAACTATAATGGAAAAGTTAATAAACGATTTTTCATACGGATTATTCTTTTGGCAGGCATTAATTCTTGTGGTGCTTATCCTTTTGCTTGTAAAATTTGCATGGAAACCCATCATGACGGCTATTACCGAGCGTGAGCAGGGTATTGCAAACGCTATTGCCGCTGCTGAGAACGCACGTAAGGAAATGGCAGCAATGCAGGCAGACAACCAGCGCATCCTTAACGAGGCCCGTGCCGAAAGGGATGCAATGATAAAAGAAGCCCGCGAGATTAAAGAGAAACTTGTTGCCGATGCTAAAGCTGAAGCTGAGGCAGTAGGCTACAAAATGATAGAGCAGGCAAAAGCTACTATTAACAGCGAGAAAAACGCTGCTATGGCCGAGCTTAAAAACCAGGTTTCGGCGCTATCTGTAGAGATAGCCGAGAAACTGCTTAAAACAGAACTTTCTGATAAGGCCGCACAAAGCAACCTTGTAGAAAAAATGCTTGAAGAAGTTAAATTAAACTAATACACCGGTATGAGCAGAGCAGCGATTAGATATGCAAAGGCAATACTGGAAACAGCCCAGGGTACCGGCACTGCCGCACAGGTAGCCGATGATATGGCCCTTATTGCCCAGACTGTAAAAGACAACAACGAGCTTCAGGACTTTATAGGCAGCCCTACAGTTAAAGGCGATGCTAAAGAAAACGCCCTTAAAGAAATATTCGCGGGCAGCCAGCCGCTTACCATAAGCCTGTTCCATTTGCTGCAAAGCAACAGGAGGTTTAGCATACTTACCCATATTGCAGCCCAGTATAAAGTACAGTATGATATTGCTAACGGTATAGAGATAGCTACGGTTACCACGGCGTTCCCTCTTGATGCCGCGCTCGAATCTAAGGTTTTGGACAAGATAAAAGAGTTCTCGGATAAAAAGATTACGATTAAAAATATAGTAGACCCATCAATTATAGGCGGATTTATTATAAGGATAGGCGATAAGCAATTTAACGCATCGGTAGCCAGCAGGCTGCTTACATTAAAAAGGGAGCTAAGCAATTAGGCTTCTGTCACAACGAAAATCTAAAATATAAACTAGTTAATTAGTACACTATATTATGGCAGAAATTAAAGCTGCTGAAATTTCAGCAATATTAAAGAAACAATTGTCCGGTTTTGAATCGGGTGCTACTCTTGAAGAAGTAGGAACCGTACTTCAGGTAGGAGACGGTATAGCCCGTGTTTACGGATTAGGTAACGCACAGTATGGCGAGCTTGTTCAGTTTGAAAACGGGTTAGAGGCTATTGTATTGAACCTTGAAGAAGACAATGTGGGCGTAGTATTGCTTGGCCCATCTACAGGCATCAGGGAAGGCTCTACCGTAAAACGCACCCAGCGTATCGCTTCGCTTAAAGCAGGTGAAGAACTGGTAGGCCGTGTGGTAGATACCCTTGGTAACCCTATAGACGGTAAAGGCCCTATAGGCGGTACCCTTTATGAGATGCCGCTGGAGCGTAAAGCCCCGGGTGTTATCTTCCGCCAGCCGGTAACTGAGCCGCTACAAACAGGTATCAAAGCTATCGATGCGATGATCCCCGTAGGCCGTGGCCAGCGTGAGCTTGTTATTGGCGACCGCCAAACCGGTAAAACTACCGTATGTATCGACACGATACTTAACCAGAAAGAATTTTATGATGCAGGCAAGCCTGTATACTGTATATATGTTGCCATAGGCCAAAAGGCTTCTACGGTAGCAGGTATAGCAAAAACGCTTGAAGAAAAAGGCGCGATGGCGTATACCATCATTGTTGCCGCTAACGCGAGTGACCCTGCCCCTATGCAGGTATATGCTCCGTTTGCAGGTGCAGCGATAGGCGAGTACTTCCGTGATACGGGCCGTCCGGCACTTATCATTTATGATGATCTTTCTAAACAGGCTGTGGCTTACCGTGAGGTATCGCTACTACTGCGCCGCCCGCCGGGCCGTGAGGCGTATCCTGGTGACGTTTTCTATCTTCACTCAAGGCTGCTGGAGCGTGCTGCTAAAGTTATTGCCGATGACAGTATTGCAAAAGACATGAACGACCTTCCTGAATCGCTTAGGCCTATTGTTAAAGGTGGCGGATCGCTTACGGCGCTTCCTATCATCGAAACACAAGCGGGAGACGTTTCTGCATACATCCCTACTAACGTAATTTCGATTACAGACGGACAGATATTCCTTGAATCAGACCTGTTTAACTCAGGTGTGCGTCCGGCTATCAACGTGGGTATATCAGTATCGCGTGTGGGTGGTAACGCTCAGATCAAGTCGATGAAAAAAGTGGCCGGTACGCTTAAGCTTGACCAGGCACAGTACCGCGAGCTTGAGGCATTTGCCAAATTTGGTTCTGACCTTGATAACGCTACCCTTAACGTAATTGAAAAAGGTAAGCGTAACGTAGAGATACTTAAGCAAAGTGTTAACGACCCGTTTACGGTTGAAGACCAGGTGGCTATTATCTATGCCGGTGCAAAAAACCTGCTTAGAAAAGTGCCTGTAAACAAGGTAAAAGAATTTGAAAGGGATTACCTGGCCTACCTTAACGCTACACATAAGGACACTCTTAACGCGCTTAAAGCCGGTAAATTTACTGACGAGATTACAGATGTGCTTGAAAAAGCCGCTGCCGAGATCGCTGCGAAATACTAATTAGATTTTTAGATTTTAGTAGTGGGTATTGAGATTCTGCCCAGTCTTAATACTTAATACCCGCTACTTAATACTAGTATAAAAAATGGCAAACTTAAAGGAAATACGTAACAGGATTGCTTCCGTTTCATCGACTATGCAAATTACAAGCGCGATGAAAATGGTTTCGGCCGCTAAGCTAAAAAAAGCCCAGGATGCCATTACGGCCATGAGGCCCTACAGCCAGAAGCTAACCGAATTATTACAAAACCTGAGCGCTACGCTTGAGGGTGATACAGGGGGCGCATTTGCCGAGCAACGCGCGGTAAGTAAAGTCCTTGTTGTAGCCATAACCTCTAACAGGGGATTGTGCGGTGCTTTTAATGCTAACGTTATTAAGCAGGTTAACCTGATTAAAGATACTTATGCGGGCAAACAGGTAGATGTGCTTGCCATAGGTAAAAAAGGTAACGACAGCCTTAAAAAAACCTGCACTATTATAGACAACCAAAGCGGCCTGTTTGACACCCTTACGTTTGATAACGTAGCCGGTGTAGCTAAGGAGCTTATGGAGCTGTTTAAAACCGGGCAGTACGACAGGATAGAGCTGGTGTACAACCATTTTAAAAATGCCGCTACCCAGATAGTGCTTACAGAGCAGTTCCTGCCGCTGGAGCCCGCTAAGGCTACTGCAACCGACAGTACAGCAAACCTTGACTATATCTTTGAGCCATCTAAAGAAGAAATTGTTGAGGCCCTTATACCGCTGTCGCTTAAAACACAGCTTTACAAAGCGGTACGCGATTCTTTTGCCTCAGAGCACGGCGCCCGTATGACGGCCATGCACAAAGCAACCGACAACGCTACCGAAATGCGTAACCAGCTTAAGCTTACCTACAACAAGGCCCGCCAGGCAGCCATTACCGGCGAGATACTTGAAATTGTAGGTGGTGCCGAAGCCCTTAACGGTTAATAGTACAAAACAAACATAGTGAGAGAGGCTACCTGAAAAGGTGGCCTTTTTTTGTATATTCGAAACTCAAATAAATACATAATGAGCGAAGTAAAAGAAGTAGTAGATTTTTATTTAACTAGTGATTCCTCACATGCGATATTAATAACTGGTGAGTGGGGCATTGGCAAAACCTATTTTTTTAAAAATGTTTTAAGTAATCAAATAAAACAGACTCCTCTATATGGTAATGCAAGTAAAAACTATAATCCCATTCTAATTTCCTTATTTGGGTTAAAGTCAATCGAAGATATACAGACGACGATTTTTTTATCTATCTATTCTTTTCTACAAGATAAGCGAATTAAAATCGCATCAAGTATAGTTAAAACTTTGATAAAGGGGATTGCCCAATTTAAAGGGGTTAATGAGTACACAGATATCATCGCAGACGTGACTGTCGATAAAAAGGATTGGATTAATTTTAATGAACTTGTATTATGTTTTGACGATTTCGAAAGGATTAATAATGAATTATCAATTGACGAAATTATAGGATTTATCAATTCTTTGGTAGATGGCGAAAATGTAAAAGTAATTATCCTAGCAAACGAAGACAAAATAGAACCCGAGAATTACAAAGTAATTAAAGAGAAGGTTATTGGTAACACAATTGAATTTACATTAAATAAAAGTTTAGTTTTTGATAATATAATTGAAACTAAGTTTATTTCATATTCCAATTACCAATCCTTTTTGAAAGCGGAAAAAGACTATATAACAGATATTTTTTTTAGTGAATCATCAAACCTACGGACTTTAAATTTTGTATTGATGCATATGCAGCATATTTATTCGTCCTATAGAACAACTTTGCAAGCTAACGATATATTGAATGAGCATGAGAATGAAATACTCCGTGACCTACTGAAATTTACACTGATAATCGGCATACTTTACAAACAGGGAGACATCACATTTAAAAACACAAATGGAATGGAAGGTATTTCACTCATTCCATTCAGAAATTTTTTTGATGATAAATCCAAAGAAAAAAAAGAAGCGGATAAAACTTTAGTAGAAAGGATACATGAAAAATTCTATAAGGATGAATATTATCGTTTTTACCCATCAATATATAACTTCCTAACAGGCGGTAATGCTTTTAATCCTTTAGAGCTAATAAATGAGTTAAAAAAAAGGTTTAATATTGAAGACAATGAAATAACGTTACCATATCAGGTCTTAAACGAATTAGGATATAATAATGTTTTTAATCTTAAAGATGCGAAGTATAGAAAATTAACTAGAGACATGCTTTTATATAATGATGAGGGTCACTATTTATTGCAAGAATGTACAACAATCTTTTATTTCGCACTTAGATTTAATAATCCCCTAAACTTAAATATAGAACGGTTAGAAAAAAGAATTTTGAAAAGTATAACTAAGAACCGTGGTAAATACAAATATAATCCTGCCCTTAGACTGTATTATGATTTACCTGAAACTGCTGAATATAGAGAGAATTTAAAGAGAATTGCAGATAAAGCCAAAGAGGTTAATGAAGGATTAAACAATCACATAAAAAATTTAAAGTTCGCAAGTTTAGAAGAAACTTATAACTCTAATTTTGAATTTTTTTTCTCTCAACTAATTGATAAAAAAAATGAAAATAGATATATGCCGCTTTTTGAAAATTTCAGTCCATATAAATTTTATAGATTTCTTTTGAGATCTGATGGCATTATTATTAGAAACGTCACATTATTATTTGAAGATAGATATTATAATTTTCCTCCTAGGGAATTAAAGCCGGAAACTAAATTCTTAAAAGGGTTTCAGAAAATAATTGATAAAAAACTAAATTCAATGCTAAAAAAAGGAGTTACATTTTTCTTAATGAATGAACTCAATGAAACAATTAAAAAAAGTATTTTACAGCTCAATAGAGATGAGAATATAGCCTAATAGCATTTAATCTTGTAGTAACTCCATAATTGCCGGAATTCACAGGAGCTAAAAAAAGCAGCACTTTACCGGCGCTGCTTCAATTCAATATCGTAGAAACTTTACTCCTATTTTATGTAAGCGTTATCGGCCTTGTTTACATCGGCCATAAGTTCAGCAGGGTCTATGGCAATCACTTTAATGGCTGCTTTTGCCTTTGGCAGTGTAAACTCATAGGTAGGGTGCGCCCAGTCCCAGTCCGGCAGCACGGTACGCTTAAGGTTAGGGTACGGGTTGTCTTTCTGGTAATACATTTCAGCGAGCGGTACATAATAACTTTCCTGAGTGCCGTCTTCATACACCACAATAAGGTCTATCGGCATCGGCATGCGGCCTTTGCGCTCCAGGGTAACCTTTGTGGTGCTTCCGGCCTCTGTAAGGCCTTTAATGGCATAATCTATGGTGTTTGTAGTCTGGCACCAGTCAACAAGGTACCAGTCCAGCACAGCGCCTGTAACACGTTCTGCACTGCGCTTAATATCATTCGGCGTTGGGTGGCTCAGTTTATAATCGTAGTAGAAGCGTTTAAGAGTTTCGGCAAGTTTATCCTGCCCTATAACATAACCCAGCTGCGCCAGGAATATTTCGCCCTTGCTGTACGCTGCAATGCTGTAAGCCATCCCGGTATCATAACGGTCGGCATGGGTGGTAAGCGGCTGCTCCTTCCCTGATTTAACCAAATAAAAATAGTTATCATAAGCACCCTTAAACGGACTTTCCGGCTCCTCGCCCTCCTTTACTATTGGCGGCAGCACGGTTTCCATCGCCAGGTCGCTTATGTAGCTGGTAAAGCCTTCGTCCATCCACTCGTGCTTGCTCTCGTTAGTCGCCAGTACATGCTGGAACCACGAGTGTGCAAACTCATGCGCGGTAACGCCCACAAGGCTGCCATAGCTGCGGTTTCCGGTAATAAGGGTACACATGGCATACTCCATACCGCCGTCGCCGCCCTGTACCATGCTGTATTGCTTGTAGGGGTATGGCCCGATGTGGGTATTGTAAAACTCAAGCAGTTCGCCAACTTTAGGCTGCATCTTTTTCCAGCTTTCTGTATACTCCGGGTTGTTTTTATAGAAGAAGTGAAGCTCTACCCCGTTTGGCCCCATCATCTTATCGTGGATATAGCCGGGATCTGCACCCCAGGCAAAGTCGTGCACGTTAGGCGCTACAAAATGCCAGGTAAGGGTTTTTGTTTTCTTAGGATGTTTTACGGTTACACCCGCATCCTCATAGCCTTTGCCAATCTCATTTTTATTTTGCAGGTAACCGCTGCCGCCTATGGTGTAGCTTTTATCAATGGTAATGTTCACGTCAAAATCGCCCCACACCCCGTGAAACTCGCGGCCTATGTAAGGGTCGGCGTGCCAGCCTTCAAAGTCATATTCGGCCATTTTGGGGTACCACTGCGTCATGCTTAGTGCCACGCCTTCTTCGCTGTTACGCCCACTGCGGCGCACCTGTAGCGGCACCTGCCCTTCAAAGTTCAGCGTAAGCGTGGTGCTTTTACCCGGTAATAGCGGAGTAACAAGGTCTACCGTAAGTACAGTACCCTCAGCATTAGCAGCGGCTGGCGTGCCGTCCTGTTTAAAGCTGGTTATGTTGAGGTAGCCTGTTTCGTTTGGCTTCAATGTAGCGATACGGCTTTCTTTTACGGTTTTGTCGCCGGTTTTAAAGCTTTTTACCATGCGCTTATCCGGGTCGGCAATCGCCTGCAGGCGCGCGTCCATCTCGCTGCCGGGCTGGAACGCGTTATTGTACAGGTGGTAAAATACGCGACGCAGCGTGTCGGCCGAGTTATTGGTATACACCAACTGCTGTGTGCCGGTATATTTGAACGTTTTCACGTCCATATTTACATCCATTTTATAATCAACATGCTGCTGCCAGTAGCCCGGGTTAGGGTTGTGCTGCTGTGCGAATAGGCTGGTAGCCGAGAGTAAGGCTATGGTAATAAATGTTCTCATGCCGTAAAAATAAATAAAGTTTGCAAAAGTGGATTTGTTAATTCGTGGATTTGTTGATTTGACCTGCGTAAATATATAAAAGCCGCTAACATACATTAGCGGCTTTCTTATTTAGAGACTCCTCAACTTCGCCATAGCTACGTTCGGAATGGAAAACTTACAGCTTCTCTCCCCTTGATACTTTATCGGCAAGGATGATGGCGTTATACGCGTTAACGATTTTACCTGAACGGCTAATTTCGCTAAACGGCTGTGGCTGCTCTACATCGCCTACCATTACTTCGATAGGGATGGCAATACCTGATTTCATTATTATTTGTTTCACCTGCTGGGCAGTAAGCTTAGGGTAGTAAGCACGTACAAGCGCCGCTACACCGGCCGCGTTAGGCGATGCCATAGAGGTACCCTGAAGGAACTCGTAAGTATCGTTAGGCGTAGTGGCATATATCCTCATACCGGGCGAAAATACGTCTACCTTGGTTTTACCAAAGTTAGAGAACGGTGCTACCATTTCGTCAGTACTGTACACTTCATTAAGCGCGCCTATGGTAAGTACGTTATCGGTATATTCTGTAAGGGTGTTAGCGTCGTCGTTAGGGTAACGCTCGCTTTTATCGGCATCAAGGTTTATGCCTTCATTACCGGCGGCAAATACCACAAGTACATCTTTCTCGCCTGCATATTTAAGCGCATCATATACCCACTGGCTGTGTGGCGAAAAGTATTTACCAAAACTTCCGTTGATTACTTTAGCACCGTTATCTACCGCGTAGCGGATGGCAAGGGCTACATCTTTATCATACTCATCGCCATCGGGCACGGCACGAACCGACATAATTTCTACCACAGGGGTAGCAACACCGTCGCCGCCTATGTTGTTGTTCCTGGCCTGGGCAATAATACCCGCTACGTGGGTACCGTGCTTAGCGCCATCTTTTTCGGGGCCGGTTACGTTGTTGTTGCCATAGCCGCGGCTGTTCCAGTCGTCAGGGTTGTCGCCTACGAGTTCTTTACGCGGGTCATAATCCTTGTTAAGGTTGTATTTCAGCTGGTTGTCATAATGCTCTACGCCGCCGGCTATCTGCTTCATAAGGTCAGCACGCGATGTGCGGCTAAGTATCTGTATAAAGCGGGCCTTAAGCGCGGTAAGCATTTGGTCGTCTGTAGTAAGTTTTTCAAGGTCTTCAGCAGTATAGTTTTCTTTGCCGGTTTTTTCACGGAAAGAAGCATCAGCCTTCAGGATAAAATCCATCTGCTGCTTGCCGGCCTGTGCCTCCTGTATCTCTTTGTCATATTCGGCCTGCGCCCTTTTAAAGGTTTCGCTGCCGTCATCGCCTTTTTTAACCAGGCGCACATACTCAAGGTTTTCGTGTTCTATGTTACCCAGGAAGTTCCAACCGTGCACGTCGTCTATATAGCCGTTTTTATCGTCGTCAATATTATTGCCGGCAACTTCTTTACTGTTTGTCCAGATAACCGGCTTAAGTTCCGGGTGGTCTATATCTACACCGCTGTCTATAACGCCCACAACCACCTTAGTGCTTTTGCGGTCTTTAAGAAGTTCATATACCCGGTCTACGCTCATACCGGGCACCGTATCTTTTATAAGGTCAAGGTGGCTCCAGCGTTTTTCGTCCGCATCAGATAATTTTGCTTTTTTCGCGGCAAGCGGGGTAGTTATGGCAAGTGGTTCTGCCGTAATTTTCTTTGCGCCACAGCTCGCTAAAAACAGCGCCAGGGCAGCAGAAAGGTAAATCGATTTGAATTTCATTTCGTTCTTTGTTGAATTTCGTTTAGAAAATTTGTCTAATGTATTGCGTGTTTGTTACACAAAGTTAACATTTTAACGTTACATTAATATATCGGCGGCTTTAAAAACATCTTTAAGGCGCACGCCTTTTTCGGTATGCTGAACCGTAATTACCTCGTTGTGCGCATCGTGCTCCAAAATCAGGTAATAATTATTATCGGCAGCTTCAGCCAGAAATTTTGCCTTCTCATCCATTGTAAGCAGCGGGCGGGTATCGTAGCCCATTACATAAGGCAACGGGATGTGCCCTGCGGTAGGCAGCAGGTCGGCCACAAAAACAAAAGTCTTATCATTGTGGGTTATGTGTGGCAGCATCTGCTTTTCGGTATGGCCATCGGCAAAGTGGATGCCAAAGCCTAATTCGCTCGTGGCGGTAAAATCGCCGTTTTCGGGGCGGGCTATGAACTTAAGCTGGCCGCTTTCCTGCATGGGCATTATATTTTCCGGCAGGAACGATGCCTTTTCGCGGGCATTGGGTTGGGTAGCCCACTCCCAATGGTTATTGTTCGTCCAGAACTGCGCGTTCTTAAACGCAGGTTCATAGCCCGTTTTATCTTTATTCCATTGTATAGCGCCGCCCACATGGTCAAAATGCAAGTGGGTAAGGAACACATCGGTAACATCATCGCGGCTAAAGCCGTGGGCAGCAAGGGATTTATCAAGGCTGTGGTCGCCCCACATGGAGTAGTAGCCAAAGAACTTTTCGTTTTGCTTGTTACCCATGCCGGTATCAATTAAGGTAAGGCGGTTGCCGTCTTCTATCAGCAGGCAGCGTGCAGCCATATCGATAAGATTGTTATCGTCGGCGGGATTGGTGCGGTTCCAGATGCTTTTCGGCACTACGCCAAACATGGCGCCGCCGTCGAGCTTAAAGTTGCCGCTCTCTATGGTATATAGTTTCATTTTAATTTGGAGTTTGTTTATCTACAGCCAAATTAAGTCTATTTTGTGGGATGGCAAAAGGTGAAGTATTTTTTGATTGGTGTTTCACAGAGTTCGACGGAGGATGCACAGAGGCTCACAGATAAAAAGTTTCACAAAGTTGCGCAAAGAGCCACAAAGCCAATCTCACGCTTTCACCGCTTACCCTTATGAGATTGTTTGATTCCCCGCAATGAGCGTGAGTTCGAGTGAAGCTGCTCCCTCTCCTTCGGAGAGGGCTGGGGTGAGGCCTTACGACTTTGTAATCACCAGCTCTACCCTACGGTCATACTCCGGGCCTTTGCCCAGTGGCTGGGTGTTGCCATAACCTTTATAAGTCATGCGTTTTTCGGGAATTTTTTTCATTAAAAGGTATTTATACACGCTTTTTGCCCGGTTTTGGCTCAACTCCCGCTTGCGGGTGCTCATATCTATAGCCTCCTTTTGGAATGTGGGCGTACAGCAGATGTGCCCCTGTATTTCAAACTGCAGGTTTTTATATTTCTGTAGCAGCTTTGTTATTTTGTCCAGCTCTTTTTTACTGCTCAGCGTAAGTTGGCTGCTCCCTTTAGGGAAGAGTATGTTATCCAGGTAAATGCGGTCGCCCACCACCATATTGCCCTTGATGCCGTCTGTATGGTACATGCCGGGTTCCAGCTTGGGCGGCGGTGTAGGGCGAAAGTTTACCACAACGTCTACGCGCCTGTTCTTGCTGCGGGCCTCGCTTACATTGTCTATATCTTCCTCAAGCATTATACGCCCTTTACCCTCTATGGTAATAATGATTTTATTTTTAACACCATGGCTCATTAGGGCATCTTTAATGGTATTTGCCCGGTTATTGCTCAGCTTCAGGTTGTAGCTGTCTTTACCGCGGTCGTCGCAATACCCAAATATCTGTATAGTTTCTATGCGGGTGGTATCAATTGCTTTAATAAACGCCACTACATTATCGCCCTGCTTACTATCCAGGTTAAACTTATCAAACTCAAAGTAAACCGAAAACACTGTTTCTTCCTGTGCTTTTATAAACAAAGGGGCAAAAAGGAGCAGTAAGTAAGTAAGGCGTTTTAGCATGACTGGGCGTTATACGTGTTCTTTTTCTATATCCTTATGTTGTTTTTCGCTTATCCTGCACAGGCTTATGTCTTCCGGCGGGTGTATCACGATGGGGAACTTTTCTACTTTTACCGAACTGCTGTCAAGCCCAAAGGCACGCCCTTCTGAAAGCGACACTTTTTTCAGCACAAAATAGATGTCCAGTATTATCCTTTCAAACCACGGCAAATCGTTGTCGTAACTCAGGAATTTCTCTATAATTACAAACTTAAAGTCGCCTATTACATTATTACGGTTAAGCGATTCATAACGGCTGGTAATGTCTACCTCGCCTTTTTTAACCAGGTCTTTTACCACCTGCTTAAACATCAGGTTAATGCGCGGCTGCACGCGGAAACCCAGGTAAAAATCTACCCGTATAACGTCGTCTTTCACTATTTCGCGCACCTTATAATCCATGCGGTACGGCTCATCAACCACATTTACGTGTACAAACCAGTAAATATCTGCACGCTTGGGCCTTTTTTGCAATATCGAATAAATAATTTTCGATTCTATTTCGTCGCCCAGCGCGGCATTGGTCATGTACACAAGGTGCGTGGCATATTTCGGGATGCCCTGGTCGTTGCTCAGCTCAGCCAATACCTTTTTATAGTTGTCAATCTTGGTAAACTCGGTATACTCACTGCGGATTCTCTTAGCCGTATGCCAAACGAACATTACAAATGCCAATAAACCTGCAATACCTACCGATACATAGCCACCATGGTGAAATTTGCTCATGTTAGCAATAAGGAACGAAAACTCTATTGTAAAATAAACCGCTACCGTACCCAGTATAAAAATAAGGTTATAGCGCTTCATTACCATATAATAGCCCAGCAGTATGGTGGTCATTATCATACACAGCACAATGGCAAGCCCATAGGCCGCTTCCATATTGCTCGATTCCTCAAAATGTATTACGATGAACACGCACCCCCAAAACAACAGCCAGTTGATACTGGGTATATAAATTTGACCCTTAAGCTCAGTAGGGAACTTAACTGATACCTTAGGCCAGAAGTTAAGGCGCATGGCCTCACTTATAAGTGTAAACGAACCGCTTATCAATGCCTGCGATGCTATAACCGCCGCCATCGTGGCTATGGCAATACCAAACGGTAAAAACCACTGAGGCATAAGCAAAAAGAACGGGTTACCCGGAACCCCGGCATTTGGGCTAAGCGCCGTAAGCGTTTTGCCGCTGTGGTCTATAAGGAACGCGCCCTGGCCAAAATAGTTAATTACCAGCATGGCCTTTACAAATATCCAGCTGATGCGTATGTTGCTGCGGCCGCAGTGCCCCATGTCGCTGTACAGCGCTTCGGCACCCGTGGTACACAGGAATACAAAGCCCAGCACATAAAACCCGTCGTGGTGGATGCTAAGCAGGTGTATGGCATAATATGGATTTAAAGCCTTAAGCACCTCTATGTTTTGAAACATGGGCAAAATACCCAGCACACCCAGCATACCGAACCAGATGAGCATCATAGGCCCAAAGAATTTACCTACAAAACTGGTGCCAAATTTCTGGATAATGAATAAAACGAAGAGGATGCCTATAACAATAGGGACAGTATTTAATTCCGGCCTGTAGATGCGAAGGCCCTCTATAGCTGAGGAAACTGAGATAGGCGGTGTAATAATACCGTCGGCAAGGAGGGCGCTACCGCCAATAATGGCCGGTATGATAAGCCCTTTTTTCTTAAAGCGCTTTACCAGGGTATAGAGCGAAAAGATACCGCCTTCGCCTTTGTTGTCGGCCTGTAGCGTGAGGATAACGTACTTAAATGTGGTTTGAAGCGTCAGTGTCCAGAAGATACAGGATAAGGCACCCAATACTACTTCTTTATCTATGGGCTGTTCTCCCACTATGGCTTTCATTACGTATAGGGGTGACGTACCTATATCTCCGTAAATTATTCCCAGTGTTACAATAAGCCCGGCTACGGTTACCTTGTTAAGGTGTTTATTACTCACGATAATTGTTTGAATTAAAGCCGTAAAGTTACGTGATTTTGCAAAAACGGGCGCAATTGCAGTGCATTATTTACAGTGTAGCCCTGCTAATTGCATTCTATGCAATAGTGTATCGTATTTGTTTATTAAAAAGTTACAAACAATGGCATATTTAATTAAAAGCTGACTACCTTTTAATAATATGCCGCATTTTATGCAGGATGTAGATTTTTTGTAAGGGATGCGGGAATATCGGCAGGAAACCCATGGATTACGTTACATATTTCGGCACCACTCGCTCCAGGAGCCTACGTAGAGTTTCGACATTGGCAAGCCGGCAGCAGCTACTGCCAATAGCGTATGGCAGGCCGTAACACCCGAACCGCAATGCAATATGATATCTTCAGTTGCATGGTTTTTAAATACAGCCTCATATTTTTCCTTCAATACTTCCGGGGAAAGAAACAGGCCATCCACGCCCAAATTTCCTTTAAGCGGGATATTAATAGCGGTAGGTATGTGCCCGGCTACAGGGTCGAGTGGTTCTGTAAGGCCCCGGTAGCGCTCGGCATCTCGCACGTCTATAATGCAGCCGGCGTTATTTTGCACCGCATTTCTCACTTCATTAATATCCGCCATGGGCAATAGCCAGTTTGTAATAGGGTAAGCGCTTACGGATTGGGAATTTTCGATTCCATAAGCCATTTCCATTCCCGCCGCTTCCGCCGCCTGCAGCCCGCCATTCAGCACCTGCACTTTGGTATGCCCCACAGCCCGCAGCATCCACCAGAAACGTGCCGCGGCATTACTGCCCTGCTTATCGTCATATACTACTACGTGGCTTTCGGGCGTGATGCCCAGATTGCCTAACAGCTCTACAAAATTTTCGATAGATGGTAAAGGATGCCTGCCGCCGTTTGCCGCATCTTCAGGTACTGCGGCAAGGTGGTTGTTGAGGTCCACATATAGTGCACCTTTTAAATGCTTTTGCTTATAGCGGGCATAAGCCGCGTCGCCTGAACCGGCATCGATGAGGATGGGGTTTTGTTTTATCGAAAGAAATTCTGAGACTGAAATTAAAGGAGAGGTCTTCATTGCTTTGTGAGCTTAGCCTGTAAAAGGGGAATAAAACCTTCTAAGAATTGAGTGGTTATATATTGGTTATAACCAAAATCTTTAATCATATTGAAATCTGGAGGATATGCTAAACAAGGCAAAAGGGTATAACGTGTATCAGTATAAAACAGTTTGCTTTTTTCGTAGTAAAAAATTGTTTCCCTGTAAACTTCTTCGGCTCCGCCGGGGGCAGGTTCAGTAACCGATGCCATTATTAACGCCTCTTTGTCGAAGACTAATTTTATATCCAGTTTGGTGTTGCTTTTTTCAAAAGCGGTATGACAGTATATTACATGGTTTCTTCGGCTTACCGTTATAGCAATACTGTCTAATAGAAATGTATCGCCAACTGCCATAACACCAAATGTGTCTTCACTAAGTTCGTAGGCACGCACCCTTATTTTTTCCGCTTTCTTCGGGATACGCTGGCTAAAGCATAACGTTGTTATCAGCAGAAAAAATAAGGATAACTGCCTTGTCATATTACTTCTTCAATATCTTATTATACTCAGCTGTATTTGCCAGCAGCGCCGTTGCCTTTTTAATCTCGGCATTGCTGGTGGTGTAGTATTTATACAGGCCTTCTTTATACTGGTAGCGTTTTATAAGTTCGTCGGTGAGCAGTTGTTTTATCTCCTGCTTGTTGGCGGCCAGCTCTTTGTCTTCGCTGTTCCTAACCGCGGTAAGCAGGTTGTTGTACTCGGCTTTTATGCTGCCGTCTACCTTTTCCTTCTGGGCAATAACCAGCAGGTCTTTCACCGCTTTTTCGGTTTCGGTATCAAACTCAAACTTCTCCTTTTTCAGGTAGGCTTTAAGGGCGTCGAAGTCGGCATCGGTAATATTCGGAATCTTATCCCCCAGGTTCGGGTTTTTGTAATAGTACTGGGTAGCGAAGTTAAAAATACCGTCTTTACGGTCGAGCGCGTCGGCTATGGCGCTGTGCTTGCTTTCTTCAAGCACTAGGTCGGGCAGTATGCCACCGCCGTCATACACCGTGCGCCCGTTTCGGGTTTTAAAGGCGTTATAGTTTTTAGCATCAATGCGAATGGCTTTACCGTCGGCATCTTTATGGGTATAATCCAGCGCCTGTATACCACGGCCCGAAGGCGTGTAGTAGCGCGAAATGGTAACCTTTACCTGGGTGCCATAGGTAAGGTCTATAGGGCGCTGCACCAGCCCTTTGCCAAAGCTGCGGCTGCCAATGATAACCGCACGGTCAAGGTCCTGAAGCCCACCCGAAACAATCTCCGACGCCGAGGCGCTGTGCCCGTCTACCAGCACGGCCAACGGAATATCAAGGTCTACCGGGGGGGTATGGGTTTTATAGGTGTTGTTATATTTTTCGTTCTTGCTCTTGGTGGTAACAATGGTTTCGCCCTCTTTTACAAACAGGCCGCAAATGTTTATGGCCTCATTAAGCAATCCGCCGGGGTTGCCGCGCAGGTCGAGTATAATGCGCTTGGCGCCTTTGCTCTTAAGGTCTAATAAGGCGGCTTTAGCC
>Ga0247803_1000168_pt1 | contig 39428 bp, 36 predicted proteins | sample UWRJL014104B1_FD_180928 | JGI IMG/M metagenome (GOLD analysis project Ga0247803, IMG submission 180928) | Plant litter microbial communities from Arlington Agricultural Research Station in Wisconsin, United States - UWRJ-L014-104B-1 | ecosystem: Environmental > Terrestrial > Plant litter >... | reverse complement strand
GCGTGATCGCCGGGTTCAGAAGCTCAGGCCTCAGCCTTGCGAGGGGGCGTTCATTCGCAGCGCTTCACCAGGGATCCTGGCTTCGGACATGCCGGCCTCCCCAGTATCCGTCTGGCCGCCAACCTTACGCCCATCACCGCGAGCGGTTGGCCGAACTCGGTAAGGCGGCGTTTCCGGCTGTCGCTGTCGCTGTCGCGGAGACGGAGTCTCGTCACCGCGTCATCGCTGCATCCGCCCAGACGACCGGAAGCGAGCCCACCGGACCGCCATCGGCGCGGGCGATGATCTCGACGATCGCGACATCGGCGATTTCGGCCGTCACGGTCTGGGACGCCCTTCCAAACGGCTGCGGCTCGGAACGCGCGAGAAGGCGACCGTCGCCGTAGACTGAGAAGGTGACCAGCCGGTCGCGGTCGACCGCGCTGTCGTCGATCCCAACCCGAGCGCTGAAGCGGGTAAAGCCCCGATTGCGGACCTCGAAGCGCGAGTTTGCCAGGGCGCCCAGACCGGTGTCGTAGCGCACGCCGGCGACCCGGAGGGGTTCGCCCAACGGCCCGCGATCCGCCTGGGCTCCGCCGAACCCTCCATACTGGGGATGTTCGCCGGAGCCGCGTGTGCCCTGCCAGCTGACGACCGACCGATGGATCAAGGGATCGTGCTGGGGCGTGGTCACCCCGTCTTCCGCCGGGTTCACATTGCCCGGTTGTTCCGACAGATAGAGCCCGTCGGCCAGGATGCGCTCGCCGGAGGCCCTGAAAACCAGGGTCTGGCGCGGTTCGACGCGAAAGGCGGTCTCCCTGGTGAAACTTTGTCGCGCGCCCGTCCATAGATCGGTCAGCGCCACAGGGGCGGCCCCGCTGAACTTGAGATGCTGGGCGCTCAACTGGGCGTCAACCGGCGCCAGGCCGCGATTGAAGATCGCCACGCCCTTGTCGCCGTCGGCCAGGGTCTTGACGAAGATCTGCAGGTCGCCGGACTGGAAGGCCGCCACCGCCTGATGGCCCGCCGGGTCCTGGTTGAGGGCGACGACGCCGCGGTTGCCGAACAGGGCCAATTGTTCGGGCGTGGCCTTACGCAGGTCGAAGCCGATGATCAGCGGCGCATTCATGATCGCCCACAGGGCGAAATGCGACCGCGCCTCCGTCATATGGCCGGCGTCAAAATCGCCCGAACCCACGAACAACATGTCGGGATCGTTCCACGAGCCGGGTCCGGCATAGAGGGCGCGGGTCGACACCGTGTCCAGATTGGTGAGCATCCGGGTCCATTGCGGCGTGATGTCGTCGCTGGTGCGCGAGAGGTTGCCGAGGTTCTTGCCCCAGGCGCGTACATTGGAGGACCCCCACAGGCATAGGGAGTAGAGATAGTCGCCGTCCGGATTATGGGTATTCAGCGCCTCGCCGACCTCCTCGTAGAGCGCCTGTACGGCGGAGATGTCGGTGCGACCGATCGCATTCATATCGATCAGCGGCGGGAAGACCCGGTAGTCGCCCCTCAGGACGTGGTCCGCATCGGGGCCCAGGCCGCGAACGCCGCAGGCGTCGACCTTGATCAGATCAAAGCCCCATTCGGCGAAATACAGGGCGATGTCCTGATCGACGTGACCGTGGAGGCCGACCTCGCGTTCGGCGAGGGTTCCCTCGGGCTGGTTGGCGAAGGTCGGCGTATAGACTTGACCGCAGGAGTTGCGGCCGATGTCGGAATAGATGCCGGCTCTCAGCCCCATTGCGTGCAGTCGATCCGTCAGCGGCCGAAAGCTGGTCTGGTCGTCCGGTCCGACTTGCGCCGACGGGAATTTGTCGGTTCGGACGACCATCCGGCCATCGGACTCGCGCCGCTTCAGCCACCACCCGTCATCGATATTGACATAGCGATAGCCACGGTCCGCCAGACCGCTTTCGACGAGGATCGTGGCCGACGCCATGATCTTCTCCTCATCGATATCGCTGTAGAAGGCGTTCCAGCTGTTCCAGCCCATGGGCGGGGTAGGAGCGGACCCTCGCGTGTTGGCGCTCCATCGGCCGGTGGGCTCCAGGCTGTCAGTCTGGGCCATGGCGGGGGCGGACGCCAGCAATGCCCCAGCCGCTGCAATCGCCGCGCCCAGCCGCGCCAGCCCCGTCGGACGCTTGCGCGTGAACAGCCGGGATGGCTGGTCGGACGGCGTCGTCGCACAGGGGGGCGGCAAGCGGGACGGCGGGTCGAAGATGGGCATGACGACTCCCATGCGGCGGACGCCGCACATTTGTCAGACATATTGGCAAGCCCGACAGCTGGCAATCCTGTGAGTGGTCAGTGTGGCATTGGCGCTGGCTACCCAAGTGTCCGAGGTCGAGAAGCACAGTCAGCCCACAGGTGGATGGTTGCGCTGCGCGACTATCCGGAGGTCGTGCTCTGGCGACCATTTCGCTGCGCTCGCATATCGCGACTTGGGTCGTCAAAGCGGGGAGGGAGGTCGGCTTTGCGCCGGTGACGGACATTCGCGGGCTTGCGAGAACTCAACGCTGACGCTGCCGGAAGGGTAAGGTGTGGATCATCGCACGGTGTGGATGTCAGTCTTGGACCCATTCCCGCCGCCCGCTACGCCGCCGGAAGTGGAGCGTGCGCTCCGTCAGAACCTCCCGGACACCGCAAAACCCATCCGGCAGTCCTTGGCGTTTGCGCAGGGGTCTTCCAAAGCCTGGGCGGTCTCAACCTCGACGATCAGTCGCTGCCCTAGGGCGCGGGCTCCGGCGTTCGCCGCGGCCAGGCTGTGATCCTGTGGGGCTGCCCCCGCGGCCGTTAATATAGTCCACGCAGCTGTCCGCGAAGGCTTAGGGTTGGCTGCCTTATGGGGCGTGTGTCGCGGCGGCGCGGAACAGCAGCCGAGGCTGGGGGTTGTCAGGCGATGACCGAGCCTGCTGACGACACGCCCCTGATCACCGACCCGCTCAAGCCTGAGGCCGTGGATGGCCGCGTCGAAGCCGTCGATCCGCCTGAATCCAAGCTGAAGATGACGGCGGACGCGGCCGAAATCTCCGGCATCCGGCTGCTCGACGCAGCGGATGCGGCGCGGGAGTCCATCAAGCCCAGCCGGAAATAGCGATGGTCGTTAGGATGTTCAGAGGCAGAGGTCGCTGAACACGCTACGAGCGGGCGCCCCTCAGGGGAACTTGGCTGTTCCGGGCGTTCATGCGCGGGTTCGCTCGCTAGCGTCCGCTGCGGCCCCACTGGCGCAGGGCATGGGGTCTGCTGTGCGGTCCGGTAAGATTACGCACCCTGCGAGCCTATCCAAGGCAATATGATCGCAACCCTTTAGGGAGACGGACATGGGAAGCTTCGGCGCTTGGCATTGGTTGATCATCGCCGCCCTGCTGTTTCTGGCAGGTTATCCGGTCGCGCGCATACTCAACCGGCTCGGCTTCTCGCGATGGTGGGTCCTCGTCGCCATGCTTCCCTATCTGAATGTCCTCGGTCTTTGGGTTCTGGCCTTCGTGACGTGGCCGGTTGAACGCCGATAACGTCTGCGGTGACGCCTCAGGGGCGATGTCTGCTCTCAGCGTAGAAGGCCAAGACCGCGTTCGACCCAGTGCGGACATCGGGACCCCAGAGGCCGGTTAGGGCGCCCGGCCACGGTTGAGCCGGGAAACCCAGCGTGGGCATCCTGACAGTGTCTGACATCCTGCGCCCATGGCGCTCCTGACAGCCTGCCTGGGATTGACGCAAGCGAAAGCGCCGTGTCTTCGATGTCTTCAGTTTCCGGATTGCGGGGAGGCGCGGGCGCTATGATCGGCATCACATTTGCACTCGTTCTGCTCGGGCAAGACATGACCCAGGCCGACCTCGTTATGGAAGGCGAAGCCATCGGCCGCTCCATCTTCGCCATGGGGGTGTGCAAGGCTGTGGGTTACACGACGCATGACGACGCCGCGATGGCCTGGGGGGAGGACTTCGGCGTCCGCGCCACCGCAGCCGGCTTCACCGAAGCGATCGCTCAGTCCGCGATCGAACAGGGCGTTCAGTCCGAACAGGCGGAGACCGATCTGCCTCGGCCAGGCTCCGAGGTTTCAACGGCGGAATTTCGGGCCCGCATCACCGGCGCCATTGAGGGCGTCAAGAGCCGCTGCCGTCGCCTGAGCGTCGAGCATTCCGCGCTGATCGGCAATCTCGACCAGGGCGAGCGAAACGCTGACGCCCAACTGGCGATCATGATGCGGCCGCTGGACCGCTGATGCACGCCCTTCCCCTTGAGGCCCCGCTCATCGTCCTTGAGTGCCAGGTCGTCGAAGCTGGGCATGCGATCACCGACGCTACGCCCTGGGACACGGTCGTCAGCATCTCGTCTCGTGAGCGGAATGTTGTGACGACGGCTCCGAACTTCCGGGCCTCGACCCTGGCGTTGACCTCGACGTCTGCTGGCTGGCGCTGGCGCGACTGGCGTTTTGGCGTCGAGGGCGCTGCTTCGGTGGATCGGTCCACGCTTCGGCTTGAGGCCGTCTACCGGGATCATCGGCTGAAGGGTCAGTGCAAGCATCAGACGTCGGAGGCGCGGTGACCCGGGTTCTGCAGAAGTCGGGCTTGCTGATCGTGGTTGCGGGGGCGAGTCTCCTGATCATCGCCAAGGCCGTCGCCTGAGCGGTGCTCAAATCCAGGAGGTAGTGATCGGTCCCAGAGCAGGGCCGTGTAACCAAGCGAGAGATCGCCGAGTGAAGGTGGCTGGTCAGCTTCTACAGCAGATGAGGGATACGGTCGCCGGCCGTCGAGACCAGGCGAACATCGCCGCCTGCACAGAACATCTTCCAGCGCTGCCAGCCTGAGGCAGCGAACGGACGGGTCCTCGTCGCGCTCAACGGCGGGGTCCATAAGGGCCCGGGCCATCGTGATATCGATGGCGTTTCCGGCCTGGGGTCGATTGAGGATCAACCAGACAACGGCCTGGTCGCGCTGGACCGACAGGGGGCAGCGGTCATGGTTCGGCCTTCCTGGCTTGGGGCTCTCCAGCTCGGACGGGCCATCGTCGAGACGGTTCTCGACGCCGGCCGGCGCCCGTCCATCCGGGCGATCCTCGGGGCGCTCGACGCGACGCCTGTCGCCAGGGCGGGCTATGGCAGCCTGAACGACACCACCGGATGATCTCCCTGGTTTTCCTGAGCGCCCTGGGGTCCGCGGGATGCTCCTATAGACGGGTCGATCCCTGATCAGAGGATCGCCGCCTAGCCTGGCGGGCCCCGGAGCAAAGAAGGGGAAGGAAGGGGCTTGGCGGGCGCTCCGGCTGTCGGAGCGGAAGAGGACGCCGCCATGACCGCCCATCCGATAATCCGGCCCGCATGCCCGTGCGATCTGTCTCGCCCGCCGCCGGGACGCTCCAGTGTGGACGACGCCATCTTGCTTGTGGCGTTGATGCGGCCTTTCGCAGATCCGCGAAGCGCCGAGGCGACGGCTGGACGCCTGCTGGCGCGGTTCGGCGATCTGGGCGCGGTCATGGCCGCAGAGGCGGTCGAGCTCCGCCGCGTTCCCGGCGTTGGCCAGCCGCTGATCGAGACGTTCGGGGTGGTGGCCGAGGTCGCGGTGCGAATGGCCAGGCAGACCGCATCCCGGCGGCCTGTGATCGCCTCCTGGAAGGCCCTGCTGGCCTATGTTCGCGTTTCACTGGCCAATCAGCCTCGGGAACAGTTTCGCGCCCTCTACCTGGATCGGCGGAACAATCTTCTGCAGGACGAGATGGTGGCGGACGGCACCGTCGATCATGCCCCGGTCTATCCGAGGGAGGTGGTGCGTCGCGCGCTCGTCCGGAACGCCTCGGCCGTCATCCTGGTGCACAACCACCCCTCTGGCGATCCGACTCCCTCGCGCGCCGATATCGAAATGACCCGTCAGATCGTGGACGCCGCCCGGGTCTTCGGCCTGCAAGTCCACGATCATCTGGTCGTCGGTCGGGAAGGAACCGCAAGCTTCCAGTCCCTCGGCCTGATCTGAGGCCGCCATGACCCTCAGGACCATCGTCGCGGCTTTCGGCGGCGACCTTTACGCCGGAGGCGCTCGCGCGAGTATTCCGGCGCCGGGCCACAGCGCGGCGGATCGTTCCGTCTCACTGCTGCTGAACGGCGACCGGCTCGTGATCCACGGATTCGGCGGCGCGGACTGGCGCGAGGTGCGCGACCTTCTCCGCGGTCGCGGTTTCATCGACCACGACGGACGTCTGACGGGCGCGCCCCGGTCGCCGCAGGCGCCGCCCCGCCTCGATTGTCGGCAGCGTGAAGCCGCCGCAACGCGGTTGTGGGCGGGTGTCGTCGTCGCGAAGGGCGACGACGACCTGCCCCCACACAACGCCCTCCGATTTTGTCACGGCGCCCCGGAAGTCAACGGCTGCGCCGTTCCCCTCCGCGAAGGGCAAGCGGCCCTCCGCTCCGGTGACTGCCGGGGACCCCGCCGTGGCCAAAACCGGGGTCGTTGCGCACGGGGCGCTCGACAGTCTCAAGGAGTGTTCCAATGACCTTTTCCAGCTCACCCTTCACCGCCTCCGTTTCCCAGAAATCAGACTCCGCCTTGGACGACCTGACCGCTTCGCTCGGCGACCGTCGTCCGCACCCGAGCGAGGACGCCCTGATCCACCTCGGGCGCGCGCTCATCACCGAACTGGTCGATCTCGTCTCGGACACGGCGCTGGAGGACTATCAGACCATCCTCGGCGAGACCCTGATCGGCGCCTTCCACTCGGCGGCGGGACGGATCGAACGGGATGCGGACCGGGCGCGAGACACGATGCGATCCCTTGATCGAGATTTCGACGGATCGGAGGCTGCGGATATGGAACTCCAGGAGGCGACGGCGAAGGCGAGGGCGGGCGACGCGGCGACGCGGTCCTGCGAACTGATCCGGGACGCGGCGTCGGAGACCTGGACGATCGCGACCGGCGAGGTCTGGACGGCCTGGCGCGGCAGCCGGCGAGGCACGCATCTGACGGCGGCCCAGCTGGAGGCGAAACAGGCGATCCGATCGATCAACCTAAGGCGCTCGGCCGAGGCGGATCCGGGCGGGCCGGTGATCGCCTTCCGGGGCGCGCCGACGGCCGACACCGCAGAGGATGCGGGACGGATTTTTGACGCTCTGAACTGGGCCCGTAAGGCGTGGCCCGACATGGTTCTGGCGACGACCGGGGCGAAGGGGGCGGAGAAGCTGGCGATCAGATGGGCTCAGCAGAAGGGGGTGACGCTCATTCTCGCCCGCGCGGATTTCGACGCGCACGGCAAGGCGGCTCCCTTCCGGGCGAATGACGACCTGATCGCCCTTGAGCCTACCTGTTGCCTCACCTTGGTCCGTTCCGTCGCGAGTGTGAGAGAGGACCAGCGCCCGTTCGGACCGGCGCTCAACCTCGGGCAGAAGGCGATGGAGTCCGGACTGCGGCACGTCCCGATCAAGGCGCGCGCCGCCTGACAGATCGGGACTGAGATTAAGCGACCCGCTCGGCTTCGGCCGGGCGGGTTTTTTTTGTCATCCGGGGGCGTCCGACGATAGCTGCGGCTCCGACCGAGGCGCTGACGGTCGTCTGGGCAGCGTGTTTGACGGCGTTGGATCAGATGCGTGGACCTGTGATGGCGATGTCTGGAAATCCGACAAAAGGGGTGGAGGGCAAGATAAAAGGAGGTTTCGGGCTTTGCCTGTTTCTCGTATTCTCTCCGTGAGTTAGCGGCCTGATCTGCAGCAGTTGACGACGTGTGGCGACTTGTCTGTCCGGCAGCGATTGGCGGCTCGATGGAGGGCGAGGACATGCTCATTCGCGAGGCGATCCAGTCCCGGATTGCGGCCGGCCACGAGCACGGCCCCGAAGACATACGGGTGCATCTTCCCCTAGCTTTGAAGACCGAGCGGATGACCGTCCGCAACGGCATGATGAAGCGTCTGGCGAGCTCGCGAGCCTTCGCCCTAGGAGATCGTTCGGGCGTGCTCAGGGCGGCGCAGAACCGTTCAGGTCGCGCCTTTCGTCTGGACTTGCGGCAGAGGGTCATCGTCAAGGCCCTGGTCTCGCGGCACGTGGGCAAGGGTGCCGATCGGGCGGCGGCCCTGGCCAAGCATGTGATCTATCTCGGTCGGTCCGGCGCCGGCGCCGACGGCGAGCGGCCGGCCTTCTTCGACCAGGTAAGGGAGGGCATCCGGCCTCAGGTCGAGACTGAGGGCTGGAGCGAGGACCGGCATCATTTCCGCTTCATAATCTCTCCCGAGCACGGGGAGCGGCTCGACCTGAAGTCCTATGTTCAGGCCATCATGGGACGGGTGTCTGCGGACATCGGAGAGCCGGACCTGAAGTGGGTCGCGACCTGCCATTACGACACTGATCAATCCCATGCCCATGTGCTCGTCCGGGGACGGCGAGGGGATGGCCGGGACCTCGTCATCCCCAGGGACTACGTGGGCTATGGCTTCAGGGCGCGGGCGCAGGAGGTGGCGCAGGAACGGCTGGGGGATCTGTCGCAGATCGAGGCCGAGCGGCGGATTTGGAAGGACACGGAGGCGGACCGGTTCACCGGGTTCGACCGACGTCTGTTGGCGGCCTCGGATGCGGCCGGAATGGTGGGGGATGGCGTCGGGGTCAGCGACGCCTGGGCGGCCCTGACCCGGGGGAGGCTGCGGCATCTCGAGGGCCTGGGTCTGGCTGAGCGGGTCGGGCGCCGCTACCGGCTCGATGATGAGATGGAGGTGAAGCTGCGGACGCTTCAGATGCGGCGGGACGTCATCCGGACGCTGAACCAGAGGCTGCTTCAAGGGGCCCAGGATGTGCGGCCGCTGGCGCGCGAGCGGGTGAGGGGCAGGGTGGTGGCTCTGGGGTTCCATGACGAGGCCGGCGCGTCGCCCTGGGTGGTGGTGCGGGACCGGGAGGGAATGGAGCACTACGCTCGACTTCGCCCTGGGACACCGGCGATGCGCGAGGGGCAGACTGTCGGTTTGGTTTCGGGAGACACTGGACTAGCGTCTATAGTGATGGGGCGAGGCGTAGATCACAGTCGGTGACCACCGAGGTCGCAATGAGCCGACCGTCGATTGATGACTCAAAGGAGCGGTTGGCGTTGTCTGGTTTCGAAAAAGGCGGTTGGATCGCCGACACAACACGTGTGACCGAGGCAGACGAGGGGTGACGAGGCTATGTAGAATGGGCGAGCCTGACGTCTCGCCCATTCTCCTTTTGCTGATCTCTCTCAGTGAGCCGAAGCGCTTTTGGCCGCTTGATCGATCACGTCGGCGACGGCTCGCGGCTGCGAGACCATCGGCACATGGCTGGCGCGGATCTCGACCCGGGTCGCACCAATCTTCTCAGCCTGCTGGTTGAGCATGGCCGGGCTTATCGCGGCGTCCTCGGTGGCGACGATGAACCAGCTGGGGCGGCTCCTCCAAGCGGCCTGAGTCACCGGGGTGGCGAACGCGGACATCGCGATCGGGACCTGGCTATCGCGCATGAAGGCGGCCTCCGCGTCGCTCACATCAGCGGCGAAGCCCTCCTTGAAGCGCTCGAGGTTGAGGACGCCGAAACCGTCAGGCTGCTCGTCAATGACGAAGGTCGAAGGGATGCCGAAGCCCGTATACTGGTCACCGGCCGTTTCGCCCACATCCGCAGTCAGGGCCGAGACATAGACTAGGCCCTTGACCTTGTCGTCGACGCCAGCCTCGGTGATCACGACCCCGCCCCAGGAGTGGCCGACGAGGATCGTGCCGCCGTCCTGGCGGGCCAGTGCGCGGCGGGTGGCGGCGACGTCGTCGGCGAGCGAGGTCAGGGGGTTCTGCACGATCGTCACACGGTAGCCGCGGGCGGTGAGGTCGTCATAAACGCCGCGCCAGCCCGAGCCGTCGGCGAAGGCGCCGTGGACCAGCACGACGTTGCGGACCGACTGGTCGGCCGGCAGGGTCCCGGCCGTCTGGGCGAGGGCGGCCCCGCCGATGCTGGCGGCGCCGACGGCGGCGACGAGGATGTTGCGGAACTTGATCATGGGGTGGTCCTTTCCGAGAGAATGGGAGGCCTCAGCCTTTCCGGGTAAAAATGTTACGCCACGAAACGTTATTGCGATAAGTGTTATGTCGTGGAAGAGGCCTCGTCTTGTCAAATAGAAAATTATCGCGATATGTATTTTCTCGCGAAACGTCGCGCAGTGGAGTGTTTGATGAGCCGACAGACCGGACCCGTCCCGATGGAGGACCAGCTCTGTTTCACCGTCTATTCGACGAGCATGGCGATCCAGCGGGCCTACAAGCCCCTGCTTGACGCCCTCGGCATGACCTATCCGCAGTACCTCGTGATGAACGTGCTTTGGCGCGAGGATGGCCGGACGGTGGGCGACATCGCGGAAGACCTGGCGCTCGAACCGAGCACCATGACGCCTCTGCTTAAACGGCTCGAAACGGCGGGTCTGGTCCAGAGGGCGCGCAATCCCCACAACGAGAGACAGGTCATCATCACCCTGACGAAGACGGGCGCAGCGCTGCGTGAACGCGCAGGGTGCCTGGGCGAGGCCCTGCTGGACGCATCGGGGCGTACCGGAGCCGAACTTGGCGCGCTGAACGCTCAGCTGAAGGGCTTGCGCGACGCGGTCTATGAAAGTCTCGCGGCGCGCGGACCGGGCCAGAGCTGACCGAGGCCTTCCCGACGGCCGCTCTTGCAGGCTGACGTCGGGGCATTGCCGTCAGACGGTCGGGACGGTGCCGCCGTCGACGACGAGTTCCGATCCGTGGATCGACGACGCGCGGTCCGAAGCCAGGAAGGCGACGGCTTCTGCGACTTCGAACGGTTCGGCCCCGCGACCGATCGAAATGCCGCCGAGGCCGTTCAGGACCAGCTGGCGGGCGTCTTCGAGCGTGCCGCCGTTGGCGTCCTGGATGCGCTTGAGGAAGACGTCGGTCCCCTCGGTCATGATCCAGCCGGGGGACACGGTGTTGACTCGCACGCCCTTGGGACCGAGTTCCTTGGAAATGGACTTGCTGTAGGTCCTGAGCGCCGCCTTGGCTGAGGCATAGGCGGTGGTGGCGTCCGGGAGGGGCAGAACCGACTGGATGGAGGTGACGTGGACCACGGCGCCGGAGCCCCGCTCGATCATCTGCGGGATCAGCAGACGATCGAGGCGGACGGTCGCCAGCAGGTTCAGGTTCAGTTCTGTCAGCCAGTGCTCGTCGGTCAGGGCGACGAAGCCGCCGCCCGGCGTGGTCGACCCCCCGAGCACATGGACAAGGATATCGATCCCGCCAAAACGCTCGAGCGCCGTGGTCGCCAAGGCCTGAGCGCCCTCGGCCGTCGTCAGGTCCCCCTGGACGAACTCGACACCGGCGATGGGATCAAGGGCGTTGCGGGCCGAGGTGATGACCTGAGCGCCGCCGGCCAGGAACCGATCGACGGTGGCGCGGCCCAGACCCTTGGTCCCGCCGCTGACGAGGACGCGTTTTCCCGTGAACTCGTTCGGGCCCGTCGGGGCGCTCACGCTGTGATCTCCACGGCCTTGATGGCGTCGCCGTCGAGGTCGAAGCGATAGGTAAAGCGGATCGGGCTGCCCTTGAAGTCGCCATGCGCCGGACCCTCGACCACGACTTGACCGTTCTCGTTTCGGACCGTGTCGGGGGTGAAAATCGCCTTGAGGTCGACCACCATCTCTTTCAGCAGATTGCGGATCTCGCCATGGCCCACAAAGCGTTGGCCGTTGTCCAGCAGGAGGGCATCAGCGGCGAAGGGCGTGATCATCCCGTCCAGGTCGAGTCGGGCGTTGGCGGCGACATAGTCGGCGATGGGTGAGGGGAGTTCGAGAGACATGGATCTGTCCTGCTGCCTTAAGATCAGCCGGGACGGCTGCATTCCTGATGGCGCCAAGCTAGCGATAGACACGCAGCACGATAATCGGGACAAGTCGGCATGAGTCATCGCGGAAATCAGGACAATGGCCAAGAGCACCCTGTCGGAGTTGGACGCCGTTCTCATGGTCGCCCGGCACGGAAAGTACCGAGCCGCCGCCCTTGAACTGGGCGTATCGACGACGGCTCTCAGCAACGCCGTGGGAAAGCTGGAGCGGACGCTTGGCGTCAGGCTCTTCAATCGGACGACGCGGAGCGTCTCCCTGACGGAGGCGGGCGAGCAGTTCGTCGCGCAGGTCGCGCCCGCCTTGCGGGATATCCACGACGCCATGGACCGCGTGCGTTCGAGACAGGCCACCCCGTCCGGCACGCTACGCCTCAACGCCTTTCCGACCGCAGCGCGTGAGATCTTTTCGACCCTGGTTTTGCCGTTCCAGCGCGAGCACCCCCAGGTTCACATCGATGTCGTGACGGAAGGGCGCCTCGTGGACATTGTTGCGGGTGGGTTCGACTTCGGCGTTCGAAGCGCCGACCTCGTGCCCGCCGACATGATCGCGCTTCCGCTGGGGCTACCCCGGCGTAATGTCGTCGTGGCCTCGCGAGCCTATCTGGAAGCGCGAGGGACGCCCGTCGTCCCCCAGGACCTCATCGGGCATTCCTGTCTGCGTGTTCGATTGCCGAATGGCGCGATCTATCGATGGCCGTTCGAGAAGGACGGACAGTCGACCCATGTCGACGTGGAGGGGCCTCTCACTCTGGATGAAGCGAGCCTTGCCCGCACCGCCGTGCTGGCTTCCGTCGGGCTGACCCTGGCGATGGAGTCGGATGTGCGCGACGACATCGACGCAGGCCGTCTTGTGCGGGTGCTTGAGGACTGGACGCCTGTTCTGGCGCCCTTGAGCTTGTACTATCCCAGCAGACGCAATCCGACCGCCGCCTTTAAGGCGTTTGTGGACTTTGCTCGTCGTCGCGGTCACCCGACGGTGCAATCAAGGCCCTGATCTGGACGTGTGTAAGGCGGTTGTACGTCACGGGTTCCCTGGCGCGTTCTTAGCCGGTCCCTTCATCGAATCGATGAACACTCGCAGAGCGAGGGGCACGCAGGGCCTTCCAGCCAGAGGATGCAGGCGTCGCTGCGCCATTGCGCCGTCTCGAGCTCATCAGGGTCGTCATAGCGCTGATTGAGGGCGCCACGTCGCTCGGCTTCATCCGCTGCGGAAAGCCGGGGCAGACTGTTGGCCATACGCGTCTCATAGTCCGCCAGCAGCTCGTGAACGATCGTCTCTTGCGCTTCGCGATCTGCCCGTGCCTCCAAGGTTCGGGCGCGGGCAGAGGAAGTCGTGGCGACACTGCAGTCGAGCCAGGTTTCCGCCGTCGGCACGGCATCAGGGATCCAGTCGGTTTCTCCCTCGACCAGCGTCTGACTGGATGGCTCCCAGATGAAGTATCGGGTTGGACAAGTCGGCCGTCCGAGGCAGGCGGGTTCGTCGCGGAGGCCGAACCGCGCCGGCTGACGGGTGATGTCGATGGCGTAGGCGGCGTTATCAACCCTGAGGGCGACCGACAATCCATCTGGCTGAGTGACGACGATGCTAAGCCCCATTTTGGGCATGCCTTCGGTCGTGCCCCTTGCTGAGGCGCAGTCGGTATATTTCGAGCCGACGATCCAGTCCCTCTGACCGTCGCCGTTGAGATCGGGACTTGTGACAGCAGAGTATTCCCCGGCATCCAGAAAGCCTCCGGCGGCGTGACAGAGCTCGTTACGGCGGGCGATCTCAGCCATCACGACTCCTGGATACAGGTCTTCGTCGATGGGGACGGGCTGAAACAAGGGGCCGACGAGATAGCCGAAGCCTTCTCGGTTGACGGCTTCGTCCAGCCGCCCTGCAGCCTCGTTCCAAACATAGCGTCTCAGGCAGGGCTGGGAGCCATCCGCCTCACAGATGACGCCGTGGATATCTATGTCGAGCACGGCGGGTGATCCCGGCGATGCGGACCTAAGCCGCCAATCTATGACCTGTTCGCGGAAGGCCAGGCGGTGACCGCCGTCTCTAGCCACATAGAGTTCGCGCGTGCAGCCGCCGGTTCCACACCAATTGAAATCGCCGGTCTTCTCGTAATCGATCATCCAGTCGTCGCCTGAAGGCGTGACCGAGACCCGCGTCGCGAGTCTAGCGGGTACGCCTCCATGCCCCATGCCGTCCAGGGACTGACGGACAGACTGAGAGACGTCGGGCGGCAAGGCGGCGCAAGCCGACAGGGCAAGGGCCAGGGCCAGAGTGGCCGAAGCCATAGGGGAGAGCCTCACGACCGGCTTCCTGCAACAATCCCTCACATCACCGGCCCTATCTCCGGTTCGACGCTGACAGTGCGACCTCGTCGACGCCGTCGATCGGCGGGCGGCCGATTTCGAAGTTTCCGGCGCGAACATCGGCCATGGCGGCGAGCGCGTCTTCGTTGCCGGCTTCGGCGGCGCGATTCCACCAATAGAGTGCGTCCTCAGCCCGCTCGGGGACGCCGAGACCCTCATTGTAGAGATCGCCCAGAAGCGCCTGGGCCTTGACGTCCCCCCTCACGGCGACGCGTCGGATCAAGGCGGCCCCTGCCACCGCATTCTTGGGGTAGCCCCTGCCCTGAACAAGCAACAGTCCGTAATTGCGGATCGATTCGACATCGCCGCCTTCCGCGCCCTGTTTGAGCAGTCGATATCCCTCGGTTTCCGAGCCCCCGCCGCGGCCCATCAAATACATCCCGCCCAGCAGCCCCTGAGAGCCGGGCTCGCCCTGGGTCGCGGCGGCGGAGAGATAGTGGACGGCCTTGCCGTCATCCTGCGTGACGGGATAGCCCATGAGGTAGGCGGTCCCGAGCATAGCCTGAGCTGTCATCTCGCCTGCATCTGCGGCGGATATCAGAAGCGGGATCGCAGAATTGGGGTTTGTCGACCAAAGGCTGAACCCATACTGGGCCTGCCCGAAACTGTTGCCGGCCTCGGCTGCAGCACGGAGCCATCCTTGCCCCTCGTCTGGATCAGCCGGCCCTCCTATGCCCTCACGCAGGAAGAAACCGTAATTGGCCTGGCTCTGGGCATGACCGGCGCGCGCAGCCTGGCTGAAGTAGCGCCGCGCCTTCTGGTCGTCGCGGGGCGCGCCCTCAAAACCGGTGTAGAATATTCGGGCCAGATTGAAGGCGGCGCCGGCGTCCCCGCCATCAGCCGCGCCGGACAACCGCTCCAGCATCTGGGCCGTGGTTTCCTCCACCCTTATCGTGAACGTATAGCTGTCCACCACGCTTTGCGGGCCGCTGCTGGTGGAGTTTGAGGGGCCGCCCGCCCAGGCGGACGACCCGCCGGACGAGGGGCCGCCGACGGGCGCGCCTGAGTTTGCACCCTGGCGGCCTGCGTTCGCAGCGTCCTGCTGCTGGGCGAGGCTGCGATTGGTGCTGGCCTGGTCGGCGCGGGCCGCCTCCTGACGCATGCTCGCCATCTGCCTCTGACGATTGGCTTCGTCCGTCTGGGGGTCCGCAATCGCCGCGCTCGCGCCGAGCAGAGCAGCCGCGCAGACGGCGATCAGATATCCGGTTTTCACAGGAGCCTCCCTCTTCTTCGGGTGGAGGATGTCGCGCGCCGCGTCACGGGTCGCCTGACGAATCCTGTCAGAGCTGCGAAATGTGAATCCCTAAATGGGCCAAGCTTTCCGAAGATGACCGATCCGTCGCCCAGGACGCTGAAGGCCGCCCACTGGGCCGGATGCGAGACGCTGGGATCTGAGCGATCCGACAGCATCCGCAGAGCGGACGGGCGCGCGGCCTCAGCCAGGGTGACGCCGTCCCTGCGCGCGATCCCCAGGGTGGGTTCGAGATTTTCCGCGCAGACGTCATCTTAGAGTTTTCAGATCCAATCGCTCAGCTTGCGACGAGACCGATCCCAAGGCATTTGGCGCTCGGGAGGCAAGCCAGATGGACCAGGAACGAAAAAAGCAAATTCTCGCCGCCGAGGCGGACTTCATCGATACGGAGAGACTTTGCCGAGCGTTGGCCGAAAATGGTGTCTACGTCGTCGGCAAATTGGGGCGGTCCAGCTACCCGACGCGCACGAAAGCCATGCTCGACGCGACCGGGCTTGACGAACTTGACTGAAGCAAACCCGGCCTGCTCGGACATGCCACGTGGTTGGAGCCTGTCCGCAATGCGTCGATCTGCAGTGTCGCAGCCAAGCTGAAAGCCGGTCCACGGCCATAACTGTCTTGGCTATACGATCCGGAACGCTCATGGGCGCGCAGGCGACTCTCGTCTCGGCTTCCGCGTTCAAGGTGCGATATGTGAAGCGGCGCGCCAGCGCAGGCGCCTCGGGCACAGGCAGGGAACGGTCTAGGAAGCGTAGGATTTCCGCCGTGCGATGCGGCGGAAGATGCTCTCCTTGACCTCCGCCAACTGCCTCGCCCGCTTCTGGGGCGAATGTACATCGGTGACATAGCGCTGGGCCGCTCGGGCGAGATCCAGGCGTTCCGAAGGATTGCGAATGAGATGTTCCATTGCATCGGAGAGTTCGCGAGCTGTGACCTCGTTCAAGTAAAGGGCATGAGGGCCACTGGCTTCCCGAAGCCCCCCACGACCCGACGAGATCAGCGCGGCGCCGGCGGCGTGGGCCTCGACCGCCGTTAGTCCGAATGGCTCGTCCCACGTCGAGGGGGTGAGCGCGATGGACGCGGACTGCATTCTTCGACGAACTACCGCCAGCGGAGCGGACCTGAGGATGGTGACCCGTCCGCCATATCGCTCCAAACCTGCGACGTGGGGTTGGGCCCAACGATGGTGTTCGTCCCAGTCGTTGAGCATCAGAACGGCGCGCCATTCGGGGTGTCGGTCGAGCACTTCGGGCAAGGCGGCGCAGATGACGTCCACCCTCTTCTCCGCCATGGCTCGGCCCGCGAAGGCGATAACCGGTTCGCGACATTCCGGAGACGCCAGCCAGGGTTCCGCGTCGATCGGATTGGGAACCGCCCAGGCCTTGTCGGCAAATCGGGGATAGGCACGGGCGAACTGGGTTCGTTCCGCTTCGCTGACGAAGATGAGGCCGTCCAGCCGGGCGTATCGTCTGTGATAACGCCATGCGTCAAACCCGTTGTCCGGCGCCTTCAAGGCATTGTGGCGGTAGAGGAGATGCGCCGCTTCGGGCATGCTCGCGGCGATGGCCACAGCCCGTTTCACCTGTTGATGATGCTCGATGACATCGGGTTTGAAGGCCCGCAGCCTTTCCAGCAGAAGCCGGCGACGGTTGCTGCCCGAGGGCATAGTCTCGACACCGGGCGCGTGATGGTCGTCAGCGCCTTCGCAGCAGAAGATGCGGGTTTCCCCATGTTCGAGAACGCCAGCGAGCGTGCGAACCACCGTCTCCATTGAATTGGGCTTTGATGCGGAGAAGACGCAGCCCGGAGGCAGCAGGATCGCCGTTCGGATCGGCCTAGCCGACGTGTCCAGGACTCCGGGTGTGGGTCGGCCAGCCGCTTTGGTCGAACGGGGCGAGGTCCGGGATTGGCTCACGAGGTTTCCTCACCAGAGGCGATCGACCGGAGGTCCCCAGCGACCGGTTGGGCTGATCCGTCTTCCGGGCTGAACCTGTCCACTCCGGCTCGGGCCCGCAGCCGGGCATAGGTCGAGGGGGTCGTTCCCGTCACCCGTCGAAAGACGCGATGCAGATGTGCGGGGCTTAGTCCCATGTCCGTCGCGATGATCCGAAACGGCGGCGCGCCGCCCGCCTCGATCAATCCGCAGACGGTCTGGATGAGAACCCGATGCCGGTCGATCTGCGACGGCGCCTCGGGGTGACAGCGTCCGCAGGGTCTGAAACCCGTCGCCCGGGCTTCTGCCAGGGTGTGGTGGAGCCGGATATTCCCGGTAAGGGCCCGTCGCGATGGGCAGGTCGGACGGCAATAGACCCCGGTCGTCACGACGGAATACCAGAACCGTCCTTCCGCCAGCGGATCCCGGCGATAGATCTGGGCAAGCTGGCGAAGACGGTGAGACGGCCCGGGGGGTGCGGCGAGCGGTGCTGAATGGTCTTCCATCATGCTGGAGCGGGCGCGCGTCCCGAAGGCCGCACGCCCTGATCCGATCAGAAGCGACGGACGTAGCTGACCGACCAGCTGTCGGTCTCGCCGCCCTTGTCACTGAAGTCCTTGCGGGTCCAGTCGGCGCGTAGGCCGTTGGCGCCGTAGAAGAGGCCGGCGCCGGCGCCGTAGTTGAAGCTTTCACCATCGCCGACGACGCTCACCGCCGGGACGGACGACTCGACGCTGGTCGATCCGTAACCGGCACGGGCGAACAGTTCGACGTGGTCGCCCAGCGGAAGGAAGGCCACGGCATAGGCGGCGATGTCCTGCTTGAGTTCGATGGAGCCGCCCGTGCCGCCGATGGAGACATCGAACGTCTCGTCCTCGACACCGATGCTGCCTTCAGCCTCGACGCCCAGATTGGGCCACAGCTTCCAGCCGGCTCTTGCGGTGACCGCGCCCAAGTTGGCCTGGCCGGTGTCGAACTGGCTATAGCCGAGCGTGGCGTAGCCCCGCGGGATGTCCTGCGCCGAGGCGGCGGCGGGGAGGATGGCAAGGGCGAGGATCGAGGCGGCGAGTGTGGTCTTGATCATGGGATGACTCGGATTCCAGTCGTTCGAGGATGGCGTTGCAGAGCCGCGTCGCGGCCCTGAGCTAAGGACGCCATCGATCGGGAGCCGCCTTACGGCAGCGCTGGAATTTCGTCAGAACGCTGCGTCGAACGTGAGCCGGAGGGTCAGCGGTCGCACCGGGGCGACCTGGGGCTCGGACAGCTGATAGGGCGAGCCGATGCCGTAGCGGATGCCGGCCACGTCGAACGGATTGGCGATCCTCAACGTCGCGGCCCGTTGCTCGTCGCCCAGCCGCGCGGTCAGCTCCGAGCGCAGATAGCCACCCTGAGGCACGTCGAGCGCAGGTCCGACGCCGAGGCGGGATTGGCCGACATAACGGAGGTCGGCGCCGAGGCGAAGGGGCAGACCGCCCCACGAGCCGGCATCCTGGCTGATGCTCAGCTGGGCGCCGACCGGGGCGACGTTGGGGATGTCGGTCCGCCCGCCGCCGACGACGCTGAAGCGGGTCTGGGTCAGGCTGCTGCCATTGATGAACAGGCCGCCGGAGATGTCCAGCGTCGGAGTCGCTCGCCAGGCGGCCTTGATCGACAGGAAACGGATCACCCCGTCGCCCACATTGTCGGTGACCAGATCGCCGCCCGGGGTGACGATGTCCGCTTGCACATCCCGCCAGTCGACCCAGCCGAACGAGATCTCGCCGGACAGGTCGTCGCGCCAGTCTCGTGAGCGCGCGCCCACCTCCAGCAGGGTCACCCTGTCGCCCTGATACCGTTCGAAGGCGCCGTTCGCTTCGCGGACGCCGGCGGGCCGGATGGCCTGTTCCAGACGCGCGAACAGGGTCGCCTGCGAAGACATGTCCCAGCGCGCTGATATGCTCGGGGTCATCCTCAGGACCACGCCGTTGCGGTCACGGCGGGCGAGTTTTTCGATATCCAGGTTGCGGATGTCGCTGTCGATGCGGACCGCCGAGAGCCGCGTTCCGATGGCGACACGCCAGTCCGGCGCCGGAGCCAGGGAGGCTTCTCCGAACACGGTCGCCTCGGCGAAGGTTCGACGGAGATCGGCGCCGTAGAGAGGCCTCAACGCCGGACCGAGGTCCTGGCGGCGCCGTTTGACCAGAGTCTCACCTGCCGCGATGGCCGCACCTCCCGAGAAGGTCCACCCGGCGATGGGATCCGTGTCGATCCTAAGCTCAGAGGAAGCCGTGGTTGCCGTCTGGCGGCGGTCGACGACGCTGATGGACGCCTCGGTCTGCTGGCTGGCGTCGAAGCGCTCGTCCAGTCGCTGGCGGGAAATGCTGCTCGCGGACGTCAGGCGCGCCGCGCCGAAGCGTCGTTGGGCCGTGACGCCGCCCAGAATGATCTTGCTCTCGTACGGCTCCAGCACCTGACCCATCCTGGCGAAGCGGTTTTGACCGGCCGGCACGGTCTGGGCGTCGCCCGCCGTCACGCGCTGCGCGACCCCGACGACATCGATGATCCAGGCGCCGTCAGTCCAGCGAACCGCCGCCCGCCCACCGACCGTATCCACCTTGTCGGTTTCACGCAGGCCCTGGACCGGATTGTCGAGAAACCCGCCGTCACGACGGGCATAGCCCACGATCCGCGCCGCCATCCGGTCGCCGATCGGCCGGTTCAGGATCACCGCCGCCTCGCCGCTCTCGCCGCCGCCGGAGGTGACGCCCCCACCGAGAATGAAGCGGCCCGTGGTCCCGTCGAGAGAGGGGGGCGCCGGCTGTAATCGCACGACGCCGCCAATCGATCCAACGCCGAAGCGTGTGCCTTGGGGACCTTCGAACACCTCAACCCGCCGGATGTCGATGAGGGTGAGGTCGGGATCGGGCGACCCATAGCTGAGACGCAGGTCGCCGAGATACTGGCCCACGGTGGCCTGCAACGGCCCGTTCATGGCCGAGTCCGCCAGTCCTCGGACGAACAGCTTGTTCCGGCCCGTGCCCTGGCGCGTGGAATCGACAGTCGCGGTCAGGTCGGCGATGGCGTCGCTGGCCGCCGAACCCTCCATGCGCCGCAGGGCACCAGGATCAACCAGGCTGCGGCCGGACGCTCCCGAGAGGCCAACGGGCGGCAGGGCGGTGACGATCACCTCGCTGAGCTGGGTGGTGGGCGGGGATTCGGGGCGCGGCGAAGAAGTCGGGTGTCGGCGTGGCGGTGCCACCTCGACACGGTACATGCCCTCGCCGATCCTCACCGCCCGTGCGCCAAGGGGACGAAGCAGCCGGTCCAGCGCCGCCTCGGTCGACATCCGTCCGGAAAGGGCCGGCGTGCGGCGGCCCCGGAGGTTGGCGCCGATGACGACATCGATCCCGGCCTGGGCGGCCAGGCGGTTCACCGCTTGATCGGCCGGGCCCGCGCCGATGTCGAAGGTCTGCGGACCGAGTGACTGGAGAGAGACAAGGCCGGCCGCCAGCAGCGCGACAATCGTCACGGCTCCATCCGCCAGCCTTCGCCGTCGTCGGTGATCGTAACGCCCAGAAGGCGCGAGAGCCGCCCCCTGAGGTCTTCCGGCGTCCCCCGCGTCGACAGGCTACCGCTGAAGCGGCGTTCGGAGAGGGAAGGGGCCACATGCATCGGCCGGTCCAGGGTCCGTTCGAGATCGTGCGCCACGATGGCGAGGGTTTCGTTGCTGTAGGACAGCCGGCCTTCACGCCAGCCGGCGACGTCGTCCGGCGAGACCGTACGCCGCTGGAACCCGCGCGGGCCAGTCAGCACGCTGTCGCCGGCGTTCAGGGTGACGGAGGCGCTGTTCTGATCCACCCGGACGGCGCCTTCGGACACCGACACACGGGCGCCGTCGCCCAACCGGGTCACATCAAAGACTGTGCCGAGGTCCGTCAGCGCGGTTTCGCCGACCTCGACCGTGAAGGGGTGGCTCTCGTCATGGACGACCTCGAACAGGGCGCGGCCGGCGTCCAGGGTGACGTCGCGTGGATCGCGACGATCCAGCGTCAGCCGCGTGGCCCCATCCAGCGAGACACGCGAGCCGTCCGCCAGGGTGACCGTCCGCTGCTCGCCGGGTGCGGTCTCGATCGACCAGGGTTGGGGCTGGACGCTCCATCCGAACCACGCGCCGCCCAGGGCGACAACGGCGACAGCGGCGGCGATCGCCCGACGGCGCGGGAAGGTGAAGATCCGACGCGAGTCGTTCGCCGCACGCGGCCGGACCGGCTCTGATTTCAACGCCTCGACAAGGTCAGCGTCCGCCTCGGCCAGACGCCAGTAGGTCTGCGCGTGACGGGCGTCGGCTGCCATCCACCGGTCCCAGTCGTCCCAGGCCTCAAAGGCCGGATCATTGACCTGGACCAGCCAGACCAGGGCCTCGCTCTCGATATCCCTGTTTGAAGCGCTCATCCCCATGACTCCAGGACGCCACGCCATGCCATTTGCCTCATGCCTGATCCTCCTGAAGATCCAGAAGGACCGCATAGGCGCGCCGCAAATGCTTCTCCACGGTGCTTAGCCCCATGCCAAATTCCTCGGCCAGACGCCTCTGGGTGACGCCATCGATACGGTGACGCCGGAAAATGGCAGCGGCCGGATCCCCCAGCGCGACGAGCCGCGCCTCGACGGCCTGCAGGGTCTGGGCGGCGATCAGCCGCCGTTCGGCGTCCGCAGGATGAATGGCGTCCTCGGCCAGGTTGGCGGGACTGAACCAGGCCGCGTTCCGCGCGGCGGTGCGCCGGTCGCCGCGTCGCCGGTCGAGCACGGCCGTATAGACCATGCGCAGCAGATAGGCGTGCGGGCTGGCGATCGGGCCTTCCGCGGCCCGGATTTTCAGCCAGACATCCTGAACCACATCCTCGGCGTCGCCGCCCGCGCCCATGGCGGCCGCGCGCCGGATCAGGGCCGGGCGCATCTCGGCGAACACCGCCTCGAGACCGGCGGCTGGAATGTCGGGCGACGCATTCATTCGCGCGGCCCTTAGACCGGCGCTGGTCAGAAATGCAACTGAGGCGAAAACCCGGCGGCGTCTTCCGCAGTTTCTCAGCCGGTGGGCCTTTGGGCGCGAACCGTAAGGCGTCCGAGCGTCGGCGGCGTCCTTGTTTTCGATGACGGTGAATCGCCATCGAAAGCACCGGAGCGTCGGATGACAATCAGCGGCATCGTCGCGAGCGGGAGGAGCCGCCTTCTCGAGCTGTTCCCTCTGTTCGTCACCCTTCTGGCGGCCTTCGCCATCGTTTTGGCGTCGCAGGCCTGGAGCGGGGACCAGACCGCGCCGGTCGCTTCCGATGACTGTGCGACCGGGTGCGGCGTCGTCGCCGTCGGCGGGAGCTGACTGCCATGGCCGCGTCCGCCTATCTCGACTGGTTGTCCCAGAGCCTGGATTCCGATATCGCCGCGCCAACGGTCCACGTACGCGCCGACAATGCAGTGCTAGGCTATGCGGTCGGCTACGGCGTTACCGAGATCGCGCCGTTCGTGCGTTCGCTGCGATCCGTGTTCGCGGGTCAGATCGTCCTTGTGGTCGATCGCAAACCGGTTCTGCTCGCATGGCTATCAGCACATGATGTGGAGGCGATCATCGCCCCTGGCCGGACGCTGCTTTGGTCGCCGCACCCGGTGGTCGCCCGCTTCGCCGCCTATGCGCAGATCCTCCAGGATCGCCCGGAAACGCACAGGGTCGTCGTCACCGATGTCCGCGACGTCATATTCCAGAGCGATCCCTTCGCCACGGCGGACGAAGGCCTGCAATTCTTCATCGAGGCGGAAGGGCGAAATCTGGCCGATCATGCCTTCAACATGAAACACCTGAGGGCTCTGGTCGGCGACGGGCTGGCGAACGACCTCGGGGCCCGAGCCTGCGTCTGCGTGGGGGTGGTCGCGGGTTCCAACGCGGCGGTGCTTCGCTTCTGCCGCGCGGTCCTGCTGCTTTGCGCCATCCCGCGATCGAATGTGGGGGGCGCCTTCGGCGCCGATCAGGCGGCTTGCAACCTCATCGCCCACCTCAATCTCGTGGATGGCAAAATCCTTCCAAACTACGGCCGCGTCGCGACGATCGGCCTAACGCCTCCTGACAAGCTGCGATACGAGGATGGCAGGATCCTGAACCCGGACGGCGACGCGAGCCCGATTGTGCATCAGTATGACCGACACCCGCAGCTGACGGCGCATGTCCAGCGCCGGTGGGGCTTGCGGGTTGGCGCCCCACGCCGGGGAAAAACCTTTCGACAGCGCGCAGAGACGCTTCGGGCGTCCTTGCTGCGTCGAATGCCTGAGCTGCGATGAGGACATCTCGAGGCTCATCGCGCGCGTGATCAGTACTGGTCACCAGCGATCAGAAAGCCACTCGCTGCAGTCGAAGCGGCCGAAGCGCGCAACCTGACGCGCGCTCTTAGCGGGCCGTGCCGGGTCGCCATGACGGGGAAGGAGGTGGGTCGGTGCGCATGGCTGCAAGGCGCAATGTCCGTGTCTGACTCACCCAAGACTTTGAAGGTCCGCTTGCGGCTGTTGCATGATTGGTGAAATCAGAGGTCATCGACGACGTCGCCCGCCGAACGCGCCTCACTGGCCAGCCAGCTTGTGAAGGCGCTGGCTTCCTCACGTGGCGATTTTCTTCGTGTGACGGTCCAGTAGGACCTGTCCGATTTCAGAAGCCCGTCAGCGATCGGTGCAACCAGTCGTCTTGATGCCAGGTCGGCCGCGACGAAGGCATAGGGAGCCAAGGCCACGCCCCGTCCATGAGCGGCTGCTTCGATGGCGAGAGCCGTCTGGTCGAAGCGCGGGCCGGATTTGGCCGCCTCGCGCAACAGGCCTCGCGACTCGAACCAGTCCCCCCAATCCGGCAAGGGTTCCTCAAGCGCATTGGTGACGTGGATGAGGGTTTTGTTGCGAAGGTCGGTCGGGCGCAGGAAGGGCTGCCCGGCCCTCAGCAGCTCCGGACTGCACACCGGAATGACGCCGGCATCCATGAGGTGTTCGGTCCGGACGCCGGCGTAGTCTCCCCGCCCGTAGCGCACGGCGACATCGACGCGACCGCCTGCGACATCGGCCAGCTTCATGTCGGCGGAGATCCACACCTCGATGTCGGGACGGATGGCCGCGAACCGCGACACGCGCGGGATCAGCCATTTCGCTGCGAAGGAGGGCGGCACGCTGACGGTGAGTGACCGGCGACGGGTCGAGCCATAAATCACCTCGGCCGCCTGCTTCAACTGTTCGAAGGCGTCGGTGAGGATCGGCTGCAGGATCTGACCGAGATCGGTCAGCACAACGTGGCGGCCCTCGCGTTTGAACAGCGGGCCGCCTGCATGATCCTCGAGCAACCGGATCTGCTGACTGATCGCGCCGGGGGTCACCGACAGCTCGCGCGCAGCAACCGACAGGTTCAGGTGCCGGGCCGACGCCTCGAACGCCTTCAGCGCGTTGAGCGGCGGAAGACGCTGGCCGGTCGGGCGCTCGTCCTGGCTCACGGGGGCTCCATTCAGAAAAACTAACGAACCGCTCAATCGAACTCAGCGGCCGGCCTGTTGAATATCCTACCTGATAAATAGGAATAAAGCGGGCAAGTCCAGACATCCGTCCGGGCTAATCTCCCTGATGACCGGTTAGACCATGCCTGCTTTCCCCCTGAGCCGCCGTCGGCGGTCCCTTCTGCTCGCCGCGACGGCGCTTGCTGCGCTGGGAGGACCCGTGTGCGCCCATGCTGAAATCGTGGCGGATGAGGCCGAGCCAGCAGCAATTGCCGACGATTCCCAGGCGGCGACGATCGGCGACGTCATCGTCACCGCCGAACGTCGCCAGACCAGCCTGCTGCGGACCCCCGGTTCGATCACGCCCGTGGCCGCCGAGGAACTGCGCGAACGCCGCATCGAAGGCCTGAACGATCTATCGGTCAGCACGCCGGGTCTGAGCTCCACCGGCGGGGCGCCGCAGACGTCCTTGTTCATCCGCGGCATCGGAACTTCGGACCCGGGGTCGCCCCCGTCGGTCGGCATCTATATCGACGACATCTACAATCCACGCGCCTTCGGCAACAATCTGTTCGACCTTCCTGACGTCGCCTCGGTCGAGGTCCTGCGCGGACCGCAAGGTACCCTGTACGGCCAGAACACCACGGGCGGGGCGATCAAGATTACCTCACGCAATCCGGGCGATGTGGTCGAGGGCAGCGCCCTGGTCGAGGTCGGCAACTACAACGCCCTGCGGACCCAGGCCTATCTGTCCGGGCCGCTGGTCCAGGGCCTTTTGTCCGGCAGTGTCGCGGTGACCAGCCGTCAGCGCGACGGCTATACCTACAACCGGACGCTGGACTACCGGGTCGATGACGCCGATTCACGCCAGGCCCGGTTCAAGCTGCGGTTCACGCCGACCGAGCGTGTCGAGGCGGTGCTGGCCTACACCCTGCTGCGCGAGAACTCGGACACCCAGGCGGTCGTGCCGCTTAACTATGGCGACGTCGATCCGCGCGTTACCTATTCACCCCGCCGGTTCGATCCGTCGCGGGAGGTCGATACCTATTCGCTGCACATCAAGGCGGACCTGACCGACAACCTGACCCTGCGGTCGATCACCGCCTATCGCACCTTGGGCAACCTGAACCCGAACGACGCCTCGGGCCTGCCGGACGACCGCAGCGGCTTCATCCAGTATCTGGAGAACGAGCAGACTTCGCAGGAATTCCAGCTCCTGGGCGACTACGGCCGGTTCAACTTCGTGCTCGGCGCCGTCTATCGCGACGAGACCTTCACCATGGATCGCAACACCTGGTCCAACAGCGTCTACAGCCAGATCCTGAGCGATGTCGGCGTGACCGACACGGCGATCTACGGCCAGCTGAACTACAATCTCACCGACCGACTGAGGGTCACAGTCGGGGGCCGATACGGGTGGGAAGAGGACACGTTCGACAACTCGCTGTATCGCACAGACGCCGATTTCAACCAGACCAGCCTCGTCTACAGCGTCGCCGACCTCACCAATGACGAGAGCGATTTCTCGCCCAGGCTCGGCGTGGACTATCAGGTCAACGACTATCTGCTGACCTACGCCAGTTGGTCGCGAGGGTCGAAGGCCGGCGGGTTCAACCGCTCGGCGGCCAACGTCCAGATCGCCAGCATCGCCGTCGATCCGGAGACAGTCACAGCCTATGAGATCGGGGCCAAGGGTCGGACGCCGAACGGCCTTCTGACCGGGTCGTTCGCCATCTTCTACAACGACTTCGAGGACTATCAGGCGACGATCACCAACCCGATCATCGACGGCGAGCTGGTGTCGGGACAGGTGCTGGTCAACGCCGCCCAAGCCACGACATACGGCGCCGAGGTCGAGGCCACGATCCGGCCGTTCGACGGGTTCGAGTGGCGGTTCTCGGCGGCCTATCTGGATGCAAAGTTCGACGAGTTCGCCAATCCCACGGGCAACGCGGCGTCCGATTTCGCCGGCAACTGGTTGCCGTTCGCCTCGGAATGGATCCTGGGGACCAGCGCCGAGTACGTGCTGCCGCTGGATGTGCCGGGCGAGGTCAGCGTGCGGGCGACGGTCGATTACCGCAGCCCCTTCTACTCGGACAACGCTAACCGCGAGGAGGTGCGAAACCCGGAGCAGATCAACGTCAACCTGGGCGCCAGCTATGTCACGGCGGATGAGAAATGGACCTTCCTGCTTCTGGCCAAGAACCTGTTCGATGACGACCGGATCTTCGGCTATCGCGTCCTGACGCCGACGCTGGGTGTCGAGTCCGCCAAGTTCGTGGCGCCTCGGCTGATCACCCTGAGCGCGCGATATGCCTTCTGATCGAGGCGGTCCGACGTTCAGAAATACTGAGGGGTCCGGGAGCCGATCTAAACCTTGGCATCCCGGAGTCCGGTTGACCGGACTCCGGGCAAGGCCCCAGTTATCCGGCGTCGGCTCGGCCTCCCATCGACGCCCGCGCGGGCCTTGGGCGGTGTCGGTATTCGCCGGGTTCGGCACAGTGATCGAGGAGCAGGCGTGAAGCCTCAAATTCATCCATTGGACCCGTTCGCAACGTCGCGACGCGCGTTTCTGACCGCCACCATGGCCTTGCCGATGGCCGGAGCGCTGGCAGGATGCGGCGGCGCGGCGGAGCGGCGATCCCAAATCCGCTTCGGCCATAGCGCCGCCGCCGTCGCGGCCTCTGCCGCCAGGGATGCGGGCGTGTTCGAGCGGCACGGCCTGGACGTCGAGTTTATCCAGATCACCTCGGGTCCGTCGGCGGTTGCGGCGACGGTCGGTGGAGCGCTCGATTTCACTTTCGGCGACTTCCTCGGCTGGGCCGCGGCGCTGTGCAACGGATTCGAGGCCCAGCTGATCGCGCCGGCCAACGACACGGGCAATCTGGTCCTTCTGGGGCGACCCGGCCTGGAATACCGGACGCCCGCCGATCTGGTCGGCAAGCGGATCGGCGTGGCCTCGGCGCCGGTGTTCAGCCTGGCGACCCGGCTGTGGTTGAAGCAACAGAATGTCGATCCCTCGAAGGTGGATCTGGCGCTGGTCGGGCCGGGAGCGGAGAACGCCCTGAAGCGCGGGGATATCGACGCGCTCCTGACCTATGACCCCGTGTCGTATCGCGCCGTCAGCCAGCTGGGCGCCCATGTCATCGCCGGGGACCCGACCGAGGCGGTGATGCCGCATGGGGCATCGCGCGCCTGCTATTACGCCAATGCGAAATTCCTGACCGAGCGGCCCGATGTCGTGGACCGGATGGCGGCGGCGCTGCGCGAAGGCGCGGTGCTGTTCCAGGGGGCGAGCAAATACGACAAGGCGCGGATCACCGGCCCCTACATCGGCCAGACCGTGGCGCAGATGGAGCAGGAACTGCCGGGGCTGGTCGAGGCCTATGTCCACACTCCGGCGCAACTGACCGGCTTCGACCTGGCCGCCAATCAGGCCTGGGTGGATATCGCGGCCAAGGACGGCGCATTGCCCAAGCGGATCGACATTGCGCCCTTCGTCTATCGAACGGCCTCCGTCGCGGCGACAGCGGCATGACGGCGCTCAGGCAGAACGAGCCTGTTCTGGAAGAGGTCGTCGAGACGACCGAGCCACGCGTCAACGTCGTCGATCTCGGCAAGACCTTCACCGCCGGTGGATCGTCCACTGCGGCGGTTTCGGCGGTGTCGCTGGACATTCCGGACGGCCAGTTCGTAAGTCTGGTCGGACGGTCGGGATCGGGCAAGTCGACCCTGCTGCGGCTGATCGCCGGGCTGCTGACGCCGTCGGAAGGGTCGGTGACGGTCGACGGTCGTCGCGTGTCCGGGCCGCCGGCCTCGGCTCGCTATGTGTTTCAGGACTACGGCGAGTCGCTGTTTCCCTGGCTCACGGCGCGGGACAACGTCGCCTTCGGTGCGCGGTCGGCGGGCGACAGCCCTACGGATGCGCGTGAGGTTTCGGCCCACTACCTCGACCTGGTCGGGCTGACGGAAGCCGCCGATCGATACCCGTGGGAGCTTTCGGGAGGGATGCAGCAGCGGCTGGCGATCGCCCGGGCGCTGGCGTCCCGACCGCGGCTGTTGCTGATGGACGAGCCGTTCGGGGCCGTGGATGCGTTGAGCCGGACCCGGTTGCAGGACCTGATCCAGCGGCTGTGGTCGGACCTGTCGCTGACCATCGTGCTGGTGACCCACGACATCGACGAGGCGGTCTATCTTTCCGACCGCGTCGTCGTCCTCGACCCGACCGGCCAAGGAATCCGGGCCGACCTGGCCATCGACATCCCTCGCCCTCGCGCCCAACTGGCCAGCCGCGAGAACGCCCGCTTCGCCCTCTATCGTCGTGAACTGCATGGACTGGTGCTGGGATGACCGACCTGCCGGCGCCGCGTGCGCTTGATCCCAACCTCCTCTGGCGCGCGCCGCTGAAGGCCCTGCGCGAAACGCGGCTGTCGGGCTGGCTGCTGGTTCTGGGCGTGTTTCTGGCCTGGGAGCTGGGCTCGCGTTACGGCCTGATCCAGTCGCAGACCCTGCCTTCGGTGTCGCAGATCATCGCCGAATGGGTCGCCAACCTGCGCAGCGGATCGCTGGCGTCACAGCTGGTGGTGACGCTGAAACACATGGCTTTCGGCTATATCATCGGATCCTCGATCGGCATGCTGTTCGGGCTGGCAATGGGACAGTCCCGGCAGCTGTGGCGACTGCTGGAGCCCTTCATCGAGATCGCCCGGCCGGTGCCCCTGTCGGCCCTAGTGCCCTTGTTGATCCTGTTCCTCGGCATCGACGACGCGCTGAAGGTTACGGTGGTGTCGATCGGAGCCTTTTTCCCGGTCTTCATGAACACTTTCGCCGGCGTGCGGTCGACGTCGCGGACGATGCGGGATACCGGCGCGACCTTCGGCGTCGGGCCGATCCGGACGACGCTGGAGATCATCCTGCCTGCCGCCGCGCCGATGATCTTCGTCGGCTTGCGCTATGCCCTGACGGTCGGGCTGGTCATCGCCCTGGTGTCGGAGATGATCGCGGGCAATGATGGCATGGGCTATTTCGTCATCCGCGCGCAGCAGAACCTGAGCGTCGTGCAACTGTTCGCGGGTGTCTTCACCCTGGCGTTCCTGGGCTATGCGCTGAACTTCCTGTTCCTCATCGTCGAGCGGGTCGTCCTGCCCTGGCACGCCGGCAGCGCCCGTCGCCACGCGACCTGATCGACCCCGTCTTGCTCAGGCTGCTTCGGCCGATCCGAACTGGAGCCCGTGCAGGTGGTGATAGACCCCGTTGGCGGCCAGCAGGGCGCGATGATTGCCGCGCTCCACAACCCCGCCGTCAGTCATCACCAGAATCAGGTCCGCGCCGATGATGGTGCTCAGCCGATGGGCGATGACAATGGAGGTGCGCTCGGCCATCAGCGTCGTAAGCCCGGCCTGGACCAGCCGTTCGGACTCGGCGTCCAGCGCGCTGGTGGCTTCGTCCAGCACGACCAGATCGGGATCGCGCAGGATGGCGCGGGCCACGGCGATGCGCTGGCGCTCGCCGCCTGACAGTTTGACGCCGCGCTCGCCGACACCGGTGTCATAGCCCTCGGGCAGACGCTGGATGAAGGCGTCGGCATGGGCCAGACGGGCGGCGGCGATAACGGCGTTGGGCTCCGCGTCGTCGCTGGCGAAGGCGATGTTGGCGGCGATGGTGTCGTTGAACAGGGCGACGTCCTGTAGCACCATGCCGATCCGGTCGCGCAGAGACTGCTGGGTGAAGTCGCGGATGTCGCGGCCGTTGATCAGGATCCGTCCCGTCGTCGGCTCGTAGAGACGCAGCAACAGCTTTACCAGCGTCGACTTGCCTGACCCGCTGGGTCCGACGAGGGCCACCGTCTGCCCCGGCGCGACGGCGAAGGATATGCCGCGCAGTACGGGCGTGGCGTGGCCCGGATAGGCGAAGCCCACATCCTCGAAGGCGATGCTGCGGATACGATCCAGCGCGACGGCGTTGGGCGATTCCTCGACCGTCGGCGTCAGCTCCAGCAGCTCGACCAGCCGTTCGGCCGCCGTCTCGTTGTCGCCCGCGCTGTTGATGATGCGGGTTATCGGCTGCACCGCCGTGACCGTGGTCTGGGACAGTATCAGGACCAGCAGCACGTCACCCAGGCTGGACCGGCCGGCCAGCGCGTCGACCAGCACGATGATGGTCACCGCCGTAAGGGCTACGCCGTTGCTGGCCAGCAGCAGGACGGCCCAGCGGCGGTCGATGCGCCATTCGTCGAGCCGGGTCTCTCGCCAGTCCTCGTGGGCGGCCGAGAAGCGTTTGCGCACCGCCGGTTCGCCGCCGAAGGCGCGAACGGTGACGATCTGGCTCATCATCTCGCTGAGGATGCCGCTCATCCGACCACCCAGTTTCTGCCAGCGGCGGCGGTGTGGCGTGGTGGCCCGGACCGAACGCCACGAGGCGTAGAGGTTGAAGGGAACCGCCAGCAGCATGACCAGGCCCGCCAACGGCGAGACCAGCAGCAGGATCACCAGGCTGAAGACCAGTTGCAGGGTGATGGCCAGGGCGCCGTCCACCAGATCCCTCAGCCAGTGGGTCACCGGAACGATGGCGCCGAACCGGTCCATGATGTCGCCGACCCGGGCGCCCTCGTAGTAGCGCAGCGACAGGGTCGACATGTCGTTGAAGATGCGGCGGCGCAGACTGCCGACATTGTCGAGCCACAGGTTGGACGATTGCCGGTGCTGAAGGGCGCCGAAGACGACGAGGGCGATGCGGAAGGCGACGAAAACCCCCACGGCCCAGATCAGACTGGTCGTCAGTTGGCTGTTTGACAGGTCGCCGGACCGTGAGCGGGCCAGGGCGTCAACGATATGGCGGAAGACGAAGGGCGTGAACGAGCCGATCAGGCCGATGACGACGCTGGTCGCCAATATGGCTGCGATCCTCAGGTGATAGCGCGGCAGCATGCGGACGATCCGCCAGATGTTCGTCATTCGATGTTCCGGGGGAAGAGGCCGTGGTGGGCGAAGGCGGCGACCGGTTTGCGTTGGGTCGGGCGCTCGAGCGCCTTGAGGTGATCGGGCAGGAGTTGGTCGTCGCCGGGGGCGCCGACGGCTATCAGGGCGTGGATTTCGTGGTCATTCGGCACGTGCAGGACGCCCGGCGCGCGCTCGCGGTCGAACCCGCCCATGGCGCGGGTGTTCCAGCCGTCGCGATGGGCCTGAAGCGCCAGATGGGCCCAGGCGGCGCCGGCGTCGAAGGCGTGGGTGGAGTTTGGCCGGGGGCCGGCTTCTTCGTCGACCGTGCGTTTCGAGATGATCGCCACGAGGGCCGCCGAATGTTGGGCCCAGATGCGATTGCGCTCGTAGATCAGGTCGAGAAACAGGGGCCAGGCTTGGTCGTCGCGCAGGACGTAGAGGAACCGCCAGGGCTGAAGATTGCGAGCGGACGGCGCCCACCGCGCGGCCTCGAACAGGCGCGAGAGTTCACTCGGTGAAATCGTCGCCTCGCCGAACGCCCGGCGCGACCAGCGGGCTGTCAGGGCCGGGTCGATGTCATGGTCCGCGCGGCGTTCGACTGCGGTCATCGCAGGCTCCTGCGGCCAAACGCTCAAAGAAAAAGCGGCGGCCCGGGCAAGGGGGATAGCCCCGGGCCGCCGTGCGATCAGGCGGCCGCCGCCACCCGATTGTCGACCAGATCCGTGAAGCTGGATTCCGGCGCGATGAGGTTCCAGCCCACCAGCCAGTCATAGGTCTGCTGGAACTCGCGCTCGTCATAGGGGGCGGGCGGCACGAACCGCAGGCGGGGCAGGTAGAAGTCCTCCGGCGTGATCTCGCTGCGGTAGGGTTCCGGCAGGGTGGCGATCAGGTAGTGGACGTATTTGCGCTTGTCCGCGTTCAGCAGTTCCGTAGCCTTGGTCACCGCGCGGTGCACGGCCTTCCAGGTCTCGGGATCGACATCCGGCGAGGCGATCTCGGAACCCTGATAGTGGGTCTCAACGATGCGCTGGAAGCCTTGTTTCTCGGCCAGAGTGATCCACGGTTCCATCAGGGTGACGGCGGCGATATCGCCCCGGCGCACGGCCTCCAGACCGTCGATGTGGCTGAGGTGGACAAGACGGATTTCCTCGGGTTTCAGGAAGCCTTCCAGCGATTGCAGCGCCGCATAATGCGAGCCGTGGTGGAAGCGGACGGCGACGCGCTCGTTGGCCAGGGTCTGCGGATGGGTGAAGCGCGAACCAGGCGCCGAGAAGATCGCCTGTGAGACCACGGCCGAACGCTTGGAGATTATGCGGCCGTTGTTGCTGTCCTGCGACCGGCGGACCTGCCCCCATTCGCAGGCGCGATAGACATCGACGGTCTTCTCTTCCAGCGCGGTATGGCCGGCAAGCGCCGGGACCAGGGTGTGGTCCTCGATGTAGTCTAGGTCGGTGGCGGGGAAGCGGGTCTCGATCGAGGCGGGTGTCTGATGGAACTCGACCTCCACGCCTTCGGCTGCGAACAGCCCTTCATCGCGCGCGATCTGCCAGGGGAGCGAGAACACGCCCGTGACCTCGGTGATGACCTTGCGGTTGGTCGGAATCTCGGTTGCCATGTCTCTTCCTCGTCGGACGATAGGGAGCGCCGAACGACGAAGGCCGTCAGCGGGATTGCAGTCATATCGTCAGGATGGTCGGCTGAGCAAACTGGCAAGGCGGCGGCGAATTCGCTATAAACGATATGAAAAACAACATGATAGATGTGATCATTTAGAAGCCCTGAAGGATCGACGAACCGAAGTGACGCCCCACGCTCGACTTCTGTTCGGCGCATTGCGGCGATTGATTTCATGGCCTGGCCGGTATCCAGCCCCGACCACCTGCGCTAGGAAAGAGCATGGGTGGAAAACGGAGAATCCTGATCGTCGGCGGTGGTACGGCCGGCTGGCTGACGGCGGCCTACCTGGCGAAATTCCTCGGTCGCGCGGACCAGGGCGGGGTCGAAATCACCCTGCTCGAATCACCGGAAATCGGCACGATCGGCGTGGGCGAGGGCGCCTTTCCGACGATCCGGACGACGCTCCAGTTCCTCGGCATCGACGAGAGCCAGTTCATTCGCGGCGCCTCGGCGACCTTCAAACAGGGCATCCGCTTCAACGACTGGCTGGAGACGCCGCAGGACGGCCAGCGCAGCCATTTCATCCATCCGTTCGAGGCGCCTTTCTATGCCAAGGAAGCCAATCTGGTCTCCTACTGGCTGTTGCAGGACGAGGCGACGCGACCGCCCTTTGCCCGGGCGGTGACGATCCAGAGCCGGGTGGCGGAGGCAAAACGCGCCCCCAAGCGGCCGCATGAGAGCGAGTTTTCCGGCCCCCTGAACTACGCCTATCATTTCGATGCCGCGCGGCTGGCCGGGGTGCTGTCACAGCGGGCGAAGGAACTCGGGGTCGCCCATCTTCAGGGGCGGCTGACCGGGGTTGAAATGACCGAAGGCGGCTACATCAATCATGTGGTCACCGACGCGCACGGGACGCTGGACGCCGACCTCTATATCGATTGCAGCGGGTTCCGTGGCGAGCTGATTGGCGGGGCGATGGGCTCGCCGTTCAAGTCGGCCAGCAAGCATCTGTTCGTCGACCGGGCGGTGACGTGCAGGCTTCCCGACGACAAGCCCGGCGCGCCGATCGAGAGTTACACCATCGCCGCCGCGCACGAGGCCGGCTGGACGTGGGATATCGGCCTCAGCGGCGCGCGCGGGATCGGCTGCGTCTATTCAAGCGCCCACATTGACGACGACCGGGCCGAGGCGATCCTGCGCGATTATATCGGCCCGAGGGCCGGCGGCATCACCCCGCGCAAGATCGCCTTCAAGACCGGCTATCGCGAGAAGCAGTGGGTCAAGAACTGCGTCGCGGTGGGCCTGTCGGCAGGCTTCCTGGAGCCGCTGGAGGCGACGGGTCTGGTGCTGATCGAGGCGGCGGCGGGGATGATCGCCGAACTGTTCCCGCACAACGGGCCGATCGATGCGCCGGCCCGGCGGTTCAATGAACTGATGACGGCGCGCTACGACAACATCATCATCTTCCTGAAGCTGCACTATTGTCTCAGCCGGCGGACCGAGCCGTTCTGGCGCGACAACGCCGATCCGGCGTCCATTCCCGAGCGGCTGCAGGAGTTGCTGGAGCAGTGGAAATACCGGCCGCCGGCGCGGTTCGACTTCATCCTCGATCTGGAATCGTTCGCCTTCTATAACTATCAGTACATCCTCTACGGCATGAACTTCCGCACCGACATGTCGGCGGGGAGGGACGATTTCACCAACGCCGGGGTGGCGGACAGTATCTTCGCCAGAATCCAGAAATTCGGCGATCAGGCGACAAGGGATCTGCCAACCCATCGCGACCTGATCCAGCAGATCAACGCCGCCTGATCTCAGCGAGCGAGGCGGGGCTGTCCATGAGGCGCCTGTCGCACCAGCAGCAGCGAGGCGGCGAGGGAGACGAAGATCAGGGGCACGACGGCCAGCATCACAACACTGGCGTTCTGGTTCGCCATCAGCAGGCCGCCGGCCAGCAGCGGTCCGGCGACGGCTCCGAGCCGTCCGATGCCGACCGCGAAGCCGACGCCGGTGCCGCGGACCGGGAGCGGATAGAGTTCGGTCGACAGGGCGTACAGCAGGAACTGGCCGCCGCTGACGAAGAAGCCGATGCCGAAACTGGCGGCGCAGATCAGGCTGAGATCCTGCGGCGCCAGCGCCATGCCCACGACGCTGGCGACCATGCCGAGCCAGGTGAAGACATAGAGCAAACCGCGTCGTCGCAGCCGGGTCAGAGCGCCGAAGACGAAGCCGCTGGCCGCGCCGCCGAAGGTCAGCATCATGATGACGGCCCCGACCTCGGGCTTGTGGAACCCCTTGCCGGTCAGCATCAGAGGCAGCCAGTTGATCATCATGTAGAGGGTGAGCGCCGTGAAGAACGACCCGGTCCAGATCAGCAGGGAGGCGGTCAGGCGGCGGTCTCCGGCGAGGGCGGTGGCGACGCTGGCGCGGGCTGCGGCGACGGCGCGCTGGCGAAAGGCCTGCGATTCCGAGAGGGCGAACAGCATGATCGCCGCGACCCCCAAGGGTGCGAGCCCGCCGACCCAGAAGACGATGCGCCAGTCCAAATCTGGGGCGGCGACCATCAGCAGGCCGACGATGGCACCGCCAAACGGCATGGCGGATCCCAGCATGGTCACGCGCATCGTCGCCTGCTCCGGACGACTGGATTCGTTGGTCAGGGCCAGAATGTTGGGCAGGGTTCCGCCCAGGCCGATGCCCGTCAGGAACCGCATGGCCAGAAGCGCGCCGAGGTCGCTGACCAGCGCCGTGCCGATGCTGAACAGGCCCAGCAGCACCAGCGAGCCGATCACTACGGCGCGGCGTCCGACATGGTCCGCCAGACGGCCGCCGATCAAGGCGCCGATGAACAGGCCGAAGGTGCTGGCGCTGAAGACCCAGCCGAGCTGTTCGGGATTGAGAGCGAACACAGGCGCGAACTTCGGCGCGGTGACGCCGGCGACCAGCATGTCGTAGCCCTCGCACAGGCCGGCGAGGAAACAGAGGGCGAAGACGCGGCGCGAGCCTTCAGGCCTTGCTGTCAGGGATTGGGCGGTCATCGGGCCGTCTCCATAGTGTCGGCCGCGAGGGCGGCCTGCACCCGCGACTGGGCCCGCGCTTCCCGTCGGCGGGTCATCTTCTGCAACAGGTTGGCGGCCACGCCGGGCCGCGCCCAGGGACAGACGGCGATACAGATGGCGCAGCCGGCGTTCTCGGCGAAGAACGGGATGCATTTGTCGAAATCGACGTACCAGCGCTCCTCGCCCCGGACCCACTGCTTGGTCTCGGAGATGGCGTCGGGCGGGCAGGCGTCCTCGCAGATGCGGCAGTTGAGGCAGAAGTCGTCGGCCCCGAACTGCTCCATTTCCTGCGTCGTCAGCGGCATGTCGGTGGTGACCCCCGCTAGTCTGAGGTTGGAACCATAGGTGCGGTTGATCAGCGAGCCATGCTTGCCCAGTTCGCCCAGCCCCGCGTCGATGGCGGCGGGGATCAGCAGCAGGGCGTCGGCGCGGGGACCGGGAAAGGGTTTGGCGTTGAATCCCTGTCGCCGGATCCAGTCGGCCAGGGCGTAGGAGGCGCGGGTGCAGCGGGCGTACTGGCGGCCGACCTCGGCCGGGCCGCGACCGTTTTCGGCGGTGCCGGGGACGTGTTTCAGCTCCTCGTAATCATGGCTGAAGCCCAGCATGATGACGTTCGGCTGGTCGTCGATCGCGTAGCCGTCGACGACGTAGTGGTCCTTCAGCGTGGTGGCGCCGAACAGGTCGGAGTCATGCGACAGGGCGAACTCACGGGCCATCACCGTCCACGTCTCGGGCGTGCGGGCCTCCGGCTGCGGATCGACCGGCGACAGTTCCGGATAGTCATAGGCCGAGGCGAAGGCGGCAGCGGCGTCCGGCGTGCGGCGGCAGGAGGCGCCGGCCAACTGCTGCACGGGGCCGAACGGATGCTGGTCCGCCGGATGCCAGAACATCGGCGAGGCGCGGCGCGGCGCCTGCTCGCCGAGGCCGTTCAGGCGATTGCCTGAGGCCCCCGCCGGCCAGGCCGCCAGGAACTCGGGGCCTGGCGCATAGGTCTTTTCCTTGCGCCGGGACATCAGAAGGGCTTCGACGCGCGGATCCCGAACTTGCGGGGCGCGAGGGGGACCACGAAGACATCGCCGCCCCTGAAGGGGTCGCTGGAGATGTAGTTGTAGTCGAAGCTGTCGAAGACGTTGTTGACGTAGGCGGTGACCCGCAGGTCGTCCGGCAGAACCAGCGACACGCTGGCGTTGACCCGGTCATAGGCGGGCGCCGTCAGCTGGTCCCGCGCCCGCGACAGGCGGGTGTTGTCCTGGAAGATGATATCATCGACGTAGCGATACTCAGCGAACAGCTCGACACGCCGGTCGTTGGCCAGGTCGTGGCCCCAGTTGACCGAGGCCGAGCCCGTCAGTTTTGGCACGTTCTCGAACGACGTGCCGGCCATGTCGAAATTGTCGGTCGCGGAGAAGGAGCGGACGAACTCGTCAAACTGGCCGCCGGAATAGGACAGGGAGGCGCTGAACAGCAGGTCGGAGGAGGGGCGGACGAACAGCTCGCCCTCGACGCCGTCGACATGACTCTTCGCCGCGTCCTGGATGACCGAGATCGGCACCGGTCCGCCGCGGGGATCAGGAATGACGTTGGCCAGCTGCTGGTTCTCGATATCGATGTGATAGGCGGCGACGTTCAGCGTCACGCGCCGGTCGGCCAGCACCGACTTCAGCCCGATCTCGTAGTTGTCGGAACTCTCCGGCCGATAGACAAGGTTGTCGGCCCGGCCCGGATAGCGATCCACGCCTCCGGCTTTCCACCCCTGGGCATAGGTGGCGTAGACCGAGACGTCGGGCGTAATCTCATAGGACGCCGATCCCATCCACGAAACGTTGTCGAAGGTGTCGTGGCCTTCGCGGATCAGGGGCGCGATCCGATTGATCGGGACGCCGAAGACCGAGACCTTCAGTCCAGTGCCATCGACCTTCTCCTCTGAGTATCGCGCGCCGAAGGTCAGCTCCAGCCGGTCGCCGGCCCGATAGCTGGCCTGACCGAAGGCGGCGTAACCTTCACGCTCGTCCGCATAGCGTTCATGGATATAGAGGGCTGAGGGGATGGTCGCCGCAGCCCCGGGGCCGACCTCGCGCTGGCGGGTCTGGTTCTGGTCCTGCTTGAAATAATAGGCCCCGACAAGCCAGTCGATGCGCTCGCGCGTGCCCTCCAGCCGGAGCTCCTGGCTGAAGAAACTCTGATCCACCTGAGCGGCCAAGGTCGCGCCACTGACCGTGACCGGCCCGTAGTTCAGCGGCGCATAGCCGGGCAGGGTCTCGCTACCGCCGGTCGAGGGTCGACTTTCCATGTCGAGGAAGTTGTCGGATTCCGAATAGCGATAGCCGCTAATGGAGGTGAAGGTTAGGAGGTCGCTGAGGTCCGCCGTGACGTTTAGCTGGACGCCGTGGTTGGACTTGGAATCCGGTCGGTCCTGATCGATCAGGCTTTCGTCGTGGTCCCCGGCCAGGCGCACGCCGCGCACGACCTCGTTGTAGTCCTTGTCGCTGGCGTCGGCGATCAGCACCGCTTCCAGCCGGTCAGTCGGGGTCCAGCGCAGGACGCCTCGCACCGCCGTCTGCTCGTAGTCGTCCTGATCCTGGTCAAGCACGGTGTTGTGAATGAAGCCGTCGGACCGCGCGTATGCGGCGCTGATACCCGCCGAGAGGGTGTCGGTCAGCGGACCGTCGACGGCGCCGTTCAGGCGGACGGTGGCGAACTCGGCGATGTCGGCCGCGATCCGGCCCTGAACCGTGTCGCCGGGCTTTCTGGTGATCATGTTGATCGCACCGCCCTGGGTGTTGCGGCCGAAGAGGGTTCCTTGGGGGCCGCGCAGGACCTCGACGCGTTCGAGGTCGAGGAAGGCCGTGTCGAAGCCGATCTGGGGCTGGTACATGCCGTCGATGAAGACGCCGACGGCGGGTTCGAGCCCCGCATTGAAGCCGACGCCGCGCATGGTCAGATAGGCCAGATCGCTGGTGCTGCTGACCGAG
>Ga0247803_1000167_pt1 | contig 39454 bp, 43 predicted proteins | sample UWRJL014104B1_FD_180928 | JGI IMG/M metagenome (GOLD analysis project Ga0247803, IMG submission 180928) | Plant litter microbial communities from Arlington Agricultural Research Station in Wisconsin, United States - UWRJ-L014-104B-1 | ecosystem: Environmental > Terrestrial > Plant litter >... | reverse complement strand
CGTCGCCCACGTCGGCCAGCATGGCCCGCAGCAGGAACAGGCCCGCCGCATAAGGCAGCCCGGCGATGAACATGGCCACGGCCGTGACGGCGAAGTTTCCGCCGGGAACCAGGGTCGCGCCGATGTAGAAGACGGCGAAGATCAGGCTGGCGACGGCCAGGGCCTTGTCCTTGCCAATCCGGGTCGCCAGCCAGGCCCAGAAGGGCGCGCCGACCAGTCCGGCGACGAAATACAGCAGCATGAAAAGGGAGGCCTCGGTGTGGCCGTAGCCCTTGATCTGGCCGAAGAAGAAGAAAAGCAGCGAGCCGGTGATGCCGGGCGCGACGCCCAGGACCAGATCGGCCCAAAGCAGCTTTCTCACCGATCCTCGCTTGAACAGGGACAGATAGGCGCTCGGTCCGCCGTGCGGCGCGGCTCCGGCATTGATCGGCTCCGGCACCACGAACATGGCCAGGCCGATGGTGACGGGCAGGGCGATCAGGATGGCCCAGCCCATGATGCGGACACCATCGGCATAATCGCCGATGCCCGTCTTGATGACGATTGTGGGCAGGATCAGGATCAGGATCACGCCGATGATGTTGAACACCTGCCACCAGCCATAGACGCGGCTGCGCTGGTCGTACTGGGGCGCGAGCACCGCCGCCCAGCCCAGCTGACCCAGGGTCCCGATCGAGAATCCGAGGTAGAGGACCAGCAACCAGGCGAACAGATAGACCGGGCCTGCGCCCGGCTGGACCACCACGAACATCATCAATGCCGACAGCATCAGGATCGGCGTGGACAGCAGCATCCACGGGCGATAGCGGCCCCACCGCGTCCGGGTCCGGTCCATGCCCCAGCCAATGAAGGGGTCGAACACGATGTCGATCAGGCGGACCAGCATGAAGACGGCTGCGACCACGCCCAGCTCCAGCCCGACGTGGGTCGCATAGAACTCGGGCAGGGTGACGGGCAGGGCGACCCCGAAGGCCGCCAGCGGCAGGCAGGGGCCTGAAAAGGCCGCCAGCACCCCATTGCTTCGACGGGGTACGGTGGAAGAGGCGTCGGTCATCGGCGATCCACGGGCGCCGAGACGAGTCGGCGGAACAGCCCCCACAATGCCAGTTTTTCAGCCCGATGGGAGCGGGGCCTTGCTTGCGCCGTGCGTGTCAGGCTTGCTGTGCGGATGAGACGATTTCTGCTCTTGGCCTTCCTGGCTTTCACCGGTCTCTGGGCCCTGACTCCCGGCCGCGCTTTGGCCCAGTCGTGCGACGGTGCCGGCCGGACTTGGGCGGGGGCGGCCTTTGCCAATTCGGTGTCGATCTATTCGCTGGAATGGTCGCCCTTCGGTCAGGCGGAATATGGCTGGGGCGCTTATATGCCGCTGCTTCAGCGCGAGATCCGCACGGACTGTCCGCCAGGCACCATAGATTTCGCCCAGGCCCTGGCCCAGTGGCAGGGCCGCTATGCGCTGACGCCGACCGGGGTGTTCGATGCGGCGACATTCCAGGTGTTGAAGGGCGTGGTTCAGGAGCGACGGCCCTTCGTGATGGCGCGCACCCGCAGCGAATGCCCCGAGCCGCCGCCGCTGAACATGCTCGGCTATCTGTCGCCGGATGAGGAACACGCCGACAGGCTGACGCGGTTGCTGCGCCGTGATGTGCTGGACGCCTATCGCCAGATGGTCGCCGCCGCTCGACGCGAAGTCCCCCAGGTCGCCGCCGACCCCGAGCTGTTGCAAATCTTCTCGGCCTTCCGCGACCCGGAGGCTGACGCCGCCCGCTGCGCCGCACAGGGCAATTGCGACGGCCTGCGCCGCGCCGTCTGTTCCCCGCACAGGACCGGCACGGCGGTCGATCTGTACGTCGGCCATCTGGAGGGCGTCGGCGTCGATTCCACCGATCCCGCCAGCCGCAGCCACATGGCCCGTGGCGCGACCTATCGCTGGCTGGTCCAGAACGCGGGGCGGTTCGGCTTCGTGCCCTATCTGTATGAGCCCTGGCACTGGGAATGGGTCGGATCGCAGCCGTGAAGGTGCAGCCTTGAAGGTTCGGGGCCTGACGCGGGGCGAAGCGGCGCTGGCGGTGTCCGTCTTCGGTCAGGCCGTCGCCTTGCAGCCAATACGGCTGGCCGCCGCGCCTCGGCCGCTGAACCGGGCCTTTGTACCCGGCCGCTGGTTCGGGCGTGACTGGATCGTCTGGCCGCAAGCCAGCCTGCTGGCCGATATCTCAAGCGGCCCGCTGCACCTCCAGGCCACCCTGATCCACGAACTGGTCCACGTCTGGCAGGCGCAGCAGGGCGTCAACCTGTTGATCGCCAAGCTGAGGGCAGGGGACAGTCGCGCCTCCTATCGCTATCCGCTCGATCCCGCCTGCGGCTGGGCGTCGTTGAACATCGAACAGCAGGCCATGGCGATCGAGCATCGATTTCGCCTGTCGCGCGGCGGCGCCGTTCCGGCCGATCGCGCGTTCTATGACCGCCTGTGTCCGTTTCCTGCCAAGGATTCCGTCAGGGGCCCTTGAAACTGCGAGGTCAGGGGTTAAATCAGCTACTGACGCTGTTGCGGAATGGCGCCGATATTTCAAGGAGCGCCCCATGGCGAAGGTTCTGGTTCTCTATCACTCCACATATGGCCACCTCGAGACGATGGCGAAGTCCGTCGCAGAAGGCGCCGCCTCGGTCGAGGGCGTCACCGTCGATATCAAGCGGGTCGCGGAAACCGTGCCCGAGGAACTGGCCAAGGCGTCTCACTACAAGATGGATCAGGAAGCGCCGATCGCCACGGTCGACGATCTGAAGAATTATGACGCCATCATCGTCGGCGCCGGCACCCGGTTCGGCACCGTGGCCTCGCAAATGCGGGCCTTCTGGGACCAGACCGGCGGCCTGTGGTTCTCGGGCGGCCTGATCGGCAAGGTGGGCGGTGTCTTCACCGCCACCGCGACCCAGCATGGCGGCCAGGAATCGACCCTTCTTGGCTTCATTCCGACCCTGCTGCACCACGGCCTGGTCGTCGTTGGCCTGCCCTATAACTACCAGGAGCAGATGACGCTGGAAGCCATCCACGGCGGCAGCCCCTATGGAGCCACCACCATCACCGGCGGCGACGGCTCGCGCCAGCCGAGCAACATCGACCTGGGCGGGGCTCGCCATCAGGGCAAACATATTGCGGAAATCGCGAAGAAACTTCACGGTTAGAAGCAAGACCGCCTAACCAGCGATCGTCTTCGGTCAGGACCCGCCCATGAAAAGCCTGGGCGGGTCCATCTCGTTGGCTGGCGTCCGGGTGGGCTAGTACCGGCGGCGCTTCTTGCCGATCAGGTTGTCCAGCGCCCAGTCGCCCGGTCCGGCGAAGACGAAGTAGAAGAAGACCCAGCAATACAGGGCCGCCAGCTCGCCCTTGTTCACCAGCGGGAAGGGCGATGCGGCGCCGAAGGCCCAGTGCATCTGGAAATAGGCCACGGCCATCATGCCGCTGAGGATGAAGGCGACCGGCCGGGTGAACAGGCCCAGCACGATCAGGGCCCCGCCAACCAGTTCCAGCACCCCGCCGATCCCCATCTGAGAGGCGATGTTGAAGGGCCCCATGGCCTCGGCTGGGAAGCTGAAGATCTTTTGCGTGCCGTGCTGCATGAACATCAGCCCTGCGACGATGCGCAGAAGGCTGAGAACCTTGCCGGAATGGGCGGAAAGCCTTGATGTGTTCACCGGATCGTCTCCCAGGAAATGCATTGTCAGGCGGCCTTGGCTTCCAGTTCGGCCATCTGCTGGATGGCCACATAGTCGGTCTTGCCCGTGCCAAGGACGGGCACCTCTGCAACCTTGATGATCTTCTTCGGGACGGCAAGGTCTGGCGCACCATGTTCGCGCGCCCATTCCGACAGTCGGGAGGATTCGGCGTCGCCGCGGTCGGTGATCAGCACCAGTTTTTCGCCCTTGCGGCTGTCGGCGATCGAGACGACGGCGTGGCGACCTTCTGGCCAGACGGCGCTGGCCAGGCCTTCGACGGCGGTCAGGCTGACCATTTCGCCGCCGATCTTGGCGAACCGCTTGGCCCGGCCAAGGATGGCGCAATAGCCATCGGCGTCGATTTCTACGATGTCACCGGTGTCATGCCAGCCGCCGTCCAGGGGCTCGATAACTTCAGGATCGTTGGGCGACAGATAGCCCTTCATGACATTGGGGCCGCGCAGGAACAGGCGACCGCCCTCGGCGATGCCCGGGACCGGCTCGACCCGATATTCCATGCCCGGCAGAATCTGGCCCACTGTGCCGGGGCGGTTGCGGTCAGGGTGGTTGACCGCCACCACGGGCGAGGCCTCGGTCGCGCCATAGCCCTCCAGCAGTTTCAGCCCCCGGAAGCGGGTGTTGAACAGGTGATGGGTCTCGTCTCGCACCCGCTCGGCGCCGGCGACGACGAACTGAAGGGTCGAGAAATCATCGGGCCCGGCCACGCGCGCGTACTGGTTCAGGAAGGTGTCGGTGGCGAACAGGATCGACGCACCGACCTGGGGCAGCAGTTCAGTGATCTGTTTGGCGTGCAGCGGCGAGGGATACTGGAACGCCTTCATGCCCTGATTGATCGGCAGCAGGACGCCACCGGTCAGGCCGAAGCAATGGAAGGTCGGCAATGGGTTGAACATCACCCATTCAGGCTTCAGGTCGATGTGGGTCGCCACCTGACGGCAGTTGGCGATTAGATTGGCCTGGCTCAGCACCACGCCCTTGGGCGCGCCGAAACTGCCCGAGGTGAACAGGATCACGCCCGGATCGGAGGGCTCGGTGCGGGCGCGAAACCGCTTGGGCATCAGGCCCGCCATCAGGCCGAACAGCTTGTCCTGCAGCCCGACCGTGGCGCGAAGATCGTCCAGCCAGGTGATCTCTGCGACCGTGGCCAGGTCAGCAACCAAATCGTCCAGCTTGGCCTGGGAAACGAACCGCTTGGCCGACAGGATACGCTTGACGCCCGCCGCCTTGATCGCCGCCTTCAGGTTCCGTTCGCCCGCCGTGAAGTTCAGCATCACCGGCACGCGGCCGAAGGCGTGCAGGCCGTAATAGGTGACGACGACGCCCATGCTGGACGGCAGCAGGATGGCGACGCGTTCGCTCGGCTCGGTCAGGGCGGCGATCTTGCGTCCCAGCACGAAGGCGGCGCGGATCAGGCCGGTATAGGTCAGCGGCTTGCGATCCTGGTCCTCCAGGATTTCCTTATCGCCAAAGCGCTCGCGCGCAGCGACCAGGGCGTCAAAGATCGTTTCTTCGGTCGCCTTGGCATCCAGAGCAGGCCGCAAGCACATCCTCCTTGGGGACGCCGGGCGCCCCTCGTTACAAGCCGCCGACCCTAGAACCGTCCCCTCGCATTGAAAAGACAGGTTACGTTGCGTGAGGGTCCAAGGGGTGTCTCGCCTTGCCTTCCGACCTTGGAAGGCCGACATAGCTTTACTCCTCGCCACCAAGGACGCCCGGCCTCCCGCCCATGGTCACTCTGATCGACACCCTCACGACCAGGCCCTCAGAGCTTCGTCACCCCGAAAAGCAGAACCGGCCCGAAGCGGCGGTGCTGAAAAAGCCTGACTGGCTGCGGGTCAAGGCGCCGGGATCGGGCCAATACAACGCCACCAAATCCATCGTGAAGGACAAGGGGCTGGTGACGGTCTGTGAAGAGGCGGCCTGTCCCAATATCGGCGAGTGCTGGAGCCAGAAGCACGCCACCCTGATGATCATGGGCGACACCTGCACGCGGGCCTGCGCCTTCTGCAATGTCAAGACGGGCCTGCCTCAGCCGCTCGATCCCGAGGAACCTGGCAAGGTCGGCCTGGCCGTCGCCCAGCTGGGCCTGAACCACGTGGTCATCACCTCGGTGGACCGCGATGACGTGTCGGACGGCGGCGCGGCTCACTTTGCCGAGGTCGTGCGTCAGATCCGCATCCAGGCGCCCAAGACCACCATCGAGATCCTGACGCCCGACTTCCTGCGCAAGGACGGCGCGGCCGAGGTGATGATCGACGCCACCCCGGACGTGTTCAATCACAACCTGGAAACCGTGCCGCGGCTCTATCTGAAGATTCGCCCCGGCGCCCGCTACTTCCACTCCCTGCGCCTGCTGCAGATGGTCAAGGAGCGCGACCCCAACCAGTTCACCAAGTCCGGCATCATGGTCGGCCTGGGCGAGACGAAGGAAGAGGTCATGCAGGTGATGGACGACATGCGGTCCGCCGGCGTCGATTTCATCACTATCGGCCAGTATCTGGCCCCGACCCGCAAGCACGCCGCCATCGAGCGCTTCGTGACCCCCGAAGAGTTCAAGGCCTATGAGGCCATCGCCCGCGCCAAGGGCTTCCTGATGGTGTCCTCGTCGCCCCTGACCCGATCATCGCACCATGCCGGCGACGACTTCGCCCGCCTGAAGGCGGCGCGTCTGGCGCAGACCGGACGCTGACGACCGCTTGGCCGTCCACCGCGTCACCCGTATCCTGCCCTATGAACCGCACCAGCTGGCCGAGCTGGTGGCGGATATTCGCGCCTATCCCGAGTTCGTCAAATGGGTGACCTCGATGCGGACCTGGAATGCACGCGACGAGGCGCCCGGCGTCACACTCGTGGACGCCGAGGCCCAAGTGGGGTTCTCGTTCCTGAACGAGCGGTTCTCGACCTGGGTGCGTCATGATCGCAATCTGCCGCGCGTCGAGGTTGGCCTGATCCTCGGGCCGTTCCGCCACCTGAAGAACCGCTGGGACTTCCACGAAGATCCAAAAGGCACACGGCTGGAGTTCATGATCGACTTCGCCTTCAAGTCTCCGATCCTGAACGCCATGCTGCACGCCAATTTCGATCTGGCCGTCTCGAAACTCATCGCCAGCTTTGAGGCCGAGGCCGCACGTCGCTACGGAGGCCGTCCATGAGCGAGTTCGATTTCGACGCCGTAGTGGTCGGCGCCGGCGCCGTGGGCCTGGCCTGTGGTCGGGCCCTGTCCAAGCGCGGCCTGACGGTCCTGGTGCTGGAGAAGGAAGGCCACATCGGCCAGGGCGTATCGTCGCGCAACTCCGAGGTCATCCACGGCGGGCTCTACTATCCGACCGGTTCGCTGAAGGCGCGGTTCTGCGTCGAGGGGCGTCGGGCCCTCTATGATTTCCTCGAAAGCCGCAAGATCGACTACCGCAAATGCGGCAAGCTGGTCGTGGCGACGCAGGAAGACGAGGTCGACCTGATCGAGGCCATCTATCAGCAGGCGAAGACCAATGGCGTCGAGGGGCTGGAGCATCTGACGGGGGCTCAGGCGCGCGCGCTGGAGCCGGCCCTGAACGCTCACGCCGCCATCCTGTCGCCCGAGAGCGGCCTGTTCGCCAGCCACGACTATATGCTGGCGCTGGAGGGCGAGATCGAGGACGGCGGCGGGTCGGTCGTGGTCTCCACCCCCTTCGAGCGGGCGCAAACCCTGCCGGGCGGCGGCTGGACCGTCGTGGCGGGCGGGGAAGGGGGGGCGACCGTGACCGCGCAGCTGCTGGTCACCGCGCCCGGCCTTCAGGCTCAGGACGCGGCGGGCAAGATCGAGGGCTTCCCGGCCGAACACATTCCCGCCGGTCATTTCGGCAAGGGCGTCTATTTCCGCCTGACCGGCAAGGCGCCGTTCGAGCGTCTGATCTATCCGCCGCCCATAGCGGGCGCCCTGGGCACCCACTACCGCAAGGACCTGGGCGGCCAGGCCGTGTTCGGACCCGACCTGGAGTTCGTGGCGGACGAGGATTATTCGGTCGATCCCGCCAAGGCCGAGGGTTTTGCGACCTATATCCGCCGCTTCTGGCCCGGCCTGCCGGACGACGCCCTGACGCCCGACTATGCGGGTATCCGGCCCAAGCTACACGGCAAGGGCGAGCCCCAACCGGACTTCCAGATCTATGGCGCGGAAGTCCACGGCCTTGACGGACTGGTCACCCTGTTCGGCATCGAAAGCCCGGGCCTGACAAGCTCGCTGGCGATCGGCGAGGCGGTCGCCGACCGGCTGTTGGCGGACTAGGCTTCAATACAGCAGATACAACGCCAGAACCCACAGCAGAGGCGATAGCAGAAGCATCCAGGCCGTTCGTTCATGATTGAGCGAGAAGGATCGCCAGCCTCCTATGATCCCTACCAGGATGGCTATCGGCAAGGTGACATGGGTCAGCGTCACCAAGACGAAACGGAGGTTGGTCGCGCCGTTTCCGCTCCAGCTGCCTGACATCGGCGCCAATACGAGCGCAATCCCGGGCAGGAACGCGAGGATGGTCGCCACGATGAAGCCCACGGGGGCGACGGCCGTGCAGATAACCAGCGAGGCCTTCAGGATTTGTCGGCGGAGCCCGCGAAAAGCGGTCGAGTCTGTCATGTGATATTTGACGTCGCCGGGCTTGCAACGGCAAGGCTTGCTCCATGGAAATCATCACGCCCCGGCTGAAGCTGCGCCTCGCGCGCATGGATGACCTGGAGCCGATCCATGCGGTGCTGTCGAATCATGACGCCATGCGCTGGTGGTCGACCTTGCCTCACACCGAGATCGCCCAGACCCGCGCCTGGCTTGAGGGCATGATCCAGAACGCAAAGGCCGGCGCCGCCGATTTCGTCGTCGAACACGCGGGCCAGGTCATCGGCAAGGCGGGATGCTGGCGTCTGCCCGAGGTGGGTTACATCCTGCATCCGCGGGCCTGGGGGCAGGGGCTGGGCCGCGAGGCCATGCGCGCTGTCATCGACCATGTCTTCGCCACGTGCGACGTCGCCGCCCTTCACGCCGACGTGGACCCTGCAAACGCCGCATCGATTCGCCTGCTCGAGAGCCTTGGCTTCGTCCAAACGGGGCAGGCCAATGCGACGATACGGGTCGGCGGCCAATGGATGGACAGCCTGTATTACGGTCTTGAACGGTCTGGCTGGTCTTCGCCTGTGAAGGGTTGAACTTTCGTCCGACCTGGGGCATAAGCCCGCGCTCGCTGGCGGCTCTTCGAAGGGCCGCCGCTTCTGTTTTTCGCGCCGCTGTTTCCCGATGGTCGCGCAACCTTAATACGAGATGAGACGGACATGGCCGTTCCGAAGCGCAAAGTATCGCCCTCGCGTCGCAACATGCGCCGCTCCCACGACGCCCTTGGTGTGAACGCTTACACTGAGGACAAGGACACGGGCGAGCTGCGCCGTTCGCACCACATCGACCTGAAGACCGGCACCTATCGCGGTCGCCAGGTCCTGACGCCCAAGGAAGACTAGGTTTTCCCAGGCCGCGCCGGAACTCTTCGGCGCCTGAAACTCTTGAACGGCGCGCGAGATAGCCTCGCGCGCCGTTTGCGTGCTTTCTATCGCCTGTCATCGTCTTCTGCTGGAGCTGTCATGATCCGTCTGACCTGCCTTGCCTCGATCTCCCTGCTGGCTCTGGCCGCGTGCAACGAGCCCGAACCGGCGGCTCCAACTGCCGAGACGCCAGGGACCTCACCCGCGCCGACGGCTCCTGAAGCCCCTATCGGATCGCCCGCCCCCGCTGAAGACATCCTCACCAGCCAGGGCTGGGGCCCTCTGCGTGTAGGCATGACCGTCGCCGAGGTCACGGCCGCCGCAGGGCCGGACGCCAATCCTGACGCCGTCGGCGGCGCCGATCCGGCGACCTGCGATGAATTCCACCCTGCGCGCGCCCCCGAAGGTCTTCGCGTGATGATCGAGAACGGTCGCCTCGCCCGAATCACCGTGGCGCGCAACGCGACGGTGAAGACCGATCGTGGCTTCGGCGTCGGTTCGCTGGCGACGGACATCAAGGCGGCCTATGGCGGCGGCGTGGTGGCTCAGCCGCACAAGTACGTCGGGCCGCCCGCCGAGGACCTGTTCGCCTGGACCCGTGGCGGCTCGACCGCCTATGTCACCGATCCGACCGCGCGCGGCGTTCGATACGAGATCGATGTCGAGGGCAAGGTCTCTATGGTCCACGTCGGCGGACCCGCCATCCAGCTGGTCGAAGGCTGTTCCTGAGCGCGGCTGGCGGGACGATAGCGGAACTGGCGGCGACCTTGGCCGCGCCAGTTCCGCCATCACGAGGTTAACCATACCGGGCTGAAATTCCTCGAAGAACTACGGCTCAGCTACAGTTCGTTAGGCATTCTCGGTCATACTGTCGTGACCAGTACCCACGCTTAGAATGAGCGTTAAAGATGCCCGAGCGGATGAAGCCGTATTTTCCAGTCGCCGTATTGTCCTTGTTGTTCGTCTATCTGGGCGTGCAAGCTCTCACGGGAGAGCGCGGCATCCTGAGCGGCGCGGCCAGGGACGCCCTGCTGGTGCAACGCGAGGCCCAGCTTCACACCCTGACCGAGCAGCGCGCCGATCTGGAGGTCCGCGTGCGATATTTGCGCACAGGCAGTCTGTCGCGAGACCTGCTGGAAGAACGCGCCCGTGCGGTGCTCGGGTTTGCGGACCCGCATGATTATGTCGTGCGCGTCTCGACGCCCGCAGGCCCGACCGCGAGCCCAATCGCCTCCTGAACTATTGTTACAGCCAAGCCGGGTCGCTTTGCGTTTCGGGAACGAAGGCTGCTAAAGCCGCCTTTCCGTAACGATAGGATGCCCCACGCCGACGTGGCTGGGGGGCACAGCCGGGAGACGCCGGATGGCGAGAGCCGCCGCAGCCAAGACTGCTTCTAAGCCCAGCAAATCGGCAGAAAAGTCGATCCCGAACACGCCCACGGCGTCGAAGGATGATCTGCTGCGTTATTATCGCGAGATGGTGCTGATCCGCCGCTTCGAGGAGCGCGCCGGGCAACTGTACGGCATGGGCCTGATCGGCGGCTTCTGCCACCTGTATATCGGCCAGGAAGCCGTGGCCGTCGGCGTTCAGGAGAGCGTCAAACAGGGTCACGACAAGATCATCACCGGCTATCGCGACCACGGCCACATGCTGGCCGCCGGCATGGACCCGAAAGAGGTCATGGCCGAGCTGACCGGTCGCTCGGGCGGGTCGTCCAAGGGCAAGGGCGGGTCGATGCACATGTTCGACACCGCCACCGGCTTCTACGGCGGCCACGGCATCGTCGGCGCCCAGGTGGCGCTGGGGACCGGTCTGGCCTTCGCCGGTCGCTATCGCGGCGACGATTCGGTCGCCTTCGTCTATTTCGGCGACGGGGCCTCGAACCAGGGTCAGGTCTACGAGAGCTTCAACATGGCCCAGCTGTGGAAGCTGCCGGCCATCTACATCATCGAGAACAACCAGTACGCCATGGGCACGAGCATCGAGCGCTCCTCGTCCACGACCGAGCTCTATATGCGCGGCGCCAGCTTCGGCATTCCGGGTGAGCAAGTCGACGGCATGGACGTGCTGGCGGTCAAGGACGCCGTCGAACGCGCCGTGGCCCGCGCCCGCGCCGGCGACGGCCCCTTCATCCTTGAGGTGAAGACCTATCGCTATCGCGGCCACTCGATGTCCGACCCGGCCAAATACCGCTCCAAGGAAGAGGTCGACGAGGTCAAGAAGACCCGTGACCCCATCGACCACGTCAAGATGCTGCTCGACGAGGCCGGGGCCAAGGAAGACGAGCTCAAAGCCATCGACGCCGAGATCAAGGCCATCGTCGCCGAGGCCGTGCAGTTCGCTCAGGAAAGCCCTGAGCCGGACCCGAGCGAGCTCTATACCGACGTCTATTTGGAGACTGCCCAATTGGAGAACGCCCAGTGACCGACATTCTCATGCCGGCGCTGTCGCCCACGATGGAAGAGGGCACCCTGACCAAATGGCTCGTCAAGGCGGGCGACGTGGTCAAGGCGGGCGACGTGATCGCCGAGATCGAGACCGACAAGGCCACGATGGAAGTTGAAGCCGTCGATGAAGGCGAAGTGCTGGAAATCCTCGTCGCCGAAGGCTCCGAGGGCGTGAAGGTCAATACGCCGATCGCTCGTCTGGCGGGCGAGGACGGCGCTGCTGCGCCCGCACCCAAGGCTGCCGAAGCGAAGGACGAGGCTACGGCCGAAGACGCCGCTCCGGCCAAGGCTGAAACGGCACCCGTCGAAGGCGCGCCTGCCGATGCCCCGGTCCAGCCCAAGACCGAACTGCGCGACCCGGAGATTCCGGCCGACGCCAAGCTGGTCAAGACCACCATCCGCGACGCCCTGCGCGACGCGATGGCCGAGGAAATGCGCCGCGATGACTCGGTCTTCCTGATCGGCGAGGAGGTCGCCCAGTACCAGGGCGCCTACAAGGTCAGCCGCGAGCTGCTGCAGGAGTTCGGCGACAAGCGCGTCGTCGACACGCCGATCACCGAGCACGGCTTTGCCGGCCTGGGCGTCGGCGCCGCCATGGCGGGCCTGAAGCCGATCGTCGAGTTCATGACGTTCAACTTCGCCATGCAGGCCATCGACCACATCATCAATTCGGCGGCCAAGACGCTCTATATGTCTGGCGGCCAGATCCGGGCGGGCGTCGTTTTCCGCGGCCCCAACGGCGCCGCCTCGCGCGTCGGCGCCCAGCACAGCCAGGACTATTCCGCCTGGTACGCCCAGGTGCCCGGCCTGAAGGTCGTCGCCCCCTATGACGCCGCTGACGCCAAGGGCCTGTTGAAAGCCGCCATTCGCGATCCCAACCCCGTCGTCTTCCTCGAACACGAGATGATGTACGGACTGGAGTTCGACGTGCCCGAGATCGAGGACTATCTGGTCCCGATCGGCAAGGCCAAGGTCCGTCGCGAAGGCACGGACGTGACGATCACGGCTCACAGCCGCATGGTCGGTTTCGCCCTCCAGGCCGCCGAGACCCTGGCGGCCGAAGGCATCTCCTGCGAGGTCGTCGACCTGCGGACCCTGCGCCCGCTGGATCACGAGACCATCGTCGAAAGCGTCAAGAAGACCAGCCGCCTGGTCTCGGCCGAGGAAGGCTGGGGTCCGATGGGCGTTGGCGCCGAGGTCGTGGCCCGTGTCATCGAACACGCCTTCGATTATCTGGATGCGCCGCCGGTGCGGGTGCACCAGGAAGACGTGCCTCTGCCCTACGCCGCCAACCTGGAAGCCCTGTCCCTGCCGGGTACGGACAAGATCGTGGCGGCGGTCAAGAAGGTGATGGCATGACGCACAAGTTCGCCCTGCCGGAGCCGCCCAGCATTGCGACGGCGCCCGAGGACGGTTCCGTCCTTGAGATTGCGCGCGTGTGGATCCACGACGAGCCCTCGATCATGGTGCGGCCGGCCTATAACGACCCACGCGCCATGGGTCAGATGCTGGCTGAACTCTGCTGGAACTTCGCCCATGCTTATGAGCAGAAGGGTGGCTTCACCCAGGCTCAGGCGCTCGAAGCCCTGAAACAGGGCTGGACCATGGGCCACGCCGCCGGCGACGCCGAACAGAAGCGGAGGGCCGCGCAATGACCGACATCCTGATGCCCGCCCTGTCTCCGACGATGGAAGAAGGCGTTCTGGCCAAGTGGCACGTCAAGGTCGGCGATACGGTCAAGGCCGGCGACGTCATTGCCGAGATCGAAACCGACAAGGCGACCATGGAGGTCGAGGCCGTCGACGAGGGCACCGTCACCGACATCCTCGTGGCCGAAGGCTCCGAAGGGGTGAAGGTCAACACCCCGATCGCCCGACTGGCCGAAGAGGGCGGTGCGTCCGCTCCGGCAGCAAAGGCCGAGACTCCCAAAGCCGAGCCGAAGGCGGAACAGGCCAAGGCCGAGCCCGCGAAGGCTGAAGCCGCTCCGGCGTCCGCCGCCAAGCCGGCCGAAACGCCCAAGGCGGCTCCTGCTGCAGCTTCGGGCGAACGCGTGTTCGCTTCGCCGCTGGCACGCCGTCTGGCCTCGCAGCAGGGCATCGACCTGGCGTCCGTCAAGGGCACCGGCCCGCACGGCCGGATTGTCAAGCGCGACCTGGAAGGCGTGACTCCCAGCGCCGCCAAGCCCGCCGCTGCTGCACCGGCTGCAGGGATCGAGAGCCGCAAGGTCCAGTCCCTGGCCGACATGGGCATCCCGGACGGCAGCTATGACCTCATCCCGCTGGACGGCATGAAGAAGGCCATCGCCCGCCGCATGGTCGGTTCGATCCAGAACGTGCCGCACTTCCCGCTGTTCATCGACGTCGAGATCGACGCCCTGTTGGCCGCTCGCGCCAGAATCAACGCCCTGCTCGAAAAGTCGGGTGTGAAGGTCTCGGTCAACGACTTCGTCATCAAGGCTGCCGCCATGGCCCTAAAGGCCGTGCCGGAAGCCAACGCCAGCTATTCGCCTGAAGGCATCGCCATGCACCACCATGCCGACGTGGCCATGGCGGTGGCGATCGACGGCGGCCTGATCACCCCGATCATCTTCAAGGCCGAGACCAAGACCCTGTCGCAGATCGCTGTAGAGTCGAAGGATCTGGCCAAACGGGCGCGCGAGAAGAAGCTCAAGCCCGAGGAATTCCAGGGCGGCACCTTCAGCGTCTCCAACCTGGGCATGTTCGGCATCAAGTCCTTCTCCTCGATCATCAACGAGCCCCAGGGCGCGATCATGAGCGTGGGCGCGGGCGACCAACGCCCCGTGGTCAAGGACGGCCAGCTGACCATCGCCACGGTGATGACGGTGACGGTCACCTGCGATCACCGCGTGGTCGACGGCGCGACCGGCGCCCGCTTCCTGCAGGCCTTCAAGCCACTGATCGAAGACCCCGTGACGATGCTGGCCTGAGGCCGATCCGATGACGACAGCCTATGACTTTTCCGCGCGCGGCATCGACGGGACCGAGGTCTCGCTGGAGCAGTTTCGCGGTCAGGCCCTGCTGATCGTCAACACGGCGTCGAAATGCGGCTTCACCGGCCAGTACGCCGGACTTGAGGCGCTGCATCGGACGTTTGCGGGAAAGCCCTTCGAGGTTCTGGGCTTTCCCTGCAACCAGTTCGGCGCCCAGGAGCCGGGACTGGCCGACGAGATCGCGACCTTCTGCACGACCACCTTCGATGTGTCGTTCCCGCTGTTCGACAAGGTCGAGGTCAACGGGCCGAACCGGCATCCGCTGTACGCCTGGTTGACGGAGCAGAAGCGCGGCTTCCTCGGCTCCAAGGCCATCAAGTGGAACTTCACCAAATTCCTGGTCGATGGCGAGGGCAGGGTGGTCGCCCGTTATTCGCCCCAGACCGAACCCGCGGCCATCGCCGCCGACATCGAGAAGCTGATCCAAAATGGCTGAATTCGACCTCATCGTCATCGGTTCCGGCCCCGGCGGCTATGTCGCCGCTATCCGCGCCAGCCAGCTGGGCCAGAAGGTCGCCATCGTCGAGCGCGAGAGCCTGGGCGGCATCTGCCTGAACTGGGGCTGTATCCCGACCAAGGCCCTGCTCAAGTCGGGCGAGAAGTTCGAGAGCCTGAGCCATCTGAAGGAATACGGCCTGTCCGCCTCGGGCGCGACGTTCGACTTCGACGCCATCATCCAGCGCTCGCGCGGCGTGGCGGCGACGATGAGCAAGGGCATCACCTTCCTCATGAAGAAGAACAAGATTGAGGTCATCGAGGGCTCCGCCAAGTTGGAAAAGGGAGCCGCCGCCCCCAAGGTGGTCATCGACCTGAAGGCCGGCGGCTCGCGCACGGTGGAGGCCAAGGCGGTCATGCTAGCCGTTGGCGCCCGCGCCAAGGCCATCCCGCAGATCGGCCTGGAAGCCGACGGCGACCGCATCTGGGCCTATCGCGAGGCCTTGGCGCCCAAGACCATGCCCAAATCGATCGTGGTCATTGGATCGGGCGCCATCGGAGTCGAGTTCGGCAGCTTCTATCGCGCCCTGGGCGCAAAGGTCACGATCGTGGAAGCGGTCGACCGCATCATGCCGGTCGAGGACGAGGAAGTCTCCAAGGCCGCCCAGAAGTCGTTCGAAAAACGCGGCATCACCTTCCGCATCGGCTGCAAGGTCACCAAGGTGTCCAAGTCGGCCAAGGGCGTCCAGGTCGCCATCGAGACCGGCGGCAAGGCCGAGACGCTGGAGGCCGAGGTCTGCATCTCAGCGGTCGGCATCACCGCCAACACCGACGGCATCGGGCTGGAGGCGCTAGGCGTCGAACTGGACCGCGGCCATATCAAGATCGACAGCCACTGCCAGACGAACGTGAAGGGCCTCTACGCCATCGGCGACTGCGCCGGCGCGCCCTGGCTCGCGCACAAGGCTAGCCACGAAGGCATCCACGCCGCCGAAGCCATCGCCGGCTACAAAACCCCCAACGTCGTCTCGCCGATCGCCGGCTGCACCTACGCCCAGCCGCAGGTCGCCTCGGTCGGGGTGACGGAGCAGGGGGCCCGCGAGGCTAAACGCGAGGTCAAGATCGGTCGCTTCCCCTTCCGCGTGAACGGCAAGGCCGTTGCTGCTGGAGAGGTGGACGGCTTCGTCAAGGTCATCTTCGACGCCAAGACCGGCGCCCTGATCGGCGCCCACATGATCGGCCACGAGGTCACCGAGATGATCCAGGGCTATGTCACCGCCATCACCATGGAAGCGACCGAGGAAGACATCCACGGCATCGTCTATCCGCACCCCACGATGTCGGAAGCCATGCACGAGGCCGCGCTGGACGCCTACGGCCGGACGATCCACCTCTAAGACCGTCCTGGCCACCCGATTGGGCGAGGAGGGGCCTACCTCTTCTTGCCCAGTTCCGCGGCGATATCCTTCACCATGCGGCCGGCCTTGCGGTGAGCGGCGGTGATCTGGTCGCGGGTGACGCCCCAGCGCTTCATCCAGTATTCGACAGCCTGACGCTCCGACAGATCGAGCCGGTCCTTGTCGATGAAGCCGCGCTTGTCTTTCAGACCGGCCATGATGTTCTCCGTAGAAATATGAATAGGATCAGAGGGTAGGGGGACGACCCTAATTCAGATCGGCAGGCGGCCGTCCGCGAAGAAGGCCCCGATCCTGGCCTCCCACGGCGCGACATCGAAGCCCTGGGCCGCCAGCCAGTCGTCGTTGAAATAGGTCGAGCCATAGCGATCACCATGGTCGCACAGAATGGAGACGATGGAACCGCGCTGACCAGCCGCCGCCATCTCGGTCGCCAGCAAAGCGCAGCCCCACAGGTTGGTGCCGGTCGATCCGCCGACCCTGCGGCCCAGACGACGGCTCAGCACGCGCGCGGCGGCGATGGAGGCCACGTCGGGCACAGCGATCATCCGGTCGATGACACCGGGAATGAAGGAAGGCTCGACCCGGGCCCGCCCGATGCCCTCGATGCGGGACGGAACCTCATCCGTCGTCTGAACCGAGCGGTCGGCCCAATGGCGGTGAAACACTGAGGCCTCCGGGTCCGCAACGCAGACCTGGGTGTCATGAAGATTGTAACGGGCGAAGCGGCCTATGGTCGCCGAGGTGCCGCCGGTCCCGGCGCCGCACACCACCCAGCGCGGCGTTGGGCAGGGCTCGCGCGACATCTGGGCGAAGATGGACTCGGCGATATTGTTGTTGCCACGCCAGTCGGTGGCGCGCTCGGCATAGGTGAACTGATCCATGTAATGGCCGCCCAGGTCGCGAGCGAGCTGCTCGGAGGCCGCATAGGCGTCGCCGGGCCGGTCCACGAAATGACAGCGACCGCCATAGAATTCGATGGCCTTGATCTTCTCCGGCGCCGTGGCGCGGGGGACCACGGCTATGAAGGGCAGGTTCAGCATCCGGGCGAAATAGGCCTCCGACACCGCCGTCGAGCCGCTGGAGGCCTCGATGATGGTCATGCCTTCGCTGATCCAGCCGTTGCACAGCGCGTACAGGAACAGGGACCGCGCCAGCCGATGCTTCAGGCTGCCGGTCGGATGGCTGGATTCGTCCTTGAAATAGAGAGCGATGTCGGCGAGCGCGGGCAGGTCCACAGGGATCAGATGGGTGTCGGCCGAACGGTTGTAGTCGGCCTCGATGCGCCGGACTGCATAGGCGGTCCAGTCGCGTGGCTGCGGCGCGCCAGACGGGTGACCAACCGTCGAACGAGGCGCTTCTGAGATGGGGTTCACGTCATGCTCCGACGTCATGTCTGAAATGCGCCTAAGATATATTATGCGAAGTATGCACATACTCGATTGTGTTGCGCGCACTGTAGCATGAGGCCCGGCGCGGAGATCCAAATCACGCAGCCCGGGGCTACATCTCCATTTTCAACGGAGTTCGAAGCTGAGATATCAGCCATCGAAAATCAGCTTCTGGGTTTGGCCAAACACCCTCAGCAGGACGCCAGATTTAGTAGTGTTTGGTCGTCAGCCAGAGACCGAGCCTGACGTCCGCCCCCCTTAGCTGAAGTCTATCAGGTCCGCTCACGGGCGGCGGCGAGAACGTCCACAGCCACCTCGAAGGTTTGAAGTTCAATGCGTGTGACGAACTGCGATGGCTTTTAATAGGGGTTACCGGGTCGCGGGTGATAGCCATCCTTGGCCCGTCGCCAGGTCGAGAGTCACATCCCAGTCCTTCATCAGTTGCATGCCGATATCACCGTCGAGGGTCATGTTGGGAAACACTCGCGCCTGACCTCGAAAACTGACTCCGGGAACGATGTCGAAGGCGATGTCCTGCTTGTCGCGCGTGTCGGGGTTCAGGCCGAACAGCGGCGCAAGCGCTTGGGACACGAAGATGGTCGGCCCCTTGTTAGCGTTGTCGAGTTCCATCCAGGCCATTCCTTTTGGCGTCGGAATTCCGATGTTGACGTCGAGCGCTGTCCCCTCGGCGGGCCGAACGATACGGATCGGCACAGGGATGGCCGCGGCGGTGCGCACCTCCATGCTGGCTGGAGTTTCGATCACGATTTCGCCCGCCGCCAGTCGCAGGGTGATGGCGCGGCCGTCGAACGCGTCCAACCCCATCGATCCGTCCAACGGCTCCGCCGTATCGCCAGTGATCTCGGCTAGGTCATAGACCAAGGTCGAGCGAGTACTGAGCTCGCCGCTGGCGGTCGTCATTCTAAAATCATCGCAACGCGGCGCATCGAGCCGTTCGCCGCCCATTCGAAACACCGACAGATGCGCCCAAGGTTCGCAGCCGAACGCCTCGGCCATCGCGGGCGAGATCATGGTCACGCCCTCGCCAGTGTCGAAGAGGAAGCGACCAGGCACACCGCCGACCTCAACAGCCACGCTGAACTGTTTGTCACCGTAGGGGTCGAGTTTTAGCACCGTCTGGGCTGAGGCGCTGCCGGCGAAAGCGATGATACAGGCGAAGAGCGACGGTAAGACAATGCGCATTTGATCACTCAGGTTCATCCGGGACCGTAGCGGCCCGGAACCGGAGATCGCAGTGAACTTTTGGTAACTTGGGTTGCCCTGTTGACGGCGCGAAGTCGCGTCGAAGTGGGTTCTGGCTCGAACATCCAGGAAACCCAACGACCCGCATGGTCCGCTAGGCCCCTCCCCTAGCTGACGTCGACAGCCACCGCTTTTCGACCCGGAGGCCAACGTCCGGTTTCGGCGGCGAAGCCCAAGACTGAAATCGACCCACTGCCGACAGCACGAGCATGCCGGCGGCCCTCTTCGGCCGATGGCATGCTGCAACAGTCATGTGATCTGAGCGATCCTGTCCTGGCCGTTTCGATTGAGGATCAGGCCTGCCACGCGGCCGGAAGCGGTGCGTGTGAAGGTTGTCCGGCCATCGCCTCTGCGCGAAACGAAGGCGTCGCCCGAGACCGACACAAGCTCGTCAGCGTCCTGGCCTGTCGCCTGGCTGACCAATCGTCCATTGACGACCGAAACGGTGATGGATGCGGTCGGTGTCAGTTGATAGACGCCTACATAGGTCTCAAGGACCTCAAGCGCGGGTGCGGTCGGTCGGTCGGCCTGAAACTCATCTTCGCGCGAGAGAGCACCGTGACCTGATCCCAGGCTGCGGGCGCATCCGTCACCCAGGTCTTCACCGGCGCGTCCAGATCGACCAGACCACGTTCGTTCAGGATCATGATGGCGACGGCGGTGAATTGCTTGGTGATCGACCCCAGGCGGAATTTGGTGTCGGTGTCGTTTGGAATGCGCCATTCGCGATTGGCGAAACCGTAACCCCTGTCCAGAAGGATTTGGCCGTCGCGCGCGACCAGTACCGTGCCTGAGAACTCGTCCGCCTGCGCGGAAGCGTGTACAATCTGGTCCATCCGAGCGGGATCCTGAGCCAATGCTGGAGCACAGGAGAGGATGGCGGCGGTCAGGCTGGCAAATGCCAGCCACGCACCGGCGCGATGTTTGCTTTTTGACAAGGTGAATCCCCGCGACAGAACGAGCCGCCACCTTTAGCGACGTGCGCGCCCTGTGGGATTAAATCTGCTTCATAACGCGAAGCTTGTCGCAACCGGCGAGCACGGTCCGCTAACCCCTGACGGCCATCCGGCAGGTCCACTTTCCGGCTCAGGCCGATGGACCGCTATCGACCCAAAGCGGACGTAGGCTGACCCGCTGTGCGCTCAGTTCACCGCCCCTTGAGGCGTTTCATGAACTCGCCGAATTCGGGCCACAGAGGCGCGAATAGCTCCGACTTCCTATGGCGCATCATCACCTCGGAAAAGAGCTTCAAGCCTATGGCAAACTCGGTGGCTTCGTCTTCGGGAACGACGCCCCTAGCCCGTGTCTTGGACACGATGTCCAGCAGGTCATCGTGATTTAAAACCGTGAAGGTCAAAGGCGAAGCGTCACTGGCTGTTCCGTCCTCATTGAGGGGCTGGACCGTGATTTGGTATCTATGAGGCATGGGGGCTCCGGCGATCAGAAATGCGAGGCTTCGATAAGCCGCGATATGATCTCGACGAGACTGCTTTCCAACCCTCTTACAGTCCGCTTACCCCCATAGCGGCGGTTCAGGAGGTCTGCTTTGCGGGGTCTGGGACATCTGTCCGCGTGGATGTCGGTGGCCAGGACGTTGTTCATGGCCTTTCGTCCGTGTCGATCAGCGCCGACCAGCCGTCATAGGCGACCTCAACGTTTGCCGGCAGATACCTAGACAAGACATTGTAATCCAGGTCGATGTGCAGGTTTGTCAGCACGGCGCGCTCGACATCCGCTCGCGCGATCCAGTCCAGCGCCTGATCCACGCTGGCGTGGGTCGGATGCGGCGTCCAACGCAAGGCGTCCACGATCCACAGACGCGATCCTCGCACCGCCGCGATGGCCTCGTCGTCCAGGCTCGACACGTCGCTGGAATAGGAAACGTCGCCCAGTCGGTATCCCACGGATCGGATCGGCCCGTGGGCCTGATCGAACGTCGTTACAGTTATGTCGCCGCCCGCGCCCGAGATCGTCCAGGGCGTGCCGTGCGGCGGAACCGCCCTCGCCTCAACGATGGCCGGATAGCCCTGGATGGCCTCGAAGATATAGGCAAAGCGCGAGGTCAGGGCGGCGCACGTGGCTTGGTCCATCCAGGCCGGGATGCGCTGTCGACGACGCATAGCGAAGACGCGCAGGTCATCGATACCGTGCGTCTGGTCCGCGTGATCGTGGGTGTAGAGGACAGCGTCGAGGTCGGTGACGCCCGCCGCCAGCATTTGTTCACGCAGGTCGGGCGAGGTGTCGATCAACACCGTGGTCTGCCCCTCGGCCCCTCGGCGTCTGGCCAGCATGGAGCAGCGTGTCCGCCGGTTCTTGGGTTCGGTGGGGTCGCAATAGCCCCAGTCGCCATCGCCGCGCGGCACGCCACCCGACGACCCGGACCCGAGAATGACGATCTCCAGCGGGGTCTTCATTCGGCAACCTCGGCTCGAGGAATCGCGTGAAACAGCGCGAAGAAGGCGTCCGTCGTCCGGGTATCGGCCTCCTCCAGCGACCATCCCCGGATCTCGGCGAGCTTGGCCAGGACGTGCGAGACATAGGCTGGCTCGTTGCGGCGGCCGCGATACGGGATTGGCGCCAGATAGGGGCAGTCCGTTTCCACGATGATCCGGTCTGCTGGCATGGTTCGGATGACTTGGCGAACATCCTCGGCCGCCTTGAAGGTCGCGATGCCCGAAACCGAGAACCATCCTCCCAATTCAGCAGCAAGGTCAGCGAGTTCTTGGCCGCTTGTGTAACAATGCATGAGGAATTTGAACGGACCGTCGGCCTGCTCCTCGTTCAGGATGCCGGCCATGACATCGTCAGCCTCGCGCGTGTGGATCACCAACGGCAGGCCGGTGCAGCGCGCGGCGTGGATGTGGCGGCGGAAGACCTCGGCCTGAAGCGCGCGCGGGCTGAGGTCGTAGTGGAAGTCCAGGCCGCATTCGCCGATACCGACCACGCGCGGACGCTGGGCCAGAGCGACCAGGTCATCGGCCGTCATCTCGGCGTGGTCCTTGGCCTCGTGCGGATGGGCGCCCACGGTGCACCAGATGTCGTCGTGGGCCATGGCCAGGGCGTGGGTGGCCTCGAAGGTCGACAGCTTGTCGGAAATCTCGACCATAAGGGCGACGCCCGCAGCCCGCGCCCGGTCGATGACAGCGTCGCGATCCTCGTCGAACTGCGGCGCGTGAAGGTTGACGTGACTGTCGATCAGCATCAGCGCGCGCCCTGGAGATCGCTTTGACGCCGGACGCGCGACACATCGGCCAAGGCGCCGGCCAGGATGTCGCCGCGGTCCAGGTTGAGGCCGGCCGTGCGATCGGACAATTCGGAAAGGCGGCTCCACAGCTCGGACCAGCGGGCGCCCTGCCCCGCCGGCGCCGCCAGGGCCTGAGACTTCACCGCGGCCACCAGTCGGTCCATCACCACCTCGAAGCGCGCCTGGCCCTCTGCGCCGCGAAAGCCGTCTGCGACCGATAGCTGCTCGGCGCGGTCAATGGCGGGGCCGGCGACCCAGGCGCGCGCCAGTCGGTCAGCCTCCAGCGTCGATCCCGACGCCAGGGCAAGGGCTGCGCCAGGCGATCCCCCGGCCATGGCCGCCGTATAGGCCGCATCCTCGGGGGCCAGACCTTCGCGGTCAGCGACCAGATCAGCCAGGGCCGACTCGGTCCAGACGGGAAAGACCAGCCGGCGACAGCGAGAGCGAATGGTGGCCAGCAGTCGTCCCGGCGCATGGGTGACCAGAAACAGCACGCCGTGCTCCGGCGGCTCTTCAAGAACCTTCAACAAGGCATTGGCTGCATTGATATTCATGTCGTCTGCGGCGTCGATTATGGCGACACGGGCCTGGGCCTGGGACGGGCTCTTGGAGAAGAACTCCGGCAGGTCACGCGCCTGATCGACGGAAATGGATTTCTTGGTCTTGCCGTTTTCGACCAGCCGTTCCAGCACCATAAGGTCGGGATGGGACTGGGCCGAGACCAACCGGCTGACCGGATCGTCCGGCCGCGCGCCGAGAAGTCCGCGCGAGGGATCGGGCGCCGCACCCAGAAGCCGTCTGGCGGCCCGATAGGCGAAGGTCGCCTTGCCCACGCCCTCGGGCCCGCACAGCAGCCAGGCATGGTGAAGGCGCCCGCGGGCGCGGGCGTCCTCGAACGCCGCCTCGGCGTCGGCTGAAGGCTGCAAGTCGAAGCGATCGCGCGGATGGATCATGCAAGCACGCCTTCCACGACCGCGCGCACCCGAGCGAAAACAGCGTCCGGATCACCGGTCGCGTCGATGATCCGGCAGCGGTCCGGGTGGGCGGCGACGATGTCTGCGAAACCTTCGCGCAGCCTCTGGTGAAATGCCGCGCCCTTGGACTCAAACCGAGCCTCCGCGCCGCCACGATCCAGCGCCCTCGCCAGGCCGACCTCGACCGGCAGATCGAAGACCAGGGTCAGGTCCGGTTGGTCGTTCCCGACCACGGCGGCGTCCAGTCGCTCGATGAAATCCATATCGATGCCGCCCGCGGCGCCCTGGTAGGCGCGGCTGGAATCGGCGAACCGGTCGCATACGACCCAGGACCCCGCCGCCAGCGCCGGACGAATGGTCCGCTCCAGATGATCCGCGCGGGCGGCGTACATCAACAGCAGTTCCGTGGTCGGCGACCAGCGCTCGGGCGGGCCGTTCAGGACCAGGTCGCGTATGTTCTCGGCGCCCGGCGATCCGCCCGGTTCGCGCGTGCGCACGACGTCCAGACCACGTTCCCGCAACCATGTGACCAGCCGTGCGGTCTGGGTGGACTTGCCCGCCCCCTCCCCGCCTTCGAACGTTATGAACCTGCCGCGCGTCATGGGCGCACAATGGCGTCCCGCGCGCTCAGCACAAGCCCGCCCGGCGCTTCAGCCGCCCGATATCAACAAGGCGTCGCGCACGCCGCGTCCGATGGCCGACTGGCGAGCGCGTTCGGCGCTGTTGGCGTCGCCCCAGGGCCCCAGCATGACCCGATAGACCAGGCGTCCGTCGACGGTCGCGGGATCGACCCGTGCATCGGCGCCCAGCGATTCGGCCGCCATTCGGGCGGCGAAACTGTCGGAGAAGGATCCAGCCTGAACCCAGTATCTGGCGTCCTGAAGACGCGGCGGGCGGCTGTCCGGTTGTGGCTCGGATCGCGCGTTGTCGCGCTGTGAAGCCTGTTGCAGGCGACCGGCGGCAGCGCTGACGCCGGTACCTCCACCGCGCGGGGCGGGTCCCAGATAGCGGACGCGAACCTGACCGACGCCCTGTGACAGCATGCCCAGCGCCTCGGCAGAACCTCGCGACAGGTCGATGATGCGGCCGTCCACGAACGGTCCCCGATCATTGATGCGAACGACGATAGCGCGCCCGTTGGCCTGGTTGGTGACCTCGACCAGGGCCGGCAGAGGCAGAGTCTTGTGGGCCGCCGTCATCGCCGTCATGTCGAACCGCTCGCCGCTGGCGGTCGGCCGACCGTTGAACTGGGCGCCATACCAGGACGCCAGTCCGATCTCGTCATAGCGCGGCTGTTCCGAAGGCTCGTACCAGCGACCGCGGACCTGATACCGTCGCATGGTGCCCGAGACGAAGGGTGCGGGGTCGTTCACCACGGGAGCCCTGACGGCGGCCGATCCGGAGCCGCTGGGCAGGCCCGGAAGATTGGGCACGCCGCCGCACGCCGCCAAAAGGGCGGTCGCAGCCAGGACGATCAGTCCCCTCGCCCCCCGATTCTGTATCGAAACATTCAGAGCCGTCATGGGTCCAGTTAGACCGCCGACATTTCCGTTTTGGTTAATCGCACGTTTCGTCGACTGGGCCTTTGCCTGTCCCGACTTTGCGGCTATGCAGCCAGCCGCGTCCGAGAGGACAGGTGGCCGAGTGGTTTAAGGCAGCGGTCTTGAAAACCGCCGTAGGTGAGAGCCTACCGTGGGTTCGAATCCCACCCTGTCCGCCAGACGCTGTCCCTGAACAGTTAAAATGGCCTGGCGGTCTCTCACGCGTTCCGCAGACTTGTGACCGGAGCCCACCTGGCCGTCGCGTCACGGCCGGCGTGCGAACGGCCCTGCCGGCTGGCGCCGACAGGACCGCTCGCTCGGCGTCAGCCTATTTCAGCAGCATGCCGTCGCCGTAGTAGGAAGCCTGGTCGCCCAGCATTTCCTCGATACGGAGCAGTTGATTGTACTTGGCAGTGCGGTCCGAACGGGCCAGGGAGCCGGTCTTGATCTGTCCGCAGTTGGTCGCCACGGCCAGATCGGCGATGGTCGAATCCTCGGTCTCGCCCGAGCGGTGGCTCATCACGGCCGTATAGCCCGCGCGGTGGGCCATATCGACGGCGTCCAGGGTCTCGGACAGGGTGCCGATCTGGTTGACCTTGACCAGGATGGAGTTGGCCAGGCCCTCGCCGATGCCGGCGGCCAGACGGGCCGGGTTGGTGACGAACAGGTCGTCGCCGACGATCTGCACGCGGTCGCCCAGGCGCTCGGTCAGCAGCTTCCAGCCGTCGAAATCGTCTTCCGAACAGCCGTCCTCGATCGAGACGATGGGGAAGCGTTCGCACAGATCGGCCAGGTAGCCCACCATGCCCTCGGCGTCGAAGACCTTGCCTTCGCCGGCCAGATTGTAGGCGCCGTTCTTGAAGAACTCGGTTGCCGCGACGTCCAGGCCCAGATGGAAGTCCTCGCCGGCCAGATAGCCGGCCGCCTGGCCCGCCTTAGTGATGAAGCTGAGGGCTTCCTCGGCCGAGGCCAGGTTGGGGGCGAAGCCGCCTTCGTCGCCCACGTTGGTGTTGTGGCCAGCGTCCTTCAACTGCTTCTTCAAGGCGTGGAAGATTTCCGAACCCATGCGGAGGGCGTCGGAGAAGCTCTCTGCACCGGTCGGCAGGATCATGAACTCCTGGATGTCGATCGGATTGTCGGCGTGGGCGCCGCCATTGATGATGTTCATCATCGGCGTGGGCAGCACGCGGGCCGAGATCCCGCCGATATAGCGGTGGAGCGGCAGGGCCGAGGAGATGGCGCTGGCCTTGGCCACGGCCAGGGAGACGCCCAGGATGGCGTTGGCGCCCAGGCGGGCCTTGTTGTCGGTGCCGTCCAGAACGATCAGGGCTTCGTCGATCCTGCGCTGGTCCTCGGCGTCCATGCCGCTGAGCGCGTCGAATATCTCGCCGTTGACGGCGTCGACAGCCTTCTGAACGCCCTTGCCGCCCCAGATGGACATGTCCCCGTCGCGCAACTCGACGGCTTCATGCGCGCCGGTCGATGCGCCCGAGGGCACCGCGGCGCGGCCGAACGAACCGTCGTCCAGGGTCACGTCGACCTCGACGGTGGGATTGCCGCGGCTGTCGAGGATTTGGCGGGCGACGATGTCGGCGATGTCGGTCATGCGGCTGGCTCTGGCGATGGCGTTTATGGGAGACGGGCGCGGTTTAGCCCGGAGACCGCAAATCGCCAAACCCCTCGGCCAAGGTCGATGATTTCGCCATGGCGTCGGGTCCAGACAGAGTGGATGTGGCGACGGTTCGAGCGGCTGGTTTTTCCAGTGGTCGCCGCCTGTTGGTGGTTGTAGCCTTCGATCCAGATCGACCGTGATCCGCTCCGGAGGGGGGTGTGGCCCGGCGAGCAGGGGGAAATCATGAAGCTGCATAGGATTGCGCTGTCCGCGCTTGCGGTGGCGCTCGGCTGCGCCAATGGCGCCGTAGCCCAGGACGCGAGCCTGAAGCCGATTTCCGGCAACGTCCGGCTGAACGCGGGCTTTACGCCCGATCCCTATCGCGTGAGCGTGGTTGCGGGCGGCGGCACGGACGCTTCGCGGCTGAGCAACAGCTGCGCCGGCAAGATCAGCGAGGCGCCCGATTTCCGCCTGACCTACGAACAGGGCAGCTACGCCCTCAGCTTCAGGACCGAGGCGTCCGAGGACACCACGTTGGTGGTAAACGGCCCTGACGGCTCGTGGTACTGCGACGACGACGGGGCCGGATTGTTGAACGCGGAGGTCCGATTCAACAATCCGCGCAGCGGCGTCTATGATGTCTGGATCGGCAGCTATGGCGGCGATCTGGTCAGCGGCGCCCTGTTGATCACCGAAAGCAGCAATGGCGCAGGCGTCTCGGCTTCGTCCTCGATGGGCGGCGCGCCGGACACCTCGCTCACGGCAAACTTCGGCGAGATCACGCTGAACTCCGGCTTCACGCCCGACCCCTACCGGCTCGATCTGGTCGCCGGCGGAAGCTACGACGCCAGCAACCTGGGCGGCGCCTGCGTCGGCAAGATCAGCGCCGCACCCGATCTGCAGGTGACCTATGACAGCAGCTTCCTGCCGCTGGTGATCCGCACCCGATCGCGGGCGGACACGACCCTGGTGGTCAATGGCCCCGACGGCCGCTGGTACTGTGACGACGACACGGGCGGCGACAGCAACGCCGAGGTCCGTTTCAACAGCCCCGATAGCGGCGTCTATGACATCTGGGTCGGCACCTATGGCGACGAGACAGCCTCGACCGCCCTGTTGATCACCGAAACCCCCTAGGGGCGGACAAGGGCGTCCGGTCTGCGGACGCCCATACCCGTTCTAGACCAATCGGCTCTGCACCAGGGCCGCGCCGATGAAGCTGGCGAACAGCGGGTGCGGCTTGAACGGACGGCTCTTCAGCTCGGGGTGATACTGAACGCCGATGAACCAGGGGTGGTCGGTGCGTTCGACCGTCTCGGGCAGGACGCCGTCGGGCGACAGGCCGGCGAACTTCAGGCCGCTCGCCTCGATAGCCTCACGGTAGTTGATGTTCACTTCGTAGCGGTGACGGTGACGCTCGTTGATATCGGTCGAACCATAGATCTCGGCGATCTTGGAGCCTTCGGCCAGGGTCGATTCATAGGCCCCCAGACGCATGGTCCCGCCCAGGTCCCCGCCCTGCTGGCGCAGCACCCGCTGGTTGCCCTGGGTCCATTCGGTCATCAGGCCGACGACGGGTTCCTCGGTCGGTCCGAACTCGGTTGACGAGGCCTTGGGGAAGCCAGCCTGGTTCCGCGCCGCCTCAATCACCGCCATCTGCATCCCGAAGCAGATGCCGAAATAGGGGATGTTGCGCTCGCGGGCGAAGCGGGCCGCCTCGATCTTGCCTTCGGCGCCACGCTCGCCAAAGCCGCCGGGCACCAGGACCGCATGGGCGCCCTGCAGGCGTTCCTCGCAGGCGTCGCGGTCACCCTCGAATGTGTCGGCCTCGACCCAGTCGATATTGACCTTCACCTGATTGGCGACGCCGCCGTGATGCAGGGCCTCGATCAGGGATTTGTAAGCGTCCTTGAGGACCGTATATTTGCCGACCACGGCCACCGTGACCTCGCCGTCGGGCTGCAGGCGGCGCCGCACGATCTCGTTCCAGCCCGTCAGGTCGGGATCGGGCGCATCGTTAATGCCGAAATGGGTCAAGACCTCGGTGTCCAGGCCCTCGCGGTGATAATCCAGCGGCACCGCATAGATGTCGGCCGAATCCATCGCCTGGATGACGCCCGATGGCCGCACATTGCAGAATTGGCCGATCTTGCGCTTCTCTTCCTCGGGAATCGGGAACTCGCAGCGGCACAGCAGGATGTCGGGCTGAATGCCGATGGACCGCAGTTCCTTGACCGAGTGCTGCGTCGGCTTGGTCTTCATCTCGCCGGCGGTCTTGATGAAGGGCAGCAGGGTCAGGTGGACGAAGCAGGACTGGCCGCGCGGCAGGTCCTGACCCAGCTGGCGGATGGCCTCGAAGAACGGCAGGCCCTCGATATCGCCGACCGTGCCGCCGATCTCGACCAGCACGAAGTCGACGTCCTCGCCCTCATCGGTAAGTGCGGGCGTCAGGCAGAAGGATTTGATCTGGTCGGTGACGTGCGGGATCACCTGCACCGTCGCGCCCAGATAGTCGCCGCGACGCTCCTTCTCCAAGATGGTCGAGTAGATGCGGCCGGTCGTGACGTTGTCCGATTTGGCCGCCGACACGCCGGTGAACCGCTCGTAGTGACCCAGGTCCAGGTCGGTCTCGGCGCCGTCGTCGGTCACGAAGACCTCGCCGTGCTGGTATGGGCTCATCGTCCCCGGATCGACGTTCAGATAGGGGTCGAGCTTGCGCAGGCGGACCTTGTAGCCGCGCGCCTGGAGAAGGGCCCCGAGAGCCGCTGACGCCAGCCCCTTGCCCAGCGAGGAGACGACGCCGCCCGTGATGAAAACATACCTAGCCACGGGACATCACCTTACGGCTGATTCGGTTTGGCGAGGACGTGCGTCACGCAAACCAGCTGTTGAAAACAAAATAAAACGAGCGCGGCCGGGTCAGGGCGCGCTCGTTGGAGGGGCGGGAGCGGAAGCGGCGGAAATGAACCGCCGCGACCACCTTACTGCTGGGGTGCAGGTGTGGAGGGGATCACGCTGGCTTCCAGGTCTTGCAGGGTCGGCGCGGTCGGCTGGGCCGGAGCCTGGCTCGGCGCGGTCTGCGTCGGGGCGGCCGGAGCCTGGCCGTCTAGAGCGATGGAGCCCACGGCGTCAGCATCGATGATCGAGCGGCTGCCGCGATCCAGGTTGCCGACGATGGTCAGGGATATGGCGCACAGGAAGAACAGGGTGGCCAGGATGGAAGTCGAACGGGTCAGCAGGTTGCCCGCGCCCCGCGCCGTCATGAAGCCCGAAGGACCGCCGCCCATGCCCAGCGCGCCGCCCTCGGAGCGTTGCAGCAGAATCACCCCGGTCAGGGCGACCGAGATGAGGAACATGGCGACGAGCAGAATGGTCTGGAGCATGGGGACTTACATGTGTGCGCACAGGCGCGGATCAAGCGGCGGGCTCTAACATCACGGCGGGGTTTAGGGAATAGGCAGTCGGGAGCGGGGTCGCCCTTAGGCAGCCCGGATAATCCCGAGGAAGTCCTCCGCCTTCAGCGAAGCGCCGCCAACCAGGGCTCCTCCGACCTCGGCCAGGGCCAGGATTTCGGCTGCATTGGAGGGTTTCACCGACCCGCCGTACAGGATCGGTGCGGCGCGTCCGCCCTCGCCCAGCCGCTCGACCATGGCCGCACGGACGGCGGCGTGGACCTCCTCGATCTGTTCCAGCGTCGGCGTCAGCCCGGTGCCGATGGCCCAGACGGGCTCATAGGCGACCGCGAAGGCCTGTCCCGCCAGGCTGGTCGGCAGCGAGCCCATGACCTGGGCGCTGACCACGGCGACGGCGTCTCCGGCCTGGCGCTGTTCCAGGGTCTCACCCACACAGATGATCGGCTCCAGACCCGCAGCGAGAGCGGCCTCGGCCTTGGCGGACACGTCGGCGTCGGTCTCCCCGAAACCTGCGCGGCGCTCGGAATGACCGACGATGACCAGGCTGGCCCCAGCGTCGGCCAGCATCGCTGCGGCGATCGAGCCGGTGAAGGCGCCCGAGGCCTCGGCATGGCAGTCCTGCCCGCCGATGGCGACCGTTCCGCCTTTCAGGCCCCCTTCGTTCAGAACCTGGGCCATTTGCGCGATCAGGGTGGCGGGCGGGCAAAGGGCCACACGAACCGAAACGGGCGCGGCGTGAAGCGACGCCTGCAGCGCCCTGGCTTCCTGAAGAGAGGCGCCCAGGCCGTTCATCTTCCAGTTGCCGGCGATCAATTTCACGGATTGTTTCATGTCGGCTTACTAACGCGACCCGATCTGCAAAGCCAAGCTGCCGCCGCAATCGGCTGATCTGCGTGCACGCCGCAGCTTTATCCGGGGCGTCCCGTCACGGTGCGCTTGCCGTTCCGCCGACCCCTACCCTATACCCGATCCCTGCCCTATACGCCGAGACGGCGCCTGCCGCCGTCGCCCTTCAGGTTCGCTCGATGATTTCCGTCTTCCGCAACTTCGCCAAGTCCAAGTGGGCCGCCGGTCTTCTGGTGCTGGTCGCCCTCAGCCTGATCGTGACGGGCGCGCAGATGGACATCTTCTCCAGCCTGGGCCCGAAACACGTGATCAGCGCCGGGGATCGCAGCGTCGACGGCCCTCAGTTCCGCACCGACTTTGACCGAATCCGCGAGAGCGTCAGCCAGCAGGCGGGTCGCCCGCTGACGGTCAACGACCTGGTCGCCGAGAACATCCACGTCCGCTATCTGGAAGAACAGACTAAGCGGCTGGGCTTTGCGGAATGGGCCTGGCAGGCCGGCATCCGTCCCGGCAAGGAACTGGTGCTGAAGCAGATCCGCGAGATCACCGCCTTCTTCAACCCGGTCACCGGTCGATTCGACGAACAGCAGTACCAGCAGGCCCTGGCCGAGCAGAACATCACCCCGGCTCAGCTCGAGCAGGACTTCCGCGACCAGTACACCACCAATCATTTCGGCTCGGCCGTCGTGGCGGGCGTTCGCCTGCCGCGCATCTATGGCGCCCTTCTGGCCGGTCGCGCCATGCAGACCCGTGACGGTCGCTGGTTCACCGTCACCCAGGCCATGGCTGGCGCGTCGCCCGCTCCGACCGACGCTCAGCTGACCGCCTTCATCAGCGAGAACGCCGCGCAGCTGCGTCGTCCCGAGTTCCGCATGGCTTCGGTCGTGCTGTTCGACAACGGCCCCGCCGCCGCTAACGCCCCGATTCCGGAAGCCCGGATCGTCGAACGCTTCAACTTCCGCAAGGACGCCCTGTCCAAGCCGGAAACCCGCACCTTCGTCACCCTGACGGCCCCGACCAAGGCCGCCGCTGACAAGATCGTCGCCGCCCTGCGCGCGGGCCAAACTCCGGAACAGGCCGGCGCCGCCAATGGCGGTCTGCGCCCGGCGCCGTTCGCCGACACGCCGCGTTCGGCCGTTTCGGACCCGGCCGTGGCCGCGGCCGTCTTCGGCGCCGCCTCGGGCCAGGTGACCGACCCCGTCCAGGGTCGCGTCGGCTTCACGGTCGCTAAGGTTTCGGCCATCAGCCCCGGCGCCCCCGCCACGCTCGAAAGCGCGCGCGACGCGGTGATCGCCGAACTGCGCGAGGAAGACGCCAAGGGTCAGGTGTTCAGCCGCGTCGAGCAGTATGAAAAGGCCCGGACTGAGGGCAAGACCCTGGCTCAGGCCGCCCAGGCCGTGGGCGCCCGGATCGTTCAGCTGCCGCCCTTCACCCAGGACGGCAAGCTGCCGGACGGCCAGCCGATGAACGCGCCGCCGCAGATCCTGTCCACCGCCTACGCCCTGAGCAAGGGTGGCGAGAGCGACGTGATCGACGCCGGTCAGGGCCAGTATTTCGTCCTGCGCCTGGACGACATTCAGGCCGCCGCCCTGCCCGAGCTCGCCGACGTTCGTGAGCCTCTGGCGGCGCAGTGGCTGTTGCGTGAAAACGCGCGCCGCCTGGCGGCCAAGGCCGAGGAACTGGCCGCCCGCGTGCGCGGCGGTCAGGACATCGCCGCCGTCGCGGCTTCGGTGAACGCGTCCCTGACCACGCGGGGTTCGGTCCAGCAGAACCCGCAGACGCAGCAGGAAATCGGCGAAGGCGTGCTCCAGGGCCTGTTTGGCCAGGGCAAGGGCCAGGTCTTCGCCGGCCAAGCCTCGCCGACCGCCTATGTCGTCGGCCATGTGGACGCCATCCATGCTGCGGTCCCGGCGCTCGCCGCCCCGATCGCCCAGCAGGTGATCGGCCGCATGGGCGTCGAGTTCGGCAATGGCGCAGCCCAGGCCCTGATCGAGGCGGCCTCGGCCAAGACCAAGGCCAAGAACGATCCGGCCCTGGCGCTTCAGGCCCTGGGTGTGACGGAGCCGGCGGCTGGCTCCGTCCCGGCCGCTCCGGCGTCGTGACGCCGGTCGAGCCGGACGCCGCAGCAGCGTTCACCGCCTTCGCCGATGGCCTCTCCGAAGGGCGGCCGCAGGTCGTCGTGCGCCGCCTCATCGACGACCTGGAGACCCCCGTCTCGGCCTATCTGAAGGTCGGTCTGGGCCGCACCCACGCCTTCCTGCTGGAATCGGTCGAGGGCGGGGCGCTGAACGGCCGCTATTCGATCATTACGGTCGAGCCGGACGTGATCTGGCGCTGTCGTGGCGGCGCGGCCGAGATCGCGCGCGGCGAGGATGTCGCCGCCGAGCGGTTCACGCCCGAGGCCCGGCCTGCGCTGGACTCGCTCCGGGCCCTGATCGCCACCACCAAGTTCGACCTCGCCGCCACCCCCTACGGCGACCTGCCGCCCATGGCTGCGGGCCTGTTCGGCGTGTTTGGCTATGACATGGTGCGGCTGCTGGAGCCTCGGCTGCTCGCCGAAAACGGCGGCCAGCTCAATCCCGACCCGCTGGATCTGCCCGACGCCGTCCTGACCCGGCCTTCGCTGGTGGCGATGTTCGATTCGGTGCGACGCGAGATCGTCATGGTGGCGACCACCTATCCTGACGGCCGCACGCTGGATCCCAGCGCCGCCTGGGCCGCCGCCAACGCGCGCCTGGCCGCCTTCGAGGCCCGTCTGCGCCAGCCCCTGCTTGCCCGCAGCGCGCCGTCGCCCCAGGACGCCCCGGCCTTCGCCTCGCCCGTGGACGGCGCCGCCTTTGACACCCTGGTCGCCCGGGCCAAGGACTACATCACGGCCGGCGACATCTTCCAGGTCGTGCTCAGCCACCGTTTCAGCGCCCCCTGGGCCGGCGATCCCTTCGCCTTCTATCGCTCGCTGCGTCGCCAGAACCCCTCGCCGTATCTGTTTTACCTGAACTTCGGCGACTTCCAGCTGGCCGGGTCCAGCCCGGAAATCCTGGTTCGCCTCAAGGACGGCGGCGTCACCATTCGGCCCCTGGCCGGCACACGCCCGCGCGGCGCGACGCCCGAGCTGGACAAGGCTCTTGAAGCCGAACTTCTGGCCGATCCCAAGGAACTGGCCGAGCATCTGATGCTCCTGGACCTGGGCCGCAACGACGTGGGTCGCGTCTCGGCGCCCGGCACGGTCGAGGTGACCGAAAGCTTCGTCGTCGAACGCTACAGCCAGGTGATGCACATCGTCTCGAACGTGCAGGGCAAGGCCGATCCGGCTTTGGACGCGGTGGACACCCTGCTGGCCGCCCTGCCCGCCGGGACCCTGTCGGGCGCGCCCAAGGTGCGGGCCATGGAGATCATCGACGAACTGGAACAGACCCGGCGCGGCGTCGGCTATGGCGGGGGCGTCGGCTATATCTCGGCAGGCGGCGAAGCGGACATCTGCATCGTCCTGAGGACCGCCATGTTCACCCAGGGCCAGGTGTTTGTTCAGGCCGGCGCGGGCGTCGTCGCCGACAGCGATCCGGCCGCCGAATACGCCGAGACCCAGGCTAAGGCCCGCGCCCCGATGCGCGCCGCCGAGGACGCCTGGCGTTTCGAACTGGGCGCGCCTCTGAACGCGGCCGGGGAAGTCTAGTCTAGCCTTTGGTCGAACTGGCGCTGCCCGGTGCGGGTCCGTAAGTAGATAGGCCCGCGCCGATCGCCAAGGCCCAGCACCGACCCACACTGGAACGCCCGTGACAGACATCAAAGCCCTCTACGCCGACCGCGTGATGAATGCCGTCGCCGCCGCAGCCCTGATCCCCTCGGGCGCCAAGGTCGCCATGGCCCTGGGCGTGGCCCAGCCGCCGGCCCTGCTGAAGGCCATCGCCGACAGGGCCGAGGCGGGCGAGGTCGATGACCTGCGCCTTTATTATCTGCTGTCCACGGCCATCGCGGGCGACACGGTGCTGCGCTACGAGTTGATGGACCGTATCCATCCCTACAGCCTGTTCCACAGCGGCATCGAACGCCGCCTGGACGCCCGCGCGCAGGAGGAAGGCCGCGATCCCGTGGTCCAGGTCGTCCCGACCGGCTTCCAGCAGGCCCCGCGCCTGCTGTGCGACGAGATCGGCGTCGACACTCTGATCGCCACGGTCTCGCCGATGGACGCGGACGGCAACTTCAGCTTCGGCACCAATACCGACTACGCCCAGCCAGTCTCGAAGACGGCGCAACGCGTGATCCTGGAGGTCAATCCACACATGCCGCGCGTGTCCGGCGACTGCACCATCCATGTCTCGAACGTCACGGCCATGGTCGAGAACCCCACTCCCCTGTTGGAGGTCGGAAAGGCCGCAAGCCAGCCGGCGGACATCGTCATCGGCGGTCTGATCGCCGGTCTGGTCGACGACGGCGCCACCTTGCAGATGGGGATCGGCGCCCTGCCTGACGCCGTCTGCGCCGCCCTGATGGACCACAAGGACCTGGGCATCCACACAGAGATGCTGACCCCCGGTCTGGTCGATCTGATGAAGGCCGGCGTCGTCACCAACGCACGCAAGACCCTGCACCCGGGCCAGACCATCTTCACCTTCTGCATGGGTGACAGCTCGACCTACGCGTTCCTGCATGAGAACCCCGGCGTCGCGGCCTATCCGGTCTCCTACGTCAACGATGTCCATGTCATCGGCCAGAACGAGGGCATGGTTTCGGTCAACGCCACGCTTGAGATCGACCTTTACGGCGCCTGTTGTTCCGAGCATCTGAACGGGCGTCAGTTCACCGGCTCGGGCGGCCAGCTGGACTTCGTTCGCGGCGCCTATGCCTCGAAGGGCGGCCAGTCGATCATCGCCTGTCATTCGACGGCCAAGGGCGGGAGCGTGTCCCGCATCGTCCCGCGCCTGGTTGGGCCGGTCACGACGCCGCGCAACGATGTCCATATCGTCGTCACCGAATACGGCGTCGCCAATCTGAAGGGGCTCAGCGTGTCCGAACGGGCTGCAGCCTTGATCGGCCTGGCCCATCCGCAGTTCCGCGATGAACTGACAGCCGCCGCTCGCGACCAGGGCCTGATCTAGAAGGCCAAGGCCCTCAGCGCATCCAGACCGGCGGGGCGTCGTTCTCCAGCGCCACGCCGGGACCCAGCACCATGACCCCGGCCATCAGCACCGCAGCAAAGGCCGCAAAGGCCGCAGCGCCCAGGGTCGCCCACGGACTGGCCGCACGTTCGACAGGCGCGTCCAGCAGGGCGCGCGCCTGTTTGATCGTTTCCGGACGGGGCAGAGTGATCGCGCGCAAGACGGTCTCCAATAGAGCCGCTATCAGAACCCATTCGGCATTAACGCGGCGTTTCACCGCGTCCCGTCCTGATCCGTCTTGGCGAGCGAGACCGTTGCCCCTAAGACGCTCCCCATGATCCTGGTCGTCGATAACTACGACAGCTTCACCTACAATCTCGTCCACTACCTCGCGGAGTTGGGCGCGCAGACGCATGTCGTGCGCAATGACGACCTGACCGCCGACGAGGCCTGGGCGCTGAAACCCGAAGCCATCCTGCTGTCGCCCGGCCCCTGCGCCCCGGATCAGGCGGGCATCTGTCTGCCTCTGATCGACACGGCGCCGCTGGACATGCCGATCCTGGGCGTCTGCCTGGGCCATCAGGCGATCGGCCAGGCCATGGGCGGCCACGTCGTGCGCGCCAAGGCCCTGATGCATGGCAAGACCTCGCCGATCCTGCACGAGGGGCTGGGGATGTTCGCCGGCCTGCCCTCACCCTTCACCGCCACCCGCTATCACTCCCTGGCCGTGCAGCGCGACACCCTGCCCGATGCGCTTCAGGTTACCGCCTGGACCGAGGATGGCGAGATCATGGGCTTCCAGCATCGCGACCGGCCCATCCACGGCGTCCAGTTCCACCCGGAATCGATCGCCACCCAGCATGGGCACGAGATGCTGGCCAACTTCCTCGATCTGGCGGGCGTGAAGCGTCTGGCCGTGGTCTGACGCCGTGTCCGACGCGATGGACGGCGGCTTTAAGCCCCTGCTGGCCCGGCTGGTCGAAGGCCACAAGCTGACATCGGCCGAGGCCGGCGCCTTCTTCGCCGCCTGCCTGCGGGGCGAGGCCACCCCGGCTCAGGTCGCCGCCGCCGTCACCGCCCTGCGGATGCGTGGCGAGACGGTCGAGGAGATCGCCGCCTTCGCCGGCTCCATGCGCGACGCCGCCGCGACCCTGGATCACCCCTACGACGTCATCGACACCTGCGGCACCGGCGGCGACGGTCAGCACACCTTCAATATCTCCACCGCTGCGGCCCTGGTCCTGGCCGGCGCAGGCGTGAAGGTCGCCAAGCATGGCAACCGCGCCCTCAGCTCCAAATCGGGCTCGTCCGACGTCCTGTCGGTGCTGGGCATCGATCTGATGGCGGGCCCGGAGTTGCAGCTCCGAGCCCTGGACGAGGCGGGCATCGCCTTCTTGTTCGCCCCCGCCTATCACGGGGCCATGCGGCACGTGACGCCGATCCGCGCCGAGATCGGATTTCGCACCATCTTCAACCTGCTCGGCCCCCTGTCGAACCCGGCCAATGCGCGGCGTCAACTGATGGGCGTCTATGATCCCAAGCTGCTGGAGCCCCTGGTCGAGGTGCTGGGCCGTCTCGGCGCCGTGCGCGCCTGGACCGTGCACGGTCAGGGTCTGGACGAACTGACCACGACCGGCCCGACCGAGGTCGCCGAATGGAAGGACGGCGCCGTTCGCCGCTTCACCGTCACGCCCGAGGACGCAGGCCTGGCGCGCGCCACGATCGGCGACCTGCGCGGCGGCGACGCCGAGTTCAACGCGGCCGCGCTGCGCGCCCTGCTAGACGGTGCCCCCGGTCCCTATCGCGACATCGTCCTGCTGAACGCCGCCGCCGCCCTGGTCGTCGCCGACCGCGCCGAGGATCTGAAATCGGGTGTCGCCCTCGCCGCCGCCGCCATCGATGACGGCAAGGCTGCGGCCTCCCTGGAGGCCCTGGCCCGCATCACCTCGACGCCCCCACCTATCGAGGAGGTCACATGACTGTCGCCACTTCCGACGTCCTGACCCGCATCGCCGCCTACAAGCGCCAGGACGTCGCCGCCCGCAAGCTTGCCCGTCCTCAGGCCGAGGTCGAGGCCGCCGCCCTGACCGCCGACGCGCCGCGCGGCTTCCGCGACGCCCTGGAACGCCACGTCGAGGAGACCGGCAAGCCCGCCCTGATCGCCGAGATCAAGAAGGCCAGCCCATCCAAGGGCCTGATCCGCGCCGACTTCGATCCGCCGGCCCTGGCCCGCGCCTATCAGGCCGGGGGCGCGGCCTGCCTGTCCGTCCTGACCGACGGCCCCAGCTTCCAGGGCGACGACGCCTATCTGGTCGCCGCCCGCGCCGCCGTATCCCTGCCCTGTCTGAGGAAGGACTTCCTCGTCGATCCTTGGCAGGTGGCCGAGAGCCGCGCCTTGGGAGCCGACTGCATCCTGATCATCCTCGACATGGTCGATGACGTCCTGGCCGGCGAACTGCTGTCCGAGGCGACGCGGTTTGGCATGGACGCCCTGGTCGAGACCCATGACGAGGCCGAGATGGCCCGCGCCTGCAAGCTGGGCGGCGATCTGGTCGGCATCAACAACCGCAGCCTGCGCACCTTCGAGGTCGATCTCGACACGACCGAACTCCTGGCCATGCTCAGTCCCGTGAAGGCCTTGCTGGTCGCCGAGAGCGGCATCTTCACCCCGGAAGACGTCGCCCGCGTCAGCGCCGCCCATGCCCAGGCCATCCTCGTCGGCGAAAGCCTGATGCGTCAGGACGACGTCGAAGCGGCGACGCGAGCGCTGCTGAGCTAAAAAGAGAACCCAGGTTGGGTCGATCTGCTAGCCTTGCTCGGCAGCCGCCCCCTTCGAGCCGTCATCGAAATTTAGACGACTTGAGTCCGTGTGCGTACTCGAACTTCTGGAGCATTAAAGGTCATGCCTAAGTCCAAAGCCGTATCGCCCTATGCTGGCCTCCCATCCAACCGATACTGGAAGACGGGTGTAAGCGACCAGCACCCGTTCACCATCCAGGGGCTCTACACGAAGAAGTTCGCAATTCAGCCTGATGCTCAAATCGCCACCGGCGGCAGTTGCTTCGCCCAGCATATCGGCGGCCGTTTACGCGGAGCCGGTTATCAGGTCATGGATGTCGAAACAGCTCCGCTGGGTTTGGATGAGACCAAGACGAAGGATTTCGGTTACGGGTATACTCGGCGCGCTATGGCAATATCTATCTAGCTCGCCAACTGCTGCAGATCGCGCGTGAGGCCTTTGGCGAGTACCAGCCTGTGCAGCCTGTATGGACGAAAGAGGATCGTTTCTACGATGCAATGCGGCCTTCAGTGGAGCCTCAGGGCCTCGATAGCCCTGAAGAGGTGGCAGCCCATCGCAAGCAACACCTGCAAGCCGTCCGGCGCATGTTTGAGCAGATGGACCTGTTCATCTTCACCCTAGGCTTGACGGAAGGCTGGGTACACACCGAGACGGGCGAGGCCTATCCGACCGCTCCCGGGACGATCGCGGGATCCTATGATCCGGCCGTATTCACATTCAAGAATTTCCGCGC
>Ga0247803_1000166_pt1 | contig 39576 bp, 33 predicted proteins | sample UWRJL014104B1_FD_180928 | JGI IMG/M metagenome (GOLD analysis project Ga0247803, IMG submission 180928) | Plant litter microbial communities from Arlington Agricultural Research Station in Wisconsin, United States - UWRJ-L014-104B-1 | ecosystem: Environmental > Terrestrial > Plant litter >... | reverse complement strand
GGCGCACGACGGGCACGCCGAGGATGTCGGCCTGGAACTGCATCAGCGCGTCGTTGGCGACCATGCCGCCGTCGACCTTGAGCTCTTCGAGGTCGACACCGGCGTCGGCGTTGACCGCGTCGAGCACCTCGCGCGTCTGGAACGCGGTCGCCTCGAGGGCGGCCCGGGCGATGTGGCCCTTGTTCACGTAACGCGTGAGGCCCACGAGCGCACCACGGGCATCCGGACGCCAGTACGGCGCGAAGAGACCGGAGAACGCGGGCACGAAGTACGCGCCGCCGTTGTCGTCGACGGTGGCGGCCAGCGCCTCGATCTCCGGGGCCGAGTTGATGATCCCGAGGTTGTCACGCAGCCACTGCACGAGCGAGCCGGTGACGGCGATCGAGCCCTCGAGCGCGTAGTGCGGCTTGGCGTCGCCCAGCTTGTAGCCGAGCGTCGTGAGCAGGCCGTTCTTCGAGTGCACGATCTCCTCACCGGTGTTGAAGATGAGGAAGTTGCCGGTGCCGTAGGTGTTCTTCGACTCGCCCGCCTCGAACGCGGCCTGGCCGAAGGTGGCGGCCTGCTGGTCGCCGAGGATGCCGGCGACCGGCACCTCGCGCAGCAGCGACGACGACTCGACGTTTCCGTAGACCTCGGAGGAGGAACGGATCTCGGGCATCATCGACAGCGGAACGCCGAAGATGCCGAGGATCTCCTCGTCCCACGACAGCGTCTCGAGGTCCATGAACAGGGTGCGCGACGCGTTGGTGACGTCGGTGGCGTGCACGCCGCCGTCGGTTCCGCCGGTGAGGTTCCACAGCACCCAGGAGTCGGTGGTTCCGAACATCAGCTCGCCCGCGTCCGCCTTCTCGCGTGCGCCGGGCACGTTCTCGAGGATCCAGACGATCTTGGTTCCCGAGAAGTAGGTCGCGAGCGGCAGGCCCACGGTCGGCTTGAAGCGCTCGACTCCGCCGTCGGCCGCGAGACGGTCGACGATGGACTGCGTGCGGGTGTCCTGCCAGACGATCGCGTTGTAGATCGGCTTGCCGGTGTTGCGGTCCCACACCACAGCGGTCTCACGCTGGTTGGTGATGCCGACGGCCTCGACGTCGTGACGGGTGATGTCGGCCTTCGACAGCGCCTGCCCGATGACCTCGCGGGTGTTACGCCAGATCTGCTCCGGGTCGTGCTCGACCCAGCCCGCCTGGGGCAGGATCTGGTCGTGCTCGAGCTGTCCGGACGACACGATCGAACCCGAGTGGTCGAAGACGATCGCCCTCGTGCTCGTCGTCCCCTGGTCGATGGCTACTACGTATTTGGTCATGAACTATTTCACTCCTTTGTGGAAATGCAGTTGTGTGAATCGGGTGTGGCTAGAGGAGGGGAAGGAGCGGGATGGATGCCAGTCCGGCAAGCACACCACCGACGATGGGTCCGGCGATCGGGACCCAGCTGTACGCCCAGTCGCTCGTTCCCTTGCCGCGGATCGGCAGGATGGCGTGCGCGATGCGCGGGCCGAGGTCACGGGCGGGGTTGATGGCGTAACCGGTCGGTCCACCGAGGGAGGCGCCGATACCGACGACGAGCAGGGCGACCGGCAGGGCGCCGAGGGCGGCGAGACCGGCCGGAGTGGACAGGTCGGGGTCGCCCACACGGCCGAAGCCGATGACGACGAAGACCAGCACGAACGTGCCGATGACCTCGGTGATGAAGTTCCAGCCGTAGCTGCGGATCGCGGGGCCGGTAGAGAACACGCCGAGCTTCGAGGCGGGGTCTTCCTCCGCGTCGAAGTGCTGCTTGTACGCCACCCAGCAGAGCACGGCTCCGATGAACGCTCCGAGCAGTTCGGCACCCAGGTAGACGAACACCTCGGTGACGGAGAGATCGGCGCCGCTGGCCACCAGGCCGAGCGTGACCGCCGGGTTCAGGTGTGCGCCCGAGTAGTAGGCCGCCGTGACACCGGCGAAGACCGCGAGACCCCACCCGAAGTTAATCATCAGGAAGCCGCCGCCGAAGCCCTTGTTCTTACCGAGCACGACGTTTGCTACGACACCGCAACCCAGCAGGGTGAGCAGCGCCGTTCCGACCACTTCGGAAAGAAAAATTAAACCTAGATTGTCCACTTTGACCTCTCAGGAGAAAACTGCACCGTGACGCTATTGAGTCGCCAGATCGCCGGCGTGCGTCAGACGCACCCCGTGAGCCGAGGCCAACAGCGCCGTGGCGTGACGTATTTCGTCAGCCCGGCGTTCTTGCGTCCAACCGAGAACGCCGGCGGCGATCTCGGCTAGCTCTTCCAGCAGCTCCACGGAGACATCCCCCGTGAAGGCCAGACTCGTGCGTCGCAGCAGCAGGTCGGAGATGTGCACGACCGACTCCGTTGCGACGATGTGCTCGATCTCGAGCACACTGAATTCGGGGGCGTTGCGCAGCGGGGCGTCCTCGCCGCTGTCGATGGCGTCGATGACCTCGCTCGCGCGGGTCCCGTAACGCTCGAAGAGCTCGCCCGCGCGCTGCTTGCCGACGAAGCCGGACTGCGCGGTGACCCAGTTCTCGCGAGCCTCGGCGGTGCGGGGGTACTTGCGCCCGCCGCCGATCTCGAGGTTCTTGGTGTCGACGGTGCGCGGCGCGCCGAGCAGGGCGAGCACATCGGTGCTGATGTGCGCGGCGAGGGCGCGGAACGTGGTCCACTTGCCGCCGACGAGGCTGAGCAGGTCGGCCTTGCCGAGCTTGCCCGGAACGATGCGGTAGTCGCGGGAGACGAAGCCCGGCTGCAGGTCGTCGTGGTGGGGCAGGGGGCGCACGCCCGAGAAGCTGAACACGATCTGCGACCGGTCGACGGCGATCTTCGGGAAGACGTTGCCGATGAGGTCGAAGAAGTAGTCGATCTCCTCGCTCGTGCACACGGCGGGCTCGCGGATGTCGGCCTCGAGGTCGGTGGTGCCGACCATGACCTTGCCCTTGAGCGGGTAGATCAGCACGATGCGGCCGTCCTTGTGCTCGAAGAACATCTCCCGGCCCGCGGTTGCGGCGAGCAGCTCGGGGTTGTCGAGCACGATGTGCGATCCCTTGGTTCCGCCCATGTAGGTGGTGGAGTCGCCGAGCGCCTCGTTCGTGAGGTCTGTCCACGGTCCGGACGCGTTGACGACGACGTCGGCCTTCATGGTGAACTCGCGGCCGGTGAGCGTGTCGCGCAGCACGACGCCCTCGTCGGTGGAGCCGACGGCCTCGACGTAGTTGCTGCTGCGGGCGTGGTCGCCGGCGGCCAGGCCGTCATGCAGGACGTCGAGCGCCAGACGCTCGGGCTCGTGCACGGAGGCGTCGAAGTACGTGGCGGTGTACTTGATGCCGGGGTTGAGCTGCGGCAGCGTGGCGAGCGACTTCTTGCGGCCGACGAAGACGTGGCGGGGAACGCTGCCGCCGTCGCGCGAGAAGGAGTCGTAGATGATGAGCCCGACCTTGATCAGCAGGGCGCCGCGCTCTTTCGGGGCTCCCGACTTGTGCGTCAGGAAGCGCAGGGGCGCGGAGAGGATGCCGCTGAAGGTGGAGTAGATGGGGATCGTGGTCTGCAGCGGCTTCACGTAGTGCGGCGCGATGCGCAGCAGGCCGTTGCGCTCGGTGACCGACTCGCGCACGAGCCGGAACTCCCCGTTCTCGAGGTAGCGGACGCCGCCGTGGATCATGTGGGACGAGGCGGCGGATGCGCCCGAGCAGTAGTCGTTCCGTTCGACGAGGGCGACGTCGACTCCCTGCAGCGCGAGATCACGGAAGGTCGCGATTCCGTTGATACCACCGCCGATCACGAGCACCTGGGCGCGCGGGCGCTCGATCAGGGCTGTCACTTCGGTACGGGCTTCGCCGGTCGGCATCGACTCTCGAGACTTCACTTCTGCGTCACTTTCGGGTGTGGTGCGGTCTGACTGTCGTGAACGATCTCGTCAGAGTCACACTGTCGCCAGGGCGATTACCTCCATACTGGAATCGATATCTCAAATGATCAAGGAGAGTGAACAAACGTGCAAGCCCCCGTCTCCGCGCCGGTACCCGACGAGGTGACGCCCGAAAAGTCGAGGGACGCGTTGCGGGCCGCGCAGCTCTACTATCTGCAGGACCTCACGATGGACGCCATCGCCCGAGAGCTGCACACCTCGCGGTCATCCGTCTCCCGCATGCTCAGTTATGCGCGGGAGCACGGGCTGGTCGAGATCCGCGTGATCTCCCCGCTCGACCGCTTCTCGGTGCTGCAGCGCGACCTCCGCACGCGGTTCGGGGTGAACGCGCATGTCGTGCCCGTGCCCGACTCGACCAGCGACATCGACCGGCTCGAGCGCGTCGCGCTCTCCGCTGCACGAATTCTCACGCCCTACTTCGACTCGAACATGACGCTCGGCATCGCCTGGGGCGCCACGATCAACGCCGTCAGCCGGCACCTTCCGAAGAAGGAGACGCACAACTCGCGCATCGTGCAGCTCAACGGCGCAGGAAACACCTCGACCACCGGCATCGACTACGCGAGCGAGATCCTGCGCCGGTTCGGCCAGGCGTTCAACGCGCCCGTGCAGCAGTTTCCCGTTCCCGCCTTCTTCGACGACCCGAAGACGCGCGACGCGATGTGGCGCGAGCGCACCACGAAACGCGTGCTCGACATCCAGCGCCACATGGACGTCGCCCTCTTCGGCGTCGGCTCGACCTTCTCCGAGGTGCCGAGCCACGTCTACGCCGGCGGCTACCTCGACGCCGACGACTTCGCCTCTCTCGAGGCCGCCCAGGTCGTCGGCGACATCGCCACCGTGTTCTACCGGCTCGACGGCAGCTACGACGGCATCTCCCTCAACGCCCGGTCGACCGGACCCGACCCCTCGGTCATGCACGCCGTCGCCCGCCGCATCTGCGTCGTCTCCGGCGCATCCAAGATCACCGCGCTGCGGGGCGCACTCGCCGCAGGCATGATCACCGACCTCGTGCTCGACGAGCTCGCCGCCCGAACCCTGCTCACCGAGGACACCGCCCAGCGACTCAGAGGGTCACGGGAATAGTCAGTGCCGATCCCGAGTTGGATACACTCGTAAGCAGTAACGTGCTCCGGGGTCGGTGAAAGTCCGAACCGGCGGTGATAGTCCGCGACCTGCGGTCAGGCGAGAGCCCGGCCGCGGCTGACCCGGTGGAATTCCGGGACCGACGGTAATGAGATCGAGAGATCTCTCAGTCCGGATAGGAGGAAGCACGAGCATCGTGGGCAGCCACGGTGTGGGTCGTTCGCGACCTGAAAAGCCCGGAGTCCGTCTTCTCGAAGAAGAATCTAGGGACACCGGATGACACAGTCGGCACCACAGCAGGGCGCGCCGTTCGAACGCGCCATGCGCCATGCGCTGTCACTCTCGGCGCACGGTCCCCTCTACGGCGGCAACCCGCAGGTCGGGTGCGTGCTGGTCGACTCCGACGGCACCGTCGTGGCCGAGGGCTGGCACCGCGGCGCGGGCACTCCGCACGCCGAGGTCGACGCGCTCTCGCGGGTGACGGATGCCACGGGCCTGACCGCCGTCGTCACGCTCGAGCCGTGCAACCACACGGGCCGCACCGGCCCCTGCTCCACCGCGCTGATCGACGCCGGCGTCTCCCGCGTCGTCTACGCGGTCTCCGACCCTGGCGAGAACTCGGCCGGCGGCGCAGACCGCCTGCGCGCGGCGGGCGTCGAGGTCGTCGCCGGCGTGCTCGCCGACGAGGTCGCCGCGTCGATCGAGCCGTGGCTCGTCGCCGCCCGCCGGCGCACCCCGTGGGTCAGCGTGAAGTGGGCGTCGAGCCTCGACGGTCGCGCGGCCGCGGCAGACGGCAGCAGCCAGTGGATCACCGGCACCGCCGCACGCCAACGCGTGCACGAGCAGCGCGCGCAGAGCGACGCGGTAGTCGTGGGAACCGGCACGGTGCTCGCCGACGATCCCTCCCTCACGGCGCGCGGCGACGCGGGCGAGCTGCTGGCGCACCAGCCGGTGCCCGTCGTGATCGGCACGCGGCCCGTGCCGCAGGGGGCGAAACTGCGCGACCATCCGGCCGGACTGATCGAGACGCACTCCCGGGACCTCGAACAGGTGCTCGCGGGGTTGTACGGCCGTGGCATCCGCCGTGTCTTCGTCGAAGGCGGCCCGCAGCTCGCGAGCGCGTTCATCGAGGCCGGCCTCGTCGACGAGTACCTCGTCTACCTGGCCCCCACCCTGATCGGCGGCCCGCGCACCGCCGTCGGCGACATCGGAGTCAGCACCATCGGCGAGCAGCGCCGTCTTCGGATCACTTCCATCGAACGCCTCGGCGACGACCTCCTGGTCACCGCCCGCGCGTCCGCCCATTCGACAGGCTCAGGACAGGCCCCTTCGACAAGCTCAGGGCAAGCAAGCTCAACCAGCGAGAGGTTTTAGATGTTCACCGGAATCATCCACGAGCTCGGCTCGGTCACCGCGTGGGAGGCGGGCGTCGACGCGGCGCGCATCACCGTGCGCGCGCCTCTCGCCGCCGCCGACGCGGCACACGGCGACTCGATCAGCGTCAGCGGCGTGTGCCTCACCGTCGTCGACCAGGGACCAGACTGGTTCACCGCAGACGTCATGGCAGAGACCATCGCGATGAGCACGCTCGGCGGGGTCGCGGTCGGCGACGCCGTCAACCTCGAGCTGGCGGCCATGGTGGGCGATCGCCTCGGCGGGCACATCGTGCAGGGCCACATCGACGGCACCGCGACCGTTCTCGCCATCGACGACGGCAGCGCCTGGCGCGTGGTGCGGTTCAGCCTCAGCCCCGACGTCGCGAGCCTCGTCGCCCGCAAGGGATCGATCGCGGTCGACGGAGTCTCGCTCACGGTGAGCGCCGTCGGCGACGACTGGTTCGAGGTGTCTCTCATCCCCGAGACGCTCACCGCGACGACCCTCGGCGCCCGCGTCGTGGGCGAACGCGTCAACATCGAGACCGACATCCTGGCCCGCCACGTCGAGCGCATGCTCGCCGTCTCGGCCATTCCGACTACCGACAGGAGCTCGCTATGAGCCTCGCCGACATCCCCACCGCCCTCGACGCGCTGCGCGCCGGGAGGCCCGTCATCGTCGTCGACAACGAGAGCCGCGAGAACGAGGGCGACGTCGTGCTCGCCGCCCAGTTCGCCAGCCAGGAATGGCTCGCCTGGCTCGTGCGCAACTCGTCGGGGTTCATTTGCGCGCCGATGACCAACGAGATCGCCGACCGGCTCGAGCTGCCGGTGATGGTTCCCGACAACCAGGACCCGCGCGGCACGAATTACACGGTCTCGGTCGACGCCGCCAACCGCATCAGCACCGGAATCAGCGCCTCCGACCGCGCGCACACCCTGCGGGTGCTCGCCGACGTCGAGTCGGTGCCGACGAGCCTGCACCGCCCCGGCCACATCATGCCGCTGCGCGCGGTGGAGGGCGGGGTGCGCGAGCGCGACGGCCACACCGAGGCCACGGTCGACCTGCTCAAGCTCGCCGGGCTGATCCCCGTCGGAGCGATCTCGGAGATCGTCGCCGAGGACGGCGAGATGATGCGCCTCCCCGAGCTGATCGAGCTGGGCGAGCGCGAGGGCGTGCCGGTGATCACGATCGAGGCGCTCGTCGACTACCTCAACGCGACGCACCACGACGCCGAGGTGCCGCTCGCCGTCGACATCCCCGAGACCTCCCGCGTGCTGTTCGAGGTCGAGACCACCGTGCCGACCACGCACGGCTCCTTCCGCTTCCGCGCGTACCGCGACCGCATGACCGGCTACGACCACCTCGCCGTCATCGCCGGCGAACCGACGGACGGAACGCTGCTGCGGGTGCACTCCGAGTGCCTCACCGGCGAGGCGTTCGGATCGCTCAAGTGCGAGTGCGGCCCGCAGCTCGACGCGGCGCTCGAGGCCATCCAGGCCGAGGGCGGCATCGTCATCTACATGCGCGGCCACGAGGGCCGCGGCATCGGCCTCATCAACAAGCTCAAGGCCTACCGCCTGCAGGAAGACGGGCTCGACACCCTCGACGCCAACCTCGCGCTCGGCTTCCCGATCGACGGGCGCGACTACGGAGCGGCCGCCGCGATCCTCGCCGACCTCGGCATCTCGCGGGTGCGCGCGATCACCAACAACCCGGAGAAGCTGCGCCAGCTCGCCGAGCACGGCATCACCGTGACCGAGCAGGTTCCGCTCGTCGTCGGCGTCGGCACCTTCAACGAGGGCTACCTCGAGGCCAAGCGCGACCGCATGGGCCACATCCTCCCCAGTAACGCAATCCTCGACGAGGCGATCCTCGCGGGCAAGAAAGGTGCAACCCTATGAGCGGCGCAGGATCCCCCGAGATCATCACCGACGGAACCGGCCTCAAGGTCACGATCGTCGCCGGCCAGTGGCACACGCAGATCGCCGACGGACTCCTCGCGGGAGCACGTCGTGTGCTCGACGCCTCTGGCGCATCCGTCACCGTGGTCCGCGTGCCCGGCAGCTTCGAGCTCCCCGTCGTGACGCGCGCCGCGCTCGACGCGGGGGCCGACGCGGTCGTGGCGCTGGGCGTCATCATCCGTGGCGGCACCCCGCACTTCGAATACGTGTCGGATGCCGCGACGACGGGCCTCACGCAGGCGAGCCTTCTCGCGGGAAAGCCGGTGGGCTTCGGACTGCTCACCCTCGACGACGAGCAGCAGGGTCTCGACCGCGCCGGACTCGCCGACTCGAAAGAGGACAAGGGTGCCGAGGCTGCCGAGGCGGCCCTGGCGACCGCGGTGATCCTGCGCGACCTGCGGGCCTGACGCTTCCGCGTCGTTGGCGCTCGGGAGCGCGCCGCGCGGGCGCCGTCGGCTGTATCGTATGCTCGTGCCGCATTCCTGAGGCCGGGTCAACGATGACGGAGCACCGACCGACGTGAGAGATCAAGCAGGGCGAATCGCGCCGGGGGGCAGGCGGCCGGGCGCTCGCCGCGCTCGCCCCCGAGGAGGTGTCTCCTGGCTCCTCCGCACGACCGGGCGCCGCACCCGTGCGCAGTGGCAGCTGCTGCTCGGCGTCGTCGCGGTCGCCGTGCTCGCGAGCGTCCTCGTCACCACGCTGAGCCTGCTCGTGGCCGCCACCGAGCAGAGCGGGGTGCGCGGCGCCCTGGCCGCGATCCCCACCGATCAGACCGATCTCGACGTGCGGCTGCTCGACCCGGCGATCGGGCTGGCCGACACCCGGGCGGCCGTGACCGCGGCGGTCGACGACGTATTCGGCCCGGCAGCGACGACCACGTCGGTGGGCGGTGCCGTGTCGCAGTACCTGCCCGTCGGCACGATCGCGGCCACCCCGGTCGAGCCGACGGCTCCCACCCTCGCCTACTTCGGCGAGTTCGACGGGTTCACCCAGGCCGCGACGCTCACCGCCGGCGACTGGCCGGCGGAGTCCTCCGCAGACGAGCCCGTGCCGATCGCCATCCCTTCGGCCGCCGCGGCGGCGCTCGCGATCGGAGTCGGCGACACCCTCGTCGTCACGTCGAACGAGGCGGATGTCGCGGCCGTCGTCACCGGCGTGTACGAGCCGAACGACCCCGTCGACGAGTTCTGGGCGCTCGACCGTCTCGCCGCGTCGGGCTACGACCCGGTGTTCCCCAACCCGTTCACGAGCTTCTACAAGCCGACCGTCGTCTTCGGGCCGCTCGTCGTCGACGACGGGGCGCTCGCGGCGGCCGGCATCCCCGTGGCCCTCGCCCACCTGAACTTCGTGCCCGACTTCTCGAACGCGACCGTGGACCAGCTGCAGCCGCTGCTCGACGACCTGGCGACCGCCGACATCGACATCCTGTACCGCGCCAACGACGTGGCCGGCAGCGTGTTCGTCGAGACCGACGCGGCGAGCGCCGTCAGCGCGGTCGCATCCGGGCTCATCGTGACCCGGTCGACGGTGGTGGTGATCAGCCTGCTGCTCGGCGTGCTCGCGGTCGCCGCGATGGCGCAGCTCGCGCGGCTGTTCAGCGACGCGCGGTCGGGTGAGCGGCAGCTGATGCGGGCGCGCGGGGCGTCGCGCCGCGACATCCTCGCCCTCGCCGCCGTCGAGGCGGTCGTCATCGCGGCGGTGACCGCCGCCGTCACTCCCCCGCTCGCCTCGCTCGCCTACCGGCTGCTGGCCGCCCAGGGCCCGATGGTGGCCGCGGGCATGCCGTCCGACGCGGGCATCCCGCCCGCTGCCTGGCTCGTCGCCGGGGGAATCGCCGTCGTCTTCGTGCTCGTGCTGCTGGCGCCGCTGGCGCGCGGCGACGTGTCGTTCGCCGAGGGCGGCCAGGCCGCGGGGCGCCAGCGCCTCGCCTCGGGGATCGCCCGCTCGGGAATCGACGTCGCGGTCGTCGCGCTGGCCGCGCTCGCCTACTGGCAGCTGCAGTCGTACCGCACACCCGTGCAGGACTCGGGCTCGCTCGCGGTGGACCCGGTTCTCGTGGCCGGACCCGCGATCGTGCTCGTGGCCGCGGCCCTGGTCTGCGTGCGGCTCATCCCCGCGGCATCCCGCATCCTCGAGCGCCTGGGATCGGGCGCGCGCGGCGCCACGGTCGCGCTCGCGGCGTGGGAGATCGGGCGGAGGTCGCAGCGCGCGACGGCCGCCGTGCTGCTGCTGAGCCTGACTCTCGCCGTTGGCACGTTCAGCCTGAGCTTTCTCGCGACGTGGAAGCAGTCGCAGGCAGACCAGGCCGCCTTCGCGGTCGGGCCGCCGGTGCGCGTCGTGGCGGGCGGGGCGGTGACAGACGCGGTCGCCCCGAGCGCCGACGGCGACGTGGCACAGCCGACGATGCGGCGCCCGATGCTGGTCGGCGTCAGGGACGGCTCGCCCGGAGACGCCGGCGGGAGCCTCGCCTCCCTCCTCGCACTCACGCCAGCCTCCCGCGAGCTCATCACCGACGGCCGGCTCGGCGCGCTCGGCGGCGACGTGATCGACGACCGCCTCTCGAGCCGGCCGTATCCCGCGACGACGATCGACATGCCCGACGGCGCCATCGGTTTCGCCGCCACCGTGCGCATCGGAGACCCCGCGGCGCCGCTCGTGGCCGTGGCCGCCGACATGACCGCCGTCGTCGAGGGCGACGACGGGCACCTGCGGCTGATCCCGCTCGGCCGGGTCGACGCCGACGGCCAGCCGCACGAGGTGCGCGGCGAGCTCGCTGCCGCCGCACGCACCGACGGGCTGCGCTTCGCCGGGTTCCAGGCGACGCTCGTCGACACCAGCCCCGACGACGCGCCGGTCGCCCGCGAGGAGGAGTTCGCCGACGTGCTCATGGCAGACCTCGCCGCCCTGGTCCCCGCCGATCAGGCTGAGGAGACGACGGATGACCCCGGGTCGGTCGCTCTCGTGCCCTCCGCGGACGACGAGTGGTACGGGTCGTCGGAGGCGCGGCCCTCGCGGCCGCCCGAGACGACCGGCGTGCCGGAGGGCTGGCAGCTGCGCATCGACGTCGCCGTGCCGGTCGACCTCAGCAGCAACGCGATCGGGTACGCGCTGGTGGGCTGGCAGCCGAACGTCGCCGTGCCCGCCGTCGTCGACCAGGCGCTCGCCGACCGCCTCGGCGCGACGGAGGGCAGCGTGCTCGACGTGCGCACGGGGGGCGTGCCGACCGCCATCCGCGTGGTCGCCGTCGCACCCCGCATACCGGGTGCCGCCGTCATGGGAGACCTCGCCGGCCCGGCGCCGGCGCTCGGCGGCGCGGCACCCGAGTTCGCCGTCGTCGACGACACACTGCTCACCCGCTCGCTCGTCGAAGCGGGGGCGGCGGGTCCCCTCGTCGACGAGTGGTGGGTCGACGTCGCGCCCGGCGCCGCCAGCGCCTATCTGGCCGGACTGCCCGACGATGCGGTCGCGGTGAGTGCCGAGCTGCTCGGCGAGCGGCTGCAGGAGGCTCCGCTGCGCGTGGCGACGCAGGCGGCGCTCTGGGTGGCCATCGCCGCGAGCACCATCCTCGCCGCCGTGGGATTCGGCGTGCACAGCGCCGCGGGGCTCCGTTCGCGCCGCCTCGAGCTCGCCCAGTTGCGGGCGATCGGCTACTCGCGTCGACGTCTGGTGGGGCTCATCGCCTCCGAATCGCTGCTCATGTGCGTTCTCGGGGCGGTGTTCGGCATCTCGATCGGGGTGCTGCTCTCCTGGCTCGTCGGACCGCTCGTCGCCGTGTCGCCCACCGGGGCGCCCACCGTGCCGTCGGTACTGGTCGAGGTGCCTGCCGTCGCGATCTCGCTGCTGCTCGTCGAGGTCGTCGCGGTGCTGGTCGCCGTCGTCGCGCTCGTGGCACGCGCGCAGCGGTTCACCGAGCCGGCGCACCTGCTGCGCGAGGGGGCCCAGCCGTGAGCGGCGAGGGCGTCGACCGGCGCAGGCGTCCGTCGTCGGCGCGTGCGCGGTGGGGGACGAGGCTCCGCGCGCTGGCCGGGTCGACCGGGCTGCTCGTCCGTCGCCGTGCGCGTCGCGACGCTCCCCTGCTCGTCGGCTGGCTCGCCCTTCTCTGCCTCGCCGCCCTCATCGCGGTCGCCGTGCCGCGCCTCGTGCTCGACACGGTCGACCGCGGGGCGCGTGCCGCCGTCGCGGAGGTCGGCGCCGACGCCGACCTCGTCGTGCGCGCGCAGGTCGGCGACCCCAACGTCTCGGCCGACTACACGTCCCTCCCGAAGATCGCCGACATCGCCCGGCTGCTGCCGGAGAACCTGCCCGACGGGCTCGCGGGAGTGTCCGGCGCCCCCTCCGTCTCGGTTCTCAGCCCCGGCATCCGTCTGACCCGCGCGGTAGCCGACCCCGACGCGGCCCGGGTCGAGGCCCAGTTCGGCCTGCTGGGCCCCGACCAGAGCGACGGCCTCACCATCGTCGAGGGGCGGCTGCCCGCGGAGTCGGCGGACGCATCCGAGATCGAGGTGGTCGTCTCCCGTGAGGCGGCGGAGGCCGCGTCGCTGACGACGGGGACGGTGCTCGATGCGCCGGCACCGAGCGTGTCGACCGCCGGGTCGGCCGACGCTGTCAGCGCGCGCGTCGTCGGGATCGTGGCATCCGCTCAGCCCGACTCCGCAACGAGGTGCGCCCCGCAGTGGTGCGACCTGCCCACGATGTGGGCTCCCGATCTGCAGGAATCCCGCACCCGCGGCACGGTGGCGCAGCTGACCCTGCTCACCACCGCCGAGGGTCTGGCGCTCGCGCAGCCGCTGTCGTACGACCCGATCCACGCTTCGGTGCGCCTGCCCCTCCACCCGGAGCGGTTCACTTTCGCGCTGGTGACCACGATCATCGACGAGACCGACACGCTCGAGGCGAATGCCGGGTTCCTGGCCGCGGGCGTCGGCGCGACCGTCGACGTGCGCACCGACTTCCCCGATGCGATGCGCAGCTACGGTGACAGAGCGGCGGCGTCCGTCGCACAGATGTCGCTCATGATCGCGAGCCTGTTCGGTGCCGTCGCCGCGGTGATGCTGCTCGTCAGCGGGCTGATCGTCGGGCGCCGCTCCGCCGACCTAGCCCTCGAACGCGCCCGCGGCTCGTCGCTGGGGTCGGTCGCGGTGCGCGGGCTGACCGAGTCGCTCGTGCTCGCCGTTCTCGGGGTGGGCGCCGGCGTGGCGGTCGCGGCCCTGGTGGCGCCCGGGCCGTTCGTCGACCCGTTGCCGCTCGCCGTGGTCTGCGCGATCGCGGTTCTCGCCCCGGCCGTGCGCGCGGCGCTCGTCGCCAGGGAGGCGTGGAGCGGACGCCGCCAGCCCGCCAACCGCCGCGATCGGCAGCTGATCGCCGGGCGTGCGCGCGTGCGTCGCATCGTGCTCGAAGTCACGGTGGTCGTGCTGGCGGCGGCCTCGCTCACGTCGGTGCGCTCCCGCGGTCTCGTGGAGGCCCGCACCGAGGGGACCGATCCGCTGCTGGCCGCGTCCCCCCTGCTGCTCGCCGTCGCGCTGACCATCGTGGTGCTGCGGCTGCAGCCGCTCGCGGTGCGCGTCGCCGCCGCGATCGCCGTGCGCTCGCGCGGAGCCGTCGGGGTGCTCGGTGCCGCCCACGCCACGCGGTCGGTCGCCGTGCTGCCCCTGCTCGCGCTCACGCTGTCGGTCGGCCTGCTGCTGACCGGGTCGCTCATGGTTCAGACGGTGCGCGAGGGGCAGGTCGACGCGTCCTGGCAGAGCATCGGCGCCGACGCGCGGGCGGAGGGCGTCTTCGACGCGTCGACGGCCGGACAGGCACGCGGCGAACCGGGCGTCACCGCGGCCAGCACCCAGCTCGTGCTCTCCTCGGTGGGGGTCGACAGCGGCGCGGCGTCGGCCCTGGCGACCATGGTGGCTGTCGATGCCGACTTCGCCTCGGTCGCCGACCTGCTCCCCGCGGGCACGGTGCCCGACGCCTCGGCGCTCGACGCCCTGGCCGCGGCGCCGACGACCGACGACTCGCTCCCCGTGCTGATCGACGCGCGGCTGGCCACTCGCGTCGACACCGACCGGCTGGTCGTCGTCGTCGACCAGGACCGCCTCACTGCCCGGGTGGTCGGCACCTTCGACGGCGGCCCGGACGGCTACCTCGACGCCCCCTTCGTCTATGCCGAGCTCGACACGCTCACCGAACGGCTGGACGAGCAGCTGCCCGCCAGCACGCTCCTCGTGATGGGCGACGGGGCGGCCAGGGCGGCCGATTCGGCCTCCGGCACGACGGAGGCGGTCTCACGCACCGCATGGCTCGAGGAGCGACGCGACCAACCGCTGGTGCAGGGAGTCGACCGGATGACGCAGCTCTCCGCCGCGGCCGTGGCGCTGCTCGCGGCGATCGCGCTCGTCACGACGGTGGCCTCCGGCTCGCGGTCGCGGTCGCGCTCCCTGTCGTTGTTGCGCACGCTCGGTGTGCGGCGCGGCTTCGGCTGGCTGCTCGCCGTCGCCGAGCTCGTGCCGCTCGTGGTCGCCGCCCTCGTGGGCGGAGCGGTCGCCAGCGCGGCGATCCTGTTCACGGTGGCGCCGGCCATCGGCCTGCGCATCCTCGCGGGCGGACTCGCCGAGCCGGCGCTGAGTGTGGATGCCGTGACAGTGGTTCTCGTGGTGGTGGGCGGCCTCGCGCTGTGCGCGGCCGCGATCGTGGTCGACGTCGTGGCGCACCGCCGCGACCGGCCCGGAGACGTATTGAGAGTGGGAGAGACGACATGACGCTGCAGACAGACGCGAAGCCGCGATCGGCATCGGAATTCGGGGCAGACGCGCTCATCGTGTGCGACAACGTGGTGCGCATCTACCAGGTCGAGCAGATCGAGGTCCAGGCGCTGCAGGGGCTCGACCTGCTCGTCGACCGGGGCGAGATGATCGCCATCGTCGGGGCATCCGGTTCCGGCAAGTCGACGCTGCTGAACGTGCTGTCCGGGCTCGACGTGCCCACCGCGGGGCGCGCCCGCGTCGGCGACTGGGACCTGTTGCGGATGTCGGCGGCCGACCGTCTCGCCTACCGCCGATCCGTCGTCGGTTTCATCTGGCAGCAGACGTCGCGCAACCTCCTCCCCTACCTCTCCGCCGCCGAGAATGTGGCTCTGCCGATGTCGTTCGCCGGCGTGCGCTCGCGGGCACGCACCCGGCGCACGGCCGAACTGCTCGACGCGATGGGCATGGGCGCGAAGGCCGCCCGTCGCCCGGGAGAGCTGTCGGGAGGCGAACAGCAGCGCGTGGCGATCGCGGTGTCGCTCGCCAACCGTCCGCAGGTGCTGTTCGCCGACGAGCCGACGGGCGAGCTCGACACCGCCACGGGCGCCGATGTCTTCGCCGCGCTGCGCACGGCGAACGAGAGCTTCGGCACGACCGTGGTGATCGTCACCCATGACGCGGATGTCTCGGGGCAGGTGCAGCGCACCGTGGCGATCCGCGACGGGAGGACCTCGTCGGAGGTGGTGCGGCGCACCGAGATCGACATGTGGGGTGACTCGGCGGTGATCGCCGAGGAGTACGCGATGCTCGACCGGGCGGGCAGGCTGCAGCTGCCCGCCGAGTACCGCGCCGCGCTGGGCCTGCGCAGCCGCGTGCGGCTCGATCTGGAGAGCGACCACGTGGGCGTGTGGCCCGACCGTGCGCGCGAGGGGGAGCCGAAATGAGCATCGTTACGACGGCGAGCCCGATGGTCGTGGTGCGCGACCTCAGCCGCACCTACAGCTCGGCCGGCGGCGACGTGCACGCGTTGCGCGACGTGTCGTTCAGCATTCCGCGCGGCACGATCGCCGCGCTCGTGGGCCGGTCGGGGTCGGGCAAGACGACACTGCTCAACTGCGTCGGCGGCCTCGACGAGCCGACGAGCGGGACGGTCGTCGTCGACGACATCGAGGTGACGGCGCTCGACGAGCGCGCCCGCACCGCCCTGCGCCGAGACCAGCTGGCGTTCGTGTTCCAGACCTTCGGACTGCTGCCGATGCTCTCGGCCGCCGAGAACGTCGGCCTGCCCCTCCGCCTGCGCGGGCTGCCCTCGAAGGCGCGCACCGAGCGGGTCGCGCACCTGCTCGACCTCGTCGGGCTCGGCGCTCAGGCCCCGCAACGGCCGGGCGAGCTCTCGGGCGGCCAGCAGCAGCGCGTCGCGATCGCGCGGGCGCTGGCCAACTCGCCGCGGCTGCTCATCGCCGACGAGCCGACGGGCCAGCTCGACGCCGAGAGCGGCGCGGAGATCATGGCACTGCTGCAGACCGTGGTGCGCGCGGAGGGCATGACGGCGATCGTCTCCACCCACGACCCCTCGCTGCAGGCCATGGCCGACCACACCGTCAGACTTGCCGACGGCGCGCTCGTAGACCCGCAGGCCTGACCGGAAGCACCGACCCGGCGCGACCGTCAGTCGAGGAAGAGCGCGCGCAGCCGCTTGGTCGTGAAGACGAGTCCGACCGCGATCATCACGACGTAGTAGAGCACGTGCCCGAGCATGGCCACGCTCAGTGCGCCCGTTGTGAGCCCGCGCACCAGCTCGACGCCGTGCCACAGCGGAAGCGCCTGCACGACCCACTGGATCGGCTCCGGGTAGACGGAGAGCGGGTAGAACGTGGCCGAGAACAGGAACATCGGCAGCAGCACGAAGTTGACCCAGTCCATCTGCTGGAACGTCTTCATGTACGACGTGACCGCCATGCCGAGGCTCGCGAAGCCGAAGGCGATGAGCAGCACGGCCGGCAGAGCCAGCAGCGCGGTCCAGGCGAGGTTGAGCCCGAGAGCCTGCATCACCACCATGAACCCGGCGGCGTAGAGCGCGCCGCGCAGCAGCGCCAGCAGGATCTCGCCGAAGGCCACGTCGAGCGGGCCGAGCGAGGTGCTCAGCATGCCCTCGTACAGCTTCGAGTAGTTCATCTTGAAGAAGACGTTCCACGTCGAGTCGTAGACGGCGCCGTTCATCGCCGAGACCGCGAGCAGGGCCGGCGCGATGTAGGCCGCGTACGGCACCTCCTGCCCGGTCGACGTCGCGACCGTGCCGACGAGCGCGCCGAGGCCGATGCCCATCGAGAGCAGGTAGAAGATCGGCTCGAAGAACCCGCTGAGCACGACCCAGTAGTTGCTGCTCTTCGTCGCGAGCAGGCCGCGGCCGATGACCGCCCGCGAATTGCCGGCATAGAGCGAGCCGAGAAGACGCGAGCTGCGGGCGGCCGGCACTACGACGGGCGAGGTGGGCGCGGCGGTCACTTGTCGAGCCTCCGGGTGATGATGACCTGGGCCGCGCGCCATCCGCCCAGCAGCATGATGACGATGTACGCGACGTGGGCGACGGTGAGCCAGATCGGCTCGGCGAGGCCGTAGGCGAGCACCCGCCCGAGCTCCGTCCCGTGCCAGAGCGGCGAGATCCAGCCGATCCACTGCAGGTACACGGGCAGCTGCGACAGCGGGAAGAACGTGCCCGAGAACAGGAACATCGGCGTGATGATGAAGCGCATGATGATCGCCATCTGCCCTTTGTCTTCTTCGACGGTCGACGTGTACGCCATGATGACGACGCCGACGGCGACGCCGGTCGCCGACGCGGTGAGGATGCCGAACACTCCGAGGGGTGACGGCACGGCGCCGAATGCCACCATGACCGCGAAGTAGATCGCGCAGGTGGCGACGATGCGCAGCGCGACGGCGATGATCGTGCCGTTCGCGATCTGCGCCGACGAGACGGGCGCCGAGCGCATCGCCGAGAAGATCGGGTTCCACTTGAAGGCCGCGAGGATCGGGTAGGTGAACTCCTCCGTCGCCACGGTGACCGCCGCGGCGGCGAGCAACGCCGGGGCGACGAACACCAGGTAGCTCACCTGGCCTCCCCCGCCGTCGCCGAGGTTCGCGTCGACGAGGCTCGCCAGCCCGACGCCGAGGGCGAACAGGTAGACGAGCGGGTTGCCGATGCTCGTCGCCACGATCGTCTGCGCGTAGGCGCGCATGTCGAGCAGCCGGTGCTCGGCGACGTACCACGACCCCAGCCGCCGCGCCCTGGCACCGCCCGCCATGGCGGAGCGGTTCGACGACACCGTCTGTTCGCTCATTCGATCAGCGTCCTGCCCGTGAGCCGCAGGAAGACGTCTTCGAGGCTGGAGCGCCGCACCAGACTCGTGATCGGCTCGTGCCCCTGCCGCAGCAGGTGGGCGAGCTCGGCCTCGCCGTCGGCGCTGTAGACCAGGATGCGGTCGGGCAGCACCTCGATGCGGTCGCCGACCCCCGCGATCTGCTCGGCGACGATCGCGTTGCGGTCGGAGCCGAAGCGCACCTCGAGCACCTCCCGGCTGGAATGGGCACGGATCAGCTCGGCGGGCGAGCCCTCCGCCATGATCGCGCCCTTGTCGACCACGACGAGCCGGTCGCAGAGCTGCTCTGCCTCGTCCATGTAGTGCGTCGTCAGCAGCAGGGTCGTGCCCTGCTCCTTGAGACGGAACAGGCGGTCCCAGAGGATGTGGCGTGCCTGGGGGTCGAGGCCGGTGGTCGGTTCGTCGAGCAGCAGTATCCTCGGGTCGTTCACGAGCGCCCGCGCGATCGTCAGCCGGCGCTTCATCCCGCCGGAGAGGTCGTCGACCTTGGCCTTGGCGCGGTCGGCGAGCTGCGCGAACTCGAGCAGCTCGTCGGCCCGCTTGGCCACGACGGCGCGCGGGATGCCGAAGTAGCGCCCGTAGACGATCAGGTTGTCGCGCACGCGCAGTTCCTGGTCGAGGTTGTCGGCCTGCGGCACCACGCCGAGCTGCGACCGGATCTCGGGGCCGTGCTCGTCGGGGTCGAGCCCGAGGATGCGCAGGTCGCCGCCGGTGCGGGTGGAGACCGCCCCGACCATGCGCATGGTCGTCGACTTGCCCGCGCCGTTCGGGCCGAGCAGCCCGAACGACTCCCCGGGCGCCACCTCGAACGAGATACCGTCGACGGCGGCGAAGTCCTTGTACTTCTTGGTCAAGGCGGTGGCGGTGATGACAGGCGCTGGCACGACACCGAGTTTATTGGCGGCGGGGCGACGTAGGGTGGCCGCATGCCCCTCGATCCCGAACCGATCACGGGTGTCGCGCCGCCGCTCGACACCCGCTCCGTCGCGAGCCAGCGCTGGTCGGACCTCGTCTTCCTGCACTGGCGGGTGGATGCCGCCGAGGTCGCACCGCTGCTGCCCTCCGGGCTCAGGCCCGACCTGCACGACGGCTCGTCGTGGGTGGGGCTGATCCCGTTCGTGCTCGACCGGGCCACCGTGTTCGGCAGCCCGCCGGTGCCGTACTTCGGCGACTTCGTCGAGATCAACGTGCGCCTGTACGCGGTCGACGGCGAGGGCAGGCGCGGCGTCGTGTTCGTGTCGCTCGACGCGTCCAGGCTCGCCGCCGTTCTCGCCGCGCGAGTCCTGTTCGCGCTGCCCTACGTCTGGTCGCGCACGACGCTCGAGCGCGACGGCGAGCGCCTCGAGTTCCGCGGACGCCACCACACGGGCGCGCACGCCTCGACCCGGATCGTCGCACGTGCGGCATCCGCCCCCGTCGTCGACGACGCGACTGCCGACTTCCTCACCGCCCGCTGGGCCCTCTTCTCCCACGTGCGCGGTCGCACGGTGCGCCTGCGCAACCACCACGAGCCCTGGCCGCTGTTCGAGGCGTCTCTCGAGTCGCTCGACGACGAACTGCTGGCCAGAGCGGGGTTTCCGGCGCTCGCTGGTCGGGCGCCCGACTCCGTGCTCTACTCGCCGGGCGTCACCACGACGTTCGGCCGATGACGCCCTGTCAACTCAAGTTGACACTGTCGCGCGCGTCAACTACGGTTGACGACCATGGACCACGTCACCATCCACACCCTCGCGGCGAGCGCGGGCTCGGATGACCCGATCGAGGCCCTCAAGGCGATCGCGAAACTCCGCAAGGAACTCGACCGCATCGAAGCAGTGACCGCTCGACGCGCACACAACGCCGGGGCCAGCTGGCAGCTCATCGCCTTCGCCCTCGGGGTCTCCCGCCAGGCCGTCCACAAGAAGTACGGGCGCTCGTAGCGCCGACGAAGAGAAAGCACCCATGAGCACTACTACCTCATCCCGCCCGCCCCGCCGTGGCCGCGACGGCAAGAAGGACGACGGCCCCCGCGCCAAGTTCAGCCAGCTCCTGCCGTACCTGCTCGAGCACAAGAGGGTGCTCGGATTCGTCGTGGCGCTCAGCCTCCTGGCCGCGGGCGCCTCTCTCGCCCAGCCGTTGCTGGTGCAGCAGGTCGTCGAGCGGGTGCAGGCGGGCGAGACGCTCGGCAACCTCGTGTGGGTGCTCGTCGCGCTCGTCGTGCTCGCAGCCCTGCTCAGCGGGTTCCAGCACTACCTGCTGCAGCGCACCGGCACGAGCGTCGTGCTCTCCGCCCGCACGCAGCTCGTGCGCCGCATCCTGCGCCTGCCGATCAGCGAGTTCGACACCCGCCGCACCGGAGACCTGGTCTCCCGAGTCGGCTCCGACACCACGCTGCTGTACGCGGTGATCACGCAGGGGCTCGTCGACGCCATCGGCGGGGCCGTGCTCTTCGTCGGCGCCCTCATCGCGATGCTCGTCATCGACCCGGTGCTGCTCGGACTCACCGTGCTCGTCATCGCCGTGTCCGTCGTCACCGTGGTGCTGCTCTCCGGACGCATCCGCATCGTCAGCCGCAAGCAGCAGGAGAAGGTCGGCGACCTCGCAGCCGCGGTGGAGCGCGCCATCAGCGCCATCCGCACCGTGCGCGCGTCGAACGCCACCGAGCGCGAGATCGTCAAGATCGAGAAAGAGGCCCAGGGCGCGTGGGACATGGGCGTCAAGGTCGCGAAGATCTCGGCCCTCGTCGTGCCCGTCGCCGGGATCGCCCTGCAGGTGTCGCTGCTCGTGGTGCTCGGCGTCGGCGGCTTCCGCGTGGCGAGCGGCGCGATCGAGATCTCCAGCCTCGTCGCGTTCATCCTCTTTCTGTTCATGATGATCGGCCCGCTCGGCTCGGCGTTCGGCGCCCTCACCTCGGTGAACCAGGCCCTCGGCGCCCTCGGCCGCATCCAGGAGATCATCGCACTGCCCAGCGAACGGGAGAACGACTCGAAGATCGCGGATGCCGCGGCCGTCGACATCTCGACCGACGCGGCCATCACGTTCGAGAACGTGGAGTTCTCCTACCCGGAGGGCGCCAGAAAGGACGAGATCGCGAAGGCCGTCGCCGAGGTCGTCGAGTCGTCGCCGGTCGCGCTCCCGGTCGAGTCGACTCAGGACCTCACGGTGCTGCGCGGCGTCTCGTTCACGGCCGAGCGCGGCAAGCGCACCGCCCTCGTCGGACCGTCGGGCGCGGGCAAGAGCACGATCCTCGCGCTGATCGAGCGCTTCTACGACCCGACCGCCGGCGTCGTGCGCCTCGGCGGCATCGACGTGCGCGCCCTCGACCGCGAGAACCTGCGGTCGCAGATCGGCTACGTCGAACAGGACGCCCCGGTGCTCGCCGGCACGATCCGCGAGAACCTGCTGCTGGGCGCGCCCGACGCGACCGACGAGCAGTGCGTCGAGGTGCTGCGGTCGGTGAACCTGACCGAGGTGCTCGAACGCAACGACCTGGGTCTGGATGCCGCTGTGGGCGAAGACGGCGTGATGCTCTCCGGTGGGGAACGCCAGCGCCTCGCCATCGCGCGAACGCTGCTCGCGGCGCCGCCGATCCTGCTGCTCGACGAGTCGACCTCGTCGCTCGACGGCCTGAACGAGCAGATGCTGCGCGAGGCCATCGACGCCGTCGCCGAGAACCGCACGCTCATCGTGATCGCGCACCGGCTGTCGACCGTGGTCGACTCCGACCAGATCGTGGTGCTCGAGCACGGTCGCGTCGTCGGGGTCGGCACGCACTCCGAGCTCGTTCTCTCGACCCCGCTCTACAAGGAGCTCGCGAAGCACCAGCTGCTGGTGTGACGAGCGGTCGCTGAGCTTGTCGAAGCGCCCCTTCGACAGGCTCAGGGACCGTCAGGCCAAGGCGTACATCGCCACGGCGGCCGTCGCGGCCACGTTGAGGCTGTCGATGCCGTGCGCCATGGGGATCTGCACCACGGTGTCGGCGGCGGCGATCGCCTCGGGGGTGAGCCCCTCCCCCTCGGTGCCGAGCACCAGCGCGACCCGCTCGGGCGCCGTCGCCGCGAAGTCGCGCAGAGAGACCGCGTCGTCGGTGAGGGCCAACGCCGCGACGTGGAACCCGTTCGCCGTGAGCAGCTCGCGCGTCGACGCCCAGTCGCCGACGCGTGTCCAGGGCACCTGCAGGACGGTGCCCATCGAGACGCGGATGGCGCGGCGGTAGAACGGGTCGGAGCAGCGCGGGGTGACCAGCACGGCGTCGGCGCCGATCGCCGCGACCGATCGGAAGATCGCGCCGACGTTGGTCGGGTCGACCACGTTCTCGAGGATCACGACGCGGCGGGCGTTCTCGAGCAGCGACTGCGGGCTCGGCAGCGGCGGCCGGTGCATCGACGCGATCAGGCCGCGGTGCAGGATGTAGCCGGTGAGCTCGGCGAGCAGCTCGCCGGGCCCGGAGTACACCGCGACGTCGTCGCCCACGAGCGCGACGGCCTCGTCGACCGTTCCGCCGAGGGCGAGCACGGAGCGAGGTCGGTGCCCGGCGCGGATCGCCCGTTCGAGCACCAGGGCCGACTCCGCGATGTACAGGCCGTTCTCGGTGCGGCTGCCGTTCTTCAACGCGACGTCGGTACGGTGGGCGAAGTCGACGAGCCGCGGGTCTGCGATGTCGGTGATCTCGACGACGGGCATTACTCGGTCGCCGCGCGCACGTCGACGAACAGCACGGCTTCTCCGTCGCGCTCCACGATCGCGGCACTCGCGACGAGGATCTCGTTGCCCGCGCCGAGGTACTCGACGACGTTCTCGCCCTCGAGAGCGGGCGCTAGTTCGTCGCTCGCGGCATCGACCGGGCCGTAGCCGGCGAGCGGGAAGTCGGGCAGCCGGTCGGTCGGCAGCAGCAGCTCGGCGCTGAACGCGTCGTCTCCCTCGCTGGAGGCGAGCACGGTCGTGCCGTCGGGCAGGTCGATGCCGGTGTTCTGCTCGACGGTGTCGAGGTCGGCGACGGTCGAGGTGCTTCCCACCTCGAGCACGTGAGCCACCGTGCCGAGCGCGAAGACGACCACGACGACCGCGAGCACCGCCGCGACGAGCAGGGCGACGACGAGGAGCACGATGCGCGGGCGCCGACTGGAGACCGCCGCCGACTCGGGCAGGTCGTCGATGGTGCCGAATGCGTCATTCGTCATAGGCGCACGCTCAGCGGCCGCTGAACGGGTCGGGGGTGAGCACGTACTTGGTCTCGAGGTACTCGTGGATGCCCTCCGAGCCGCCCTCGCGCCCGATACCCGACTGCTTGACGCCGCCGAACGGGGCTGCGGCGTTCGAGACGACCCCGACGTTGAGGCCCATCATGCCGGTCGCGAGGCTCTCGATCAGTCGTTGTCCCCTGGCCAGGTCGCGGGTGAAGACGTAGCTGACGAGCCCGTACTCGGTGTCGTTGGCGAGAGCCACGGCCTCCGCCTCGTCGGTGAACGGCACGATCGTCACGACGGGTCCGAAGATCTCCTCGCGCAGGATGTCGCTGCCGGGGGCGATGCCGCTCAGCACGGTCGGCTGGTAGAAGCTGCCCCCGCCGTCGATGCGCGATCCGCCGGTGAGCAGCGTCGCGCCGCGGGCGATGGCGTCCTGCACGAGGGCGTCTGCCTTGTCGACCGCGCCGTCGTTGATGAGCGGGCCGATGGCGACGCCGTCGTCGGTGCCGCGCCCGATGGTCAGCTCGTTCACCCGGGCGGTGATGCGGGCCGCGAACTCGTCGGCGACCGACTCGTGCACGATGAACCGGTTGGCGGCTGTGCAGGCCTGGCCGATGTTGCGGAACTTCGCGAGCATCGCGCCGTCGACGGCCTTGTCGAGGTCGGCGTCGTCGAAGACCACGAACGGGGCGTTGCCGCCGAGCTCCATCGAGGTGCGCAGCACGTTCTCCGACGCCTGCTTGAGCAGGGTGCGGCCGACCGGGGTGGAGCCGGTGAAGCTCAGCTTGCGCAGGCGCTTGTCGGCGATGATCGGCGCGGAGACCTCGCCCGAGGTGGAGGTGGTGATGACGTTCAGCACGCCGGCGGGCAGCCCGGCCTCCTCGAGCAGGCGCGCGAAGTACAGGGTGGTCAGCGGCGTCAGCTCGGCCGGCTTGACGATCGCCGTGCAGCCGGCGGCGATGGCCGGCGCGATCTTGCGCGTGGCCATGGCCAGGGGGAAGTTCCACGGGGTGATGAGGAACGAGGGCCCGACCGGCAGGTGAGTGACGATCATGCGTCCGCTGCCCTCGGGGTTGACGCCGTAGCGTCCGGAGATGCGCACGGCCTCCTCGCCGAACCAGCGCAGGAACTCGCCGCCGTAGGTCACCTCGCCGCGCGCCTCGGCGAGCGGCTTGCCCATCTCGAGGGTCATCAGCAGCGCGAACTCGTCGGCGCGCTCCTGCAGCAGGTCGAACGCGCCGCGCAGGATCTCCCCGCGCACACGGGGGGCCGTGGAACCCCACGACGCCTGGACCTCGGCCGCGGCATCCACCGCCCTGATCCCGTCTTCGACCGAGGCGTCCGCGATCGTCTTGATCACGAGCCCCGTCGACGGGTCGTAGACGTCGATGCTGCGGCCCGACGTCGACGGCACCCATGCGCCGCCGATGAACAGCTTGTCGGGAACCCGCGCGAGAAGGTCGGCCTCTGAGAATGTCATTCGTCGTCTCCTGTCACGATCTCGGCGCCGGCGGCCTCGAGTTCGACGAGCGCTGCTGCGCTCGAGTCTGCGGCGACCCCGGCTACGAGGTCGGCGAGCACGCGCACGTCGCGGCCCGTGGCGATGGCGTCGAGCGCGCTCGCCCTGACGCAGTAGTCGGTGGCGATGCCGGCGATGTCGATCTCGGTCACGCCCAGCCTGTCGAGCACGTCGGCGACGCGCGAGTCCGCGACGTCCGAGTCGTCGGTCGTCGTGCCCTCGAAGATCGAGTAGGCGGGCAGCCCCTGCCCCTTGCGCACGTGCACGTCGACCGCGCTGGTGTCGAGGGCCGGGTTGTACTCCGCGCCGGGGGTGCCTGCGACGCAGTGCGACGGCCACGTGTCGACGTAGTCGGGGGTTTCGGAGAAGTGCCCGCCGTTGTCGTTGAATGCGTCGTGCCAGTCGCGCGAGGCGAAGACGTGCGCGTAGCGGTCGGGGTGCTCGGCGAGCAGCGCCGTGATGCCCGCCGCCACCGCGTTTCCGCCGGCGACACCGAGTGCTCCCCCCTCGGTGAAGTCGTTCTGCACATCGATGATGAAGAGCGCCCTGCTCATCGCGCCACCTGTCTTCTGGATCGGGCCGAGCTAGATATTGGAGAGGTTGTCACCGCAATTGAACACGCCCGTGGTGAGCGTGTCGAGGGCCGCCCGTGCGCTGTCCTTGATGCCGTCGCCGATCGCGTAGAAGGCGAAGGTGAGGGTTGTGCCGTCCGCAGCCTTCACGACGCCGCCGAGCGTGTAGGCGGTGTCGATCCAGCCGGTCTTCGCGATGACGTTGCCGCGCGCGGCCGCGTTGGGGCCGGTGAACCGTGCCGACAGGCTGCCCGTTTTGCCCGCGACGGGCAGCGAGTTGTAGACGGCGCTGAGGTTCTGGCCACCCGCGGCGATCTTCACCATCAGCTTCGCCACGTACTCGGGCGGAACGCCGTTGGCCTCGCTGAGACCGGAGCCGTCTTTGATGACGAGCTTGTCGACCGGAACCCCGTAGCCGCTGAGCGCGGCGGGGATCGCCTGCTGCAGCGAGGCGGCCGATCCGCCGTGTCCTGTCTTCACCGAGACCACGCGGGCGAGGTTCTCGGCGAGCGTGTTGTCGCTCGTGAGCAGCATGAAGTTGATGAGCGAGCTCACCGGCTGCGACTGCACCTCGGCGAGCACGGTTCCCGAGGCGGCGGTTCCCGTCGAGACGGTCACGCCGGGGATGCCGAGGGCGGCGACGAACGCGGCTCCCGCACGCCCTACGGGGTCGGTGCTGCGGGGGCTGGTGTTGCGGCTGGGGTCGGCACGGTCGCCGTCGACCATCAGCGCCGTGACCTCGGAGTGGTAGCCGATCGTCTGCTCGCTGCGCTTCCAGATGGGATCCCACTTGTCGGCGGGGTTCCAGTAGCTGGCGTCGAGAACGACGTTGGTGATGGAGACTCCCGGATGCGCCTGGTCGTGCGCGGCCCGGGCGCGCGACGCGAGGTCGGCGATGCTCGGCGCGTTCGTGTACACGCTGCCGCCGCCGGCGCTGAGGGTGGGGTCTCCGCCCCCGACCAGCACGATGGTGCCGGGGGTCGTGCCGTCGACGACCTTGGTGGTCAGTCGGTAGTCGGGGCCGAGGGCCGAGACGGCGGCGGCCGCCGTGAGCACCTTCAGCACGGAGCCGGTGCGGTTGGGGACGTCGCCCTCGCGCGAGAACAGCACCTCGCCGGTCGCCGCGTTCATGACGTAGCCCTTGAGCGACATCAGCCGCGGGTCGCTCGCCGGGCCGGAGACGGTGCAGGTGCGCAGGCGGGTGGCGGCGGGGAGCGCCGGAGGCACGGAGCGGCCCGCGTCGGCCGCGGCGGGCGCCTCGGCACCCGGGGTCTCGGCGGTGGCGACCCCGGGATCCGCGCTCGCGCTGCCGACGGCCGCTCCGGCGAAGACGGCGCCGGTACCGAGGAGGAGGAAGACGACCGCGAGCGCCGAGACCAGCCAGGCGGTCGGGTGTCTGCCGATCACGCCGGACAGGCCCGTGCGGGGGGTCGGGGTGGGTACTTCGAGCTCACTCACCCACCAATGATAAAGGCGATCGCCGCCACGCCCGCCGGGGCCGTCGTGGAATGCTGGGGACATGAAGCTGCGTCGCGTGCACCACATCGCCATCATCGCCACCGACTACGAGCGGTCGAAGGACTTCTACACCCGGGTGCTCGGGTTCGAGTTCCTCGAGGAGTTCTACCGGGAGGAGCGCGAGTCGTGGATGGGAAAGCTCGCCCTCGACGGCAGCTACATCGTCGAGCTCTTCTCCTTCCCCACCCCGGCGGTGCGCCCGGGCTGGCCGGAGGCGACCGGGCTGCGCCACCTCGCGTTCGAGGTCGACGACGTCGAGGGCACCCTCGCCGAGCTCGACGCCGAGGGCGTGCGTCACGAGGAACTGCGCTTCGACCCGAACACGGGAAAGAAGATGGCGTTCTTCTTCGACCCCGACGGCCTGCCGCTCGAGCTCTACGAGTCGTAGCGGGAGGGGGTGGCGCCGTGTGCGGGCACGGCGGGATACTCGGGGCTGATCAGAAGGGAAGTCGCCCATGTCGAAATCACTCACCCCGGTAGACCCGCCGCAGCTCTTCGGCAACCCGGCCTTCACGCAGGGCATGATCGTGCCGCCCGGCCCGACCCTGTTCGTCGGCGGGCAGAACGGCGCCGACGCTGACGGCACGCTGCTCGACGGGCTCGGCGCGCAGACCGAGCAGGCGCTGCGCAACCTGCTGGCCGTGCTCGCCGAGGCCGGCACCGACGCCGACCACGTGGCCAAGCTGACCATCTACCTCGATCCGTCGGTCGACCCGAGCGACGGCTACGCGGCCACGGCGTCGGTCTGGGGCGGCCGCCGCACCGCGGTCACCGTGGTCGCGGTGGCGCCGGCGCGGCCGGGAGCGCTCGTCGAGATCGACGCGGTCGCGGCGATCCCGAGCTCCTGACGGCCGCTACGACTGCAGCAGGGCGGCGAGCTCGTCGAGCTCGACGTCCCAGCCCTCTCGATTCTGCTCGAGCCGGTCGCGGCGGTAGCGGGTGCCGCCCGGGATCGACTCGAAGCCGGACTCCACGACGGTGAGCTCGCTCGACGACTCGTCGCCGGCGAGGGTGAACGTGACCACGGTGGAGTACTCGTCGAGCTCGTCGGCGGGGATGCCCGACCAGCGGAAGGCCAGGGTCTCCTGCGGCGCGATCTCGGTGATCTCGAACGGGAAGTCGCCGAAGTCCTCGTAGATGATGCGGCCGGTGCCGCCGACCTCGAACGAGGTCACCTCGAAGCCCTCTCCGAACCACTGGATGAGCAGCTCCGGCTCGGTCAGCGCCGCCCAGACGCGCTCACGCGGAACGGCGAGCTGGATGGTGCGACGGATGAGGTGGCCCTTGACTACTGCGCGGTCTGACACGGTGATCCTTTCGATCGGTACAAGAAGAGGGGGGCTACTCGCCCGGGTAGACGAGGCCGATCTGCCGGCGCACCTCGTCGAGGGAGCCCATGATGCCGACGGTCTCGCTCGGCGAGAGGATCTCGCCCGCCGGGGTGCCGGCGGCGATGAGCCGTTCGGTCTCCCAGGCCTGGAACTGCATGCCACGCTGCTCGACCGAGTCGACGTACTCCTCGACGACCGCGCCTGAGCTGTCGAACACGGTGAAGTTCGTGGGCGCGTAGAAGGTGTCCCGCAGGGCGATCCACCCGTCGGTGCCGATGACGGACGCCGTGTTGGGCCCGGCGGTGTCGAGCGCCGTGTGCAGCACGGCCTGCTGGCCGTCGGCGTAGCCGAAGAGGATCGCGGTCTGGCGGTCGACGCCGGTCGTGGTCGGGCTGGAGATCGCCACCGTCGACTGCGGTTCGCCGAGCACGTCCCAGGCGAACGACACGGGGTAGATGCCCAGGTCGAGCAGAGCCCCTCCGCCCAGCTCGGGAGCGTTGATGCGGTGCTTGGGGTCGCTCGGCAGCTTCTGGTTGTGGTCGGCGATGACGGTGCGAACGTCGCCGATGGTTCCGGCGGCGAGGATCTCGCGCAGGCGCACCATGTGCGGCAGCCAGCGGGTCCACATCGCCTCGAGCACGACCAGGTTCTTGGCAGACGCGAGGTCGACGACCCGCTGCGCCTCGGCGGCGTTGAGCGTGAAGGGTTTCTCGACGAGGGCGTGCTTGCCGGCGTTCAGCACCAGCGTCGCGTTCTCGGCGTGCATGGGGTGCGGGGTGGCGACGTAGACGACGTCGACCTCGGGGTCGGCGGCGAGCGCCTCGTAGCTGCCGTGTGCGGTGGGAATGCCGAATCTCTCGGCGAAGGCGTCGGCCGATCCCTGGCTGCGCGAGCCGACCGCGGTCACGGTGATGCCGTTGGCCAGGATGTCGGTCACGAACTGCTCGGCGATCCAGCCTGTGCCGAGAATGCCCCAGCGAATTGGTCCGGTCATGTCGTTCCCCGATGTTCTGAGCGAAAAGAGTCTCGCCAATCATTCCATGTCGGTCGTACGGTTGATCCATGCCGAGCGAGCCCGAGGGTGTGCACTTCGACGGATACGACGCGTTCCGCGAGTGGATGGAGCTGAACCAGGACTCCGCCGGGGTCTGGCTCGTCATCGCGAAGAAGGGCACGGGCCTGACCTCGGTCACCCGCGAGGAGGCCCTCGATGTGGCCCTCGAGTTCGGCTGGATCGACGGTCAGGCCAGGCGCATCGACGACGACAGCTACCTGCAGCGTTTCACGCCGCGGCGGCCGCAGAGCACCTGGTCGACACGCAACGTGCGGGCGGTGGAGGCCATGATCGCCGAGGGGCGGATGGCGCCGCGGGGCATGGCCGAGGTCGAGCGGGCCCGGAACGACGGCAGATGGGACCGGGCGTACGACGGGCCGGCGACCGCCCAGCCGCATCCGGACTTCTTGGCGGCCCTGGAGCAGAACCCGGCTGCCGCGGCCTTCTACGAGACCCTCAACAGCCAGAACCGCTTCGCTATCTACCTCAGGCTGCAGAACGCCAAGCGCGACGAGACGCGGGCGAAGCGCATCGCGGCCTTCATCGAGATGCTCGAGCGCGGCGAGAAGATCTACGTATAACCACGCATAGTCATCGATCATCGCTCACGTAGTATCGGACCACATGGGCGTGCACACGGCGGGAGGGCTCCTTCTGCTGCGCGCCCGCTACTCCGCTTCCGCTCTCGCCGCTCTCGGCGCGGTCGTGTTCGTCTCGACGCTGTCGCTCGGGCTCACCCTCGGGTCGGTGCAGCACGGTGCCGCGGTCGGCGCCCGCGAGACGCTCGAGAACGCCGCGGCCCGCGATTCCGCGGTGCGGTTCACGACCCACCTCGCCGACGACGCGGCGGCCCAGTCGGATGCGGCCCACGCGCTCGTCACCCGGCTCTTCCCCGCCGGCAGCGTCGCGGTGCACGACGGGCAACGCGCGCTCGGAGTCGACCTCGTCGGGACGCCGGGGGTCTCGGTCGTGCTCGGCGTCGAGCCCGACCTGCTCGACTACGCCAGCGTCGCCGCGGGCGATTGGCCGGCAGAGGGAGCGGCCGTGCAGGAAGACACGGCGGCGGCCCTCGGCCTCTCCGTCGGAGACTCCTTCACCGTCGGGGACGCCGCGCACCAGGTGCCTTTGACGGTGGCGGCCACCTGGCGCGCCGACGACCCGGCAGACGCGCACTGGTTCGCCGAATCGCTCGCCGGGTCGGGGCGGGCGGGCGCCGACCTCGGCCTGGTCGTGGTACAGACCGAGGACCTGGCCCGACTGCCCACGCAGGTCTTCGCGTCGTGGACCGTCACGGCCGAACCGTCCGCCCTCGACGACGACACCCGCGACGCGGTCGCCGCCGGCTTCCAGCAGCTCCCCGACGCGATCAAGGCCGCCGACGGCATCGTGAGCATCTCGTCCGACATCGAGGGCTCGCTGCCGTCGACCCTCGCCGCGATCTCCTCCGCGAGCCGCGGCGCGGCGGCGATCGCGACCTCGGCGATCTGCATCGTCGGCGTGCTCGGGATCGTCGCGGTGCTCCAGCTGTGCACGGTGCTCGCTGCCTCGCGGCGACGCCACACCGACCTCGCCCGGGCGCGCGGGCTCTCCCTCGGCCAGCTCGTCGCGTCGTCGGCCGGCGAGGGACTGCTCGCCGTCGCCCCCGGCGCGGCGCTCGGCGCCGTCGCCGCCGTCGCGCTGTTGGGCGGACGCAGCGTGGCCGAGGTCGCGGCGGTGGCCGGCGCGGTCGCGGTCGCGAGCCTCGGATGCCTCGTGGCCGTCTCCCTCTCCGACGTCCGCGCCGGTCGGCCGGGCGACTCCGCCGCACGCTCCCCCGCGGGATTCTTCATCGCCGGCGGTGTCATCGCGGTGATCGCCGCGCTCGCCACCTGGCAGCTGTACTCGCGCGCTGGCGGATCGGGCACCGACCTCGTCGCCGCGACGAGCCCGGCGCTCACCCTCGTGGCGGTCTCGGTGATCGGCACGGCCCTGCTTCTCCCCCTCGCCCGCGCTCTCTCCCGCGCGCGTTCGCGACGCGGCAGCTTCGTCGCGGTGCTCGCCGCCCGGCAGGTCGCCGGGCGGGTCGTGCGCTACGTCGTGCCTGTGCTGGCCATCGCCATCGCCGTCGCGAGCGCCGTCTTCGCCACCGGCATCGCCACCACCTGGGCCGCGACGCAGCGCGCAGCGCAGTTCACCGGAACCGGCGGCGCCGTCGCCGTGTCGTTCCCCGACGAGCAGGGCGGGGCTGTGACGTCGTCGACGCTCGCCGACCTCGACGACGTCGACGCGGCATCCGCCCTCGTGCTGTCCACGGTCACCGTGGGGGCCGACACCGTCCCGTTCGTCGCCCTGCACCCCGGTTCGGCCGTGCGGGTGCTCGGGCCGCAGGCGCGGTCGTTCGCCGCGGCGCTCGAGACGACGACTCCGGATGCCCCGGGCTTCGACATCGAGCCGGGGGCACCGATCGCGGCCACGCTGGAACTCGCGGGTGACGGCAGGGAGCGCGTGGCGACATTCGCGATCGCCGTCTGGGCCGCTGACCCGCAGGGCGCACTGGTACGCGTGCCGCTCGCCGCCGGCGACACCGAGGACGCCCTGACGGCGACGGCGCCCGACGGCGGCGGCCCCTGGCGGGTGCTCGCCGTGGAGTCGCAGCGCACCGGCCCCGCAGCCCCGTCGGTAACGAGACTCACCGTGACCCTCGAGTCGCAGGAGCCCGTGACGATCAACGCGCAGGTCAGGGCCACGAGCCGCGGCTTCTTCGGCGAGGTCGACGACTCCGTGCCCCTCCCGGTCGTGGTGACCGCGGCCTACGCCGAGCGCGTGGGCGCCGTCGTGGGCGACCCGCTCACCGTCGAGCTCGACGTCTCGGGGGCGTCCGTCGAATCCGCGGTCACCGCGATCGTCGACGCGATGCCCGGCGTGGCCTCGCGGCTCGGGATCGCCACCGACCTCCGTGCGCTGAACCTCGCCACCCTGCGCGACGGAGCCGCACCCGTCGTGGCGAACGCCGTCTCGCTCGCGACAGCCCACCCGCAGCGGGTGGCCGCGGCCGCGTCCCGCACGGCGACGGACACCGCTCTCGTCTCTACCGAGGCCTCCACGTCGCAGCAGCCGGTGCTCGCCCCGGCCCTCGCAGCGTTCTGGCTCGCCGCGATCGCCGCCGCGCTGCTCGCGATCGTGGCGTTGGCGGCTTTCCTGGTCGACGACATGCGCGGTCGCCGAGGCGAGATCTCGGTGCTGCGGGCGCTCGGATTCTCGTCGCGAGACCAGTCGCGCACACGCGGGGCCGAGCAGGCCGTCGTGCTCGTGTTCGCGTTCGCGGTGGGCGCGGTCGGCGGTGCGCTGGCCACGGCCGCCACCGTGGGGCCGTTCCTCGCCGCGGTCGTTCCCGCCGCTGCGGCGTACGTGCGCATCTGGCCGGCCTTCGACCTGGTGCCGTGGCTGACCTTCTGCTCCGCGCTCGCCCTCGTGATCGTGGCTGTGTGCTCCGTCGTGCTCCGGCTCGTGCGTCGGGATGCTGCGCGCGCCGTCGACGAGGAGCGGGCGTCGTGAGCCGCGGGCTGGGCACCGGCCGGCTGGGGCGCAGGGCGCTGCGGGCGTTCGCCCCCGTGGCGGCCATGCTCGCCGTCGTCACCCTCGGCATGGCGGTTCTCGCCACCACGATCCCCCGTTCCGTCGACGGGTTCCTGACCGAGGGGGTGCGGTACGACGTCCGGCAGGCGACGGCCACCGTGCGCGACCTCCGCGCCGACGACTTCGTCGTATTCGACTACGGCCGCGGCACATCGGTCGACGGCATGGACGAGGGCTCCGCCGAGGTCTGGGGCAACGTCGACGACGGACTGGCCGGGCTCCGCGCGACGATTCCCGGGCCCCTCCGCGACGCGACGGAGGCCGCCGGCTACAACGTGGTGACGGAGCCGTCGCGCTCGAAGCCCTACGCCAAGCCGGCCGCCGGGATACGAATGGGCTACGACCCGCGTTTCCTCTCCCGCGTCACCGTCGTCGAGGGCGACGCCCCGCGCACCGTCCCCGACGAGATCCCGTTCGACGCCCCGATCGATGTGATCACCACACAGGCGATCGCCGACCGACTCTGGTGGAAGGTCGGGGAGACTCGCATCCTCGAGCTGCCCGACCGGCTGGAACAGGTCATCACGCTCTCGGGCATCTTCGAGCCGAATGACGCGAGCGCCCCCTACTGGGAGCACACGTCGTACGGGCTGATCGCGTCGGTGCCCGAGGAGGCGGAGTACACGGAGGCGCTGGTCTTCGCGAACGCGGCCGGTGCCCCGGCGGCCGATGTGTCGGTGCTGAATCCGCGCAGCTCCCTCTGGTACTCGGTGCGGCCGGACGCGATAGCGGCGTCGACGACGGAGGAGATCGCCAGGCAGGCGCGCGAGTTCACCACGGTCGCCCAGGACATCGGCAACCAGACGAGGATGCCGTTCCGCACGAAGCTGCCCGAGCTTCTCGACGAGGTCGCGGTGCGCAACGCGAGCTCTCAGGCGATCCTCGCCACCATCCTCGCCGGTCCGCTCGGTCTCGCGGTGGCGATCGAGATCCTCATCGCGCGTCTCGCCGTATCGCGGCTGCGGCAGAGCCTCGACCTGCTGGCTGCCCGCGGATCGTCCGCAGCGCAGCTGCGCGTGCTGCTCGCGCTGCCCACGCTCGTGATCGGCGTCGCCGCGACCGCCGTCGGAGTCGCCATCGGCCTGCTGCTTCCGGGCGGCCGGCTCGGCGGCGGCGGGATCGCCGCTGTCGCGACGGTGGCCGTGGCGCCCGCGCTGATCGTCACGCTGCTCGGCACCGCCAACCGCAGAAGCGGTCCCTCGCGCCTGCCGACGGGCCGGCTGCGCATCGCGGTCGAGGCGCTCGTGGCGATGGCCGCCGTCGCGGCACTCGTGACCATCACCCGGCGCGGGGTCGGCTCCGGCGAGTCGGGCGGGGTCGACCTGCTCGCCGCCGCCACGCCGCTGCTGCTCTCGCTTCTCGGCTGCGTCGTCGCCCTGAGGCTCTACCCGCTCGCTCTGGGGAGAGCCCTCGCGGCGACCTCTCGCTCGCGCGGCGTGGCCCCGCTTCTCGGCATCGCGCGGGCTCTGCGCGCGGGGTCGGCCGGACTCGTGCCGATACTCGCCGTGCTGATCGGGGTCTCGGTCGCCGTCTTCTCCGGCGTGCTGACCACCACGCTCTCCAGCGGGCTGCAGACGGCGTCGCGCGTCGAGGTCGGCGCCGACATCGGTGTGGCCGACGTGCGGCTGGATGTCTCGACGGTCGACGAGATCCGCGGCGTGCCCGGTGTCGACTCGGCCGCGGCGATCTCGACGGAGAACTTCCACTACCTGTACCCCGCAGACCAGAGCCGCGTGACCGTCACGCTCGCGTTGGTCGACAGCGCCGACCTCGCCCGGGTGCAGCGCGACCGGGCATACGCCATCCCGCTGACCGACGAGCTTCTCACCGCCGACGGCGGCGTCGTGCCGCTCCTGGTGTCGACCGCCGTAGCCGAGTCCACGCGCGGCAAGTCGAGCTCGATGCTCGACAAGTACGACGTGCGCCTGATCTCTCCCGGGGTGTACGCGCCCATCATCAGGGAGGCGCCGAGCTGGGTCCTCGCCGACCGCGTCCACGCCGAGGCGCTGCACTACGCGACCCCGACGACGGCGACCCAGGTGCTCGTGCGTCTCGAGCCGGGGGCGTCCGTCGAGAGGGTGCGGGCCGACATCCAGAGCATCGCCGGCGACGGGGCCAGCCTCACCACTCCGGCCGACGTCGCAGAGACGATCATCGCCAACCCGGCCGTGGGCGGCATCCGCGGGGCCGCGCTGCTCGCCATCGCCGGCTCGGTCGTGCTCAGCCTCACCGCGCTCGTACTGACGACGGTCATCGACGGTCGCCAGAGGCGGCGTTCGCTCGCGCTGCTCGCCCCGCTGGGGCTGAGCGGGCGACAGGGCCGCTCGGCCGTCGCGTGGGAGCTCGCCCCGCTCTCGCTCGTCGGGCTCGTCGTCGGCCTCGTTCTCGGCGCCGTGCTGTCGCTGGTGCTGCTCACCACCGTCGACCTGCGGCCGTTCACCGGCAACGCGGTGCAGCCCGCAGTGGTCGCCGACCCCCTCTGGCTGCTCGTGATCGTGGGCGGATTCGCCGTGGTCCTCACCGCAGTGGGGGCACTCGCCGCCTGGCACTCGGTTCCCCGCAACCGTTCGACGAGCCCCACCGACGAAGGATGGACCTCATGACGCTCCCCGCCGCCCCCGACATCGACTGCGTCGACCTGGTGCGCATCTTCCGCACGAAAGACGTGGAGGTGCAGGCGCTGCAGGGCCTCACGCTGCGCGTCGAGGCCGGAGACATGGTCGCCGTCGTCGGCGCATCCGGTTCGGGCAAGTCGACCCTGCTGGGCGTGCTGTCCGGGCTCGACCGGCCGTCCGCCGGACGAGCGATCGTCGCGGGTCACGACATGCTCGCCATGACCAAGGCGGAGCGAGTGACCTTCCAGCGCACGAGCGTGGGGTTCGTCTGGCAGCAGACCGGCCGCAACCTGCTCCCCTATCTCACCGCCGCGGAGAACATCGCCGCCGTGCTGGCGATCGCGCGGGGGCCCAAGGGCGAGGCGCGGGTGAAGCGCGTCGACGAGCTGCTCGACCTGCTCGGCGTCGGCGACGTGCGCGACCGCACGCCGCAGGAGATGTCGGGCGGACAGCAGCAGCGCGTCGCCATCGCCGTCGCGGTGGCCAACGACCCCACCGTGCTGCTCGCCGACGAGCCGACCGGCGAGCTCGACGAGGCCACCAGCGAGGAGGTGCTCGGCGCAATGCGCCGGGTGAACGAGGAGCGCGGTGTGACGACCCTGATCGTGACCCACGACCCCACCGTGGCGACGCAGGTGCGTCGCACGGTGCAGATCCGCGACGGGCGCACCTCGACCGAGGTCGTGCGCAGCACGCGCACCGACGAGGCCGGCGACGAATATCACGTGGCCGAGGAGTTCGCGGTGCTCGACCGTGTCGGCCGCATGCAGCTGCCCGCCGCGTTCGCGGCGAGCCTCGAACTGCGCGACCGGGTGCGGCTCACGCTCGAGAGCGACCACGTGAGTGTGCGGCCGGGGCACGACGCCGCGGCGGAAGAGGAGTCAGCATGAACGCGCTGCACACGGCGGCGATCCCGATCATCGCCGATCCGATCCTGCGGGCCGACGGCCTCGGCCGCGTCTTCAGCACCCGAGCAGGCGAGGTCGTGGCGTGCGAGGGAATCGACCTCGAGGTGTACCCGGGCGAACTGCTCGTGGTGCGCGGCGCCTCCGGTGCCGGGAAGTCGACGCTGCTGCGACTGCTCGGCGGCCTCGACTCCCCCACCAGCGGGGAGGTCTGGGTCGACGGGAGGCTCTACAGCGGCCTGACCCGGGAACAGTCCGTCGAGCTGCGCCGCGACGACCTCGCGTTCGTCTTCCAGTCGTTCGGTCTCATCCCGGTGCTCACCGCAGCCCAGAACGTCGAACTGCCGCTGCGGATGAAGAACGTGGATGCCACGGCCCGCGACGCCCGCGTCGCCGAGGTGCTCGCGCTCGTCGGTCTCACCGACCACGCCGCCCAGCTGCCGGACGAGCTCTCCGGCGGGCAGCAGCAGCGCGTCGGCATCGCCCGCGCGCTGGCAGTCCGTCCGCGCCTGCTCATCGCCGACGAGCCGACCGCCCAGCTCGACAGCGGCAACGCGAGCGTCGTGATGGACCTGCTGGCCGGGCTCGCCGCCGACGGGATCGCGGTCGTCGTCGCCACCCACGACCCCGACCTGGCGGCGCGAGCCGACCGCGTGCTCGAACTGCACGACGGGCGCACCCGCTCGCAGCCGGCGCGGCACCGCGCCTGAATCGACGGGCGGCGCGGCTCAGTGCGCGAACAGCCCCCGGTAGTACTCGTAGACCCAGCCGGTGAGGGCGATCAGCACGAGCGGCACCCCGTAGAACGCGAGCCACGGGCCGAGCGCGAGGCCGAGGAACACGACCGCGAGGGCTCCGGCGAGCATCACGGGCCACCAGCTCCACGGGCTGAAGAAGCCCTGTTCGGCGTCGCCGTCGTCGACGTTCGCATCGGGACGGTCCTCCGGCAGCTCGCCTCCCTGGGCCCTGTGCGTCCGTCCGACGTAGAACGCGATGAGCGCGGCGGCGATGGCCGACAGGGTGAGCGCGACGGTGCCCGCCCACTCGATCCCTCCCCCGGTGTTGTTCGCCGTGGTGGCGAAGTCCTGCGCGTTGAAGAACACCGACCAGACGGTGTAGACGACGGCGAGCAGGGCGAAGTAGCCGGCGAGGATCCAGAACAGCTTGTTGTTGGCACCCATTGAGTGATTCTTTCTCTGCGGCGGTGCAGCACGAACGAAACAGCTCCATTCAAGTACTTAAGCGCCGTCGGGGAAACCCCCGGCGGCGACCGATATAGGGCACAACCGAAATCGCCGCGGCTCCGAATCATCCCCATGACTCGATCATCGACAGCCACCGTCGAAGCCGTCGCCAGGGCCAGCGCGATGCGCAGCTGGAACATCGGCCTGCAGACCTCCCCCACGGAGTTCTACCCGGAGTTCGGCGCCCTGCCGGCGGTGGTGCGTGTGCACGGCCAGCCGCCGACCTGGGACGCGGCCGGGTTCACCCGCACCCTCGAGCTCTCCGACGGCGGCAGCGTCGTCGAGACCATCGCGGTCAGCGATCCCGGTGTGTCGTTCGTGTACGACCTGCACGACTTCCGCAGGCTCTTCGGCTGGCTCGTCTCCGGTGCCCGCGCGGAGTGGACCTTCGCCTCCGAGGGCGCGACCACACGCATCCGCTGGTCGTACGCGTTCCACCCGCGCCCCGGTCGCGGCCTCGTCGTCGACGCGATCGTGCTGCTGCTGTGGGCGCCGTACATGCGACGCGTGCTCCCCACGATCGTCGCCGCGATCGAGCGGCGGTAGCTGAGACCGCTGATTCGCGGTTATCCACAGGCATGGCATTTTCTCCCCAGTTTCGGCTCAATTTACTCGAACACATGTTCGAATGTGGGAAAATGTGGGCATGACAATCACCGATATTGCGGATGACCCGGGGCCGGTGCCAGCGCCGGTGCTGCAGGACGATCCGATCTTCGAGCCGCCCTTCGAACCCCCGCCCGACGATGGCTTCTTCGGGCCGTCGTTCGACCCGTCCTCGTTCGACCCGTCCTTGTTCGCTGCGCCCTTCGGGTCACCCTCCTCCGACCCGTCCTTCGGGTCGCCGCCGGAGTCCGACACCATGCCCGATCCGCGCACGCTGTCGCCGCATGTGCGGCGGCAGCTGCTGCTGGGCAGGTTCCTCGACGACGCCGAGGTGGAGGACCGGCAGTTGGCGGTCTCGGCGGCGCGGCGGGCGGTGTGCATCGAGGAGCTGCGGCGGGTATCGGTGATGATCGCCGCCGAGGAGGAGGCCGAAGACCGCAACCGGCCGCCGGAGCTGCGGGCGAACGCCGGGCAGGAGGCCGGCTGGTCGATCCGGAACCGGGCCGCGGTCGAGCTGGCCACCGAGGTCGCTATGGCGTTCACGATGTCGAAGAACGCCGCCCGGCACCTGATCGAGGAGAGCCGCACCCTGGTCGCCGACCTCCCCGCCACGTTGGAGGCCCTCCACACCGGTGTCATCCGGTACGAGCACGCCCGGCTGATCGCCTCCACCGCCTGGTCCCTCCCCGAGGAATCCCGCGCCGCATTCGAACAGGAGGTGCTGCCGTGGGCGAAGACCCTGATCCTCTCCGCCTTCCGGGCCAAGGTCCTCAAGGCGCGGGAGCGGCTGCACTCCGAGTCGATGGAGGAACGCCACGAGAGGGCCGCAGCGTTCCGCAGTGTGACCCTCGAGCCCGGCGAGGACGGTATCGGATTCCTCACCATCCGCGACTCGAACGAGGTGGTCGCCGCGATCTACAACCGGGTCACCGCCATCGCCGTCCCGACCTTCAAGGGCGACCCGCGCA
>Ga0247803_1000165_pt1 | contig 39933 bp, 37 predicted proteins | sample UWRJL014104B1_FD_180928 | JGI IMG/M metagenome (GOLD analysis project Ga0247803, IMG submission 180928) | Plant litter microbial communities from Arlington Agricultural Research Station in Wisconsin, United States - UWRJ-L014-104B-1 | ecosystem: Environmental > Terrestrial > Plant litter >... | reverse complement strand
CTGCCTATCGCTGCGAGTACAACACTGAGTGGAATATGCACTATTTGAGCGATGCTGTTAAGCAACTCACGGGTTATCCCGCGAGTGATTTTTTAATACAGGGGGTTCGCAATTTAAGGGCAATTACTCACCCACAAGATCGCACACGGATTCATGGCGAAATTCAGCGCGCCGTTGCAAGGCGAGAAGTTTACGATATTCAATACCGAATTCAACGTGCAGATGAACAATGGCGCTATGTGCAAGAAGTAGGGCGTGGCGTATCTAATCTGCGCGGCGATGTTGAATTTTTGGATGGTTTTATTTGGGATATTCAAAACCGGATTGATAGTGATAAAGATCGGCACATTACCACGACCAAACTCTCACAATTATTTGAAATGGCACCTATCGGTATTTTGCAGGTCAATGAAAATGCAGAGCTGACTGACAGCAACCCGGAATTTAATCGTATGATGGGTTACAGCCCGGATGAATTAAAAGGCATAAGCTTTTTAAGTTTAACGCCTGAAATAGATTGGGAAAAAAGCCAAAGAGCCATTGCAGAGCTAAAAGCAACCGGCCGCTTCGGTCCGGTAGAAAAACATTATTGCCACAAAAATGGTGAACTTATCCCTGTGGAGGTAAGTGGTTCGCGCATTGATATTGGTGAAACGGGTAATCAGTCGTGGTGGACATTGGTTAAAGATATTCGCGAACAAAAACGAATAGAGCAAATGAAAAGCGAATTCATTTCAACCGTGAGTCACGAATTGCGTACACCTTTAACATCTATTTCTGGTGCCTTGGGGTTAATTGCCAGCAATGTTTTAGGCGAGTTGCCCGATAAAGTAAAAACCATGCTGGATATTGCATACAAAAATAGTCAGCGTTTAAGCGTTCTGATTAATGATTTGCTGGATATGGAAAAACTCTTAGCGGGTAAAATGTCATTTGATGCGAATGCGCAAGCAGCCTTACCTCTGGTGCAGCAAGCGCTGATTGAAAATGCATCTTATGCGGATAAATATTCAGTAAGATTTGTGTTGAACGATGAATCTGCCGGTGCATTTATTCATGTGGATGGGTTTCGGTTGCAGCAGGTGCTCAATAATTTTTTAAGTAACGCAGCAAAGTATTCCCCTCCGCACGCAACTGTTGATATCAGCTTGAGTACGCACGACGATTGGGTACGCATTTCCGTGCGTGATTATGGTTCAGGTATCGCCGATGAATTTAAGCAGCGTATGTTTCAAAAGTTTTCACAAGCCGATTCATCGGATAGTCGCCAAAAAGGCGGTACAGGTTTAGGTTTGGCAATCAGTAAAGAATTAGTGGAACGCATGGGTGGCCAAATTGGTTTTGAGAGTCAACTTGGTGAGGGCACGTGTTTCTTTGCCGAATTTAAGCGCGTAACAAGTTAAGGTAGCCTTTATATTTTCGCTTCACTTTCGTCTTGCGGATTTCACTACAGAAATATGCCCACGAATGAAATATCACAGTTTTTATAAATAACAAATGTGTTAAGGATGTAGTTATGACCAATCCATTGGATAAAATTTTATACGTAGAAGATGATCCTGACATTCAAGCTATTGCGGTAATGGTGTTGGATGCGATTAGTGGGTTTAATCTTGAGCCCTGCTCATCTGGTAGTGAAGCCTTACAAAAAGCAGTCCCCTTTAAACCGGATTTAATTTTATTAGATGTAATGATGCCCGGAATGGATGGCCCCGAAACACTGCAAGCCCTGCGTAAGCTGCCAGAACTTGCCACTACACCGGTGGTTTTTATGACTGCAAAAGTGCAGCCGCAAGAAGTTCAGGGCTATCTGGAGCTGGGTGCCGTGGGTGTGATCGCAAAACCATTTGATCCTATGACGCTGGCAGATGAGCTGCGCGAAATATGGGCTAAATACGGGCGTGAAAAAGAAGCAGGATAATAAGCAGGGCTAGTAGAAATAGAGGCGATAGAGCGGTTATGCACCGCTCCATAATTCATCTAAGTTGCGAAAGCCCCAATCGTCTGGCGATTCGCGGCCAATAATTTTTTCTTTACCAACCAATGTCGACAAATCCAGGGTTTCTTGCAAAATAGGTGTTTTCATTTTGGCTGAGAAAAACACTTTTACTTTAGGCGTGAGCAACGATTTTTCGCTTTGTTCTATCACCACACCCAAGCGGCCACTCTCTAAACGCACGAGTGAGCCGGTAGGATAAATGCCTACGGTTTTTACGAAAGCTTGAAATACCGATTCATCAAAATGCCCTTTGCTCCACTCCGCCATTTTGCGAATTGATTCAGCCGGTGACCAACCTTTTTTATAAGGTCGGTTAGAAGTAATCGCATCATACACATCGCACACGGCGCCCATTTTGGCGAATAGGCTAATAGTATCGCCAGAGAGTTTATGCGGGTAACCGCTACCATCCACTTTTTCGTGGTGATGCAAAACCACATCCAGCACCATAGGGCTTACCAGCGGGTTGTGCATTAAAATTCCAGCGCCCAATTGCGGGTGCGATTTAATCGTGGTGAATTCTTCGTCGGTGAGTTTGCCGGGCTTGTTAAGAATTTTATTCGGAATGCCCATTTTACCTAAATCATGTAGCAGGCCTGCTAAGCCACACTCGCGCACCAAATTGTCATCAAGGTTTAACTGGCGTGCGAGTGCAATCATGAGTGCGCAAACCGCCACTGAATGCATGTAGGTGTATTCATCGGCATTTTTTAAACGGGCGAGGCTAATAAGCGCGTGAGGTTGGCGCAATACCGATTCAGAAATTTCTTCCACAAGTTCTTGCGCGTGTGCAACTTCAATGGCTTTGCCCATGCGCGCATCGTTAAACATGCTAATAACAGCTTCTTTGGATTTGTTGCAAACCCGTCGGGCAATTTTTACTTCTTCATCCATGCTGGTTTTTTCAGTGCGTTTTGCACGCGCGGCATCGCGAAGCATTTGCTCGGTTTCGTGCTCAATATCCGAAAGGGTTTTACCGGGAACTATTTCGTCTGCATCCAAACCTTTGGAGGTGTTGATCCATACTTCTTTGATGCCACTTTTAATCAGGCTTTCAAGATCGAGGTGGTCTTCCAATAGAAATTTAGTTTTGAAGAAAGGGTGTTCCATCCAAGAGCCGCAAAGTTCAGTAATGAACATTCCCATGCGCACATCTTTGACGGCAATACGTTTAAGCATTGAACACTAACCTCTAACTGGGCGTTATTGAATTCATAGGTGGGGCGTTTAATGGAAAGATGAACTTGTATTATTGTCATCAGTATAGGTGAGCTTTGTGGCGGGCTTAGATTATTTCGAGTATTTCTGAAGGTATTTAACGAGCCGCAAACATGACCGGTGAATTGCGGTTTCATACCTGTTGAATGACTTTTGCTGGCGAGGGATTAGTCGTTGTAATTAAGCCGTTGAATGTGCTGTTTCTGCAGGAAATATGCAAAAAGCATCGGGCTGGAAGGTGGCAAGAGTAATCATGCGGGGGAGTTTACTGAGTGCTCGCTAGCGCAGGGTAAGCCCATCCTTGGGCTTAAAAACCTTATTTAGGTTAATCGATAACCGGTTCTGGCTTTTTCTCAATATTGGTTGGCAGCGGCATATCGCGTTTGGCGTTATCCAAGTACTTCTCGGATTTATCTTCGCTCAGTGGTGCTGCACCCGGTAAATAATCACCTTCCGCTTTTACTAACTTATCGTTCTCAAAGTACACGCTGTACAAGTGCTTGGTATAGCTGCCATCGCTACCGCGTTTCAAGCTATAAAAATAATCCCAACGGTCATCGTTAAAGGTATCGGGCAATAAAGTGTTGCCCAACACAAAGCGAACCTGGCGTTTGCTCATCCCCATTTTCAGCTGGCTGGCCATTTCAGGGGTAATAATATGCCCTTGTTGAATGTTGAGTTTGTGCACACCGGGGAAGAATCCACAGCCGTTAAGGGTCAATGCACAGAGGGTGACCAGTAAAATACGACTGGCTAATTTCATAAGAGGGCTTCCACTAAATAATTTGAACACGGATAATACCCGAACCACAGGAATACTGAGAAGGTTTTGGGGGAAAAATGGCAGATGAAAACCAAGAGTTACGCAAAGTAGGCCTTAAAGTCACCTTGCCGCGGATAAAAATTCTGCAAATGCTGGAATCCGCTGAGCAGCACCACATGAGCGCCGAGGATGTGTACAAGTCCTTGATCGAGCAGGGTGATGATGTTGGCTTGGCGACGGTATACCGAGTTCTCACACAATTTGAAACCGCAGGTTTGGTGGTTAGACACAACTTTGATGGCGGCCACTCGGTGTTTGAAGTCGCCCGTGGCGAGCATCACGACCACATGGTCGATATAGATAGCGGAACCGTCATAGAGTTCCATAACGACGAAATTGAAGCCTTACAGCGTAAAATTGCTGCAGAACATGGCTATCAACTCACTGATCACAGTTTGGTGCTCTACGTAAAACCATTGAAAGTGTGATTTAGCGTCAGGCGTAAAAAAGGCTGCGTTGCGCAGCCTTTTTTGTTTCTGCTGCGTTTTATTTGCTCTCTAAAATCTCGCGCGCATGCGCCAGCGATTGTTCCGTCACTTTTGCGCCACCTAACATACGCGCAATCTCGCCAACTTTTTCTTCGCCTTCTAATAAAATCAGCGTGGATTCTGCACTGGTTTTTGTCGATTTTTTACTGACTAATAAATGCTGATGACCTTTGCTAGCCACTTGCGCCAAGTGCGTTACGCAAATGACTTGGCCTTTTCCGCCGAGTTGACGTAATAAATTACCGACTACATCTGCCGTTGCGCCGCCAATACCTACATCTACTTCATCGAACACCAGCGTTGGTGTTGCAGAGGTTTGCGCGGTGATCACTTGAATCGCCAAACTGATGCGCGAAAGTTCGCCACCTGAAGCAACTTTCGCGAGAGCTTTAGGCGTTTGGCCGGGGTTAGTGCTGATTAAAAATTCAATATCTTCCAAGCCATTTGCAGAGGGTTTTTCAATAAGTGAATTCAAATTTACGGTGAGTTTGGCATTTTCCATCGCCAAACTTTTAAGTTGATCGTTTACCAATTTGGCAAGATTCGCTGCCGACTTTTGGCGCTTGTTAGAGAGTTGTCCGGCCAATTGCAAAAATGCATTTTCAGTGGTGGCAACTTGCTGCGCGAGTTGATCCAGCTTGGCATCGCCGCCTTGCAGTTGATCTAATTCAAAACTTAAGCGTGCAATTAATTCCGCTAATTCTTCGGGGCGAATGCGATGTTTGCGTGCGACATCGTAAATAGTGGTTAAGCGTTCTTCCACCACTTGCAGCCGTTCAGGATCAAGATTGAAGGTATCAATGTGATGATCAATTTCGTGGCAGGCTTCTTCCACTTGAATTTGCGCGCTTACCAATAATTCTTCCGCTGCCATTAGTGCGGCAGATTTTTCTGGCATATCGCGCAAGATATGCAGCGCGCGGTGCAGGTTAGTATTTAGGCCAGATTCGTCATCGTTACACAGCGCCAAAAGCTCATGGCTACCTTGCAAAATATCACCCGCATTCGCAAGGCTGCGTTGCTCAGCTTCCAGCTTTTCTAATTCACCGGTTTGCAAGCCCAGCAGATCTAATTCATTCACTTGGTAACTGAGCAATTGAAAACGCGCGCTTACTTCAGCGGCGTTATCGCGCAGGTGCAAATAGTGTTCTAAGCGGCTTTGCCATTCGCGATAGGCGAGGCGTACTTGCTTGGCGAGTTCCGCTTGTCCGCCAAATTCATCCAGCAAACGACGATGGGTTTCTTTTAATAGAAGCGATTGGTGTTCGTGCTGGCTGTGAATATCAATCAGCATTTCGCCCAAGGTGCGCAGTTGCTGCAAAGTTGCCGGCTGACCATTAATGTAGGATTTGGATTTGCCTTCGTTATTGATCACACGACGCAACAAACATTCGTTGGGCGAATCCATTTGCTGCAAATCATTGGCGACCAGCCATTCCTGCGCGGCAGGAATTCGGCTGGTATCAAAGCTGGCAGTAATATCGGCGCGGCTCGCGCCTGTACGCACGCGGTCAGCCTCAGCGCGGTCGCCCAAGGTTTGGCCAAGTGCATCCAGCAAAATGGATTTTCCTGCACCCGTTTCACCGGTAATCACGGTCATGCCGGGCTTCATATCAAGGTCGAGCTTTTCAACCAAGGTGAAATTTTGAATGCTGAGATGAGTGAGCATGGGTGGGCTCCCTTAAACCGATAAAAGTCACAGAGTTTTTTGTCTGGCTATTTATACAGTAAAAATAGTTGTTCATCCAGCGGTTGGCGGTCCATCGCCTAGATTAATGTTACTTAGGCAGATCATCAAAAATGAGCGAGCGATGTACTGCAAACCCTGCTTGCGCGCCATCACCAATAGCAAAGGTCACGCTACCCATTGGCCTCCCTAGATCGCCACAGGCAAATACACCGGGCACTGAGGTTTGTTTAAATTCGTCGGTTTTTACGTAAAAGCCCACTGGGCTTTCGGCGAGTTCACAACCTAGATCAGAGGCGATGGGGCTTGCGGGTTTAGTGTGTGAAGCCACAAATAATCCCGCCAATTCGATTACACGACCGCTTGCAAGTTTGATCGCCGCTTGTTCGCCAAATACTTCGATAACGGCTTCGTTCTCAATGCGCACCTTGCGCGCGGCCAGTTGTTTTAGTTGGAGCTCATTTGGCGTAAAACAGTTGTTAGTAAAGAAGGTGGTTGAACCCCAATCGGGAATTAGCAGTGCTTGGTGTATTGATGCTTCGCTTGTGGCGAGCACGCCAAGTGAGCCTTGGTTTAGCTCATAACCGTGGCAGTAAGGGCAGTGGAAAACGGATTTGCCCCAGCGTTCTTGCAGGCCTACAACAGCAGGTAATTGATCGCTCACACCAGTGGCGAGCAGCAATCGTTTGGCATTCAGGGTTTTATTATCAGCTGTGATTACCTTGAACAGCTCATCGGTTTTTTCCGCAGACTCAACTGTGCCTTCAATCCAGGTGACATTGGGGTAAAGCAACAGTTGAGCTTTCGCTTCACTGGCGATGAGTGCGGGGGGCTTTCCGTCTTGCCCCAGAACGCCGTGCGAATGTGCCGCAAAACGGTTGCGACGAATGCCTGCATCAATCACCGCGACTTGTCGCCGCCCGCGCGCCAGTTGTAGTGCGCCGGCCATACCGGCGTAGCTGCCGCCAATTACAATTACGTCATAAGTAGTGTTCATATATCACCTGTCATTCCTGCGGGAAAATAGCGTGTTCATGGGTGCCAGAGAAACCGCGCGCTTGCATGCGCTGATGAAAATCCTGGCTCAGTTGGGCGAGAGTTTCGTGTTGGAAGCGCGTAAGTAAAAGGGTTTCGGCTTCTTGGAAGGCATTGTTGAGCGCGTTGTTTACTGCTGCTTCCACCAAGCAGCCCGGCGCATCAGTGCGATTGCCCATAGCGAGTAGTGTGGGCTTATCCAGTGCGAGATAGATGTCGTGAAGAGTGATAGTTTCCAGCTCGCGACAAATCTGCCAGCCACCACCGTGACCTTTGGCGGAACAAACCAGTTCGTGTTCGCGCAAACCGGCGAGCACTCGGCGGATTACTACGGGGTTAGTTTTCATCATGCTGGCCAAGGCTTCCGATGTCATGGGCACATTGGTTTCGGCCATATGTAGCAGGACGTGGAGCACGCCCGATAATCTGGAATCTCGTTTCATGGGTATATATTTCACGTAATGTTGTTTGTTGCGTGAAATATACCACTATGTTTTCAGGTTATGCAACTCTGTTTGTTACATGAGGTGTTATCTTGCCAAGCGCTCGGAGTATTCTTGTTCCAAGCGAGTATGTACTTTCCAAAAACCTTCGGGCGTTTTGCCGCAGAGCACATCGCGCAAAATATTGAGGTGGGTATGCCAGCCGCCCGCCACACTAAGGCGTTCGGCAGGGTTGGTTAAGCGGCGGTGAGTGACGATAAGTTTTATCTGGTCGTTATGCTGTGAGAGTTCAAAACTGACTTCCGATTCTTCTGCCGACCCGGCATTCCATATATAGCTCAGTAAGCGTAACGGCTCGCAGGCAGTTACTTTGCCAAGCATAGCTACATCGCCTGCGCAGTGGGAATACTTAGGTGGCGGGGTATCCTGTTCGGGCGAGAGGTTCGAATTGCGAAAAGTGTGTTCCACTTTTCCGCCCACCTGCTGTTCAACGTCGCCAACGGCTAACCACGTAGCGCGTTTGTCGGAATCGGTCAGGTATTGCCAAACCCGCTCAATTGGGCCGGGGAGTAAGCGTTCAATTCGCAAGGTATCTGGAGCTGTTAATACGCCATAGTCGCTCATCGCAAACTCCGTTTAATTCCAATTATCAATTTTCAAATCTTGGGGGGATGGTTTGCCTTTCCCTGTCTCAACATAGCTGCGCAGGCTTAACAAAAAGGTTGCCCATTTCATGCTGCAGTGCGCGGTAAACTCCACCGCCTCGCGCCAATTGCGGTGGCCAAATAGCACAATGGTTTGGTCGCCCTGTTGCGATAATTCAAAGGTGATATCTGTACCTATCCATTCGGCGGGGCCGTCAACGCAGCGCCAGCGAAGAAAATCAGGGCTTGTAGATTCTTCTACCTGCATCGTCATACTGCCTTTTAGATCGCCATTTTCAGCGAGAAATATAAACTCAATGTTGCCGCCCAAGTCTGTGCTGCCATTTACATCTTGAGTCCACCACGCCGCCAAACCAGAGATGCTTTCCAGCGCTGCATAAACCTGCGGGGGTGAAGCCTTGATGCCAATTCGATGAATAATATTAACCATAACTCTCTCCAGGGCGTTGTTAGTGGTGTTGATTTAATCTTTGCTGCTAGGGGCATGATCATCTGCAATCAGCGCAGCGGTTAGAGCATCCAGCCGTTGATTCCAAAATTGTTCGTAATGACGCAACCATTCGATACCGCCGTGCATGGGGCGGGTATCCAGCTGGCAAGTGTGATTGCGACCTTGCACATTGCGGATCACCAGCCCAGCGCTTTCCAATACTTTGATGTGTTTGGAAACTGCCGCGAGCGTCATATCAAACGGCACTGCCAGCTCGCTAATACCGCAAGGCGACTGCGCCAGCCGTGCAACCATTGCGCGCCGTGTGGGGTCGGCCAATGCATGAAATACAGCATTCAGTTGTTCGTTTTGATTGTTTACCATGTGGTTAAGTATTCTCCTGCGCAAAACTATTGTCAACCATTTGGTTTAATATAATTCTTTTGGGTGTGTTCGTCGATGTTGGATTTGGTCGTCGCTTGGTATTTAAAGGCCGCTGGTCAGCATGGAAAAAATACGACCTATGCTTGAATCCCTCAATCGCAACCCCATATACCAGCCACTGAATTGTTTTGCGGTAGCAAATCCGCGTGAAAAATCATAGGAGAACATTGTGTCCACAGAAGATTACCAAGACATCCAAAATACCGATGCTCAACCAGAAGCTGCATCTACCGAAAATGTGGAAGTGAGCATTGAAGGTTTGCAGTCTCAGTTAGCCACTCTCGCTGCCGCTTATGAATCTGCTAAAGAGCAATCCTTGCGATCACAGGCTGATGCGCAAAACGCTCGCCGTCGCGCTGAGCAAGATATCGAAAAAGCTCACAAATTCGGGCAAGACAAAATCGTTAATGATTTGCTTCCAGTGGTAGATAACCTGGAGCGTGCACTTTCCACTATTGATGCCAGCAATGAAGCGTTCACCGCAATTGCCGAAGGTATTCAATTAACGCACAAGTCGTTTATTGATGCGCTTGCGCGTCACCAAGTGATTGTTGTGAACCCGCATGGCGAACCTTTTGATCCCAATCTGCATCAAGCGGTATCGGCAGTGCCCAATCCCGATGTAGAGCCAAACACCGTGATCAATGTATTCCAAAAAGGCTACACCTTGCATGGCCGTTTGCTTCGCCCTGCAATGGTTGTGGTTTCTAAGGCGTCTTAATTAAAGCGGCACCGTAATAGCAACAAGTTTTGTAAAGAAAATTTTAGAGCTGCACTTGAATTACATTTGTCAGCTCCAATATAGAAACCAACGGTAGATGAAAGTGCGCGGCTCGCTGCAATTAGCAGGAGATGCGCAACAAATCCAGCCATTAATTAACATTTCGCGCAGTGACTGCTTTTAATTCCAAAGGGGCAATGCGCGCACTCTGTAACAACAGATAGACAGAAATTGAGGAGCAATATCATGGGTAGAATTATCGGCATTGACTTGGGCACCACCAACTCTTGCGTATCAGTATTAGAGGGCGGCAAGCCAAAAGTTATCGAGAACGCCGAAGGCGACCGCACCACGCCGTCCATTATTGCGTTCACTAACGACGATGAAATTTTGGTAGGTCAATCTGCCAAGCGTCAATCAGTGACTAACCCGCACAACACTTTGTATGCGGTAAAACGTTTGATCGGCCGTAAATTTAAAGACGACGTTGTACAGAAAGATATCAAAATGGTTCCGTACAAAATCGTTGCCGCTGATAACGGCGATGCATGGGTAGAAGTGAAGGGCGACAAAAAAGCACCGCCACAAATTTCTGCAGAAGTTTTAAAGAAAATGAAAAAAACCGCTGAAGATTACCTCGGCGAAGCAGTGACTGAAGCGGTAATTACCGTACCTGCTTATTTTAACGATTCACAACGTCAAGCTACTAAAGACGCTGGCCGTATTGCAGGCTTGGATGTAAAACGTATCATCAACGAACCAACTGCTGCTGCATTGGCGTACGGTTTAGATAAAGGCGTAGGCGACCGCACTATCGCGGTATACGACTTGGGTGGTGGTACTTTCGATATTTCCATTATTGAAATTGCCGACGTAGATGGCGAACACCAATTCGAAGTACTTTCAACCAACGGCGATACATTCCTCGGTGGTGAAGATTTCGATATGCGTTTAATCGAATTCCTCGCAGACACTTTCAAGAAAGATACCGGCATTGATTTGCACAACGATCCACTCGCATTGCAGCGCTTAAAAGAAGCGGCAGAAAAAGCGAAAATCGAATTGTCATCAGCGCAACAAACCGAAGTGAATTTGCCGTACATCACTGCAGATGCATCAGGCCCAAAACACTTGGTAGTAAAATTGAGCCGCGCGAAACTGGAATCTTTGGTTGAAGATTTAGTTGCTCGCTCAATGGAACCCGTAAAACAAGCGATTAAAGATTCAGGTTTGGATATCAAAAAAATCGACGACATTATTCTTGTCGGCGGCCAAACCCGTATGCCAATGGTGCAAAAAGCCGTAGCAGATTTCTTCGGCAAAGAACCACGTAAAGACGTAAACCCAGATGAAGCAGTTGCCATCGGTGCTGCAATTCAAGGTTCAGTATTGTCTGGCGAAACCACCAACGTATTGTTGTTGGACGTTACTCCATTGACTCTCGGTATCGAAACTATGGGTGGCGTTGCTACTCCATTGATCGACAAAAACACTACGATTCCTACCAAGAAATCACAAGTGTTTTCAACTGCAGAAGACAATCAATCTGCCGTAACCATTCACGTGGTTCAAGGTGAGCGCAAACAAGCATCACAAAACAAATCACTTGGCCGTTTCGATTTGAGCGACATTCCTGCAGCACAACGCGGCATGCCACAAATTGAAGTAACTTTCGATATCGACGCTAACGGTATTTTGAACGTAAGTGCGAAAGACAAAGCGACTGGCAAAGAGCAAAGTATCGTGATTAAAGCGTCTTCTGGTTTGAGCGATGCTGAAATCGAAAAAATGGTAAAAGATGCTGAAGCTAACGCAGATGCAGATCGCAAGTTTGCTGAAACGGTAGCGGCGCGCAATACGCTGGATGGTTTGATTCACGCAACTGAAAAAACCGTGAAAGAAGCGGGCGACAAAGCAACCGCAGAAGAAAAGTCTGCAATTGAAGCTGCGTTAACTGAAGCGCGCGATGCTTTGAAAGCTGATGACCTTGCATTAATTGAAGCCGCTACAACCAAATTGACTGAGGCCTCAGGTTCACTCGCGCAAAAACTTTACGCTGAGCAACAAGCAGGCGCTCAAGGTGATGCAGGTGCGCAACAAGCTGGCGGCAAGCCAGATGATGACGGCGTAGTGGATGCTGAGTTTGAAGAAGTAAAAGATAAGTAAGAAACTCCCTCCCGACCTCCCCCTCCAAAAAGGGGAGGAGAAGGAAAATGACAAATGCGGGCTTGCCCGCATTTGTCATGTAAGAAGCTAAAGAATTTTTCGTGCCTTCTCTCGCTACGAGGTGGCAATAAAGCTCCTCCCCTTTTTGAAGGGGGAGGTTGGGAGGGGGTGCTGTTATAACCCCCGCCTTAGCCCTCCTCTCCAAAGGGGAGGGAATCACATAACTGATTCAGACTGGTTTTATTATGGCAAAACGCGACTATTACGAAGTGCTCGGCGTCTCTAAAGACGTAGACGGCGCTGATTTGAAAAAAGCTTATCGCCGCGAAGCGATGAAACATCACCCCGATAGAAATCCGGATGATCCAAAGGCCGAAGAAAAATTCAAAGAAGCGAATGAAGCTTACGAAATTCTGTCAGACGATCAAAAACGCGCAGCCTATGATCGCTTTGGTCACGCTGGTGTCGATGGTCAATCTGGCATGGGCGGTGGTGGCGGAGGCAGTAACTTCAGCGATATTTTCGGCGATGTGTTCGGCGATATTTTTGGTGGCGGCGGTGGCCGTCGCGGTGGCCCAAGTCGCGGGTCAGATTTGCGCTACAACCTTGAATTAGATTTAGAAGAAGCCGTAAAAGGCACCAGCACGCAAATTAAAATTCCCACCTTGGTGTCGTGCAAAACCTGTAGCGGTTCTGGCGCAAAAGCGGGTAGCAAACCTATTACCTGTACTACCTGTGCTGGCCACGGCCAAGTGCGTATGCAGCAGGGCTTTTTCTCGGTACAACAAACTTGCCCCAACTGTCGCGGGCGCGGCACCATCATTGCTGACCCTTGTAAATCTTGCCACGGCCAAGGCCGCGTAGAAGAAACCAAAACCTTACAAGTTAAAGTACCTGCCGGTGTAGATACTGGCGACCGCATTCGCTTGAGCGGCGAAGGCGAAGCAGGCGATGCCGGTGGCCCCAGCGGCGATTTGTATGTACAAGTGCACGTGCGCGACCACGCCATTTTTAAACGCGAAGGCGCCGATTTATATTGCGAAGTACCCATCGATTTTGTTGATGCAGCACTCGGCGGCGAATTGGAGGTGCCAACCTTAGATGGCCGCGTAAAATTAAAAGTCCCCGCAGAAACGCAAACCGGTAAATTGTTTAAGTTGCGCGGCAAAGGTGTAACGCCAGTGCGCGGTGGTGGCGTAGGTGATTTGCTCTGTCGCGTGGTGGTGGAGACTCCGGTGAATCTCACTAACAAGCAGAAAGAAATGCTGAGGGATTTCCAAGCGAGTATGAAAGGCGGGAAGTTCTCGCCCAAACAGTCGAGTTGGCTGGATGGGGTTAAGAAGTTTTTTAATGACTGATTAATCGTTAAGTAAAGAGCGGGCTGATTGAGAAATCAGCCCGTTTTTTGTTTGACTTCTGTGTTGAGTAAAAAATAACTAATTTTAAATTTCATAGCTAATATATGTGGAAAAGGTATGAAGCATAACTCAGATAATAAAAATAATAGGTTTGTTTTTATGACCAAAGCTTATTGGCTAGGTGAATGGTTTGATCCTCATGTCAGCTTCTTAAGGCTCCCCTCATTCTGGGTTCCTTTTTTGATAATTCTTGCGGTATTCGTAATTCTTTGCTCGAAAGTTTCTTTCGATGAGCACCTGGTTTTCTCTCGGAGCTGGACTGTTCAGTGTATGTATGAGTGGTTCAAAATTCCATTTTGGGTGCTGGCTTTGTTGATTCCAGTTGTTGGGCTTTTTAATGCTAACCATAAGTCTGAGCAAGCGAAAGCCGCGATGGAGCTGACAAAATCTCAAAACAATTTTGCAAACTATTACAAGCATATGGAGGAGTTTTCTAAATATATAGATTCTATTGTTGGTCAAGTCGCCACGCCAACTTCTTTTGCTAATTATAGGCCGTTGCATTCGCTTATATTTCAATTGGCATATAAGTCCGATTATTCGGTAAGTAAATTGACCGAACAGTATATAGATGAGTTTCTCGATAATTTTATTACTATTACAAAAGAACTAAATGGACGAAGTGCTGGAGAAGTTTTGGAGCTTTTATCCTTGTTAGAAACGCATAGAAATACATTATGTTATAGATTCGACTTTTCTTTTGGGAGTTATCCGCAAGACGATAAGGATCGCTCTTCACATCTAATCAATTATAGTTTTTCAGACGGGAGAGTTCATGTGATCAATGGGCAGGTGAAAGATTATCTGGATTATATTTCCAGATTCCCTTACTTACTTCACAGAATTTGCATGTTTGATAGGGACTATCTGGAGAGGTGTGAAAATATTGCACAAAAGTTTAAATTGATTGGAGCTATTGTTCACTTCACTTTAAAAGGTAGTGTAGAGCATGGTGGCATAATTGATTTTCCGTTAATTGATTGGGATCGTATCAATGCTAGTTTGTAGGTTGGCATAAGCGGTGAACCCCAATACATATGACTCCAAATTTTATTTAACCTAAGTTCATACATCCTTTTCACCTTTTGGCGAGTCACTTTTTTTCATGAAAGCCATCCATGGCTTTCACCCTTTGGGCAGCTTCGCTGTGCAAAATTACTACCCTGTAATTTTGTGCTTCGCCAAAGAAAAGTAACCAAAAGAAAGGCGACCCAAAATCGTTCGTGTTTCCTGCTCGTTTCGGAAAATTCACGCCGTTCCGGTGCGACATCCCTGTCGCATCGTCACTAAAACGCACGTCCTGTGCGTTTTGCGCAAATTTCCCTGCAATGCTCGGCGAAACCCATGGGGCTAAGATCAAAAGCTGGATCCCCGCTACGCGAGGATGACGACTCCCTATTTAGATTTAAATCTGCATGATTGCAACTCCTGTTTCATGCGATATTACTGGATCGTGATTCCCTGTTTAAATGGAGTTGATTTGGCGGATGGCTTTGGGATATTTTTTTACGAAACACGAAACACGAAACACGAAACACGAAACACGAAACACGAAACACGAAACACGAAACACGAAACACGAAACACGCAACACGAAGCATGCGCATAACTAATTAAGTAGGGAATCGTCATCCTCGCGTAGCGGGGATCCAGCTCTTAAAAGGAATTTAAAATGAAACAACCAGCCGTCTACATCCTCGCCAGCCAAAAAGATGGAACGCTCTATATCGGCGTAATCAGCAATTTACCGCTACGTATATGGCAGCATAAAAATCACCAAGCCGAAGGCTTTACCAAAAAATATAACGTCACTACTTTGTTTTATTTTGAGCAAGCAGAAATAATGGAGTCGGCCATTGCTCGTGAGAAGGCTCTTAAGAAGTTTTCGCGTGAAGCCAAAATTAAATTGATTGAAGCTAACAATTCCGATTGGATGGATTTGTACGAAACGATTATTTGATAAAAGTAAAAGCTGGATTACTCCCGTTGTTCGCCCTTCGGGTCAACCTGCGGTTTTTCAAACACTCTGTGTTTAGTCCCGCTGCGCGAGGATGACGATTCCCTGTTTAGATACAATTCCCTCAAGCTAACAATTCTCTTTTAAATACGCGTTAGATTCCGCACAGACTTCTACCTCATAATCTATATCGTTATACCTTCACCCCTACTTTTTGTTGAGAAATATGCCCTTCGCTAAATTCGACTATTCCCTCGATTACAAAAGCCTGAACCTACGCGAGCAACCTGAGTTGTATCGAACCGGAGTGGGAGAGCAGGGTGTGTTATTGGTTGAACCTTACAAAAGTGAAATTTTACCTTTCTGGCGATTTAAAACACCGGAGATTGCAAAAGAGTCTGCTGCAAAAATCTATAAGCTGTTTTTGAATTACAAAAAAGAAAATGATTTTGTGGGTATGGATATGGCACGCAAGTTTTTACAGATGGGTTATACGCGCAGCCGCCGATATGCCAACCACAAAAGCGGCAAAAAATATGATGGCCCCGTACCCTATGATAAAAAAGGCCAAAGCGGCGCGCATGGGCGAGAGGAGTTGCCAAAAATAATAGATGACGTTAAAGCGGAATCTGCTGCTATTTTTTATGTCGTCTGGCAGAAAGCAAAAAACGACAAAGCTTACCAAAAACTTCTTAACGAGCATAAAAATTTCTATCGGCTAACGAACCCATAATCGTAATAGTTGTTCTATTTTACTGTCATCTGAAATTCCGAACATCATGCGTGTTCCTCCACAATTCCCGCTAACATTTCCAATCCCTTTTTCATGTTTTCTGCATTTGCATGGCTAAAGTTAAGCCGCATAGTCCCAAGCTTTGGCGCGCTACTCGCGGGGTAAAACGCTTCACCCGGCATAAAAGCAACACCGCGTTCCAGCGCAATTTTTAACAGCGGGCGCGTGTCTATGGCGTTTCGTAATTGCAGCCAAAAAAATAATCCACCAGAGGGAGTTTCCCAATCGGCTAAATGACCAAACGTATTTTTAAGTGCATCGTTCACGGCGTCGCGTTTGTGTTTATAGGTGCTGCGCAAATGCGCTAAATCTTCGTTTCGGTTTTTACTCACCAACCAATTGGCTACGCGAATTTGGCCGGGGCGATTGGTGTGTAAATCGCCAGCTTGTTTTAAGCGCAATAAATGCGGAAATAAATCGTTGGATGCCGCTAAAAATCCTACTCGCCAACCAGGCCAAAGGGTTTTGGAAAAACTGCCGAGGTAAATCCAAGGCGCGCGTTTTAAAAGGCTGCAAATGGGTGTGCGATCTACCGTGTCGTACATTAATTCGCGATAGGGCTCATCTTCTATCAAGGGTAAGCCGTAAAGATCCAACACTGCAGCAACAGCTTGGCGATTGGCGGCGCTGTAACAGTTGCCGGAAGGATTTTGAAACGTGGGGATTAAATAAATCGCGCGCGGCTTATGGGTTTCTATCATTTCCGCCAATTGTGCAGGGTCTATGCCTTCGTCTGTGAGTGGCAAGCCCAGGCAATTTGCGCCAAAGAGCTGAAATGCTTGCAGTGCGGCCAAATAAGTCGGTGCTTCGCAGAGTATGGGTGTGCCGGGGTCTACAAATAATTTCGCGGCCAAGTCTATGCCTTGCTGGGAGCCGGAAAGTATCAGGGTCTGCTCGGCAGATACTGGCAAACCAGATTCCGCGAGCCAATCCGCCACGCGGGAGCGCAGCAATGGTTCGCCTTCGCTCTGCCCGTATTGCTGAAACACGGGGCTCTGCCAATCGTGCGATGCGTCTGCGTCATGTAGAATCGGCATGGCGTCTGCGCTAGGTAGGCCGCCTGCGAATGAAATCATGCCCGGCGCTTGTGCGGCAGCGAGAATTTCGCGAACCAAGGATGAGGTTAAGCGTGAAATGCGTTCAGACAATTCTGGGGCAGGGTGCATGGTAATCTCATTGCATACGGATAGGTCAGTTATATTGACCTATAATTCACCTTTATAAGATTAAAGTCAATATGGTTGACCAATTAGCTCAAAATACAATCCATTCCCGTGAGGCAGAACTTAATCATGCCTTGGAGCTGTTTCATTTCGCCTTCCGGGCTTTTACCGCCAAGCCAGATCAGCTGCTTGAGGCGCGTGGTTTACAACGTGTACATCACCGTATTCTTTATTTTATTGGTCGTAATCCTGAAATACGTGTAAGCGGATTGCTGGGGATTTTGGGTGTGACCAAGCAAGCTTTACACGCACCTTTGCGTCAATTAATTGCGATGAATTTAATTCAAGACTCGCCTGATGTTAGTGACAAGCGCGGTAAGTGTTTAGCACTCACTGCAGAAGGTACGAAACTAGAAGCGGCCTTAAGCGGCGCGCAACGCAAGTTATTGGCGAGTGTTTTTGAGCAGGCAGGTAAGGATGGCGAATCTGTGTGGCGAATTGTTATGGATCAATTGGCGGAGCAGTTGCCTAAATAGATTTTTCATCGGTGATGCTGCTATGTTTATTGCGTTGATTTTTTTGCCTATTATTTCTGCAATTATTTGTGGCGCAATTGCAAAGCGTCGCAACGCCAAGGCTTCATTTTGGGTTCTGATGGGGTTGATATTCTCTCTATTTGCCATCCCCTTTGTATTTTTTGCGCGCCCTCAGCAGGAAATACCTCCTGATGACGTTTAATTCACCACATTGTCATGACAAAAGTAACGGATTCAAGTGGTCTGTTCGCCAGTACATATACAGAGTTTTGTGTTCAGTTTAAATTCATTCTTAATTGTTAAAGTTCATGCCAATACATTTTTTATAAAAATGTATTCCGAATTTTGTATCTGTTAATCGATTAAGGAAATTAATTATGAAAAAACAATTTTTAGTGGCGTGTATTTTGGGTGCGTTTACATTACCTGCAATGGCCGATAACTTTTACATCTTCGGTGATATTGGCCAAGGAAAAATGGAAGTTGATGGTGGTAATGATTCAAAGCTCAGTAAAACTGATACTACTTTTGCTGTTGGTGCAGGTTATGACTTCAATAAATTTGTAGCTATAGAATTGGCTTACCGCGATTTAGGTGAAGTGGCTGAGCGCGGTAGTGATTTTAACGGCGTAGATGATTATGACTTTGTCGATAAAATTGGCGTAACTGCATTGCAGGCATCTGTGATCGGTAAGTTGCCCGTTAACGATGTGGTTAATGTGTATGGTCGAGTTGGTTTGGCGAGTCTTGATGCTAAATATCAAACTAGCGAATTTTACGCCGACGGTAACAATCCAGACCCATACTCAGATTCTGAATCAAAAACCAGAGCCTTGGTTGGTATTGGTGCCAGTGTTGATGTGACCTCCCAGTTTGCAGTACGTGCAGAATATAATCAGTATGCCAAGTGGGATAATCTTAAGTTATCTGCCTTAACGGTAGGTGCGGTGTATAAGTTTTAAATATTTGTAATTGTTTTACCCCAAAACTCTCGCGCGAAAGCTCGGGAGTTTTTTGTTATAAGTGTTTCCATTCTAAAAGTTTCTATTCTAAAAAGTTTTTATAGCAAGTCTTGTAGGTTGATTGTTGCGCTCTTGCGCTGGCGAATGCTTGGCACCATAATTGGACTCAACATTTATCCGCATGGAAGTGGTTACACAATAAAGGAAACGCTATGCAAAGTGCTCTTGAAGTTCTACAAACCCAATTTAAATTACCCGCATTTCGCCCCGGCCAAGAAGCCGTTATTAATGCGCTGCTGCAAAACCGCTCTGCACTCGCGGTATTTCCAACGGGCGGCGGTAAAAGTTTGTGTTATCAGTTGCCCGCCTTAATACTCAGCGGTTTAACACTGGTTGTTTCGCCGCTCATCGCCCTCATGAAAGATCAAGTGGATGCATTACAAAAATTAGATATTACTGCCGCGCGTTTAGATTCATCGCTCAGTAAAGAAGAAACCTTTGCGATTTTCGATAGCATCCAAAATGGGACTTTAAAATTATTATATGTATCGCCAGAGCGTTTAAAGAATGAACGTTTTGTTCAGCGTTTGGCGAATACACGCATCAGCTTAATGGCAATTGATGAGGCTCACTGTATTTCTGAGTGGGGTCACAACTTCCGGCCTGACTATTTGAAATTGGCGGAACTCGCAAAAACACTAAAGGTTGAGCGCGTACTTGCGCTCACCGCAACAGCGACGCCCAGCGTTGCGGCCGATATCTGCAAACAATTTTCCATACAGCAGCAAGATCACATTCAAACCAGCTTTGCGCGCCCCAATTTGCAATTGCGAGTGACACCTTGCTCAGTAGATGAGCGCGAAAACTTATTATTAGCGCGCTTGCAAAAACACCCACGCGATGCTGCAACAATTGTGTATGTCACCCTGCAAAAAACCGCTGAAGATATTGCCGCAGCAATTAATGCTTCAGGTTTAGGTGCAGCGCATTACCATGCTGGTTTGCCTGACGATGAACGCAACCTCATCCAAAATAATTTTATGAGTGGTGCAACCCCGATTGTAGTGGCAACCATCGCTTTTGGTATGGGAATCGACAAAAGTAATATTCGCGCGGTTTATCATTTCAATTTACCTAAGTCTATTGAAAATTATGTTCAGGAGATTGGTCGAGCGGGTCGCGATGGTTTGCCATCGCTGTGTGAAATGTTTGCAGTGGCAGATGATATTCGCGTGTTAGAAAATTTCACCTATGGCGATACGCCAAGTACAGAAAGCATTAAAAGCTTGGTGGAATATTTGCTAACGCAAGAAGCTGAGTTTGATATTTCAACCTATGAATTATCAAATCGTTTTGATGTGCGCCCCTTGGTGTTAAACACCGCGTTAACCTATTTGGAGTTGCAGGGTGTTATAGCGGCACAAAGCCCTTTTTATACCGAGTATAAAATTCAGTTTTTGCAAGATATGGAAAGTATGCTGGCGAATTTTGATATTGCGCGCGCAGATTTTCTGCGCCGCGTATTTGCAGCGGGCAAAAAAGGCACTAAGTGGCTGACGCTGGATATGATCGGACTTAGCGAAAAGTTGCAAGAACCAAAAGATCGCATCACCAAGGCGCTGGATTATTTGGCTGAAAAAGGTGCAATTGAGCTGACCGTGGCGAACCTACGCCAAACCTATCGCAACACAGGTGCTGTGCAAAACGCTCAAGATTTGCAAAGTTTGTTAGAAACCCTGTATAGATTATTTGCGGAGCGGGAGACGCGTGATATAACACGCATCCACAGCATTTTGGCCTATGCGAATAATCCGCAATGCCTCAGTAAGCAATTGATTGAGTACTTTGGTGAGGCGGCATCGCCCTGTGGAATTTGCAGCTATTGTCGCGCTCAAGCACGTGGAGCTGTGGCAGCTAAAGTCGAATCTTTACCTGCTGTGGATGTCACAGTCGCAGACCGTGCTCAAATTGAGCAGCTGATCAGTGAAAATCACGCGGCCTTGCAACAAACTCGGCAACTGGCACGGTTTTTATGCGGCCTGCCTAGCCCCGCAACGGCGCGTTCAAGCCTTAAACAGCATAAGGCGTTTGGTGTTTTGAGCGGGCTTGGCTTCCAGCAGTTGCTTGCGGAAGTATCCGCTGCTAAAACCTAACAAGGGCTGATATAGCCTCTTTGTAATTCATGAAATTAATAGTCATAATGACATTTTGAATTTTTATATGATAAAAAGGTGATACCTATGAAAACCCTAAAAGGCCCAGCCATTTTTCTGGCGCAATTCTTAGGCGATACCGCGCCATTTAACAGCTTGGATAGCATTGCCGGCTGGGTGGCGAGTTTAGGTTTTAAAGGCGTACAAATTCCTACGTGGGATAAACGCGTATTCGATTTGGAGCAAGCGGCAAATAGCACGGAATATTGCGCTCAGTTTCAAGCGACCTTGGCGAAACATGGTTTAGTGGCGACCGAATTGTCCACCCACTTGCAAGGCCAGCTAGTTGCGGTTCACCCCGCTTACGATGAAATGTTTGATGGTTTTGCGCCAGAGTCGGTACGCGGCAATCCAACTGCTCGTCAAGCGTGGGCTGTAGAACAGCTTTTGCTAGCGGCGAAAGCGAGTAAGAATTTAGGTTTAACCGCACACGCGACTTTTTCTGGCGCTTTGTTGTGGCCATATTTGTACCCATGGCCACAGCGCCCCGCTGGTTTGGTTGAAGCTGGCTTTGGTGAATTGGCAAAACGCTGGAAGCCAATTTTGGATGCATTCGATGCCGTTGGTGTTGATGTTTGCTACGAAATTCACCCCGGCGAAGACTTGCACGATGGCGCAACCTTCGAGCGCTTTTTGAAAGCGGTTGATAATCACCCACGCTGTAATATTTTGTTCGACCCATCGCATTTTGTGTTGCAACAGTTGGATTATTTAGCGTTTATTGATCGTTATCACGACCGCATTAAAATGTTCCATGTGAAAGATGCAGAGTTCAACCCTACTGCGCAACAAGGTGTGTACGGCGGTTATGAATCGTGGGTAGATCGCGCGGGTCGCTTCCGCTCATTGGGCGATGGCCAAGTGGATTTCAAACAAATTTTCTCAAAATTTGCCGCGTACAACTACGAAGGTTGGGCGGTGTTGGAATGGGAATGCTGCTTGAAACACCCTGAAGTGGGTGCTGCAGAAGGTGCGCCATTTATTGCACAACATATTATTAAAGTAACTGAACGCGCATTTGATGATTTTGCGAGTGGTGGTACAGACCACGCGGCAAATCGTCGTATTTTGGGTTTGAAATAAAAACAAAGGCACCCCCTCCCAGCCTCCCCCTTGAAAAGGGGGAGGGGTTCGACTCCCTACATAAGTTAGATTTCCCTTTAGAATAGGGTGCGTCGCGACTCTCGGTTTATTCAGGGTTACCCTTTTTCAGCGGATGAGTTGCAGCAAGTAGGGAGTAAAGCTCCTCCCCTTTGTGAAGGGGGAGGTTGGGACGACTGACATGGATGCAGGAGGTAGAGTAACGCAGGACGCAGTTACCGAGGGGGTGCAGTTCCATCAGAATTTTTACAAAGAAGAATACAACTATGACAACTCCAAGAATTCGTTATGCAATGGTTGGTGGTGGGCGCGGTGCATTTATTGGTGCTGTGCACCGTATCGCGGCACGTATGGATGACCGTTATGAATTAGTCGCCGGTGCGCTTTCATCTAATCCAGAAAATGCAAAAGCATCTGCGGCTGATTTACACATTGCAGCTGATCGCGCTTATACATCGTTTGAAGAAATGCTGCGCTTAGAAAAAACCCGCGCAGATGGTATTCAAGCCGTGGTAATCGTTACACCAAATCATATGCACTTCCCCGTTGCTAAAGCAGCGCTGGAAGCGGGCATTAATGTGATTTGTGACAAGCCAGTTACCCGCACATTGGAAGAAGCGCTTGAGTTGCAAAAAATTGCGGCCAAGAGCAGTGCTTATTTTGCGTTGACTCACAATTACAGTGCTTACCCTTTAGTGCGTTATGCACGCGAATTGGTTGGCAAGGGCACACTCGGAAAAATTCGTGTGGTGCAAGTGGAATACCCACAAGAGTGGTTAACCGTTGCGGCGGCTGCCGATAATAAACAAGCGTCATGGCGTACCAACCCTGCGTTAACCGGCACCGGTTGTTTGGGCGATATTGGCACTCATGCATTTCAACTTGCGCAATTTATTTCACAGCAAAAAGTGAATGCCGTTTGCTCCGATGTGATGAGCTGCGTTGAAGGTCGTTTGGTAGATGACAACATTCATGTGTTGTTGCGTTTTGATGGTGGCGCACGCGGAATGCTGTGGGCGAGCCAAGTTGCGCCCGGTTGCGAAAATGGTTTGCGCATTCGTGTTTACGGCGAAAAAGCCGGCATTGAATGGTCGCAAGAAAATCCTAATGAGTTATGGTATTGCGAGCTGAACAAACCGCGTCAACGTGTGACTCGTCGTGGCGATATTGGCAGCGAGATTGCTGCACGTGGTATGCGCACACCGGGTGGTCACCCTGAAGGTTATTTGGAGGCTTTCGCCAACTTGTATCACGACATCGCCGATATTTTAATTGCACACGAGGCGGGCGAGCGTCATGATTTACAAGAATGGGTGCCGAGTATTGATACAGGCGTTGAGGGTATGAAATTTATTCAGGCTGTGCTCGATTCATCGCAAGCACAAGGCAGCTGGAAAGCCGTGTAAGTTTTTTCGGGGGCAATTTGCCCCCGTACTTTTAAATGATCCATGTTTTAAATGATCAACAATAAATCGATTCACAATAACAAAGAAGGTACAAAATATGTCTACCACCATTAACCCCAACCGTTTATTTACGGCCTGTTGTGTTGCGCTCATAGTGACCTCGATGACATTCGCTATTCGCGCCGGCATTTTGGGTGAGCTCAGCGTTAGTTTTAATTTCAACAATGCCGAACTTGGCTGGATCAACGGCATGGCGTTTTTTGGGTTTCCCATTGCTATGTTATTCGGCGGTTTGATTTACAACTATGTAGGCGCACGCACGCTGTTGTATTTGGCATTTGCCTGCCATGTGCTCGGTTTGGTGTTGACGATTTCCGCAACCGGATTTTGGACGTTGTTGTTGTCCAGCTTCTTTATCGGCTTCGCCAACGGTTCGGTTGAAGCGGCGTGTAATCCATTGATCGCTGATATTTATCACACTCGCAAAACAGCAATGTTGAATAAATTCCATGTGTGGTTTCCAGGCGGCATTGTGATTGGCTCTCTCGTATCTGCGTTGATGACCAAGTTAGGTCTTGGCTGGCAGTTGCAAATTGCTGTGATGTTAATTCCTACCGCAATCTACGGTTGGATGATCCTCGGTCAACAATTCCCGGCATCTGCCAACTCCGAAACTTCAACCGCTACCAACATTAAAGCGCTATTTGCCCCCTTATTTATTTTCATGATGATATGCATGACCATGACCTCAATTTCAGAGTTTGGTGCGCAGCAATGGGTAGGTCGTATTTTCGAATCTTCCGATGTACACCCGATGATGATTCTGGCGTTAACCGCAGGCTTAATGGCATTGGGGCGTTTCTTTGCAGGCCCATTGGTGCACGCATTTAATCCGGCCGGCGTGTTGGTGTTGTCGGCAGTAGTGACTACCATTGGTTTGGTTTTGTTGAGCCAAGCATCCGGCGCCATGATTTATTTATCGGCTGCTGTATTCGCATTGGGCGTAACTTATTTCTGGCCAACCATGATTGGTTTTATCAGCGAGTATCAACCCAAAACCGGCGCATTGGGCATGTCATTAATTGGCGGTGCAGGCATGTTCTCTGTAAGTATTTGGAACCCGGTGATTGGTGGCTGGTTAGACAACGCTAAAAAAGAGGCGATTGACAGTGGTGTTACCGGCCCAGCCGTTGAACTGGTTGCAGGCCAAGCAACGCTGCAAAATTTAGCGATGATTCCCGGTGCATTGATTGTGATTTTTGCTGGTTTGTATTTTTACCGCAAAAAGTTTGAGCATAAATAAAATCGGCTGTGTATAAAAAAGCCCCGGTCGCAATGCGAGCCGGGGCTTTTTTATGAGCGCTAATAAAATGTTTACGACAAATGTTGCGCGTGATATCGCAAGTGATCATCAATGAATGTCGCGATAAAATAATAACTGTGGTCGTAGCCTTCTTGATGTCTGAGTACGAGCGGATGCTGGCGTTGATGACATACTTTTTCTAAGAGCTCCGGACGCAGTTGTTCAGTTAAGAAATTATCCGCATCGCCCTGATCAATAAACATCGGTTGTTTGGATTCACCTTTCAGCACTAACGCGCAAGCATCATATTCAGCCCATGTTTGTTGATCATCGCCCAAATAACCGCTAAGTGCTTTTTGCCCCCAAGGTATGTTGCTTGGATTAACAATTGGCGCAAACGCCGATACAGATGCATAACGACCCGGCTGGCGTAACGCAAGAACTAATGCGCCGTGGCCACCCATAGAGTGGCCGCTAATACTTTCTTTACCGTTGAGCGGAAAAATTGCCTGCACAAGCGCGGGGAGTTCCTGCGCAACATAATCGTACATACGGTAATGCTTTGCCCAAGGTTCTTGAGTGGCGTTTACATAAAAACCTGCGCCGGAACCAAAATCATAGCTGTCATCTTCACCGGGAATATTCACACCGCGCGGGCTGGTATCGGGGCAAATAATCGCAATTCCCAATTTTGCTGCAACTTGCTGCGCGCCAGATTTCTGCATAAAATTTTCGTCAGTGCAGGTTAATCCAGAAAGCCACCACAGCAGTGGCACCGTGCCGGTTTCTGCTTGCGGCGGTAAATAAATTCCAAACACCATCTCGCAATTCAGTGTGTTGGAAAAGTGTTTGTAGCGCTTGATCCAACCACCAAAACTTTTGGTGGCAGAAACAAGAGTTAAGCTTGATTCAACTTCAGACATAAATCGTGCTCAAGTAAATATTTCGTGGGCTTACTAAACGCACTGCTACATTAAAAGTGCAAAACAGTACGAATACTTTTTCCTTCATGGAGCAAATCAAACGCTTCGTTAATCTTGTTAAACGGCATTTCGTGAGTGATAAATTCGTCGATCTTAATTTCGCCATTCATGTAACGCTCTACGTAATCAGGCAATTGTGTACGGCCTTTTACACCACCGAAGGCTGAGCCTTTCCAAACACGGCCAGTAACCAGCTGGAATGGGCGGGTAGAGATTTCTTGCCCTGCAGCCGCGACGCCAATAATAATCGATTCGCCCCAACCTTTATGGCAGGCTTCAAGCGCAGAACGCATCACATTGACGTTGCCGATGCACTCAAACGAGTAATCCACACCGCCGTCGGTCATATTCACAATCACCTGCTGAATCGGGTCTGAATAATCTTTCGGGTTTACGAAATCTGTGGCACCAAATTGACGAGCTAGTTCAAACTTATCCGGGTTCATGTCAATCGCAATAATGCGGCTTGCTTTCGCCATTAACGCGCCTTGAATAACGGCCAAGCCAATTGCTCCTAAACCAAATACGGCAATAGTTGAACCTGGTGTTACTTTGGCTGTGTTAAAAACAGCGCCGATACCCGTTGTTACGCCACAGCCTAACAAACAGATTTTATCCAAGGGTGCATCTTTGGAAACTTTAGCGAGTGATACTTCTGGCAGTACGGTGTATTCAGAAAAAGTCGATGTGCCCATGTAATGAAATAGTGGTTTGCCGTCCAATGAAAAACGGCTGGTGCCATCCGGCATAACGCCTTTACCTTGAGTGGTACGCACAGAGCCGCAGAGATTGGTTTTGCCAGAGAGACAGAATTTACATTGGCGACATTCGGCGGTGTAAAGCGGGATTACATGGTCGCCCACTTTCAAGCTGGTAACACCCTCACCAACTTCTTCTACGATACCTGCGCCTTCATGGCCAAGTACCGCTGGAAACAAACCTTCCGGGTCTGCGCCCGACAAGGTGTAAGCATCCGTATGGCAAACGCTGGTGGCAACAATACGCACCAAGACCTCGCCCGCTTTTGGGCCTTGTACATCAATCTCAACCAATTCCAAAGGTTTGCCAGCGGCAAAGGCGACAGCGGCGCGTGATTTCATAATGGTTTCTCTCAATTCTCTAGGTTAATTTTGTTGCTTTGCAGGTCTGGTCAAATAGCTTCTCGCCACGGTGTTTTGTTGGTGTAGCTATTCATCTGTTGCTCTACTTGGGTAAGTGGTATCTCCAACCCTTTAGCATCCTTTAATGCTTTTTTCTGCCATTTCACGGCATCGGCAAAGTGACCCGTTTCTGCTGCTGCCGCTGCTTGTGCTTGGTAAAGGCCTAATTTATCGACATGAGTATCATCAACGGTCAGCAACAATTCTTGTGCTAATTTTCCATTGCGATATTTTGCATCGGGATGGGTAGAAAGCATCCACGCATATTTAACTTTGGCAAATTTGTTAACTGCAGCAGCTTTACTGAGCCAGTAAAAACCTTTTTCGTCATTCTTTTCAAGTCTTGCGCCACTGAACGCCTCAGTAGCCAATAAATATTGTGCATCACTAATGCCGCCTTTGGCTGCTTTTAATAGCCAACCCATACTTTGCGCAGAGTCTTGAGTACACATATTGCCGTAGAGTATGTTTCGGCCAAGAAAATAACTCGCGGTGTAGCTGCCTTGAGTTGCCGCGCTTGTATACCATTCGTTTGGGTTGTCGACTAATTTATAATCTTTGGCAAAAGAAGGGATGGCTTCTAATAAATAGGCAAAACTCAATTTGTCTTTACTATCACCTTTGGATGCTTTTTCGCGTTGCTTATCAATATATTCTGTGATTTTTTTCTCTCGATATGTACTTCCATCTATTAAAAAATTAAAACGTATTTTAAACCCATTAACATCAACCGCTTTGCCGTTTACTAATGAAGGCTCAAATTGAAATTTTCGTATAGACCCTAAGGCAGCCTCTTCAAAATCTGGGTAACTTGAAAAATAAACAACTTGATCTCTGGTGATGCCGTATTTATCAATAGTGAAGGTAACATCTACCATTCCAGATAACCCAGATCTTAGTGGCACGCTCGGGAATTCCGGTTTCACCATTTTAATAATCCGTGGATCTTTGGTTGCGCCCAGCTGACCGACAAAATTCGGTGCTAACTTATTTTGTATTGCTTCATGGCTAAATGTTGCGAACAAAGCTTTGTATTCTTCATCGGCTACTTTTTTTTCATCGGTAGTGAATTTATTGTAAATTTTTACATTGAGGCCATTGTCTTTATAGGCTTGGTTTTGTGTGGCCAGTGTCATCCACGCATAGGCTGTAATTTTGTTTTTTGGAACATGCTCACCCCGATAGTACATAACGCCAATATTTTGTTGCGCATCATTGTCATCATATTGCGCCGACTCTAAATATTCGGCATAGGCTTTTTCAAAATTGCCTGCGGCATAATAAGTGTTTGCCAAATCAAAGTCTGCATGGCTAATGTTCGCGCATAGAAAAAATATGAGTGTCACTAAATGAATATAAATGCTGTGTTTCATTAACGGGTCCTTATTGTTGCTGTTGTTCAATGTTGAGTATGTTTATGAGTTCAGGGTTTTTGACCAAGTAAATAAATTTTGCTTTTCTATGCGGTGTTACAGATATGGTCTCGCCATTCAAGTTAAAGGTAAGTGTTTTTGTTTTGGCATCTTGGCGCACACTTAGTTTATAGGTTGCGTCCCATGGAATTTCTTTAGGGAAATAGGTTGTCAGTATTTCTTGGCTCTTTTTTTTATAAGAGATGGATACCTGATGCCCCAGCGCACAGCCTTTATCTGAGATGATAATTTGGGCTATGGAGTTGAGATCGGTATTTGTGCTTTTATCGGTCAGTAGGAAAAAGTTGACTTCAGCTTTCATCGGCACTGTAAATGTAAATTGGGGCGAGCTCGATAATGGAATAACAACCTTTTCCAGCTTTGGCTCATTAGAAGAGGCACTGAAAGCATTATTGGCTGCTCCGGCAAGCAGCAAGCCAAGCGTTAATATAAAGGTCTTGAGGTGAGTACAACTAGGCATAACGAGTCCCTCTGTCGGTTTTAGACACCAAATCATATCAGAGCGCCTATTTGAGGGCATGTTTAAAGCTTAAATTGCGCCCTAAACAGGGTTTTTCTTGACATCCCCGCCTCACCTGCGAAAATTGCCGTTCCTCACAGATGGCTGCAAGATGACCGATAAGCTCGGAATCTCGTCTGCACCCAGCCAAGTCACCCTCTTGGCGAACCATCTGCGGCAGCGCTCTTACCCTGAGCGTTACCTAGAAGACCGCTGTTTACCTGCACGGTTTTCGCTGATCCGACCTATGCCTTGCCGGGTGTTTGTCGTTGATCATTCATATTGCGTTCTTAGACTCTCGTCTAGTCGCACAAAGCACTTAAGGCCTTGTCGGCCGATTATCTCTAAAAGGGGAATACCGTGGAAATGCTCTCAGGCGGAGATATGCTCATCCGCGCTCTGAAAGACGAAGGCGTTGAAGTCGTTTTCGGCTATCCAGGTGGCGCAGCACTGCATATTTACGATGCCATCTTTCGTCAACAAGACGTAAAACACATTCTCGTTCGTCACGAACAAGCCGCTACTCACGCTGCCGATGGCTATTCTCGCGCAACGGGTAGAGTCGGGACTGTGCTCGTGACGTCCGGCCCAGGTGCGACCAATGCCATTACCGGTATTGCGACGGCCTATATGGATTCAGTCCCGATGGTGGTGATTTCTGGCCAAGTCCAGAGCCATTTGATCGGCGAAGATGCCTTTCAGGAAACCGACATGGTCGGTATTTCGCGTCCCATCGTGAAACACAGTTTCATGATTAAGCACCAAAGTGAAATCGCTGAAACTGTTAAAAAAGCGTATTACATCGCCGCGTCTGGTCGCCCAGGCCCCGTGGTTATCGATGTTCCCAAAGATTTAACACATCCAGCATTTACCTTTCCGTATGAATATCCTGAGAAAGTGAAGCTGCGTTCTTATACACCTGCCACTCGTGGTCATGCGGGTCAAATCAAGAAAGCCGTACAGCTACTCTTGGGTGCAAAGCGCCCGATGATTTATACCGGCGGCGGTGTGGTGCAAGGCAATGCGTCTGAATTGTTAACGCAATTGGTGGATACGCTGGATTACCCCGTAACTAATACCTTGATGGGCCTCGGCGCTTATCCAGGTACGGCTAAGCGTTTCCTCGGCATGCTTGGGATGCACGGTACTTTTGAAGCGAATACCGCCATGCACCACAGCGATGTAATCCTCGCCGTAGGCGCGCGCTTTGATGACCGCGTAACTAACACCGTGAGCAAATTTTGCCCGAATGCGAAAATCATTCACGTAGACATCGACCCGGCATCCATTTCTAAAACCGTAGTTGCTGACGTGCCTATTGTGGGTTCAGTAGAAAGCGTGCTGACCGATATGCTCGCGCTTATTAAAGAGTCGAGCGAAAAACCGGATGCAGAAGCAATCGCAGCTTGGTGGAAACAAATTAACGAATGGCGCGAGCGTCACGGTATTTACACGCAAAACCGTTTCGATACCACCAGCGAAAAAATCAAACCGCAAGAGGTGATTCAAGCAATTTGGGAAGTGACTAAAGGCGATGCTTACGTAACATCTGACGTTGGTCAGCACCAAATGTTTGCGGCGCAATACTACAAGTTCGATAAGCCACGTCGTTGGATCAACTCCGGCGGCCTCGGCACCATGGGCTTTGGTTTGCCTGCAGCTATGGGTGTACAAATGGCGTATCGCGATGCAACCGTGGTATGCGTTACCGGCGAAGGTTCCATTCAAATGTGTATTCAAGAATTATCTTGCTGCACGCAGTATCACTTGCCGGTAAAAATTATCTGCTTAAACAACCAGGCGCTCGGCATGGTTCGTCAATGGCAAGTTATGCAGTACTCCAGCCGTTACGCTGAAAGTTTGTATGAAGATTCCTTGCCGGATTTTATCAAGCTTGCCGAAGCTTATGGTCACGTTGGTATTCGCGTTACCAAAAAAGAAGAGCTGAAAGCGAAGTTGGAAGAATGTTTTGCAATGAAAGATCGCGTGGTGTTTATGGATATTATGGTCGATCAAAGCGAACACGTTTACCCAATGCAAGTTGCGCCTAACGGTTCTATGCGCGATATGTTGTTAAGCAAAACGGAGCGTACATAAAATGCGGAGAATCATTTCTGTTTTATTAGAAAACGCCCCCGGTGCATTGTCGCGCGTTGTTGGTTTGTTCTCGCAACGCGGCTACAACATTGAAAGCTTAACCGTAGCGCCAACCGAAGACCCAACACTCTCGCGTTTGACGTTGACTACACTCGGTGACGATCACAAAATCGAACAAATCACCAAGCACCTCAACAAATTAATTGATGTGGTGAAGTTGGTCGATTTAACCGAAGGCGCGCACATTGAGCGCGAGTTGATGCTGATTAAAGTTAAAGCTTCAGGCGCACAACGCGCAGAAGTCAAACGCTGTGTGGATATTTTCCGCGGGCAAATCATCGACGTAACCAGCTCGCTTTACACCATTCAAATTACCGGCGCGAGCGATAAGTTGGATGCGTTTTTATTGGCGGTAGGCGATGCTTCGATTATTGAAGTGGTGCGTTCTGGTGTGAGTGGAATTTCGCGCGGCGAGAAGGTGTTGAGTTTGTAAAAATTTATGCGTGAAAATGTGTAGATAAAAAAGCCGAATCTCGCAAGAGGTTCGGCTTTTTTAATATGGCGGAAGTTTATCGACTCTGTATGGGCCAAAAAATCGAACACTTTTTTGTTGAAATTTCTAAAAATTAATTTGCAACAAGTCACTATTACCATTTTTGTGAAATGTTGGCTTTTCAGTCGCCTTTCTACTAATGTGCTGAACTATCAAATTCAATATTGAGTTCTTTGTCAAAGACCAAGAGCTTTTTAGGTATTCCATATTGGCCTGTCTGAAAAGATAAGGTTTTTTCTCCCACAACATAGATATCACCCAGATTGTCGTCTTTATAGGTATGTCGTTGGTTGTTGATGAGATCGTTAACAACAAGAGTTCTCTGATTGTCATTTTCATAAGTTATATAAACGAGGGCGCTTCCCAGCCACTGCATTTGATCTGCATTGACCTGAAGCACCATGTCACCCTGTAGGTTATGAACGTTGTTTGCTACGAAATCTGGTTGTTGCAGAAATGTGTATTGCCCGTTTTGTGAGGTGCTATTTACTGAGCTGCAAATATCCAAAGGATCTGGTTGGCTTCCATGGGTAACCAGTTTCCCAGTGTTTCCAATAGTAAGAGCAAACTTGCAGAAAGGCACTGATTCCAATTTTTGAATTTTGACGCCCAAATAATAATTCGGATAGAGGGCAGATTCTTCTTTATTAGCATCAGTTAAATTACCGTGATTATCAAAAATCTCTATCCAACTGATATAGTTGTAATTGGATAGATCCATTATCTTCACCGCAAAATATCCATTTTCAGAAAAGTACGGGTAAATATAATATTCACCCGTATCCCTAATTGACGTAATGGAAAGATCATTTAGTTTTACCAAATAAAGCTTTTTGTCACGAACCATCAAAAAGCTTTTGTTGATTGGGTCATAAGCTCGAGGTGTAACATAACCTCCATTGATATTCAAAATTTTGGAGGGCGCCAAAAATTGGTTGGTTATAGTATCAAACTTAACTAGGCGCGCTTTTTTATCATTTTCTGATATGGTTTGAATAAAATAAGCAATAGCATTCTCATCGCTAAACGCATAGCGTGAATTTGATAAATAGCAACCGTATTCATCGCCCGACGTCGCTGCATGGCAGCTAGTATCATTAGGAAAGACGTCATTCTTATTGGCTATGCCATCGTTATCCCGATCGAGGTCGTTATTATCGCCAATACCATCATCATCCAAATCCGTTGATTCTGTTGGGTCTTTAGGAAATCTATCGTTATCGTTGGCAATACCGTCATTATCAATGTCAGGATCCTTGATATCTAAAATACCATCTTTATCGGTATCGGCGAGGTTGTCGTTCATTCGTACCGTCACGGTAATTTCTGGTGAACGATTATTGTATGTATCCAGTGCTGTGACTTTGAGGTTAAATGTTTCGCTCCCATTAGAATTAGGGAATCTCAATGTAAAGCGGCCAGCTTCTATTTGCTCCCAATCTGCAGATGAGCTTTTGTTGTCAATTTCATAGTTGAGTAACGTGCCGGATTTATTGGTAAAAAATTCTTGGACATTAATGTCAACTGACGCGCCTTTACTTAGTGATATGGATTTATATTGCCCTGTATTAATGTGATTAGGGGGAAAGGGCGTGCCGTAATCATTCGGGTAACGAGTGAAATAAATATTGTTGGCGCTATTGTTTAAGTTTTCAGAAAGCACAGGGTATTCAGCCTCGGAAAGAAAAACATTTGCATCAGCTAAACCATTATTGTTTTCATCCCATCGAATATAAAATCCCTTACTGGTAATATCCAGGTAGCTTTTGGCAATTGCAGAGTTTGAAAAAGTCACTCTCTGTTTAGTGGCATCAAAGCTAAAGTTACTTTTAATATCATTTAAACCTAGTGAGCCTTTCGCTGAAATCACGGTTCCGGCAAACACATGTATACCTTTGTCTGAAATATAACTGCCAAAGCCTGCTGCGGGGTAACTATCAAAAATAGCGGGAAAATTGTAGACAAGCTCAATGTTCTCCGCGTTCATAACTTGCGTATCTACGCTAATCTTTGAATTAATAATAATTTTTGAGGTGATATTTGTATAGGTGAGATTTTGATTAAAATATAAAAGACCTTGATAGGTGAGGGAGCCGTCGAGCGATTGGGCGGGTGCGTTGTTAGTTGCTATTGAATAATTTTTCCAGAGTATATTCACGATGGAAGGTGTGTTTTCGTTACGAGTTGTTGCAATTGATTCCTCACCCGAAACCACAATTTTTTCTGTAATGCCATTCTCGGTAATTGTGAGTTCACAATTAATATATTTTTGTTGAAGATTATTCCCTGTGGCGGCCACAGTAATTTCGAAAGAACCTTTTCCTCCTTCGCATGTATCTTTGTAAACGCCGTCAGCAAGCCCCGTGTTGTACTCGCCTTTAACGATGGCTGCAGCGGAATCTTTAGCGAATGCCAATAGCTCTAGGTAATTATTGGCAACAAAGGGCGTATTCGTGCGAGTAAGAGGCTGTAGCGTTACTGAGCTTTGGCTGCTGCTCGGTGAACTTATGATTTGAGAGCTTGGGTTAGCTCCTGCACTTTGCCCGTCACCGCCACCGCCACCGCCACCGCAAGCAGTAAGAGTTGTCATTAAAAAAGCGGCTATCAATGGACGTGAAATTTGACTAGCGAACATTGTTATCTTCCTGAAACAAGTGGATTGGAATATCTATGAGTGAAAGGTTCGAATTATTTCGTTTGTTAGCTGCATTGTCCATGAGTTTATGTATAAATAATCACCACAGTGCGGTACTTTATTGTAGCGTTTGCCATGGGTACTGACTTCGTTATGCAAAACACATTATTTGATGCGCCTGAAGATGCGGCTTCCACGCCATTAAAAAAATCCAGCAAAATAGTGGAGCCGGCAACTGCGAATCCGGAGTTAATAGCTCTAGCGCAAACCCTGCCACCGCATTTACGCCTAGGCGCTTCATCGTGGAATTATCCCGGTTGGGCGGGCTTGGTGTGGGATGGTGAATACCCGGAAACCAATCTCTCCCGTTATGGGCTTAATGCTTACGCTAAACACCCACTGTTTCGCACGGTAAGTGTTGATCGCGGATTTTATCGGCCATTAAATGTTGCGCAGTTTGCGGAATACGCTTCGCAGGTGGATCAAGATTTCCGTTTTGTAGTGAAAGCCCCAAGCCTGATAACCGATGCGTTAATTCGGGATGAATCTGGTCGCGGTATGCGGCCCAATGCTCATTTTCTAAATGCAGCTGAAGCGGTGCAGATGTTTGTCGAACCCGCATTGGAAGGTTTAGGTCACAGGCTGGGTGCTTTGGTATTTCAAATTAGTCCATTGCCAAATACTTGGTTTACTCGCATGCCGGAGTTGATCAATCGTTTACACCATTTACTGAAAGCGATTCCTGATTTTCGCCATACAGCGCCAGATGGTGTGGTGGCAGTGGAAGTACGCGACCCACAATGGCTTACGCCGCAATTTGTGAATGCGTTGCGTGATACAGGTGCAACTTATTGCATGGGTTTGCATGCAAAAATGCCATCCATTAACGAACAGCTTCCAATTCTTCGCGCCTTATGGCCCGGCCCGCTGGTTTGTCGTTGGAATCTGAACCCGCTGCATGGTGCTTATGGTTATGAAGATGCACAGCAGGCCTATTCACCTTACGACAAAATGATGGATCCGGATGTAGAAACGCGCACGACTCTAGCGAAGGTTATTTCGGGTACAGCCAACGCAGGTCAAAATGTTTACGTCACGCTTAGCAATAAAGCGGAAGGTTCGGCACCGTTGTCTGTTATTGAATTGGCTAAAGCAATTCATGCATCGCCAATGGGTACATAGGTATGAAAATATCGGCTATTAATTTCCTTGCACCATCACATGAGGTTGCGCATCAACTTATAGGTGCAACGTTTACAGTGAGTGGCGTGGGCGGAATTATTGTTGAAACTGAAGCTTACGATCAGCTCGACCCTGCGTCGCACACCTTCGTTGGTAAAACCAAGCGCAATGCTGCTATGTTCGGTGCGCCGGGTTGCGCTTATGTTTATCGCTCTTATGGCATACATTGGTGTTTAAATTTTGTGTGTGGCGCTGAAGGGCATGGTGCGGGTGTTTTAATTCGGGCGATTGAACCGATTGTAGGTTTACAAACGATGATTGAGCGTCGCGGTGTGGATAAGATTAGCTTGCTGTGTTCGGGGCCGGGAAAGCTTGGTCAGGCATTGGCAGTAGTGCATGATTTTAATGGGATGCCGTTAAATAAATTTCCGTTTGAATTAATTCCCGCTCAGAAACCGGCCGATGTTATTTGTGGCCCACGTATTGGTATTTCAAAAGCGATGGATCTTCCATGGCGTTTTGGTTTATCGGGTTCACCTTTTTTAAGCCGCCCATTTCGGTAACTTTTGTTCGTTGTGTTATGAGGGAAATATGAATTTATTAAGCGCAGATGTATCGGAACTTATGCAGTTCACCGTTTTGCCATTAGAGCTGGTGTTGCGTGGAACTTTAATGTTTTGGTTTTTGTTGCTTATTTTTCGTTTGATTTTACGGCGGGATATTGGCTCTGCATCCATCACCGATTTCCTATTTGTGGTGATTCTGGGCGATGCTGCGCAAAACGCTATGATCGGCGAAGGCAGTTCGGTTAGCGATGGGATGGTGTTGGTTTCTACTTTAGTGCTATGGAATTATCTCTTGGACGTATTGGGGTACTACGTTCCCTGGATTGGCCGTTTATTATCGGCACGCAAGTTGTGTTTGGTTCGCGATGGAAAATTGCAGCGCCGGAATTTACGTAAAGAATTTATCACTTCCGATGAGGTTTACGAAAAGTTGCGTGAGGCAGGCTTAGAGCATCTCGATCAGGTTAAATTTATGTATATGGAATCTGATGGTGAAATTAGTGTAATTAAACGCGAAAAATAATTGTGCTTACTTTTTTGAATCAATTTTTCTCGTGAGCCAGCTGCGCCCAAAATGCATTTAAGATTGGGCTTTTCAATCGTTTCTCCATCACACAAATTCCCATGGAATAAGGGCCTAAATCTGGTTGCAGCATAAACGGCTCAACGCGCTCTGCGAGCGGGCTATTATCCACCACAATTTTTGGCAATACGCCTACACCAAAACCCAAACTCACCATGCTTACAATGGCTTCGTTACCTTTTACTTCCGCATAAATATTGGGTTTGATTTTGTGTTGCTCAAACCAATTGTCTAAACGTTCGCGCACTAAACCTTCTTCAGAAATAATCATCGGGATTTTTTGCCAGAAATCCGGTGAGTCGATTGCAGGCGCTTGCCAGTTAGCGTTGTTTTTCGGAGCAATAAAAATCATCGGCGAGCGCGTGATAGGTTTGTAACTAATCCCTGCAGGCATTTTGTCGGGCTTGGCGGCAATCGCAATATCTTCGTAGCCTGCTTGTACGCGTTCAATGGATTGCGCCGGGTCGCCGGTGTGCAGCTTAATCGCAATACCGGGATGCTTAACGCGGAATTCGGTGAGGATGTCATATAAGAAGCTGTAACTCGCCGTCACCGAGCAGTAAATGCTGAGTTGGCCATGCAGTTGATCGGCCTGAGCAATCAGCGATTCCTGGTAAGTCTCCCACTGCTGTAACACTTCTTTCGCGAAACTTAAGTAGCTTTGGCCTTCATGAGTAAGTGCGACTGAACGGTTGTCGCGCTCAAACAAACTTACGCCTAGGTCATCCTCAAGCTGTTTGATATTGCGGCTCAAGGTCGATGGGCTGACATGACAGGCATTAGCGGCGCGACCAAAATGCAGGCTGCTGGCGAGGGCACAAAAGAGCTTAAGTTTGGTGATATCCATGATGGCAGCCTTCTTTATATTGCATAAAGCGCAACATTAACATGCAAATATATCATTTTACGTGATATTGATTTTTTTCTACACTGCGCGCCTTATTTAAAACCTGTCGATTTCGACTTAACCTTCTCTCCAGGAGTTCTGCCATGCACGTGTATTACGATAAAGATGCCGATCTTTCCATCATCCAAGGCAAAAAAGTAGCCATCATTGGTTACGGTTCACAAGGCCACGCACACGCATGTAACTTGAAAGATTCAGGTGTAGACGTTGTTGTTGGTCTGCGTACTGGTTCTGCCACCGTTAAGAAAGCCGAAGCTCATGGCTTGAAAGTGACTGACGTTGCTTCTGCAGTTGCTTCTGCTGACGTGGTTATGATTCTGACTCCAGATGAATTTCAATCAAAATTGTACAAAGACGAAATCGAGCCGAACATTAAGAAAGGCGCTACTTTGGCCTTTGCTCACGGCTTTGCGATTCACTACAACCAAGTCGTTCCACGCAAAGACTTGGACGTAATCATGGTTGCTCCAAAAGCACCAGGTCACACTGTGCGCTCTGAATTTGTTCGCGGCGGCGGTGTTCCAGATTTGATTGCGATCTATCAAGATGCTTCTGGCCGTGCAAAAGACACCGCACTTTCTTACGCATCAGGCGTAGGCGGCGGCCGTACCGGTATCATCGAAACTACCTTCAAAGACGAAACTGAGACCGACTTGTTCGGTGAGCAAGCTGTATTGTGCGGCGGCGCGGTTGAGTTGGTAAAAATGGGTTACGAAACGTTGGTTGAAGCGGGCTACGAGCCAGAAATGGCTTACTTCGAATGTTTGCATGAGTTGAAGTTGATTGTTGATTTGATGTTCGAAGGCGGTATCGCGAACATGAACTACTCAATTTCTAACAATGCTGAATACGGCGAATACGTAACTGGCCCGAAAGTTATCAACGAAGAATCGCGTAAAGCTATGCGTCAAGCGTTGAAAGATATTCAGACTGGCGAATACGCTAAGAAGTTCATCCTTGAAGGCGCGACTAACTACTCTTCAATGACTGCTGCGCGTCGTAACAACGCTGCGCACGGTATTGAAGTTGTTGGTAACAAGTTGCGTGCAATGATGCCTTGGATTCAAGCGAACAAAATCGTTGACCAGGCTAAAAACTAATCTTTGCGATGAGTGATTAAAAAGCCCCGCCTGATTTATCAGTGCGGGGCTTTTGTGTTTTGGTGGGCTTGAGAACATATGCAGCTTGGATTTGATGTGTACAATGGCGCTTCCGCTCCAGATAGAGATTAGAGGTAGGCTATGAGTAATAACGATCACGAACATATGAAGCCTGGCAATTCAGCTGAGCGCGACAGCGGCTCGATTTTTGGTGATTTGGAGGAAGAGGTTTCCGAGGGTGGACTAAAGGTTCGTCATCGCGGCGTCTATCTGCTCCCTAACTTGTTTACTACTGGCGCACTGTTTTGCGGCTTTTATGCGATTGTCTCTGGCATGGGCGGCAATTTCATTCATGCGTCTGTGGCCATTTTTCTTGCCATGTTGCTGGATGGTATGGATGGTCGCGTTGCGCGTATGACCAATACCCAATCTGCGTTTGGCGAACAATACGACAGCTTGGCGGATATGGTTTCGTTCGGCGTTGCTCCTGCATTAGTTATGCTGAGTTGGGTATTGCATGATTTGGGGCGCTGGGGGTGGGCGGCAGCTTTCATCTATACCGCCTGCGCGGCCTTGCGTCTTGCGCGTTTCAATACCCAAATCGGCGTGGTGGATAAGAAGTACTTTATTGGTTTGGCGAGCCCCATGGCGGCGGCGATTATTGCCGCACTCGTGTTAACGCTCTCTAGTTATCAGTTAGTATCGTTTTGGATCAAGGTGGTCTTGGCGTTGGTCACGGTAGCGACTGGCGTGCTGATGGTATCCAATTTCCGTTACACGAGCTTTAAGAGTGTAGATTTTCGTGGTCGCGTGCCTTTTGGCGTGATGTTGCTGATTGTCATGGTGCTTGCGATGCTGATTGTCTATCGCGAAGAAGGTTTGCTGACTATCTCCATTCTTTATGGTTTGTCGGCTCCTTTTATTTGGATTTTGAGAAAGGTTGGTGTGCTCAAGGCCGAGTAGCCTGCCTGTAAATTCTGCGCATTGGTCGCTTTGCGATGCATCTGTTTAGATGTTGAGCTGAGCGACAAAACCCCTTCGGTAATTTCTCTAAAAGTCTCAAAAAAAGCTTGCAATGAAAGTGGTGGGTGCCTATAGTTCGCGCCCTCGCCGAGCAGGCCGTTTTAATCTCTGGATTGAAATGAATGTTTAGCGAAGTTTGTAAAAACCGAATGAAAATAAGCGTTTACAAACAGAAAAAATAGCGTAATATGCGCGCCTCGCTTCAAGGGTAACCGGAAAAGCGAAAGATAAAACGAAGTAA
>Ga0247803_1000164_pt1 | contig 40130 bp, 31 predicted proteins | sample UWRJL014104B1_FD_180928 | JGI IMG/M metagenome (GOLD analysis project Ga0247803, IMG submission 180928) | Plant litter microbial communities from Arlington Agricultural Research Station in Wisconsin, United States - UWRJ-L014-104B-1 | ecosystem: Environmental > Terrestrial > Plant litter >... | reverse complement strand
ATCATCAGCTTGGGTCGCCTCTGCCAGTGGCTGGCCGAGCAAGCAACCGAATTAGGCGTAGATATATTTCCGGGCTTTGCCGCTGCACAAGTGCTCTATCGCGATGATGGCAGCGTGGGCGGCGTTATTACCGGCGATATGGGCCGCGCTGCCGATGGCAGTGAAAAAGCAGATTATGTAGAAGGCATTGAACTCCACGGCAAATACACATTATTTTGCGAAGGCGCTCGCGGCCATTTAGGCAAAGAATTAATCAATCACTTCAAACTCGATGAAGGTAAAGATCCGCAACATTACGCGATAGGCATTAAAGAAATTTGGCGTGTACCCTCTGCGCAACACAAAGAAGGCTTAATGATGCATTCACTCGGCTGGCCCTTGAGTGAAACAAGTACCAGTGGCGGCGGTTTTTTATATCACCTCGGCAATTCAGAAGCGGGCGACGCCCAAATTGCGGTGGGTTTAATTATCGATCTTTGTTACGACAACCCGCACCTCAGCCCGTTTGATGAATTCCAGCGCTACAAGCATCACCCTAAGATTGCGCATTATTTACAAGGCGGTGAACGCATTGGTTACGGCGCTCGCGCGCTAACCAAAGGCGGCATTCAATCGCAACCGCAAATGTATTTTGCCGGTGGTTTATTATTGGGTGACGATGCAGGCACATTAAATTTCACAAAAATCAAAGGCAGCCATACCGCCATGAAAAGTGGAATTATTGGTGCAGAAGTCATCGTTAAAGCTATTGCTTCAGGCCGCAGTTATGATTCACTCAATGAGTTTGAAACCGCCTACAAAAACTCATGGGCTTACGAAGAACTTTATGAGCAACGCAATGTAGGTCCTGCCCAACAAAAATTTGGTACGCAGCTTGGGGCAGCCTATGGTTTTATCGACATGATATTGCGCGGTAAATTACCGTGGACTCTGCACAATACAACAGCTGATCATGACCAATTAAAACTGGCCAGCAACAGCAAAAAAATTGATTACGCAAAACCTGACAACAAACTTAGTTTTGATAAATTATCGTCCGTGTATTTATCCAACACCAATCACGCCGAAAACCAACCTTGTCATTTGCAGTTAATAGATAACAGCGTACCGATTCGTATTAACCTCGCGCAATACGATGAGCCTGCACAGCGTTATTGCCCTGCTGGCGTTTATGAAATTATTGCCAATCAAGATGGAGAGAAACATTTACAGATTAACGCGCAAAATTGTGTGCACTGTAAAACCTGCGACATCAAAGATCCCACGCAAAATATCCAGTGGGTAACACCTGAGGGTGGTGGCGGGCCAAATTATTCGGCCATGTAAACACATCACATAAGCAAATCGGATTGAATAAATCGCATCAAATAAAAAGGGGCTTAACGCCCCTTTTTCTATTTGTTGTTTCTTACTGCCTCTTTTTTATTATTACTTCTTTTTAAACCGGCTTAAACCCCTTCCCCACCACATAGACTTCACGCGAGCGTGGGCGTGAAGCATCGGGTTTGCGAATGACGACTTTATCGAAACTGGTGCGAACTTCTTTTACATATTCATCAAAGCCTTCGCCTTGAAATACCTTGGCGACAAAATCGCCTTTAGGTTTAAGTACGTTGCGCGCCATATCCAACGCCAGCTCTACCAAGTACATAGATGACGACTGATCCACCACCGCAACGCCGCTAATATTGGGCGCCATATCGGAAATAACCACGTCAGCTTTGTTGCCGCCGAGCAAATCCATAATTTGATTGAAAACTGCTTCCTCCGTAAAGTCGCCCTGAATAAAGTCAACATTTTCTAAGGAGTCCATGGGCAAAATATCCGAGGCCACTACCCGCCCCTTTACGCCGACCATACGCCCTGCAATTTGCGACCAACTGCCTGGAGCAGAACCCAAATCCACCACCAAAACACCGGAGCGAATTAGCTTATCTTTTTCATTCAACTCGATAAGTTTGTAGGCTGCGCGCGCACGATAGCCATCTACTTGGGCGCGTTTTACATAGGGGTCGTTGACGTGTTCTTCCAGCCAACGGTTACTGGTTTTTGATCTGGCCATGCTGACACTCAATTTAAATGCGAAAAAAGCCAGTCATTGTAAGGGTTCAAGCCTTATAAAACAAAAGACATCAAAAAAGGGAGCCGAAGCTCCCTTAAAGGCACACATCAAAAAAATAACGCTTAAAACACTTTTCCTATATTGATCAACTGGGTTTCGCCGCTGTGATCATTTACGCCATCGTTATCGGTAACTATGTAGACTTCACCATTGGCCATAACCGCTGCGCCTTCAACCTTCTCAATCACCATCCCTTTCGCTGAAGCCAAGTTAGGTCTTATATCTTTTATTAAGGTTTTGGTGATGGTCTGACCATCGGTAATAGTTTGCAGGTTAATTTTGTACAAACGCTTGATAGCAGCGTCTGGGCCACCGCGGTTATCGCGCTCTAGCACCATAAACTCGCCATTGCCCAAAGACGTAATCTCCGACAAGCCAACCCAACCGCCGGCGTATTGAGATATATAAGTGTCTAGCGGGTAGTAAACAAACTTCCAGGTTTGCGCGGCCAAGTCGTAAATGCCAATGCGCGGGTTTGCCTCAACACCCCAAGCACGCTGGAAAGCTAGGTACAAACTGTTGTTGTATTCAGCAATGCCTTCAAAGCCATTATTGGTTTGCAATGCATTAACCGGTGCAGGTAAACCAATCACAGATTCAATTACACCAGCGGCGCTGGTTTTGAAAATCAAGTTACTGGATTTAGCATCTGCCGCTGCGCCTGAACCTTCAGAGGCAATCCAAAAACCGCCATCCGCTGCTTTTGCCAAACCTTCGGGGTCGATGTTTACCGATTTATCGGCATTGATCATAGCCGCCAGTTCTGCGTTAGAAAAACTCGGCAAGCTCGCGTTAATACCAGAGGTTGCGAATACATTATTGCTATCCATAATTTTGGTTTCAGCCACTACCACGGCAGGTTTGCTGGTGATATCCAAGGTGAAAATACGGTTGGATGCAAAGAAACTGTCTTCTATGGAATAAAGTATGCCCTGATTCGACGGGTCTGACGCTAACGCAGACAAGGCGCTCCATGGGATTGGGCTACCGTTATCGCGATTGGCCGATTGAACAGTTGGATATTTAGGCGCTAAAGCGTTATAGCTATAAATATTAATACCCGCACGCATGGCCAGTGAGCGTGTATCGTTTTCTGAAGCCACCGCTAAAAGATTGCGCGATGGAATGGCGATAGCACCTTCTGGCGCAGCAAGGCTTGGCAAAGCTTGTTTAAACTTGGGTTTTTTAGGATCGTTTACATCGTAAACAAACACCAAACTTGAACGCTCAGAGTTCACGAACAAGTAACGATCTGAACCATAGATGCCTAATTCGATATTTTCTGGCTCATTGCCTTTGGCATCCGAACGGCGATCCTGGTAATGGCCCAAGCGGATGGCCATATCGTCCAATTCATTGGCGGAATCCCAAATCACGTCGCCTTTGGAATTGAATACGGTGAATCCGCGGCTGCCACCATTCAAATCACCTTCGTTAGCGGTAGCGAAATACTCGGTGTTAATCCAGCTCACGCCATCGGGCTCACGCATTCTGCCTGTTTGAGTTTCAGTGGGCTTAATCACTGCAGGGCGATCATCGGTTAAATCGACATTCATCAAATCCACGGTTCCTGCCGTGAAATGCCTAACAACGGTGCCCGTCACAAGGTCAACCAGAACGATATGATTGTTCTCTTGCAAGGTCACAACGGCGATATTGTCGCTGTTGATATCCACGTATTCCGGCTCCGGATCGGCAGAGTAAAGGCTGGCCAAACCAGTTAAGTTAACATCGCTCGCGGTCCACGCACTTGGCGTTGCGCTGCTGCTGTTCACGACAACCAATTTACCAGCAGGTAATTGTGGCGGCGCTGGGTCATTGAGTGCTTCATTGCGCTCATTCTCGATAACCACGGCAATGTATTTACCGTCTGGGCTGATTGCCACAGAATCTGGCTGACCACCCACATCAATAGAGTGAACGATGGTTTTAGTCGCAATATCCACCACCACCAATTTGCCCGAAGTGTTTACATAATCCACCGATGTATTCACCGCAACCAAGGCATAACCACCTTTTACAGTTACCGATGTCGGTTCGCCGCCCATAGCCAAAATACCTGCGGGCACTGGGTTGCTTGGGTCAGCAATATTCACAAAACCAATTTGGTTTTTAGGGCTATCGGTATAAATCAGTGTCATACCGTCGGCACTGGCAGCAGCGATTTCTGCTGCAGTAGTGTCGTTGGTATTGCAAGTTGCGTTGATTTGCATACAACTTGGCAACGTCGCTACGCGGTTAAAGTTTAATTGCGTATTAACCGTTGCCGAATCGCATTGATAAATTGTTTGGCTCACTTCAGTGGATTGCAAAGTGTTGTCATCATTGGCGTCTACACCGGTTTCAATTTTTAACCCACCTTTAAAGCATTGCGCATTACCTGCGGCTAACACCGATTGGCTCACAAGGCTTTTATGGCCGTTAGCACCGTTATTTCCGTTTGTGCCATTACTGCCATTGGTGCCGTTAGTACCATTTGTACCGCTAGCTCCGTTAGTCCCGGCAGCTCCGTTAGTTCCGCTCGCGCCATCTTTTCCATCGTCCCCACCGCAACCTGCCAGCAATGCCGGCATAGCAGCAACAATAGCTACTGAAAGTAGTTTTTTTAACAAAGTCATAGGAGTTTCCTGTTAGTTATATCGAGAAAGTTTTTAGCTAATGAATTAGCCGCCAAGACTGCTGGCTCGATATGAAAAACCCATGACGCTTAGGTGAAGATTTTATGACAGTGCATTGATTGGACTTCCCACGTGTTAGTAGGCACTCCTGAGCTATTCTGTTCCTCTTGCGACGGCGCTACCCGAGCCGCACAAGCCTATGTCATAAACATCACCATAAATCTCTTCGTTTGGAAGCGCTACAAAGTACATAGAAAAGCTTAGGCGTTGCTGTTAGATCATTGAGCTTGCGCGCAGAGCTGCGGCACAAGCTTATGTCATTTTGAAAGGAGTAAGTTCCATTTCAAGTTTAGAGGAAACTAGAACCCAAGATATTGCGGCGCGTTTAAATGGCGTGTTGAAATGATAAAAGATAAAAATCATCAAAGTACATTTCTGGATTTGTCATACAGCGTTTATTGATAGCTATTTATACCGCCTTATAAGGATCTAGCTTTTACACCAATCCAAATAAGGCGGGAAAATTACCTTATATCGCAGTAGGATTTTAGAAAGTCAGCATGTGATGGTATTTTTTCGACAGCCGCTGCGATTTTTGATTTCATTTTGTCGAGGCCGGCACGGATTTCTTCATCGCTTATGACATGCGGGCCGTGATGATATCCACGCGGTTCTATACGCTGCCCCAGTAGCACCTGAAACCAGGAATCTGTACTGAAAATTCCATCGGGCGCTTGGTACAGGTGGCCGGTTGCTTTAAATAACTCAATCCTCTCTGCAAGAGAATCCGGAATCACCATGTCCCGGCAATCTCTCCAGTAAGGCGTATCATCGCGCTCCGTCGCCTTATAATGCAGAATAATAAAGTCGCGAGTTTCCTCATACTCAGAACGAGACTGTTCATTGTAACGACGGATTAAATGCTCATTACATCCCTCAAAAGGAAACAGTTGTAATAGTCTGGTTATACCCATCTGGATCAGGTGTATGCTGGTTGATTCCAAAGGCTCAATAAATCCACTGGCCAAACCTATGGAAACACAATTCTTGACCCAAGCTTGTTTTCGACGGCCGGTCTTGAATTTAAGCAGACGAAGCTCTGCCAGGATATCCCCATCCAGATTATCTAATAAGGTTTTCCTGGCGTCCTCATCAGAAATATACGCACTGGAATAGACATGACCGGTACCCTGACGATGCTGTAGGGGAATCTTCCACTGCCAACCACTATCGTGAGCAATGGCGCGGGTATAGGGAGGGATATCATCTGAAAAAGCTGTCTGCAATGCCACAGCGCTATCGTTACGCAACCAATGACCCCAATCTTCATAACCGGCCTTCAATGTTTGTTCAATAAGAAAACCGCGAAACCCAGTACAGTCGATAAATAGGTCACCTTCAATACAGGTACCGGATTCCAAGACAACAGACTCGATAAAACCCGTATCCAGATGTTGTTTAACATCGACTATTTTCCCTTCAATACGTTTAACTCCCTTTTCCTCGCTAAGCTTGCGTAGAAATCGCGCGTAAAGGCTTGCATCAAAATGGTATGCGTAGTTGAGTTTAGGGTTCTCCGTTAATGCAAATTTATGGGCTTTCGCTGCCTGCCGCTCAAAGCATAACTCCTCCAGCTCGCCTTCATAACCTCGAGCCTTGGCCGCCAACCAATAATGATAGAAATTACCAATCCAGCTAGAGTTTCCAACAGAGCCAAATGGGTGAATATATTTATCACCTTTACGCCCCCAGTTCTCAAAGGAAATGGCTAATTTAATAGTGCCCCTTGTTGCCGTCAAAAACTCCTGCTCATCAATCCCGTGGATCTTATGGAATGAATTAATGGTAGGAAAGGTTGCCTCGCCTACGCCTACAGTGCCAATCTCAGTAGACTCGATTAACGTAATATCCAGCAACGTGCCAAATTGACGCGATAAAGCAAATGCCGTACACCAGCCTGAGGTTCCTCCGCCAGCAACAACGACTTTTTTTATTTTTTGCGACATAAATGCCCCTGAATCAACTTAAATAAATATTTTTGCTCATTTTTAATATCATCGATTCCCTTGCATCTCCTGCTGATAAAGAAAATGCTACGCCCATCTAGTGAATACAAAGCTAGTAAAGGCAGGTTGAGCATGACAATGAACCCAGCAGCTTTTACTTCAAGAAGCTACCTATCTTCAACTGAAAACCCATCAATTTTGGCTATTGGCTTCTGGCAGATGAGATAAGAAAGTAATTGAACAATAAGCATATTGAAAAGATGCTCTGGCATTTGAAGCTATTGCACTTACTAATTACGCCGGGTTTAAACTGACCAAAACCTGTTGCTTAAATACTTTTAATCTCAAGATATCGTGACCTGAGGTTCCAAGCTGCGTAAAATGCTATTTAAATTTACCTCTGCCGGATCACCCGGCCAGGAACTCGCTATGATTCGTATCACCGAACTTGCTCTGCCGCTTGAGCACCCTGCAGACGCTTTGCGTAAAGCTATTGTTGAACGTCTGAAAATTAAAGACGCCGATCTACTCGATTTCACTGTGTTTAAACGTAGTTACGATGCCCGCAAAAAAAATAGCGAAATCAAATTCGTTTACATCATCGATTTAACAGCCAATAACGAAGACCGCATTCTTGCGCGTTTTAGCGATGACATTCACATCCGCCCTGCTCCCGATACTAACTACTATCCCGTTGGCAAAGCGCCCGAAAACTTAAGCGAGCGCCCACTCGTAATTGGTTTTGGCCCCTGCGGTTTATTCGCCGCACTCACGCTTGCACAAATGGGTTTTAAACCAATTGTGTTAGAACGCGGTAAAGAAGTTCGCGCTCGCACCAAAGACACCTGGGCGCTGTGGCGTAACAAAGTGCTCTCGCCAGAATCAAACGTGCAATTTGGTGAAGGCGGCGCAGGTTTGTTTTCAGACGGAAAACTCTACAGCCAAATCAAAGACCCGAAATTTTACGGGCGCAAAGTGATGCATGAATTTATCCGCGCAGGCGCGCCGGAAGAAATTATGTATGTGAGCAAACCGCACATAGGCACATTCCGTTTAACGGGCGTGGTATCCACCATGCGCGAAGAAATTCGCGCACTCGGTGGTGAAGTGCGTTTTGAAAGTAAAGTGAATGATTTCATTATTGAAGATGGCCGTATTCAAGGCGTGACCTTGAACGATGGTGAAGAATTACGTAGCCGCTACGTAGTGCTCGCACTCGGCCACAGCGCACGCGATACCTTTCGTAAAATTCACGAACGCGGCGTTTTCGTAGAAGCCAAACCTTTTGCAGTAGGCTTTCGTATTGAACACCCGCAATCGTTAATCGATAAAGCTCGTTTGGGAAAATATGCTGGCCACCCCGATTTAGGCGCAGCAGATTACAAGCTGGTTTATCACGCAAAAAATGGCCGCGCGGTTTACAGCTTTTGTATGTGCCCCGGCGGCACTGTTGTGGCAGCAACCTCAGAACCCAATCGCGTTGTCACCAATGGCATGAGCCAATATTCACGCAACGAGCGCAATGCTAATGCGGGCATTGTAGTTGGTATCACACCAGAAGAAGATTTCCCCGGCGGGCCATTAGCGGGTGTTGAATTGCAAGAAAAATTAGAATCACTGGCCTACGAATTAGGCGGCAGCGATTACTGTGCACCAGGGCAATTGGTGGGCGACTTTATTCGCAAAAAAGCATCCAAAGAATTTGGCGATGTAGAACCTTCGTATAAACCCGGCGTATTACTGGGCGATTTAACACCATCGTTACCAAGTTATGTTATTGAAGCTATTCGCGAAGCATTGCCAGAGTTTGGCAAACAAATTCGCGGCTTTGATCGCGATGATGCGATTCTTACCGGCATTGAAACTCGCACCTCATCGCCCGTGCGCATTAAGCGTGATAACGACTCGCTGCAAAGTATTAACACACGCGGTTTGTATCCCGCTGGGGAAGGCGCAGGTTATGCGGGCGGGATTTTATCGGCGGGTGTGGATGGGATTAAAGTTGCGGAAGCGGTTGCGATAGCTATGTTGGAAGATTTAAACCCATGAAACTCGATGATGTAAAAAAACTGCAGCAAAAAAAATACCGCGAAGAGTTCGGCCATTTTTTGGTAGAGGGCGAACACCTTGTGCTTGAATTGCAAAAAGCCGCGCAACATATTCCAACGCTAAAAACCAGCGAGCTATTTGTCACTGAGCAGTTCCAAGATTGGTCATCAAATTTCAAAACCCATGTCGTCACCGAAAAACAAATGGCGCAAATCTCCGACACCAAAACCCCGCAAGGAATTCTTGCGGTTGTGCCCTTTTTGCCAACCGCTGTGGACGCACCTAAAACGGAGCGCGCAATTTATTTACACGAAGTGCAAGACCCCGGCAACCTCGGTACTATTTTGCGCACCTTGGCATGGTTTGGGGATTTTCGTTTATTGCTCAGCCCTAATTCGGTAGACCCTTATAATCCTAAAGTTGTCCGTTCCAGCATGGGCGCCATTTTTCATGTAACTACAGAGCTGGATGTCTCACTGGATTCCCTAAAAAATCGCTTTAATAAAATTGCCTGTTTGGATATGCAAGGCAAGCCACTTCGCGATGCAAGTCTGCAAGATTTTGATTGTTACTTATTTGGCAACGAGGCTCGCGGAGTACCGCGTGAACATTTAAGCGATTTACATGCACAGGCTTTTACGATTCAAGGCAGCGGCGCAATTGAGTCTTTGAATTTGGCCTCTGCAGTGAACATGTGTGTGTATGAATTAGTACGTTAATTAAAACAATATTTAAATATAAATACACTTTGGGGTTATCAACGGATGAATTTTTCTATAACTCACCATTTAAATTGTTTCATAATTTTTCTCTTTATTTTTTTAAGCATCTCCGCTTCTATAGTGTTTTCACCCGCTGTACACGCCCAAGCACCAGAACAAGATAAGCCTGCAATCATTCAACAACCACGCATCGCGTTAGTATTAGGTGGCGGTGGCGCACGCGGTGCTGCACATATTGGCGTACTTGAAGTTTTGGAGCGCGAGCGTATTCCACTGGCGTGTGTCGTGGGCACAAGCATGGGTGGTTTGGTGGCAGGCGGTTATGCGGCTGGGCTTTCGCCTGCTGAAATGCGCGAAAAATTAGACAAGGCTAATTGGACGGATATGTTTTTGGATTCCGCCGATTACTCGCAATTGAGCTACCGCAAAAAACGTGTGACCAAGCGCTTTTTATCCGGCACAGAAATGGGTTTAACAAAGCATGGTTTCCAACTGAAACCGGGCGTTATTGCCGGCACCAAAATAAAGCTATTTTTTAATTTACTGGTGGGTGCTGATTACGGGAATCGCAATATTGAAGAGATGCCTATTCCACTGGCCATTGTGGCAACGGATATAGGCACTGGCGAAAAATTTGTGTTTGATAAAGGCAGCCTGCCGCTGGCCATGCGCGCCAGTATGTCGGTACCCGGGTTTATGACGCCGGTAGATTATCAAGGGCACAAATTAGTGGATGGCGGCTTGGTAGATAACCTTCCCGTTGGCGTTGCCCGTGAGCTGTGCAACCCCGATATTATTATTGCGGTGAATGTGGGTTCCAAACTAAAACCGGCCGATCAAGTAGGTTCGCTGTTAAGCGTAACCACCCAAATGATCGGTATTCTAGGCAAACAAAATGTTGCCTATTCAGTTTCCACTTTAAAACCTACCGACATTCTCTTAACGCCAGAACTTGGCGATTTCTCTGCAACCAATTTTACCCATTACAATCTCGCTGCTGATATAGGTAAACGCTCAGCTGAATTACAACTTGAAAAACTACAGCAATATTCCGCCGATGAGAAAACCTATAACGCTTGGCGTAGCGAGAAAAAAACGGCCACAAACGACCCGGTTCATATTCATGAAATTTCCATTAGCCCACTGATTAAGCAGTCACCCGAATATATTACCCAACATATTCGCCAGCAGCTGGATAGCCCGCTCAAACGCGAACAACTGGAACAAGATCTTATTCATTTATATGGCGATGGGTTTTACGAAAGTGTTGACTACAACCTTACCCACGTTGACAACAAAAACATTCTTAACATTAACGTTCTGGAGAGCAAGTGGAGTTCTGACTACTTTACAATGGGGTTCGATCTTAATAATGAATTTCGCCGTGACACCAATTTTGACTTGCGTGCCGCCTACCGCCGAACTTGGCTGAACCACTACGGCGGCGAGTTATTTGCGACTGCGGATGTAGGCAGCAACCCTGGTTTTGATATAGAGTTTTACCAACCCCTTAATCTTCGCCAAACCTATTTTATTCAACCAACCTTCTCTCGCAAACGGGAGAAATTCAATATCTTTTTGAATGACGAAAAAATTGCTGAATACAAATTACAGCGCAGCTATTCAGAGCTAGCCTTGGGCAAAACATTGGAATTTTACGGACAAGCGAAACTGGGTTGGCGTGAATACAATATTAAAAGCACATCGGATGTTAGCGAAATTGATTTGGGTAATTACCACCAAAAATATGGCGGTGTATTATTTGATATGAATATTGATAAACGCAATCGTTTGTATTTCCCGTCGCGCGGCTGGTCGGGCAAAGTGAGTTATTTTGATTCTCAACAAGAAAATTACGGCAAACTTAGCACTGAATTTAATTTTGCGTACGCTCTGGATAACTTTGTCCTTGCGGGTCGCACCTCCTATGTTCGCTCTACCCACGGCATGTTACCAGCAACCGATGCGGCTTATTTAGGAGGGTTCTTAAACCTTTCTGCATTCGCCACCAATCAAATTATTGCAGACAGAGCACTCTATACGCATTTGCGCGGTGAACGAATTATTGGCCGTATGCCACTCGGCTTAAATGGCGATATGCGCTTGGGTTTAGGGCTGGAAGGTGCAAAACTCAACAATGCTTACACACTAGACCCGAACCGTGATCTATTACATTCTGCGGTAATTTACCTTGGCGGTGAAACACCTTTAGGGCCTGCTTATCTGGGCCTTGGTTTCACCGATGACGGAAAAATCAATTTATACATGCAACTTGGCGCTTATTAAAAATATACACACTCAGTAAAAAGTCTTTCTTTTTTTTAATTGCCGCTTAAAAACACTCATCGTTTTTAAGCGGCATTTTTTTGGTGAAACCACTGTTAGATGGCGAACGGAAACTTGATGTGCGCTTGGCTATTCTGTTGGGAATGATTAATCCTTTTCATATTACTCGCTCTCATATTATTCGCTTTCAGCAGAGGTCAGCCTATGAAACATCATGATCAATACCGCATGCAAGACCCACGTACGCAATACGCTATACCTCACGCTAAACCCGATAGCCAACAGCCAGAACCTGGTTTGGATTCTATCCTTAAACCACGCGCAGACCATGGCGAATCTTCTTACCGAGGCGCACAACGTCTTGCTGGGCGCAAAGCATTAATTACCGGAGGTGATTCTGGTATTGGACGCGCAGTTGCGATTGCATTTGCGCGCGAAGGCGCCGATGTTGTAATCACCTATTTACCCAGTGAAGAGGTGGATGCAAAAGAAACTATTAAATATATTCACGATGCTGAAGTGAAAGGATTCGCTATTCCAGGTGACATTAGCGATGAATCCTTTTGCAAAACCCTGGTCGCCCAAGCGTGCGAAAAACTGGGCCACATCGATATTTTGGTAAACAACGCTGGCAAGCAACAATTTGTTGAAGAGCTAGAGGATATTACCACTGAACAATTTCAAAAAACCTTTGCGACTAATGTGTTTGCCATGTTTTGGATTACCAAAGCAGCTGTGCCTCATATGCCTGCGGGCGCCAGTATTATTAATACAACGTCTATTCAATCTTATCAGCCATCCGCCGGTTTATTGGATTACGCTTCCACCAAAGGTGCGATTACGGCGTTTACCAAAAGCCTTGCGAAAATGTTGATTGCAAAAGCCATTCGTGTGAATGCAGTTGCGCCGGGCCCTATATGGACACCCTTGCAACAAAGTGGCGGGCAGTCGCCAGAAAAGCTTGAACATTTCGGTGAAAAAACACCAATCGGAAGACCGGGGCAACCTGCAGAAGTTGCGCCTGCATTTGTGTTTCTTGCATCGCAAGAATCAAGTTACATTACTGCAGAAGTTATAGGTGTGACGGGTGGGCAACATCTTCCTTAATGCACTAAATATTAACTACGGAAGAGAAAAAGCGACTATCGAATTTTTCGATACAAGCCATGCTTGGATGAAATGGCGGCGTACAGCGAAAGGAATGGCGTTATGTCTGCATAGTCATGGCCCACGATGCTTAATATGCCAAACGTGGGCAGGCTATCGCTAAACAATTTTAAAATACGACGACGCAATTGCGAGGTGTAATCGCCCAAACCGCCACGACAAACAATTAATTCAAATTCGTTGAAAGATGCATCGGTACCGAGATTGTATTGCGCCCAAGTAATATTGCGATCTAGCTCGGTGCGAAATATTCCCACTCCATCCTGCTCCATATAATAATGTGACAGCGATTCTGTACCGCCTGCACGAATATAATTTTCTTCGTAGAGCGCCAACTTCTCCAGTGAAAATTTCCCCTCACGCGCTTCACTGAGCAACGTGGCATTTGCGCCCGTCGCGAAGATGCGGGTTTTATGATAAATGCCCTCCTCCATAAGCATTATCGCAAGCGAAAATACATCCTCAGCTGCCGTACATTCAGCAATCCAAATTTTGGGCGCAGGGCAAGAACGCAACCAGGGAATAAGCACCTTGCGCAATTCCTGCATGTGTTTTGGGTAATCAAATAAACTTGAAGGGTGCGCGTCCAGCGCATATAACACTGCATCTATATAGGTTGGGTCATGTAGCACGTGATCCTGCAGTGAAGAAATGGTGCGGACATTGTGCGCAAGCATAAAACCATACAGCTTGCGCAACATAACCTCACGTTTGTACCCTCGAAAGTCATCACCAAAGCGTTGAAAAATCGCTTCAAGCAATAGCGTGACTTCCAAATCTGCAAGCGTATTAAAACTACTCATTATCCCTTCCTAATAATACTGGTTCAGTAAAGCTAACCTAGTAGAACTGATCTAATCGAGTTGTTACAGCCACTGAATTAATGCAGCCACACGCGCATTAACGACAATAGCTGCGCCACATCCACTGGCTTGGTAATGTAATCTGAAGCACCCGCGTCAATACATTTATCCCTATCGCCTTTCATGGCTTTGGCCGTCAAAGTAATAATTGGGAGACTTTTAAAACGTGGAATCCGACGAATAGCACGCATAGTGTCGTAGCCATCCATTTCCGGCATCATGATGTCCATCAGCACGATTTCGATGGAAGGATCTTTTTCTAGTACTTCAATTCCATCGCGGCCATTTTCAGCAAAGGACACTTTCATATTTTGCCGTTCAAGCACCGAACTTAACGCGAAAATGTTGCGCAAATCATCATCCACAATTAATACACTGCGTCCGCTTAAACCGCCATCGGCCTCTTGAATCGCATCAATCATTTTGCGCTGTTGCTCAGGCATGCTGGCGTGCGCGCGATGCAAAAACAGCGAAGTCTCATTGAGCAGGCGCTCAGGCGAACGCGCATCTTTAACCACAACGGTTTTACCGATGCGTTTTAGTTTGGTGATCTCCCTTCTGGTCAAATCTTTCGCGGTATACACCACCACCGGAATATCGCGAATGGATTCATCTTTGCTCATGACATCCAGCACATCAAAACCATTCATATCGGGCAAGGTAAGATCGAGCACTACACAATCAAAATGCGTTGTTTTGAGCGATTCAAGGGCTTCTTTACCGGTGCTCACGGCTACGATTTGCACATCGTCTGTACCAATAAGCTCAACGATACTACTGCGCTGGATTGGGTCATCTTCCACCACCAATAAACTGCGCTCGCCGCGCACCAAATAGCGCTGAATGCGTTGGAATTCAGGTTGTAAACGCTCCGCCGTAATCGGCTCAGCCAAATGGGAAATAGCACCCAGGCTCAAGCAGCGTTCACGTTCTTGATCGATGGAAACCACTTCTGACTCGGGCAGACTTGAGACTATATGAACCGGAACATGGCGCGTGGCCGAGTCGCGTTTTAAGCGTTCAAGAATCACGTAGCCATCGATATCATCCAGCTCAAGGCTGAGCAAAATGGCAGAGGGAAGGTAATCGCGAGCAAGCGTGAGAACGGCATCGCCAGAAGCCGTTACAATGCCTTTGAAGTTCTGCTCGCGCGCGGCATTCAACAGCAACTTGGCGCGCTCATGATCCTTCTCAACAATCAATACGGCGGGGTCGCCTTCAGCGGTAAGCGCACGGTCGTCAAAGTTTTGTTCAGTAAGCGTTGCTAGCGGAACAATCGCACTTTTTTGCACCGGCGTGTATTCGGCATCGGTTAGCGTTTGCGATGCCTGTGAACGGGTGTAAATCACATTTGGCGGCAAGGCTGGCATGTACAGAGCATTGGAATCCAATTGCTCTTCGTTTTTACTGCTGCCACGGTGATAAGGCAGGAATAAGGTAAATGTACTACCGGAATCCACCTGACTTTCCACCCGTATCTCACCACCCAATAGACGCGCTAACTCACGGCTAATCGATAGGCCTAACCCTGTGCCGCCATAACGACGTGCGGTACTGCCGTCGGCTTGCTGGAAGGCTTCAAAAATTAACTGCAGTTTATCAGTAGGTATGCCTACGCCAGAGTCAGTTACTGAAAAAGCGAGTACGGCATCGGCTTGCGATAAGGTGGGGTGATCAATCGTCCACCCGGTATTCACCAAACCTATGTGAAGTGTTACTTGCCCACGGGTGGTAAATTTAAACGCATTGGATAAGAGGTTTTTCAAAATCTGTTGCAGGCGGGTGGTGTCGGTCATCATTGCAGCAGGCAAAGACGTTGCCAGTTCAATGTTAAACCCAAGCTGCTTGGCCTCGGCCATGTGGCGGAAAGTACGCTCCACATAACTGCGAATGGTTTGGAAGCGATACTCGCTAACTTCCAAGGTAACCGTACCGGATTCGATTTTGGACAAGTCGAGAATATCGTTAATCAGCGTGAGCAAATCGCTACCGGAACCGTGAATGGTTTTGGCAAATTCCACCTGCCTATCCGAGAGGTTTCCGTTCGGGTTATCGCCCAATTGTTGCGCCAGAATCAGCAAGCTATTCAACGGCGTACGCAATTCATGCGACATATTGGCAAGGAATTCTGACTTGTACTTGGATGACAACGCGAGCTGGCTGGCCTTCTCTTCCAGCTCAAGTTTCGCTTGTTCTACCTCGGTGTTTTTGCGCTCTACTTCGATATTTTGATCCGACAGCAAGCGGGCTTTTTCCGCCAACTCCTGGTTAGTTTGCTGAAGTTCTTGCGCGAGCGATTGCGATTGCGTTAAGAGACTTTCAGTTCGGCTGTTGGCTTCAATCGTATTCAATACCGCGCCAATCGATTCCATTAACTGATCAAGGAAAGATAAGTGCGTATCCGTAAAACGATCCAGCGAGGCAATTTCAATTACCGCTTTCACTTCTTGTTCAAAGAGAATCGGCAAGACCACAATATTATTGGGTGAAGCAGAACCCAAGCCCGATGACACCTGAATGTAATCTTTAGGCACATCTGTTAGCCAAATACGGGTTTTCTCCAAGGCACACTGCCCCACCAAGCCCTCGCCGGGCAGGAACGATGTGGGCAATTTACGGCTGGATCTATAGCCGTAACTTGCAATCATGCGCAGGCGGGAATCTTTATTGCGGCCATCCATCATGTAAAACACGCCGTGATGCGCCGTAACTAGTGGTGCTAACTCAGAGAGAATTAACGAGGTCACGGTTTCCAAATCTCGTTGACCTTGCAATAAGCGAGTGAAACGCGCCAGGTTGGTTTTGAGCCAGTCTTGCTGGGCGTTTTTCTGGGTGGTTTCTTTGAGGTTGCGAATCATTTCGTTAATGTTGTCTTTCAGATCCGATACTTCACCGAGCGCTTCTACCTGAATCGACCGCGACAAGTCGCCGCGGGTTACCGCTGTGGCTACTTCCGCAATCGCACGCACTTGCGTTGATAAGTTTGCTGCAAGCTGGTTTACGTTTTCGGTCAAGTCTTTCCAGGTGCCGGCAGCTCCTGGCACAGATGCCTGTCCACCGAGTTTACCTTCCACCCCCACTTCACGGGCTACGGTCGTTGCCTGATCAGCGAATACCGCCAAGGTGTCGGTCATTTCGTTGATGGTGTTAGCCAGTGCCGCAATTTCGCCTTGCGCTGCTACCGTTAATTTTTTCTTCAAATCGCCGTTGGCTACGGCGGTTACCACACCGGCGATACCGCGCACCTGCGCGGTCAAGTTTGCTGCCATGAAGTTCACGTTATCGGTCAAATCCTTCCAAGTACCCGCCGCACCGGCTACCTGCGCCTGGCCGCCGAGTTTACCTTCAGTACCTACTTCCCGCGCCACACGGGTTACTTCGGATGCAAACGAGGAAAGCTGATCCACCATCACGTTGATGGTGTTTTTAAGTTCAAGGATTTCGCCTTTTACATCCACCGTGATTTTTTTGGACAAGTCACCACGCGCCACCGCCGTGGTTACCGCCGCGATATTACGCACCTGACCAGTAAGGTTAGATGCCATGAAGTTCACGTTATCGGTCAAATCTTTCCAAGTGCCCGATGCACCCGGTACATTCGCCTGACCACCCAAGCGCCCTTCTGTACCTACTTCTCTTGCTACCCGCGTTACTTCGGATGCAAACGAACGTAACTGATCCACCATGGTATTGATGGTGTCTTTAAGCTGAAGAATTTCGCCTTTGGCATCTGCCGAGATTTTTTTGGAGAGGTCGCCGTTTGCCACCGCCGTGGTTACGTCCGCAATATTCCGCACTTGCGAGGTAAGGTTACCGGCCATGGAGTTCACCGAGTCAGTCAAATCCTTCCATGTACCCGCAACGCCCGATACATTTGCCTGACCGCCGAGCTTACCTTCAGTACCTACTTCCCTCGCCACCCGCGTTACTTCTGACGCGAATGACGAGAGCTGATCCACCATCACGTTGATGGTGTCTTTCAATTCAAGAATTTCGCCTTTTGCATCGGCGGTAATTTTTTTCGACAAGTCGCCACGCGCTACCGCTGTGGTTACATCTGCAATGTTCCGCACTTGCCCCGTTAAGTTCGAGGCCATGAAGTTCACGTTATCGGTCAAATCTTTCCAGGTTCCGCCCACACCTTTTACTTGCGCCTGACCACCGAGTTTACCTTCGGTACCTACCTCACGCGCCACCCGCGTTACTTCTGAGGCGAAGGAGTTGAGCTGATCCACCATCACGTTAATGGTGTTTTTCAGTTCGAAAATTTCGCCTTTTACGTCCACGGTGATTTTCTTGGACAAATCGCCGTTTGCTACCGCTGTGGTTACATCCGCAATGTTCCGCACCTGACCGGTTAAGTTACCCGCCATGGAGTTCACCGAGTCGGTCAAATCCTTCCAGGTTCCCGCGACACCCAATACATTTGCCTGACCGCCCAACTTACCTTCTGTACCTACTTCCCTCGCTACACGCGTTACTTCCGATGCAAACGATGAGAGCTGATCCACCATCACGTTAATGGTGTCTTTCAATTCAAGGATTTCCCCTTTTACGTCCACCGTAATCTTCTTGGACAAATCGCCCCGTGCCACCGCCGTGGTTACCTCGGCGATGTTCCGCACTTGCCCAGTTAAGTTAGAGGCCATGAAGTTCACGTTATCGGTAAGGTCTTTCCAGGTTCCGCCCACACCTTTTACTTGCGCTTGGCCGCCGAGTTTACCTTCGGTACCTACCTCCCTTGCCACACGGGTTACTTCCGAGGCGAAAGAGTTAAGCTGGTCTACCATCACGTTAATGGTGTTTTTGAGTTCGAAAATTTCGCCTTTTACATCCACGGTAATTTTCTTGGATAAGTCGCCCCGCGCTACCGCTGTGGTTACGGCCGCAATGTTTCGCACCTGACCAGTCAAGTTACCGGCCATGGAGTTCACCGAGTCGGTCAAATCCTTCCACGTACCCGCAACTCCCAATACGTTTGCCTGACCGCCGAGCTTACCTTCGGTACCTACTTCCCTTGCCACACGGGTTACTTCTGAGGCGAAAGAGTTGAGCTGATCCACCATCACGTTAATGGTGTTTTTGAGTTCGAAAATTTCGCCTTTTACATCTACCGTAATCTTTTTGGACAAGTCGCCATTTGCCACCGCCGTGGTTACCTCGGCGATGTTACGTACCTGACCGGTCAAGTTACCGGCCATGGAGTTCACCGAGTCAGTCAAATCCTTCCAGGTACCTGCGACACCGGATACGTTTGCTTGACCGCCAAGCTTACCTTCTGTACCCACCTCTCTTGCCACACGGGTTACTTCCGATGCAAACGACGAGAGCTGATCCACCATCACGTTGATGGTGTCTTTAAGTTCAAGAATTTCGCCTTTTACGTCCACCGTAATTTTCTTGGAGAGATCGCCCCTTGCCACTGCCGTGGTTACCTCGGCGATGTTCCGCACCTGACCGGTCAAGTTCGATGCCATGAAGTTCACGTTATCGGTCAGATCCTTCCAGGTTCCGCCCACACCTTTCACTTGCGCTTGGCCGCCGAGCTTACCTTCCGTACCCACCTCTCTTGCTACCCGCGTTACTTCCGACGCGAATGAGGAGAGCTGATCCACCATCACGTTGATGGTGTTTTTCAATTCGAGAATTTCGCCTTTTACGTCTACCGTAATTTTCTTGGAGAGGTCGCCCGTTGCCACCGCCGTGGTTACATCTGCAATGTTCCGCACCTGCGAGGTCAAGTTACCCGCCATGGAGTTCACCGAGTCGGTCAAATCCTTCCAAGTACCAGCGACACCTTTTACTTGCGCTTGTCCGCCTAGCTTACCTTCCGTACCTACTTCCCGCGCCACACGGGTTACTTCCGATGCGAACGACGAGAGCTGATCCACCATCACGTTAATCGTGTCTTTAAGCTGGAGAATTTCCCCTTTTACGTCCACCGTAATTTTCTTGGACAAGTCGCCGTTCGCTACCGCTGTGGTTACCTCGGCAATGTTACGTACCTGCCCCGTTAAGTTAGAGGCCATGAAATTCACGTTATCGGTCAAGTCTTTCCAGGTTCCGCCTACGCCAGGCACGTATGCTTGTCCGCCGAGCTTACCTTCGGTACCTACTTCCCTTGCTACCCGCGTTACTTCCGATGCGAATGAACGCAACTGATCCACCATGGTATTGATGGTGTCTTTTAATTGGAGAATTTCACCGCGTACATCCACGGTGATTTTTTTGGAGAGGTCGCCGTTCGCTACCGCAGTAGTTACGTCAGCAATATTACGCACTTGTGATGTGAGGTTACCGGCCATGGAGTTCACCGAGTCGGTGAGGTCTTTCCAGGTACCCGCTACGCCTGGCACGTTTGCCTGACCGCCGAGCTTACCTTCTGTACCTACTTCTCTTGCTACCCGTGTTACTTCCGAGGCAAATGACGAGAGCTGTTCAACCATGGTATTGGCGGTAGATGCAGCACGTAAAAATTGGCCTTTGAGTGGGCGACCATCGACATCCAGCTCCATGGTTTGCGACAAATCACCCTTCGCCACAGCGCCAATAACCCGCGCCATTTCAGTGGTGGGGCGTACAAGGTCGTCGATAAGCGTATTAACAGATTTAACGATAGTGGCCCAGCCACCCGCCATGGAGGGAATAACCGCACGCTGGGTTAACCGGCCTTCGCGCCCTACTACCCGGCTTACATCGGTAATGCCTTTGGATAACAGCTCATTGGATTCAATAATGTCGTTAAGGGTGTCAGCAATTTTGCCGGCCATGCCGGTCAAATCGGCAGGCATGCGTGCCGAAAAGTCACCTTTCTTCAGAGCGGTCAAGACTTGCAGAAGCGCTTTGGTGTCAAGATCGTTATCTAATTCCGTCATCGTATCCATAAACATCTCCGAACGTATAAGTATCGAATGCCGCTAGCTAATAAACGGCACCAAGATTAATTGCAGTATGAATAAATGCATGTATGAGTAACTGAATACATTGTTATCGAATGGTGCAGGCAGCCCAGGCTAACAAGCCTAGGCTGAACAGCTTTGCGGTATAGCTAACTGCAAACGCTGAAGTAAATGGTCTGCGCTGAGTGGCTCGCTATAAAAGCTGCCTTGATATTCATCGCAACCCAATACCTTTAATGCTTCAAATTGCGCCTGCGTTGTTACACCATCGGCGATGACACGCAAACCAAACTCCCGCGCCATAGCAAGTAGTGCAGAGACAATAGAAGTATCACTGGGGAAGACTGGCAATGGTGGTAAGTAACTGTATTGCCTGTCGCAGTTTTGCATAAAACACGGGTCAACTTTTACCGCATTAATAGGCAATGACTTTAATGCCGCGAGAGAAGAATAACCGGCACCAAAACCATCGATAGTAATACCAATACCACCGTCGCTTAATTGGCGAAAGATGGCTGCAGCTCTGGCTAAATCATCCACCACAGCGGCCTCGCTCACTTCAAATTGCAAGCTCACTGGCGCCACTTTGTGCTCGGTTAGGATCGCTGAAATGGTATTGAAAAACTCTGGCTGAAGATGGGTAATATCAATGTTGATGGATATGGGTAAATTAAAGGCCGGTTTACTGTTGGCCCAGCGCTGAACCTGCGCGCAGGCGGCCGAAATAACCCAATCGCCCACCCGCGATGCATGAGCGCTTTGTGCAACCCTGGGTAAAAAATTGCTGGGTTTTAGCAGACCATCGCGCGGGTGATGCCAATATAAAAGCGCCTCAACGCCGGTTGCCTTGCCAGAGGCGATATCAATTTTGGGTTGGTAATAAAGCTCAAATTCGTTCTGTTCCAGAGCTTGCAACATCTCTTGCTCAAATTGATTGCGCAAGCGTTCAGTCGCGTTTAGCTCTTCGTGGAAAAATTGGATAGAACCGCGCTCACGTTGCTTGGCATGGTACATGGCGACATCGGCATGCTTAAGCAACTCTTCCGCCGTGGTGCCATCTTGAGGATAGAAACTGATACCAATAGTCGCCGATGTTTTCACAATGTGCGTGCCAAGAATGTGCGGCTCAATATTCGCGTTTATAATTTTCTTGGCAATCTTTACCACGTCGCTGGTATCGGGGAAGCCTTCCAGCAACACCACAAACTCATCACCCCCTAAACGCGCCACCATATCCGTTTCACGCACGGCGATATTCAAATGTGCTGCAACCTGCTTAAGTAGTTCATCGCCCACTTCATGCCCATGAGTGTCATTGATTTCTTTAAATTTATCCAAATCCAGAAACATGAGCGCCAAACCTTCATTGCGGCGATCTGCCTGCGCTATCGACTGTTTCAGGCGCTCCAGTAAAGAGCGGCGATTGAACAAGCCAGTCAAGGTATCGCGCGTTGCAAGTTCGGTGGCCAACTGCTCGGCGATACGGCGCTCTTTAACTTCAGACTTCAACGCTGCATTAAGCCCTTCAAGGTCGATCATCCGTTGGATACGCAAATCACCGTTAATGGCTTCCAGCTCAGCCGTTTTGCGTTCGAGTGCAATATTTTTTTGGTTTAACTCAACAAAGACCGCTACTTTTGCCTGTACCACTTTAGGAATGACCGGCGCAAACAAATAATCTGCCGCACCCTTTTGGTAGCCTTTTAAACGGTTGAATTCATCGCCGTAATAGGCGGTCACAAAAATGATGGGAACCGAAGCAGAACGTGGATGAGAATGAATCGCCTCAGCCGTTTCGAAGCCATCCATCGTAGGCATACTGACATCGAGCAAAATCACCGCAAAATTATGCTTAAGCACCTTGCGTAAGGCTTCTTCACCAGATTGCACCGTAAAAACTTCATACCGGGGATTTTCCGATGGATCTTCCAGCATGCTTGAGAGCGCTAGCAGAGTAGAAGCGTCATCGTTAACGATGAGAACTTTTGGAAGCGAATCATTTTGATGCATTTGGGATGAAACCTCAAAAAAGTAATTAATAATCCTTTCGTACCCGATACCACCACAACACCGGTTGTTGGTATATTTCCATAAGGGAAACACGAAAGATAAAACTCATAATCTTTAGAATTATTTTTTTAACGGTTGCGTCAAATTCATTTTTAGTTTAAAAAACTTTACAATCTCCAACTAGCTTGGCAAGTTAGTATGGCTTGAGAGCCAAACAAACAACCTAATATACTGAATTTTATAGACTTTGGTGTGACTTTTATAAAATTTTATAAAACCCAGAGTTTAGCAAGAATACTGACCGTTTCAGCATCTTATTGTTATCGCGGAGTGTAACCCTTAACACGTTAGTTTAGGCGACAAAAATCGTCTAAAAAACCCATTAAAGGCACCGGAAAAACACTAAAGCCATGAAGATATTCCACGATTTTTTCCCACTAACCATTAAGCGCACGATCTTATGACTTCTCGTCAATTATCGAATGAGCTTCGTCGCTTTATTCATTCAATACCGTCCATACCACAGCTTGAGGCGATGCTGCTCCTGCATCAATCTCCAGATCAGGAATGGGACGAAGCGACGATTGCGCGCCGGCTGTATTTAAGCCATGAACAGGCTGCATGCATGTTGAAAGACTTGAGTGCCAGCGGAATTTGTAAACCCATCCCAAATAACCCCGGAAAATTCATCTACTCCCCCAGCTTTAGCGAGCTGGGCGAATTAATTGATCAATTAGCACATTACTATGCTTCAAACTTAATCGAGGTGACCAATATGATTCACTCGAAGGCTAATGCAGGACGGCTGGTTCACTTATTCGCCGATGCCTTCAAATTTAACAAGGACACTAAATAAAATGGATATGGATATTGTTATTTATGTGCTGTGTTCGCTGACATCACTGCTTTGCGCGTTTTTATTGCTGCGCGGTTATTTCAGAAGCCGATATCGCCTGCTGCTGTGGGCGGGAATATGTTTTGTTGGGGTAACTGCCAATAATCTATTAGGTATCGTCGACAAATTTGTGTTTCCAGAAGGTGATTTACTGACGGTAAGGCTCTCAGTGGCACTGGCTGCGCTCGTTTTCTTACTGTATGGCTTAATATTCGACGAATAGGGAATAAAGAATGAATGAATTATTGTTGGGTGCAATTTCGGCATGCAGCTTTATAGCAGCGTTGTTTTTCTTGCGTTTTTGGAAAACAACCAAGGATAAGTTTTTCCTGTTTTTTGCACTCTCGTTCTTAATCGAAGGTGCCAACCGGGTATCGCTTGTACTCTTTTTTGATTTACGAGAAGGCTCGCCCATCTACTATTTCATTAGGTTCATCTCCTATGCCTTTATCATTTTTGCCATTATGGAAAAAAACAAACAACGCCAACAGCTAAAAAACAACCCCACTAAATAGCTACACCCCTCGCTTGGTGACTGGGCACATTTACACACTAGATGTAGTAATAACCACGTCACCTTCCTATAAGAAAAAAATCTAATATATTTATAGAAGCGTGCTAAAGCACAAAAGCCGCTCCACTGCGGTAGTTACAGGGTTTTACCCTGCTTTTTCACGGCTTACCCACACCTTACCCACAGTTATCCACCGCTTTTTCAAGCTTGCATTAATCCCTTAACCGCATTATCTTGTAGCTCATTCGAAATTTACCCCTATATATAGGGTTTTGTGACAGGTTTCACGCGTGGTTCGCCTAGGCAATTTCCACCGTAGCTGTCAAGTAAATTTGCTAATACTTTTTACCCCAATTGAGTGTTTTGGCGGGTTTCATCCCCCGTTTAAACAACCAGAGCACACCAAGAGCGTTGTGTTTTGGTATCAGTAGTTTGGGAGCTACCGTTACTATATGTTGTGTTTTATAGCATTAGGCGGAACAGCGTTCTTGACCCTGATTTTAATAACCATGCTTGCTATTAGCAGGAGCCATAAGGGTAAGGCGATGGATAAAGCCATTTGCAAAGAAGAAAGAAGAGCTATTTGCAAAAAAGATATTTGCAAAGAAATGGATACGGCATTAACCAACTTCATTTAACAACCAATTTGAATTTTTATGCACTGAAGATCTCTAAACCATGAGCTGACTACTTCTACGGTAACCGCTCTTGAGAGTGTTATTGGGATCTCCAGCATATTGCGTTTTAGTTTTACACATTACATAACCACGGATCAGACCTCACGCGGGAGACGTCTATGCAAACCGACATTGAAAACGGCACACAAAGCAGTACCAACATTCAACACGACATTCATGGCAACCACGCTAGCCTTGCGGCTACAGCGCCGGGTCAATTGCGCATCATCAAGCGCAACGGCACAGTGGTTCCTTTCGATGCCAGCAAAATTGCCATCGCCATGACCAAAGCCTTTTTGGCTGTTGAAGGTGGAACTGCTGCCGCGTCAACCCGCATACACGAAACCGTCGATAGCCTGACCAAGCAAATTACCGCTACCTTCAAACGCCGTATGCCCTCTGGCGGCACTATTCACATTGAAGAAATTCAAGACCAGGTTGAATTAATTTTGATGCGTTCTGGCGAGCAAAAAGTAGCCCGTGACTATGTGCTTTACCGCGAAAAGCACTCACGTATGCGCGCTGAAAAACGCGCCGCTAGCCAAGCTAACGATGCCGAATACCCCACCATTAATGTAACCCTAGCCAACGGTACCCGCGCGCCTTTGGATATCGGCCGCATGCGTACCATCGTTGCTGAAGCCTGCTCTAACTTGAAAGGCGTAGAAGAAAAAGCCATTCTCGATGAAGCCATGCGCAACCTTTACGATGGCGTAAATGAATCAGACGTAAACACCTCGTTAGTGATTACCGCCCGCACGCTGGTAGAAAAAGAACCTAACTACTCGTTCGTAACTGCCCGTTTGTTAATGGATAAACTCCGCGCCGAAGCCCTCGGTTTCCTTGGCATTGCCAAAGAAGCAACTCAATCTGACATGGAGCTGTACTACGCACGCGCCCTGCCCGTTTACCTGAAAAAAGGTGTAGAGCTTGAGTTGGTATCGCCCGAATTACTAAACTTCGATCACGAAAAACTCGGCAAGGCATTATTGGCTGATCGCGATTTACAATTCACTTACTTAGGTTTGCAAACCCTGTACGACCGCTACTTCATTCACAGCAATGACGTGCGCATCGAACTGCCACAAATTTTCTTTATGCGCGTAGCCATGGGCTTGGCGATTGAAGAAGAAAACCGCGAAGACCGCGCGATTGAGTTCTATCGCCTGTTGTCATCCTTCGATTACATGAGTTCAACACCAACCTTGTTCAACGCCGGTACTTTGCGCCCGCAATTGTCCTCTTGCTACCTAACCACCGTGCCCGACGATTTGCACGGCATTTACGGCGCAATTCAAGACAACGCCATGCTCAGCAAATTCGCAGGCGGCTTGGGTAACGATTGGACGCCAGTTCGCGCACTGGGCGCTTACATCAAAGGCACCAACGGTAAATCACAAGGTGTTGTGCCTTTCTTGAAAGTAGCGAACGATACCGCCGTAGCCGTAAACCAAGGCGGCAAGCGCAAAGGCGCTGTCTGTGCGTACCTTGAAACCTGGCATATGGATGTTGAAGAATTCCTGGAGCTGCGCAAAAACACCGGTGATGACCGCCGCCGCACCCACGACATGAATACTGCTAACTGGGTACCCGATGCTTTTATGAAGCGCGTATTCGACGATAAAGAGTGGACGCTCTTTACCCCGAACGATGTTCCTGACCTGCACGATTTGTACGGCCAAGCCTTTGAAGAGCGCTATGCATTCTACGAAGCTGAAGCAGCTGTGGGCAAAATCAAAGTGTTTAAAACCGTTCGCGCGCTGGATTTGTGGCGCAAAATGCTGGGCATGCTGTTTGAAACCGGCCATCCATGGATCACCTTTAAAGACCCATGCAACATCCGCAGCCCACAACAACATTGTGGCGTAGTGCACTCGTCTAACCTGTGCACCGAAATCACCTTGAATACCAAGGCTAACGAAGAGATTGCGGTGTGCAACCTCGGCTCTATCAACCTTGCGCAACACATTGTGAACGGCCAACTCGACCAAGCCAAACTTGAGCGTACCGTGCAAACTGCTATCCGCATGTTGGATAACGTTATCGACATCAACTACTACGCCGTTGCGACCTCTAAAGCTTCTAACCTGCGCCACCGCCCTATCGGCCTCGGCATTATGGGCTTCCAGGATGCACTTTATTTGCAACGCATCGCCTACAGCTCCGATGCCGCCGTCGCCTTCGCCGATACCTCAATGGAAGCCGTAAGTTACTACGCCATTAAAGCTTCAAGCCAATTGGCAGCTGAGCGCGGCAAGTATTCAACTTTCGACGGTTCGTTGTGGAGCCAAGGTATTCTGCCACTCGATTCCATTGAAAAACTTGCGCAAAACCGTGGCGAGAAATACATCAAAGTTGACCGCAGCTCTACGCTGGATTGGGATTCATTGCGCGCACAAGTTAAGTCACAAGGTATGCGCAACTCCAATGTAATGGCGATTGCCCCAACGGCAACCATTTCTAACATCACCGGCGTAACACAATCCATTGAGCCGACTTACCAAAACCTTTACGTGAAATCTAACCTTTCCGGCGAATTCACTGTAGTAAACCCACACTTGGTACACGACCTTAAAGCTCGCGGCCTGTGGGATGCGGTAATGGTAAATGACCTCAAATATTATGAAGGCTCGCTGCAAAAAATTGACCGTATTCCGGCCGATTTGAAAGCCATCTACGCCACCGCGTTTGAAGTTGAACCCAAGTGGATTATTGAAGCCGCCAGCCGCCGCCAAAAGTGGATCGACCAAGCCCAAAGCTTGAACCTCTACATTGCTGGCGCTAACGGCAAGAAATTGGATATTACTTATCGCATGGCGTGGTACAGCGGCTTGAAAACCACCTATTACTTGCGCGCTTTGTCTGCCACCACTACCGAGAAATCCACCATTAATACTGGTGCATTGAATGCGGTATCTGCCACTGGCGCAGGCGGTCTTTCTACTGCACCAGCCGTTGCAGCGCCGGTAGTATCGGAAATTGAACAAGCTGATTTTGCACAGGCAGCGCCCGTGCCATTGGCTTGCTCGATTGATAATCCAGATTGCGAGGCTTGCCAGTAAAAGGCACCCCCTCCCAACCTCCCCCTTCACAAGAGGGAGGAGCCGACTCTCTACTTATTGCAGCGTGCAATCAGCCCCTCCCCTTTTTCAAGGGGGAGGTTGGGAGGGGGTCAAATGCGCAAGCATCTAACAAAGAACAAATAGGCGTGAACATAAAATACGCAAGAACACAAAGAGGAACACCATGTTAAGTTGGGATGAATTCGACTCCGAAGAAGTCGTAAGAGAAGCCGCCAAAGAAACCGCTCGCAGCGATGCACTCAATGCAGCGCCAGTTGCGCCTGCGCCCGTACAACAAATTGCTCAAACTGAAGCGCCGCAAGCTACTTTTTCTGCAAGCGCAAATGATGCAGGCATTAGCCCGGAACTCGCAAAAGCGCGCGCCGCACTCGCCACCCTAGACCCAGCCCCCGGCATTGCCGAGTTGGAAATGGGCGCGCACCGTATTCAAGTTGATGAAAAACAAATGATCAACTGCCGCGCCGACCTCAACCAACTCGTACCCTTCAAATACGATTGGGCATGGCAAAAATACCTCGACGGCTGTTCCAACCATTGGATGCCACAAGAAGTAAACATGACCGCCGACATCGCTTTGTGGAAAAACAAAGACGGCCTTACCGACGACGAACGCCGTTTGGTTATGCGCAGCCTCGGCTACTTCTCCACCGCCGACTCCTTGGTTGCCAACAACCTCGCGCTCGCCATTTACCGTTTAATCACCAACCCCGAATGCCGCCAGTACATTCTGCGCCAAGCCTTCGAAGAAGCCATTCACACCCACGCCTATCAATATTGCATTGAATCCTTAGGCATGGACGAAGGCGAAATCTTCAACATGTACCGCGAGTTGCCATCGGTTGCCAACAAAGCCGCGTGGAGCTTGAAACACACCCAAGCCCTGAGCGACCCAACCTTCAACACCGGCACGCCAGAAACAGATCAAGAATTGCTGCGCAACCTCGTTGCTTTCTATGTCGTCACCGAAGGTATTTTCTTCTACTGCGGATTCAGCCAAATCCTCAGCATGGGCCGCCGCAACAAAATGACCGGCGTTGCCGAGCAGTTCCAATACATTTTGCGCGATGAATCCATGCATTTGAATTTTGGTATCGATGTGATCAACCAAATCAAATTGGAAAACCCACACCTGTGGACGGCAGAATTCCAAGCCGAAGTTATCCAAATGATTCTGCAAGGCACCGAATTAGAAATTCAATACGCCCGCGACTCAATGCCCCGCGGCGTACTCGGCATGAACGCGGCCATGATGGAAGAATACCTCCACTTCATCGCCAACCGTCGCTGCTCGCAAGTTGGTTTGAAAGAACAATACCCAGGTGCGCAGAATCCGTTTCCGTGGATGAGTGAGATTATGGATTTGCGTAAGGAGAAGAATTTCTTTGAGACCAGAGTTATTGAATATCAGACTGGTGGGGCGCTGAGTTGGGATTGATTTTTATCGCTCAACGACACATATCGCGTCCAAAACGACACATATCGTGTCCGAAAATGACACATATGGTGTCTGCGCCATTTTGAAAATATAAAAAACGAGAAAAAGCCCTGTAAATGCAGGGCTTTTTTCATTGCGTCGGTCATTTATAAAAGGTTGGAATAAAATCCAAAATAAGCAGGAGCTAATGGAGATCTATGATAAAAACGAGCATAGCCAAGCTACGAGTAGCAATTTCCAAGTTATGTTGGGAAATTATTCTCTGGACATCCGCAAAAATACCCACCGACTCATCGAATCTACCTGATCTTTGCCCAACCGATAATGCAACCGATGCAGAACAATACATTGATAGGCTATGGAAGGCGAATACGACTTTAGCAAAGGCGAGCGCGGTGATTCTTATCGGAAAGGCGCCGGGTTACGACTACCGTTGACCCTTGACGATACCCGCTCCTCCAGATAAACATTACATAAAGGACAATCAAAATTTCTCAATACTTCAGCGGCACATTCTTCGCAAATAGATGCGTCACAAGTGCACAAACAATCACACCTGGGGTAAACAGTTGCCACTCCCCCTGCATACCTTGCTGACAGATTTCCACTAAACTGCCTAGAGGCCAGCCCCGGTTCAACAAACTGGTATTTAGCGGTTCATACCCAGTATCTACTGCTGAGCGCGAGGTAAATCGCTGGGAATGGCCCATCCACATGTCATCCCGTAGCAATAATTGCTCAAGAGACATGGAGGTAGGAAGCTCGGGTGGTGTATTATTCATATCGATCACTATACTGTAGTTATATACAGTATAGTGTAGGCACCCACGGGAACGTCAACCAACTTCCTTAGAACATTTTGGACCAGCCAATCTTGGAGATAAGCAATGTGTGGTTATGTCAGGCGTCATGTTGGCCCTAAGACCTTGAGGGAGTTTTTAGATCTCATTGGGTACAAAGGGTACTACGACGAACCAGATGAAGAGCCAGTTACGAAACACTTCTATCCGGCATTCGGTGGTGACCCTAATAGAACGATTGAAGGGTTACTTGTTTAAGAGGAAGGTGAACTTAAACTGGTAAATGCTACCTGGTGGTATGACTGCCGTGAGGTTGATGGGGAACTTACTGTTGGCCATAAAACGACTTTCAATGCCCGCAATTTACACATTCCTTTTTGGCGGGAAGCGATAGGAAGCCGCAGAGCAATCGTTATTGCTACCGGCATAGGCGAAGGAAAAAAATAGATGGGAAGGACAAACATTTCTTGGTGATATCAGAGCGATTGATGCTATTGGGCGCGGTCTACCAAAAATTTCCATCAGGAAAATACAGCTGTGCAATTATCACAAGAGATGAACATGACCGATTTACACCCTATCACGACAAAGCATTCCCACTGTTTTTACCCTATAACTTAGAATTTTTGAAGTTATGGCTAAGTAAAGTAGATGACACTAATACACAAATTGCACATTTACTGTCGGCCCCTAGAATTTTTGCTGACCTTACTATCACGCCCGTAAAAACGTTTAAAGGCGGAGTATCAGCTGGCCCTACGGAATTCCTAAAAGCGGATTAGTATATAAATTGATTACCAACGAAACATTGCTTTTATCTTTCCATATTCGCTATTCCATCCCCGAAGCATCGACTGCAAATTACATCCTCGACAAGTGCGGCCAAAAGCAGACGCTTAAAATTTTATAGACGTGTAACTCGAAAAATCGATTTCAGCTTTTATTTTCCATAAGTCAAAATTGTGCTGCATTGCCAACCAACTTTCAGGGCTTCGGCCTAAAACTCTAGAAAGCTTTAACGCCATAACTGGCGACACTCCAGACTTTCCTTTTACCAAGCGATAAAAAGTGCTTGAACTGACCTGTAGCTTGGCAGCGACTTCATTAGAACTCAAATTATTGGGTTTCAAATATACGCGTTCAATGACACCGCCTGGGTGTGGAGGATTATGTTGCAACATTGTGAAAACCTATGCGTAACTGAGTCCGCTATCGTAATAAATGTTGAAAAATGTTCAATCTAATTGTTTCCCAACCGGCCAAAAGTGGACCTTCAGACTGTTGGCTAAGGGGATGAAACCATGTGGAATTTACCACAGTCGCTTGTTATGTTATATTTTTAGGCCATATTCCTGATTATTTAGTAATACTTTAAAAACTAATAGCACTACAATTCCAGTGATGAGAACCGCAGCTAGATCTTGCCAATCAAATATTCCAGTATGAAGTGTTGGCTGAAGCATTTCATAAAGCGCGCACCCAACAATTACACCGCTAGATGACTTAACGATACCTTCAGGAAAGCTTTTAGAAAACCCGCAAAGGAGAAATATAGCTGTGATTGTTCCTGTGATACTTGGAAGGTAATTTGCCAACCCGAAATCAAAGTAATTATTACTATATATCCAGCTTCGGTAAATGCTGTCTCCTATTGCCGTAAGCAGCAAAGCCGCGACTCCAATCGAAACAAACAATGCTCGGTGAAAAATATTAATTGTTAGTGCTCCATTTCAACATAACGCCGAGCTAAGCGGCAGTTTTTAAGTTGTGATTTTGTGGAATACTTTTGCGCAGCAAAACCACAAAACTGCGACTTAAAAACTGTCCAGCGCACGTAGTGCGCGATGCTTCAGCGACTTGTTAAATTACTTTATATTTTCACGTAGGCGTTTCAACACTTTCTCTTGCTCTACTTGAGACTTTGATTCTATGCCAATAGAACACTTTTTCACTGATAATTTCTCAATATTACTCGTGTAAAATATTACTTTTTCATTCTCTTCAACAGAATGTCCGCACATACAACACCCCACAAATGTTACGGTGCTGAATGAGTCATTCACTTTCAGACTACCTTTCCAAGATGAAGTAACCTTCCACTCTACTTTCTGATACTCAGAACCATTTTCTTTACTCAGCTCAGTCTTTATAGCTTTTGCTGATACCACTACAGTGGAATTGGCATAACCTTTTGAGACCGCTTCGTCATAGCTTTTAAAATTACTCTGACACGAACACGAAAAAACATTGTCAGAAAATAGAATTGAAAACACTAATAGATATTTTATATAGCTCATCTCGCTCTCAATTTAACGCCGAGTTCAGCGGCAGTTTTTAAGTTGTGGTTTTATGGGATACTTTTGCGGAGCAAAACCACAAAGCCGCGACTTAAAAACTGTCCAGCACACGAAGTGTGCGAGCTGCAACGACTTGTATGTGTTTATCACAATTTTCAAGCCCGCATATTTGATAACCATTTTCATTGTGTTTGCCGACAAGACTTATACATTTGAATGACTTACCTCCATTTACTGAAATTTTAACTTCCAACTCCTGATTTTCGAATGATTGAAGTTCAGCAATTAATTGTTTTATGGTTTTTCCACGAGTTAGCCACTCTGGACTTTGATTTGCATTATTAGCCATGACTCATCTCACGTTCTAGATTAAACATAATATTAAGCACAGAAATACATTGTAGATTTTAAGAGGACGATTATTCCCAACCTAGTTCAATATAGGTTTTTTTGTCAATTTCAGGGAAGTCAGAAGTATATTCACCCCAGTTCATATGCTGATAATATTTTTGCATAGCTTCAAAATGTGACTCAGCCTCACAAGCCCACACTAACTTAGCGCCAGCAGAAAGTAGTTTTCTTGCGCCATCTCCGTGAAGCCCAGCAAGGCAGAACATTTGTTGACCTTCACTCTCCAACCACAGTTCGTGCTTCATTTATTTCTCTTCACATAACGCCGAGCTAAGCGGCAGTTTTTAAGTTGTAGTTTTGTGGAATACTTTTGCGCAGCAAAACCACAAAGCTGCGACTTAAAAACTGTCCAAGGAGCAAAGCGACTGATGCTTGAGCGACTTGTTATACGCTTTATTTAGGGCTCCAAGCTTCGGATTCGGTTTGGCATTTAATAAATTCACCGCTACCAAGTGTGCGCTCCAAATATGAAACTGTACGTGCTATGGTTGCATTTAACTTTTCATTATTTGGCACTGCGTATTTCTTTGCCCTAAGAGACCAAATACATGCGGAATATAAATCTTTCTCTCCGATACTTCCTGCTCCATACATATTTGCTAGATTCCACATTGCTTCAGGCCAACCCAAATTAGCTGATTTTACGTATAGCTCAAAGGCCTTTTTGCGATCTTGTTTGGTGCCCAAACCTAGATCATACAAATAAGCTAAATTATTCAATGCAACTAGGTGATTTTGCTCCGCAGCTTTGGTGTACCACATAAAAGCTTCCTTATATTTCTTCTCAGCCTGAAGTCCACTACCAACACTGTTTTGAGCTTCAGCCATTCCGCTTTTAGCTGCGCTCAAGTACCACTCCATAGCTTTTTCGCCGTCTCTAGGAACTCCATTGCCAGTATCGAATGCTGAACCAATTTTAAATTGTGACTCAGCATCTCCCGCATTTGCTTTCTCAATATGGAGTTGATAGTCATTTGAAAGCACTTCGGCAGCAAAGGACATTTCAAATGAAAGAAACGAAAATAAAACAAAAAATGTAGCTTTAAGCATAATTTTCTCTTCGGAGTTTTACGTATAACGCCGAGCTAAGCGGCAGTTTTTAAGTTGTAGTTTTGTGGAATACTTTTGCGCAGCAAAACCACAAAACTGCGACTTAAAAACTGTCCAGCGCACGAAGTGCGCGGTGCTTGAGCGATTTGTTAGCTTATGATTTTAGCGCTCAAAACTCACAAAAGGAAAAAATGGATTTATAGCTGAGTCAATAACATTTAGCAATGAAGCTTTCTGCTCTTCACAACACCCAAACCCAAGATAAGACAAAAACTGACTTTCTACATTAATACCATGAAAGAGAGCCCATAAACACAAAAGCAAAGCAACGATGGTTTTATTGGACTTTGCTAGCGTTGAAAAATTATAGAATAAGGCCGCACAAAAAATACCAGCCATAAATAGAACAACGAGCCTTGCTGTTTCAAGCCATACAGGCTCTAGCTGTACCACGACACCAAGCTTTAAATACGAAAAAATCAATATAGCCGCAGCCATCAGACCAAAGATGGATGGCACGAAATAAATTAGAATAAGTCTGAGGACAAGATGCATTATTTTCCTTGCTTGAAGCTAACGCCGAGTTCAGCGGCAGTTTTTAAGTTGCGGTTTTATGGAATACTTTTGCGCAGAAAAACCATAAAACTGCGACTTAAAAACTGTCCAGTGAAGCGAAGCGAAACGGTGCTGCAACGACTTGTTAGCGATTTACTTATGGCTAAATATTTTTGAAAGTAACGATTTTAAAGGATTAACCTTTATACTTTCTTTTTTATAAAAATATTCAGCCTCACTTGTAAAATATTTACTACTTGATTCAACTAAGCTAATTGGCCACCGACCCATTTTTGCCGTTTTAAGAATATTTTGAATATCTTCATCTTGCTTGTTAATGGGCAACAAATATTCAACTCCTATTGTATAAGTAAATATGGATGAATTTTCGTTCAAGATTTCCATTAGTCCTAAGCGAGCTGCTGTAACATTTTTTAGCTTTGGCAGCTTTTCCAATAACAAGGATATAGCTTCTTCCGGCCTCTCGGAAGGCACGCCAATTCTAATTTTAGTTGATTCCGATGCTTCAAAAATTACTACAGAACTGTTCATTTTGCCTCGCTAACGCCGAGCTAAGCGGCAGTTTTTAAGTTGTAGTTTTGTGGAATACTTTTGCGCAGCAAAACCACAAAACTGCGACTTAAAAACTGTCCAGCACCGAAGGTGCGATGCTTGAGCGAATTGTTATAAGATTTCTTCGAAGTATTTACTAATAGAATGGAGCGGACTGAACCCGCCAAACGTCAGGTTTGACCACTCCATTTTTTTAGCTATTTTTATGTACATTGAAAATAATATTGTTTTTTCTACGCGACTGAACCATTCAGCAGTAAGAGGCTCATCTGATTTTGCCAAGCCCCCTTTCGATAAATACCGAACCAATTCTTCATAGCTTGGAACATCCCAAACTACAACAGCACCCATTCTGTTAGGGCCGTTTTTAAATGGAATAGCATAGCAAATAAGATTTTCGCAATGTTCTGGAATTGCTATACCGCTCGTGCAGGAGATTCCGACCCATTCTTGGTTCATTTCTAATTCATGAGCAAGAATTACAGCCTTTCCGTAAACTAAGTCGCTAGACCACGTGTAGTCTCCAAAACTAATTGCTCCTCTAATAGGGATTGAAGCAGCTATGCATGTGCTCAACAATTGACGACTAGCCTCGACAAGAGTGTTTAAATCAGATTTATTTTTCCCCACGCCTATAAACAATGTATCGCTAATTAGCTGATAATTTTTAATATTTAGCTCACCGCATATTTTTTTAACAATCCCTATCCATTTGGTGATTTTTTTGTCCGAGTCAGCGGGCGAAAGATTTTTGATCATTTGACCAAAACCTAGAATATCTATCACTAAAAAATATCCTTTCAATTAGCACCTACCTTATAACGCCGAGCTAAGCGGCAGATTTTAAGTTGTAGTTTTATGGAATACTTTTGCGCAGCAAAACCATAAAACTGCGACTTAAAAGCTGTCCAAGGAGCGAAGCGACTGGTGCTTGAGCGACTTGTTACATGAAATTGCATTTTGCTTGAAACTTGAAATGAGCCAAAAAACGCTTTTCCAGCAGAGCACCAACCCAAGTTTCCGAAGCAAGATAAACCAAAAAGAAAAAATACTACAACACGTTAGAAAACTGAACCAGCTTAGCAACGCGCTAAAAAAACCAGACTTCAAAACGGTAAGAAAACCGAACTATCCGAAGCATAAAACCAAAAACATTCATTCTTTCATTTGGCAAGAAAACAAAACCAGCCGAAGCGTAAAGCCAAAAACTACAACCTTTCAGAGCTTGAGCTTTTGCTTTTGCGATTTAACCGAAGCTGTAGCTTTTAATTACTTGCCAAATGTAACGCCGAGCTAAGCGGCGGTTTTTAAGTTGTGGTTTTGTGGAATACTTTTGCGCAGCAAAACCACAAAACTGCGACTTAAAAACTGTCCAGCCACGAAGTGGCGGCGCTTGAGCGATTTGTTATGTGTTTTTACGAAACTTATGGCGATTTATTGCTGTAAAACCACTGACAATCGCCATTAGGCCTATCGTTAAGGGAAAAAGTGAATGTTCTTTTACCAAAAAAGATAAAGTTATTATACCTACACCTGCGACAATAAAAATGTAAGGAACTATTTTTATAGCAAATTTCCCTGGTCTCTTTGGCGGCGTACAAAGAAATCTAAAAAGTAAATAAAAAGAATATACAGACAAAACTAAAGCAACAAATAAATAAACTAAACTTAATTTATCTATGTCTTCTCTATGAATAATGAAAACCATGCCAATAAGTGCAACAAGTGAAATAATGAAAAAAATACCGGAGCAAATAATTCCAAATATTTTTTCACCTTTTGAGGGTTTTCTGTCGATGTCCAAAATTTCTTCACTATTCATATATTTTTCACATAACGCCGAGCTAAGTGGCAGTTTTTAAGTTGTGGTTTTATGGGATACTTTTGCGCAGCAAAACCATAAAACTGCGACTTAAAAACTGTCCAGCACCGCAGGTGCGATGCTTCAGCGACTTGTTAGAAATTGGTTTTCAAATTCATTTATAAATTCTTCTGACTGAAAATATTTTTGTAGTTCAGCAACAGACTCCGCAATAGCAGTAGAGATGCCATTTAAAAACTCAACTTCTTCCAATATTCTGAGATTTTGTTCGTCAAGAAGCGCACAAATTTCACTTCAGCCTGCACCAGTAATATGATTAAATTTCTCAGATATACCATGTACTAGTTCATTTCGTTCTCGAACAAACTTAAAAACCTTTCTTTTCCTTTCTGGACTTAAGGTCCCTTCACCGATGCGGAAAGAGGTTTTGATTGTAATATGCTCTATTTCTTCTTCGGATTCATTCTCTTTTGCTGGAGAAAAGATAGCTTTTCTATGATTTTCAGAAAGCCAACCCATGGGAATATTACGGTTGAGCACAGCTGCATTAACAATTTTAACTTCACCGTTTTAAATTATGGTTTCGACATTGGCTATATTTAACTGGGCTTTCCAAATTTTTTCTACAATTTGATAGTTAAGCAAATTTCTCCCAATTTTTCTGAGAGTGCCGTTTATTAGTTCATTTGCTTCTTGATTTACGCTCATATTTTTTCTAACGCCGAGCTAAGCGGCAGCTTTTAAGTTGTGATTTTGTGGAATACTTTTGCGTAGCAAAACCACAAAAGCGCGACTTAAAAACTGTCCAGCCACGAAGTGGCGGTGCTTGAGCGATTTGTTACGTGAAACTCTACGTTGCGAAGGAATTGAAAGGAAGGAAAAAGAAAACCACAACATTAAATCCCTAGCCTTCCGAAGCAAACCAACAAAAACAATAATTTGAACTTTACCGAGTTTTAAGCCAAAACAAAAGCGAACTTTGCAACCGTAAGAACGCAGAACCAACGGCTAAAAGGTACTTGCGAAAAACCAACTACCGAAGGAACCAGAAATATTTCAGAACGTTAGGCTACAGCGTGCAAACTCTCCGAAGCGTAAAACCAAAAACGACAAAACTCTCAGAACATAGCTTTTGCTTTTGCGATTTAGCCGAAGCATTGCTTTTTTATTTCTTGCCCCACGTAACGCCGAGCTAAGCGGCAGTTTTTAAGTTGTGGTTTTGTGGAATACTTTTGCGCAGCAAAACCACAAAACTGCGACTTAAAAACTGTCCAGCACACGAAGTGTGCGGTGCTTGAGCGACTTGTTAGCGCTGTTTATTTCTCATAAAACAAATAGTGGTGTAAATCATAGCTACTATAGTTGGTATAGGTAACAAAAAAAGCTGAAAATAGAAAACACCTAAACAAGCTGTACAACCTTTACGATCACCACCACTACCAATAGTAGACAAGCGGAACGATGTTTGATAGCCTTGTTAGGTTGCTTTTGGATACTGTGATTTTGCATACAAGAACCGGCTATTGTAAAACTCCTTTAAATTTTCAGGAGCATCATTCAAATGCTCACTGAAAGCTTTCTTTAGTACACCAAAAAGAAATATTGTTGAATTTATGCTAATTTCCATTATTGGAATGTGCATAACCATTTCTTCGTCTAAGTGCCCCAAAAACTTGTCTCGATAGTGCTTCATTTTATTAATGTGAGCGGAGAACTCTTCTTCGGTAACACCAATTTCTTCGTATAAGTGCTCTAAAAAAATTTCACTGTGCGGTACAACCTTAGACCAATAGTGCTTACCTTTTGGATCAGCAAATAATTTGCACCATTCTAATATTGCGATATCAATGAAATTGCCACTTATATTTTTCCAGAAATCTTCTTGCTGCCAAGTAATTCGGAATTCTTCTCCAGCGCGACGATACGCCATATTTCTTACGCAGTGACAGCATAAAATACAGGCTCTCCGAATACGATCAATTTGATTCATGATAAACCTAACGCCGAGTTCAGCGGCAGTTTTTAAGTTGTGGTTTTGTGGAATACTTTTGCGCAGCAAAACCACAAAACCGCGACTTAAAAACTGTCCAGCACACGCAGTGTGCGAGCTGCAACGACTTGTTATGTATTTAATTACTTTTCATATTTCTTGAAATTGATTACTGAAGCGACCTTGAATTGCTAATTTTCTCAATGTCCAATTCTTGCGAGCGCTTTTGACCATTTTTAGGAGTAACGATAATACGAATAGTCTTTATGTCATGCTCGCGCGCAGCAGCTACTAGAGCAGAAATATTATGCTGCAGCTTTGATTCAAGTTCATTAGTCCATGGTTTACCGTATTCATTAGCAAGATTTTTCGAAAGACTGCTTGTCAATGCAGCAGAAAATTCTGGGCCGAGAATATTCGGCTCAACATGAAACTCGTCATCAGGGCTTTGAAATAAATTATTCATAACAACACCATTTAAAAATATCGGTTTAGACCTATGCAATACATAACGCAGAAAGACAAAAACGACTTAACCTTCAGAACGTAGGTTTTGCTTTTGCGATTTAGCCGAAGCGTTTAGTTGTTACGCTCTGGCTTACATAACGCCGAGCTAAGCGGCAGTTATTAAGTTGTGATTTTGTGGAATACTTTTGCGTAGCAAACCACAAAAGCGCGACTTAAAAACTGTCCAGCCACGAAGTGGCGATGCTTGAGCGACTTGTTAAGCATTTTTCCACAGAGCCTGAGGTTAGGCTTTTTTTCTAATAACAATTAGTTGCCGATTGTAACGCAAAAATACAAAGCGTCTGTAGATCCAGAGTTTTGCTTATGCCACAACTCTGAATCTTTTAACATTGTTTTACGACAAAACTCAGCAGCTTCATTGACCGAATAGTTTTCTAGGCTGGTTGTACCCTGCGGAGCGCTAGCATGACCAATTCGACCTTCAATGTCTTTAACCCAACCTTCCCAACCTAGCACTAAAACGCCACATGACTCAAAGTGATCTATAGCTAATAATGCTTGACTCAAAGGAAGGACAATTTCATTTTTTGAAATTGAATGCTTGGAAATATTTTCAGGTAATGAAGCATTGGCTTTTTCGCTCATAATACTTTGGCCTAATATTAAGGTATGGCTCGCTTTATGATTTGCTTAACGCCGAGCTAAGCGGCAGTTTTTAAGTTGTAGTTTTGTGGAATACTTTTGCGCAGCAAAACCACAAAACTGCGACTTAAAAACTGTCCAGCGCACGAAGTGCGCGGTGCTTGAGCGATTTGTTA
>Ga0247803_1000163_pt1 | contig 40344 bp, 36 predicted proteins | sample UWRJL014104B1_FD_180928 | JGI IMG/M metagenome (GOLD analysis project Ga0247803, IMG submission 180928) | Plant litter microbial communities from Arlington Agricultural Research Station in Wisconsin, United States - UWRJ-L014-104B-1 | ecosystem: Environmental > Terrestrial > Plant litter >... | reverse complement strand
AACCAGCGGTGATCGGAATGTCGTCGCCCGGGAACTGGTAGGACGAAAGCAGCTCGCGCACTTCCATCTCGACCAGCTCGAGCAGCTCGGCGTCGTCGACCAGGTCGACCTTGTTCATGAACACGACCAGGGCGGGCACGCCGACCTGACGGGCCAGCAGGATGTGCTCGCGGGTCTGGGGCATCGGGCCGTCGGCGGCCGAGACCACCAGGATCGCGCCGTCCATCTGGGCGGCGCCGGTGATCATGTTCTTCACATAGTCGGCGTGGCCGGGGCAGTCGACGTGAGCGTAGTGACGGTTGGCCGTCTCATATTCCACGTGCGCCGTGTTGATCGTGATGCCGCGCGCCTTCTCTTCCGGAGCCGCGTCGATGTCCGCATAGGCCATCGCCTTGGCGCCGCCGGCCTTGGCCAGCGTCATCGTGATCGCCGCCGTCAGCGTCGTCTTGCCGTGGTCAACGTGACCAATCGTGCCGATGTTGCAGTGCGGCTTGGTGCGTTCGAACTTTTCCTTGGCCATGGCCAAACTCCTGATGGCCCGGGTTGAGGGCGCTATGTGCAATCAAAAACCTGGAGCGGGTAGACGGGATCGAACCGACATCCTCAGCTTGGAAGGCTGCTGCACTACCATTGTGCTATACCCGCGCGGAGACCGCCTTGGACCCTCCCCGTAGGGAGAAGCCTCGGCGACCGATCCGGTTTGTCGTCCTGGATGTCGTTTCGAAAACGCGTGGTGGGGGAAGCAGGACTCGAACCTGCGAAGCTTACGCAGGGGATTTACAGTCCCCCCCCTTTGCCACTCGGGACATTCCCCCAGCGCGTTTTCGAACCGTCCAGACCAAGTGATTTCGATGTTTCCACCGCCATCACGACAAAAGCCTTCGGTATCCTGACACGCCTGAGATAGAGGGGGCGCCAGACCCGAAAGCCCTAGGGCTCCAAATCGGAGGGCGTCTTATAGTGTCGAGAAATCCAGAACGCAACGACCGGAAACCAGGCAAAAAGCCTGTCTTCGGCGCCAAGGGTCCAGGTGGGCCAGATATGCCTCGAAAGGGCGGGTGGAACCCGAACCCGAAAGAAAAAAGCTTTGCCGATTCAGGGCCTCGCCCTCCGGCGCGGGCCAAGGAAGGCGCGGACAATTTTGTCTGGGGCCGTCATCCGGTGCTGGCTGCACTGGCCAATCCAGCCCGAAAAGGCATGGGTCGCCTGCTGGCCACCGAGGATCGCGCCGCCGAGCTTGAGCGCGACAAGCTGAATCACGGCCACAAGATCGAGGTGATTGATTCTCAGCTTCTGGAGCGGATGCTGCCCGTCGGCGCCGTCCACCAGGGCCTGGCCTTCAAGGTCACGCCCCTGGACGGCGTGGCCCTGGATGACATCGCCGACCCGGCGGAAGGGATCATCGTGATGCTGGATCAGCTGACCGATCCCCAGAATGTCGGCGCCATCTTCCGCTCGGCCCTGGCCTTCGGCGCACGGGGCATCGTGGTGCAGGACCGGCATTCCCCTGCCCTCGCCGGCGCCCTGGCCAAGGCTTCGGCAGGCGCTACCGAACGTCTGCCGTGCGCGCGCGTCACCAACCTGAGCCGCGCGCTGGAGCGACTGGCCGACCTGGGCTGGCGCGCCGTGGGTCTGGACGGATCGTCGGAAGAGACGCTGGACACCGCCCTGGATGGTCGCCCGACCGTGCTGGTCATGGGGTCCGAAGGCGACGGCATCCGTCGGCTGGTGGCGGAACACTGCGATGTGCTGGCCAAGATTCCGATGCCGGGCGGGTTCGAGAGCCTGAACGTCTCCAACGCCGCCGCTGTCGCCCTGTATGTCGCCACCCAGAAGCAGGGCGCCGTGAAATAGGGCGCCAGAACGTCGCACTAACCGTCTTGGCGCATCCCCGCCGCCTCGCTAGAGACCGATCATGGAATCCCTGATCACGCCCCTTCTCGCCAGCCAGTTGGCCGCTCTCGGCCAGGTGCTGATGATCGACCTGGTCCTGGCCGGCGACAACGCCGTCGCCGTGGGCCTGGCCGCCGCCGCCCTGCCCGCCGAACAGCGCCGCAAGGCGATCCTGGTCGGGCTGGCGGCCGCGGTGGTGCTGAGGATCGGGTTCGCCCTGATCACCGTCCAGCTTCTGGCCATCGTCGGCCTGCTGCTGGCGGGTGGGGTCCTGCTGCTGTGGGTCTGCTGGAAGATGTGGCGTGAGCTGCGCGAGGCGGCGACCCACGATCAGGCCGAGGCCCAGGCCGAACTGGAACTGGCCGCCCAGATCGAGCACGGCACCGGCCCCTCGCCTGAGGAACTGGGCCTGAAGCGCAAGACCTTCGGCGCCGCCCTACTGCAGATCATGATCGCCGACGTGACCATGTCGCTGGACAATGTCCTGGCCGTCGCCGGCGCGGCGCACGAGCATCCGTGGATCATGGTCTTCGGCCTGATCCTGTCCATCGCCCTGATGGGTCTGGCCGCGACCTTCATCGCCAAGCTGCTGAACAAGTACCGCTGGATCGGCTATATCGGCCTGGTCATCGTCCTGTACGTCGCCCTGCACATGGTCTGGGACGGAGCCCGCTCGGTCATCGTGCGGACCGACCGCACCGAAGCGTTCAACCGCGCCGCCCCGGCCTTCCTCGACATCTCTGAAAAGGATGTGGCGAAATATCTGCGCGGCACGACAGGCGGGGCGCATGGAGCCCCGATGGGAAGGCCGACCGCCCCCACGCCCCAGGGCACGCCCACGCCCACGCCGGCAGGAGCAGAGCATTGACCCCCGTGCCCGTCATCTCCGTGGAGGAGGCCTATGCCCTGCTTCAGGCCGATGAGGCCGTCCTGATCGATGTGCGGGAAGCCGGTGAGTTTGCGGCCGCCCGTATCGACGGCGCCGTCCTGGCTCCGCTCAGCGAAATGCCGGCCATCTGGCAGGCCCTGACGTTTCCGGCGGGAAAGACCATCATCGTCCAGTGCCTGAAGGGCGGACGCAGCGCCCAGGTCTGCGCCTTCGTCGGCCCCACCGGCCCGGACGGCCAGGCCGTCGTGAACCTGACCGGCGGCATTCAGGCCTGGCACGCCGCCGGCCTGCCGATCATCGAGGGCGAGGGCTAGACTTCAGCCCCGCCGAACCGTTCGGTCCACTCGACCACCTGGGCGTCCTCGATCTTCTTGAACAGCACCTCGGCGGCAGCGACCTTCTGGCCGCGTGGCAGGATGTCGAGGTGGTCGGCGCCGGCTTCGGGCCAGCTCAGGTCCGTTGCACCGACCGAAGCCGCGATCTTCTCGGCCGAGAAGGGCATGACCGGCGCCGCCAGACGGGCGAACAGGGCCACCAGGTTCAGCCCCGTGCGCACGCCGACCGCCGAACGTTCGACATCGGTCTTGAACGCAGTCCAGGGCGCGGCCTCCTGCAGATACTCGTTGCCCAGCACCCAGGTCGCGCGAAGGGCGACGGCTGCCTTGCGGAACTCCATGGCCTCGAACTGGGCCGTGGCCTCGGCGATGCCGGCGGCGATGTCCTCGGCCAGCTTGGCTTCCAGGGGACCGGGTTCGCCCGCGTCCGGCACGACGCCGTCGAACTTGGATTCGGCGAACTTGACGATCCGGTTGACGAAGTTGCCCAGCACGTCGGCCAGGTCCTTGTTCGTCGTCGACTGGAATTGCTCCCAGGTGAAGGCCGCGTCCGAACCCTCGGGTCCATAGGCCGTCAGGTGCCAGCGCCAGTAGTCGGCGGGCAGAATCTCCAGCGCCTGATCCATGAAGACGCCGCGCTTCTGCGAGGTCGAGAACTTGCCGCCGTACCAATTCAGCCAGTTGAAGGCCTTGAGCTGATCCACCGTCTTCCACGGCTCGCCCGAGCCGATGATGGTCGCGGGGAAGCTGACGGTGTGGAAGGCGACGTTGTCCTTGCCCATGAACTGGACGTAGCGAACATCCTCGGCGCCCTCGTCCAGCCGCCACCAGTCGCGCCAGGTCGTGCCATTCTTCTCGGCCCATTCCTCGGTCGCGCCGATGTACTCGATGGGGGCGTCGAACCAGACGTAGAAGACCTTGCCCTCCATGCCGGGACGCTGGCCCCCATCGGGGCCGACCACCGGCACGCCCCAGGCCAGGTCGCGCGTGATGCCCCGGTCGATCAGGCCTTCGTCCAGGTGTTTGAAGGCGATGGACTTGGCCAGGGTCTGCCAGTCTGACTTGCTCTCGACCCAGGCGCGGATCTGCGGTTCGATCTTGGTCTGCAGCAGATAGAGGTGGCGGGTGTCGCGCACCTCGATATTGCGGCTTCCCGAGACCGAGGAATAGGGATTGATCAGGTCGGTGGGGTCCAGCAGACGCCCACAGTTGTCGCACTGATCGCCGCGCGCCTTTTCGTAGGCGCAGTGCGGGCAGGTCCCCTCGACATAGCGGTCGGGCAGGAAACGGGCGTCGTCCACCGAATAGACCATCTGGTCCACCCGCTCCTCAATCAGGCCGTTCTTCTCCAGAGCCTCGGCGAACTGCTGGGTCAGGCGATGGTTGGGGGCGTTCGAGGACCGGCCGAAATGGTCGAAGGACAGGCCAAAGGCCTCGCCGGCCGCGCGCTGAATTTCGTGCTGTTCGTCGCAATAGGTGCGGACGTCCTGACCGGCGGCGGCGGCGGCCAGCTCGGCCGGGGTGCCATGCTCGTCGGTGGCGCAGATGAACAGGACTTCGGTCCCCTGCCCCCGCTTGAACCGGGCCCAGACGTCGGCCGGCAGCATCGAACCCGCCAGATTCCCCAGATGCTTGATGCCGTTGATGTACGGCAGGGCCGAGGTGATCAGAATGCGAGACATGGGAATCCGGTCGTCAGGGGAGCGGTGGATATAGAGTGACGAAGCCCGGACGGCAAAGGCCTCAGGCCGCCACGCCCCTCGCCGCCGCTCCCGGCTCGTAGTTGAGGATTGGCGACAGCCAGCGTTCGGCCGTCGCCACGTCCCAGCCCTTGCGCCGCGCGTAATCCTCGACCTGATCCAGATCGATCTTGCCCACGCCGAAATAGTGGCTGCCCGGATGGCCGAAATACAGGCCCGAAACCGAGGCCGGCGGCGTCATCGCATAGCTTTCGGTCAGGGCCATGCCGGCGTTCTGTTCGGCCTGCAGCAGGCGGAACAGGGTGGCCTTTTCCGTGTGGTCGGGCTGGGCCGGATAGCCGGGGGCGGGGCGGATGCCCTGATACTGTTCGGCGATCAGGTCGTCGACGCTGGTGGCCTCATCGGCCTTGTAGCCCCAGAGTTCGGTGCGGACCTTCTTGTGCAGGGCCTCGGCGAAGGCCTCGGCCAGACGGTCGGCCAGGGCGGTGGCCAGGATGGACGAATAGTCGTCGCCAGCGTCCTTGAACTTTTTGGCAATTTCCAGCTCGCCATGACCAGCGGTGACGGCGAAGGCGCCGATATAGTCGTCGCCCTCCTCGGCGATGAAGTCGGACAGGGCCAGGTTGGGCTTGCCGTTCGACTTCTTGATCTGCTGGCGCAGGGTGTGGAAGCGGGCGATCTCTTCTGTGCGGCTCTCGTCGGCATAGACGGCCACATCGTCGCCCACCGCATTGGCCGGCCAGAAGCCGACGACGCCCTTTGCCGTGAACCACTTCTCGTCGATGATCCGCTTCAGCATGGCCTGCGCATCGGCGAATAGGTCCGTGGCCGCCTGCCCGACGATCTCGTCCTCGAGGATCATCGGATAGCGGCCGATCAGTTCCCAACTGGCGAAGAAGGGCGTCCAGTCGATGTGGTCAGCCAGATCGGCCAGGTCCCAGGCGTCGAACGCCTGAACGCCGATGAAGGACGGCTTGCTCGGCATGATCGCCGCCGGATCGAAGTTGAAACGGTTTTCGCGCGCCTGCTGGATCGTGGCGCGGGCCTTCACCTCCTGCCCGCGCGCGTACTGCTCGCGGATGCGGATGTATTCGTCGCGGGTGGCGGCCTCGTTCTTGTCCTTTTCGGTCGCGGACAACAGGCCCGAGACCACGCCCACGGCGCGGGAAGCGTCGATCACATAGGTGGTCGATCCGCGATGATAGCCGGGCTCGATCTTGACCGCCGTGTGGGTGCGGCTGGTCGTGGCGCCCCCGATCAGCAGGGGGATGTCAAAGCCGCGCCGCTCCATCTCGCGCGCCACAAAGACCATCTCGTCCAGCGATGGCGTGATCAGACCGGACAGTCCAACAATGTCCACCTTGTGCTCGACGGCGGCGTCCAGGATCCGGTCGGCGGGCACCATGACGCCCAGGTCGATGACCTCGTAGTTGTTACATTGCAGCACGACGCCGACGATGTTCTTGCCGATGTCGTGGACGTCGCCCTTGACCGTGGCCATCAGGATGCGGCCCGCCTGTACACGCGGCTTGCCGGCCTTTTCGGCCTCCATGAACGGCTCGAGCCAGGCGACGGCCTGTTTCATCACGCGGGCGGACTTCACCACCTGGGGCAGGAACATCTTGCCCGAGCCAAACAGGTCGCCGACCACATTCATCCCGTCCATCAGCGGACCTTCGATGACGTGCAGGGGCCGTTCGACGGATTGGCGGGCCTCTTCGGTATCGGCCTCGATGAACTCTGTGATGCCGTTGACCAGGGCGTGGGCGATGCGGGCCGCGACGGGCTGCTCGCGCCATTTCAGGTCGACGACGCGCGCCGCGCCCTTCTCGCCCTTATAGGTGGGGGCGAGGTCGACCAGCCGCTCGGTGTTGGACACATTGGTCCGCTGCGGCCGGTTCAGGATCACGTCCTCGACGGCCTCGCGCAGCACCGGGTCGATGTCGTCATAGACGGGCAGGTCGCCCGCGTTGACGATGCCCATGTCCATGCCCGCCGCGATGGCGTGGTACAGGAAGACCGAATGGATCGCCCGGCGCACCGGCTCATTGCCGCGGAAGCTGAACGAGACGTTCGACACCCCGCCCGAGATGCGGGCGTAGGGCAGGGTCGCCTTGATGACCTTCACCGCCTCGATGAAGTCGACGGCGTAGTTGTCGTGCTCCTCGATCCCCGTCGCCACGGCGAAGATGTTGGGGTCGAAGATGATGTCCTCAGGCGGGAAGCCGACCTCGTTGACCAGGATGTTGTAGGCGCGGGTGCAGATCTCGATCTTGCGCGCGGCAGTGTCGGCCTGGCCCACCTCGTCGAAGGCCATGACCACGACGGCAGCGCCGTAGCGCAGGCATTTGATCGCGTGCTCGCGGAAGGCCTGCTCGCCCTCCTTCATCGAGATCGAGTTGACGATCGGCTTGCCCTGAACGCACTTCAGACCCGCCTCGATCACCTCCCATTTGGAAGAGTCGATCATCACCGGCACGCGGGCAATGTCGGGCTCGGCCGCGATCAGGTTCAGGAAAGTGCGCATGGCGACAGCGCCGTCCAGCAGCCCCTCGTCCATGTTGATGTCGATGACCTGGGCGCCCGCCTCGACCTGCTGGCGCGCGACGTCCAAGGCGGCGGAGTAGTCCCCTTCCACCACCAGCTTGCGGAATTTGGCCGAGCCGGTGACATTGGTCCGCTCGCCGACGTTGATGAAGATCGGACGCATCAGGCTACCAGTTCGAATGGTTCAAGACCCGACAACCGCATGGCCACCGGACGTTCCGGTATCTCCCGCGTCGGCAGCTTCGAGACGGCCTCGGCCGTGTGACGGATATGATCCGGCGTCGTGCCGCAACAGCCGCCGACGATGTTGACCAGGCCCGAGGCCGCCCATTCCTCGATGGCGTGTGCGGTCTCGTGCGGCTCTTCGTCGTACTGGCCCATGGCGTTGGGCAGGCCGGCGTTGGGATAGGCGGCGACTAGCGTGTCAGCGACACGGCTCAGTTCGGCGATGAAGGGCCGCATCAGGTCGGCGCCCAGGGCGCAATTGAAGCCGATGGCGAAGGGCTTGGCGTGGCGCACCGAGTTCCAGAAGGCCTCGGCGGTCTGGCCCGAAAGCGTCCGGCCCGAACGGTCGGTGATGGTGCCCGAGATCCAGATCGGCAGGGCGTCCATACCCTCGTCCTCAAGGTCCTTGATGGCCTTGATACAGGCCTTGCAGTTCAGCGTGTCGGTGATGGTTTCGATCAGATACAGATCGACCCCGCCCTCGTTCAGCGCCTTCACCTGCTGGCGATAGGCCTCATAGACCTGGTCGAAGGTCACCAGACGCGCGCCCGGATCGTTCACGTCCGACGACATCGACAGCATCTTGGTCAGAGGGCCGATGGAGCCGGCGGCGAAGCGCGGCTTGTGCGGTTCCTTCTCGGTCCAGCGGTCGGCGGAGGCGCGGGCCAGCTTGGCGCCCTCCAGATTGATGTCCCAGACGGCCTGGGCGTCCAGGTGATAGTCGTCCTGGGCCAACACCGTGCCGGAGAAGGTGTTGGTTTCGGAGATGTCCGCGCCTGCGCCGTAATACTGATCGTGCAGGTCGGAGATGATGTCGGGCCGGGTGATGCAGAGGATGTCGTTGTTCCCCTTCATCTGGTGCTTTTCGTCATAGCCATTGGCGGCGACGAAGCGGTCGCCGCGGAAGTCGGCTTCTTCCAGCCCACGCCGCTGGATCATCACGCCCCAGGATCCGTCGAGGACAAGGATACGTTCCTTGGCCGCCGCATGCAGGGCGGCGATCCGTTCAGGACGGTTCAGGGGGGAAGTCATTTACGCAACAGCCTTTTGTTCACGCACGCCCAGCACCCGACAGATCGCATAGACCAGGTCGGCGCGGTTCAGGGTGTAGAAGTGGAAGTCGGAGAAGCCCTCTTCCTGCAGACGCGCGCAGGTCTCGGCGGCGACCGAGGCCGCCAGCAGCTTGCGGGTCTCGGGATCGTCGTCCAGCCCATCGAAATGGGCGGCCAGCCACTCAGGCACCGAGGTTCCGCACGAACCGCACATCCGCACCAGGCCCGCGAAGTTGGACACCGGCATGATGCCGGGGATCAGGGGGATCGTCACGCCCGCCGCCCTCACCCGGTCGCGGAAGCGCAGGAAGGCGTCAATGTCGAAGAAGAACTGGCTGACGGCGCGGGTCGCCCCGGCGTCGATCTTGGCCTTCAGCACATCGATGTCGTGGTCGATGGAGGCGCTCTCGGGGTGTTTCTCGGGATAGACGCCGACCGTGACGTCGAAGCCGCCGACGCGGCTGATGGCCTGGGTCAGTTCGGTGGCGTTGGCGTAACCGTCAGCGCGGGGCTGATATACGCCGCCGATCCCCGAAGCTCCCCCTGATTCAGGTTGGGGCGGATCGCCGCGCAGGGCGACGATATGGTTCACGCCGATGGCCTTGTAGCTCTCGATCACTTCATCGACCTCAGCCCGGCTGGCCTCGACACAGGTCAGGTGGGCGGCGGGCTTCAGCGTGGTCTCGGTCAGCATCCGCTGAACCGTGCGGTGGGTCCGCTCGCGCGTCGATCCACCCGCGCCATAGGTGACGGAGACGAACGCGGGGTTCAGCGGTTCGAGCCGGCGCACGGCCAGCCACAGGGCCTCCTCGGCCTTGTCGGTCTTGGGCGGGAAGAACTCGAACGAGACCCGGACCGGATTGGGGTTCTGGGCCGCCCTCGCGACCGGCCCCAGCGGCGACAGCAACAGGGCGCGCGCCTGGGCGAGCGTCGCTCCGGTCAGTCCAGCGGGCAATGCAGCAGCGGAGGTCATCAGGCGGCGCTCTTCTTGGAATGAGATTGGGCCGGCCGTGTCGCCGCCCAGATAAGCACGGTCAGGCCGCTGTTGTCCGGACCCGCTGCGTCGGGAGGCATGACGATCGGCGCGGTCGGCTCCAGCCCGGCCTCGTCCAGCCAGCGCGACACCTCTTCGTCGGAGAAACCCAGACGGCGGTGCTGATGCTCGTCACGGAGGGATTCGAGCTCGTGCGGGGCGAAATCGATGATCAGGAGGCGACCGCCAGGCGCCACCAGGCGCGCCGCTTCGATCACCGCCGCATGGGGATCGTTCAGATAGTGCAGGACCTGGTGCACGATCACCAGATCGGCGCTGGCGGCCGGCAGTCGCGTCGCAAAGATGTCGCCGTGCCGAAGCTCGACCTTGTCCAGCCCGGCCTCCGCGACATGGGTCCGGGCGATGTTGAGCATGTTGTGGCTGAGGTCCAGCCCCACACAGGTCCGGGCCCGCGAGCCCAGGAGGGTCAGCATTCGCCCAGAACCGGTCCCCAGGTCGACGATGCGCTCGAACGGCCCCGGTCCGGCAGTCCGCTCCACTGCCCGCTCGATCGCAGCCTCCGACACATAGAGCGAGCGGATATGATCCCAGCGGGGCGCGACCTGTTCGAAATAGGCCGAGGCCGCCGCCGCCCGTTCCGCCCTCACCTCGTCCAGCCTGCGATGGTCGCTTTCGCCCGCGGCGTCGTCCAGCACGTCCAGGACCGTGTCGACCAGCCCCCGCAGGATCAGCTCGGACGACAGGCGATAGAAGACGCGCGCCCCATCTGGGAAGCGTTCGATCAGGCCGGCGTCGGCCATCAGCTTCAGATGGCGCGAGACGCGCGGCTGGCTCTGGTCCAGAACGCGAGACAGCTCCATCACCGAAAGCTCCTCACGCGAAAGAAGCGACAGGACGCGCAGACGCGTGGGTTCGCCTATGGCGCGCAGGGCTTCGACAGTCTGATCCGCAGTGAGGCTCATGGGCGACATATAAGGATATCCTTATATGTTTTGGCAAGTGAAATGCGCTTTCCGGGCCGCTCGCGAAGGATTTGACGCAACGCGCCGTTGAACCTTTGAAACCCGGAGATGAAAATGCAACTTCGCCTCACCCTGCCTCTGCTGATCGCTATCCCGGGCGCGCTGATTCTGGCCGCCTGCGATCCCAAGCAGGAGGCGCCCGAATCCCCCGCCCCTGCCTCCGTCCCCGCCGTCAGGGCCGACCGTCCGGACGGGCCGATGACGCTGACGGCTATGCAGGTTCGCTCCGACGAACGCTTCCGCGCAGCCGATACCAATGGCGACGGCGTGATTTCCGGCGAAGAGCTTCAGGCTATGGCGGATGGTCGGGGCGGCGGGCGAGGCATGGCGCGAGCGGACGCCGACGGCGACGGTCGCGTCACCCTCGAAGAGGCCCGCGCCCAGGTCGCTGAACGCTTTGCCCGCATGGACGCCAACGGCGACGGCGCGATCACCGAGGACGAGCGGCCTCAGCGTGGCGAGGTCGCAGGTCGCAGAAGCGGACCGCCGCCGCAATAGTCACTGCCCCAGAAAAGTAGGCCTAGTCTGGGACGGGCGTGACCAGCGGCTCTCCTGCAAAGACGGCGGCCAGGTTGCGCAGCAGCAGCATCAGCATGCCCTGCACCGCCTCGGTCGTCGCCCCGGCGGTGTGGGGCGTCAGCACGGTGTTGGGCACATCGGCCCACAGGGCGCTCTCCACCGGTTCGTCCGTGAAAACATCCAGCGCCGCCTGGCCCAGGATGCCCGATTTCAGCGCGTCTATCAGCGCCGGCTCATCGACGAGCTGGCCCCGCGCCACATTGACCAGCAGGCCGGACGGCCCCAGGGCGGCGATGACCTCCCGCGAGATCAGGCCGACATTGCTGTCATCCGCCCGGCAGGCGACGACCAGGATGTCGCTGTCGCGCGCAAGGGCGATCAGACTGTCAGCGCGCGGCCAGGGTGCCGGCTTGTCGCGCGGCCCCCACCAGCGCACGCCCATGCGCAAGACCTCGGCCCGCCGCGCCACGGCCTCTCCGATCAAACCCAGGCCGACGATGCCGACGCGCTGGTCCTTCAGCGAAGGGGTGATGGTCTTTGATTCAGGCGTCCAGTCCCCGGCGCGCAGGGCCTGGTCGCCCGCCGTGATCTGGCGTCGCGCCGACAGGATCAGGCCGATGGCGTGATCGGCGACATCCTCATGGTTGACGGCGGGCGCATGGGTGACCGGCAATCCCCTGGCCCGACACCAGGCCACGTCGATGCGGTCATAGCCCGAGGTGAAGCAGGCGATCAGCTTCAGGTTCGGCAGGCGTTCGACCAAGGCCTTGTCCAGCTCGAACTCGCCGGCGACGATCAGGGCCTGGATCTGCGACTCGACGCCGGCCGGCGGCCCCTCCCAGAAGCGATAGACGGTGTAGGCGCTCTCAAGGAACGGCGTCAGCTGTCCCAGGTGCCTCTGCATGATCAGCAGTGCGGGTCGATCCGACATGGTGGAGCCTCCGGCCGATGAACCTGCGGGAATCATCGGCCGGTTTCGAGCATCGGGCAACCGTTCGTCAGGGTGCGAAGGTGATCGCGCGCAGACTGCAATCGCAGGCGACCGCACCGACCCGCACCCTGTTGGCTCCGGCTTTCAGCGGCAGCAGGCCCAGGTCTACCTCGCGCCATCCTTGCGGATCGCCGGCGGGGATATCGACCTCGCGCCGTTCTGCGCCGTTCAGATCGACCCATAGCCTGCCGCCTGCGCCGCGCAGGGCGACCCTGACCTGTCGTGGTTCTGCGGCCTCCGCCGTCACCGTATATTGCAGCCACTCTCCGCCTGCGAAGTCCGTGACATAGGCTTCGCCCTCCGCGTCGCGAGCGATATCGACGCCGTCGTTGCGATAGGTTCGGCCCGGGTTCCACCAGACCCGCTGGGCCGGCCCCAGATAGTCGGCGTCGTGGGCATCGAGATAGGCCAGGCCGGACCGCCCCAGATCATAGTCCACCGCCGCAATCCGCGCCTCCGCCGCGCCGATCACATGCGGTTTGAACGGCAGGGTCGCGTCCGAATGGGGCTGGCGGATCATGGCGTCGATGACGTCCAGGTGGACGAGGTTGTTCTCGAAGCGGATGTCGTGCCGGGCCAGCTGCATCAGCGTCGCCTCGGCTTCCTCAGGCGTCGGACGCGGTCCATCGGCGGTCCAGTAGGCGACCAGTTTCGCCCAGCCCGGATTGGGCTGGATCTCCAGCGGATTGTTGAAACCGAACTTCTTCAGCGGCCAGAAAGCCCAGCCCACGCCTTCGCCCTCGACCAGATGAATGGCGTCGCGGAACCAGACGTTGGAGTTCTCGCCCGACTCGCCCAATCAGACCGGCACCTGATGCTCGTCGCGCAGGGCCAGGATCTGGGCGATCGAGGCCCGATCGTTGGCGTTCCAGTATTTGTGAAAGCTGAGGACCAGATTGTCGTCCCAGACCGGCAGGACGCCGCGGTAGTTGTTGCCCCAGCAATTGCCCTCGATGATGATCATGTGGCGCGGATCGACCTCGCGGATGGCGGCGGTGATTTCCATCGACAGGCTGCGCAAGGGCGCGTTGACCGTGTCCTCGCACCCATGGTCGCCAGAGCTGTTCGCGTCGCCGAAATCCCAGTTGGGCTCGTTGATCAGGTCATAGCCGCCGACCGCCGGTTCATCGGCATAGCGCTCGGCCAGGCGCCGCCACATGGCCACGGTCTTGCGGCGGTTCTCCGCGCTGTCCCATAGCGAAGGCTTTGACGGATCGCGGTCGGAGATGGCCAGGTCCGTCCCCTGCCCGCCCGGCGCGGCGTGCAGGTCCAGGATCAGGTACATGTCGTTGGCCTTGACCCACGCGACCAGGGCGTCGATGCGCGCGAACCCGGCCTCATTCCAGGTGTCCTGGCCCGGCGTCGGCTCCTGATCCACAGGCAATGTCAGCTGCTCGAAATGGATCGGCAGCCGTACGGAGTTGAACCCCCAGGCCGCCATGGCGTCGATGTCGGCCCGTGTCGTGTGATTGTCCCACCAGGCTTCATAAAAGGCCTGGGTCTTCTCCTCGCCGATCAGGTCGGCGATGCGGGCGCGGATGACGTGCTGCTGACCCAGTTGGGGCAGTTGCAGCATATAGCCTTCCTGCAGCATCCATCCGCCCAGTCCCATCCCGCGCAGAATCACCGGCTGGTTCGCCTCATCGACGATCCGCACCCCATCGGCGCGAAGAAATCCCTCTGCGCTTGCGAAGGCGGGCGCCGCAGCGGCGACGGCGCCAAAGAGGACGGCCAGAAGGACTCTGCGGATCATGCGAACGGCTCCGGCAGCAGACGTTGAGAACGCTCTCATACTACGGGGCCGGATTCCTGGCCAGCGTCGATACGGCCAAGCTCGTGTGCCGAAACCGGGCATGGGGCGTGCCAGAACGGGACGAAATCACGCCCCGAGAGCCCGCCGCCAGCCAATCACACCGGTTTCGGGAGTGCTGCGCACGGCCTGTCTCTTGCTCGCCATGGTCTGTGAAATGAGTGGAGTGAACCCGTGAAACACATTCTGATCCTGGCTGTCGGCGCGACGCTCGCGGTGGCGGGATCCGCGAGCGCGGGCGACCGCGGCGGCGGGCACCCCGGCGGCGGGCGCCCCGGTTGCGGTTCGTGCGGCGGCGGTGGCGGCCACTATAACGCCAACGTCAATGTCAATGTGAACGCCAACGCCAACGCCTATGCCGGCGCCAGCGCACGCAGCTACATCAACGCCCGGGGCTACAGCTTCGGCGGCGGCGGTGGCGGCGGCTATGGTTACGGCGGCGGGGGCGGCGGCGGCTATTACGAGGGCGGAAACATCGGCTATGGCGGCGGCCTGGTCAGCACCGGCCCGGTCGTAGTGGCGGGCCCCAGCGCGCCCTTCGGCTATGCGGTCGCCGGCTTTGGCCGCAACTACAGCAACGGCTATTACAACAGCTGCGGGCAACCCAATCGCTATTCCACGACCCGGCCCTATGCCGGTGGGTCGTGCGGCGGCTATCCCCCGCCCCCGCCCCCGCCGCCCTATCCGCCCCAGTATCCGTCGTATCCGCAGTATCCGGACAACGGCTATGCGCCCTATCCCGGCGGCCACGACTGTGACTGCGACTATCCGGTGGCGAACCAGCCCTTCTACGGCGTGGCGCCTCCCGGGCCGACCGTGCGGGGCCGTCAGGGCGGGGTGCGCGTCTCGGGTCCGCCCGTCTACGCCCGCCAGCCCGACGCCTATATCCAGGGCGGTCCGGTCTATGTCGACGCGCCGCCGGTCAATGTCGCGCCCGCCCAGATCTATCTGGAGGCGCCCGACGTCCACGTTCGTCCGTCGCAGGTGAACGTCGCCCCGCCGGAAATCCACTACCTGCCGGCGCGCCCGCCGCATGAGCCGGAAGACGGCTGCTGCGAGGTCTCCAACCTGCCGGCCGGCGCCATCGTGGTTCCCGCCTATTCAGGCGCCGACTACCGCCCGTCTGATCTCAGCCCGTCGGCTCTGAGCCCTGGCGTGAACCCGGGCCCACAGGCCCAGATCACCTTCTCGGAAGGCACGCCCTACGAGCCATCGGCTGAACACTTCCAGTAGAGGCGGATCAGTCGGCGACCTCGTCGACCCCGATCTCCATCCACATCGACAGGGTCTCGCCGGGCGAAAGCACGGCGAGGCCGCTGCGTTCCCCGACCGGTGCATTGAGCGCATCGGGGCGGTGGGTCACCGGCTCGATGCAGCAGTAACCCGCCCCCGGCGGCGCGAAGACATGCACATGGTCGGCATTGGCCGAGGCCCGGACCGAGACCCTACGATGTCCGTCTGACAGCGACGCCGCGCCGCGCCACCCCGCGTAACAGTGATCCAGCGCGGGGCCGTCCGCCAGCCGCGCGCCCTGCGAACCGTCGAACACCTCGCTCGCCGAAAGCAGCCGCGTCGGCGCGCAGTCCTCCGCCAGGGCCCAGGCCGATGGCGCGTCCAGGGTCAACCAGGTGTCGGGGCGGGTCGGGAAATAGGGATGCAGGCCCAGGCCCGCGGGCATGTCCGTGTCGCTTCGGTTCGTCAGCGACAGGCTGAGGCGCACCCTTTCGCCCACGAACTCCAGTATCTGGCGGCTTTCGTAGCGCCACGGCCAGGCGTCGGCCTCATGGACGAAGGCCAGTTCCAGGGCCGCGCCGCTCTCAACCACCGTCCAGGGCCTTTGCCAGCCATCGCCGTGCAGTGTGTGCGGCGCAAACCGGGGCATGGCGGGCAAGGCCACCTCACGGCCGCGAAAGCTGAAGCGGGCGTTGGCGATCCGATTGGCGAAGGGGACCATGGGAAAACAGCCGGCCTCCAGAACGTCGTGCGACGCCTTGGGCATGGGCCGCAGAACGTCACGACCTCGCCACCTCAGGCGCGACAGGGCGCCGCCGACCGCCGGGGCGAACTCGACCTCCCACGCCTCGTGCGCCACCGATACCCTGTCGTCGCCGGTCACCATCGCCCCCAACCCCATGCCATCAAGCGCGCCCGACGACAGTCTGCCCTGCCCTGGATCGAAACCCGATGGCATGCGGCAAGACGAAAATGCCGTAAGGCAAACCCTGGCGGGCCGCAAAGACGGTCGCAGCCTCTAAGGAAAGGGTTCGCCCTGGCGCCGGAAACCCAAGTCATGACCGATCCCATCGTCATCACCCTCAGCGGACCTGTTCGTGGCCGGACCGAGAACGGCGTTTCGCGCTTTCTGGGCATTCCCTATGCGGCGCCGCCGATCGGCGACCTGCGCTTCGCCGCCCCCCAGCCTCATGCGCCTTGGGACGCGTTCGACGCCCGCGAAAAAGGCCCCAGCGCGCCTTATAACGAAGTCGATTTCCCGGCCCTGGACCTCGTCCCCCTGGTCGGAAAGGGCTGGGATCGCGGCGACGACTACCTGAACCTCAACGTCTGGACCCCGGCGGACAACGCGGGCGACCTGCCCGTCATGGTCTTCATCCATGGCGGCGCCTGGACGGGCGGCGCGGCCATGGCGCCCGTCCAGGATGGGACCAACTTCGCCCGCGACGGCGTCATCCTGATCTCCATCACCTACCGTGTCGGTGTCGAAGGCTGGCTGCCGATCCCCGGCGCGCCGACCAACCTGGGCAAGCGCGACATGCTCGCCGCCCTTAAATGGGTGCAGGACAACGCAGCGGCCTTCGGCGGCGACGCGGGCAATGTCACCGTCTTCGGCGAGTCTGCAGGCGCCATGTCGATCGCCGACCTGGTGGCCTCTCCCGCCGCCAAGGGCCTGTTCCGCCGCGCCATCATCGAAAGCGGCCATGGATCGATCGTGCGCCCCATCCCGGTCATGCAGCGGGTGACGAAAAAGGTGGCCAAGATCCTCAAGATCCAGCCCACCCTCGAAGGGTTCCGCTCGATCACTGTCCAGCAGGGCCTGGACGCCCTGGCTCAGGTCGCCAAGCCTGGCTCGGGCCTGGACCTGCGCGACGATCACGGCCGCGAGCCCGCCTTCGGCGTCAGCAAATTCACACCGGTCGTGGGCGACGACATCATTCCCGTCCTGCCGCTGGACGCGCTGAGGGCCGGCGCCGGCAAGGAGATCGACGTCCTGATCGGCACCAACGCCGACGAGATGAACCTCTATCTCGTCCCCACCGGCGTTCGCGACAAGGCGAGCAGGCTGCTGTCCTGGTTCGTGCTCAGCCGCTCGATCCGCAACGCCGGCAAGATCCTCAAGGCCTATGGCATGGGCGCAAAGGGCGTGAAGCCAGGCGACGCCCTGATGCGGGCGCTGAGCGATCTGATGTTCCGCTATCCAGCGCGGGCCTTCGCCGCCGCCCACCAGGGCCGAACCCACTTCTACGAGTTCGGCTGGCGCTCGCCCGCCTTCGACGGCGAACTGGGCGCCTGCCATGCCATCGAGCTGCCTTTCGTCTTCGACAACCTGGCGGCCGGCTCGGGCCCCAGAGGACTGCTGGGCGAAAATCCGCCCCAGGCCCTGGCGGATCGCGTCCACAAGATCTGGGTCGACTACGCCAGGGACGGCTCCGCCCCCTGGCCCGAGTTCGACGCCGACACCCGCCAACTGTATGCGCTGGAGGACGGCGAGGTGCGTCGCGACCCCGACATGCCGGCCGCGAAATTCTGGTCCTGAAGCGAGACACGATGTCCCAGCCCCCTCTCGTCGCCAAGCCTCTCGTTGCAGGGATCGAACTGGGCGGCACGAAATGCGTCGTGCTGCTGGCGACGGGGCCTGACGACATCCGGGCCGAGGCTCGCATCGAGACGACCACGCCGCAGCAGACGCTGGACGCCATCGACGAGCGGCTGCAGCAGATGCGGGCCAAGCATGGGTTCGACGCCATCGGCGTGGGCAGTTTCGGCCCCGTCGATCTGGATCAGCGGTCGCCGACCTATGGCTCGGTGGTCAACACGCCCAAGCGGGGTTGGAGCGGTGCGAATCTGCTGGCCAGGGTGCGGCGGTTCTCGGTCCCCGTGGGCTTCGATACGGACGTCAACGGCGCGGCCCTGGCCGAGGGAGCGTGGGGCGGCGCCCAGGGTCTGCGGTCCTTCGCCTATGTCACCATCGGCACCGGCATCGGCGTCGGCTCGATCATCGACGGGCGCACCGTCCGGGGCCTGGGCCACGGCGAGGTCGGTCACCTGCGCATTCCCCGGCTTGCGGGAAACACCTGGCCGGGCGTCTGTCCCTATCACGGCGACTGCGTCGAGGGCCTGGCCTCCGGCCCCGCGATCCAGGCCCGGTCGGGCTTTGCCGGCGACCAGCTGACGCGGACCGATCCGGTCTGGGACGAGGTCGTCCACGCCCTGGCCCTCACCTTCCACAACCTGGTCCTGACCACCGCGCCAGAGCGCATCCTGATCGGCGGCGGCGTCGGCCAGGGTCAGCCGCATCTTCTGCCACGCATCCGCACGGCCCTGGTCGAAAGCCTGAACGGCTATGGCGTCGCGCCCCGTATCGCCGCCGACATCGACAGCTTCCTGGCCCATCCGCAACTGGGCAATCGGGCAGGCCCCATGGGCGCCATCGCCCTGGGGCTCGAGAAGCTGAACGCCGCCGTCTGAGGAAGCGGCCGCAACATTGGGCCCGACGACCGGCTAGCGCAGCGATCCTGCCGCCCGGCACAGCCATAGACCTTTCAGATAGGTCGCCCCCGGCCTATCCCTGCCTCAACTGCGATCAGGCATGAAGCCTGGCGCCGCCCCAGGGGGATAGAACCATGCGCTTCACCACCATTCTCGCCGCCAGCACGGCCCTCGTCGCCCTGAGCGGCGGCTTCGCCCACGCCCAGACGGTTTCGCAAGACGAGACCGCCTCGGTCGAGGACATCATAGTCACGGCGCGCAAACGCGAAGAACGCCTGGCCGACGTGCCGGTCGCCGTCACCGCCGTCACCGCCGCCACGATCGAACAACGCCAGCTGACCTCCGTGCGCGACATCGCCCAGGTCACGCCCGGCCTGAACATCTCGAGCGACTCGGCCGGCCGAGCCAACATCTCGATCCGCGGCGTGGGCATCACCCTGCTCGACAACGTGCAGCCCGGCGTCGGCATCTTCGTGGACGGCGTCTATCAGGTCAGCACCTCCTACCTGAACAGCCCCACCCTGGCGGTGCAGCAGATCGAGGTCCTGCGCGGTCCGCAGTCGACCCTGTTCGGCCAGAACACCCTGGGCGGCGCGATCAACGTCACGACCAAGCAACCGACCGACGATTTCGAAGGTCGCGTCACCGCGACCTACGCAGACCCCGACAACTATTACATCGTCGGCGGCACCATTTCGGGCCCGATCATTCCCGGCGTTCTGCGCGGCCGCCTGTCGGCGGGTACGCAAAACCGCGACGGGTTCATCGAAAACAGCCTGCTGGGCGACGACGACGCCAATGGCCTGAAACAGGACACCATCCGCGGCGCCCTGACCTGGGACGCCCCCGGCGACGCCTTCGTCACGCTGAACGCCTATGCCGACAAGATCGAGGGCGCAGGAACCCTCTATTCCCTCACGACCGGCCCGACCGTCTATACGAACGACGCCCAGACCAACTATCGCAACGACGCCAACTACGACTACTGGGGCGTCAACGCCAAGCTGGAGACGCCCGTCAACGCCTCCACCGACCTGACCGCCATCCTGTCCTACGACAAGCGCGAGAGCGAAAACCGCCAGGACGGCGACTTCCAGCCCTTCGATCTCGCCCTCAGCGAAGCGACGGGCGAGCTGGAAACCAAGACCCTGGAAGTGCGTCTGGACACGCGTTGGGACGACCGGCTTTCGACCCTGGTCGGCGCGTTCGCCTCGAACCAGAAGTCGAGCGCCAACACGCTGACCACCCTGTTCATCCCGACGCCCGACGGGATCGCCACGATCCTGAACCCCGGCTTCCTGAACTCGGACGGCAATATCTTCGCCCTGTTCGGCACCGCCTTCATCGATCTGACTGACGACCTCGAACTGACCCTGGGCATTCGCTACGACCACCAGGATCTTGATTTCGCGGGAGCCAGCATCGGCAACTATTCAACCGACGAACTCCAGCCCCGCGTGGCGCTGCGCAAGAAGTTCGGCGACGACGCCATGGTCTACGGCTCCATCGCCCGCGGCTTCCGCGGCGGCGGCACCAACGGTCCGGGCGCGCCCAACCCGGTCTATGACGGAGACTCAGTTTGGACCTATGAGGTCGGCACGAAACTGGCCACCGCCGACCGCCGCTTCTCGTTCCAGGGCGCTGTCTTCTACAACGACTACAAGGACATCATCGCTCAGAACAGCCTGGCGCCCGCCGCCGGCGGTGGCATCGTCGGCATCAACCTGAACACCGGGGACGCCGAAAGCTATGGCGTCGAAGGCGAGTTCACGGCCCAGATCACCGACGCCTGGTCGGTGTCGGGTGGAGCGATCCTTTCCCACACCGAGATCACCGACGGCACGCGCTACGTCGAGACCACGGGCCGCCAGTTGCCGACCGACCGCATCCCGTTCCAGCCCGACTGGACGCTGAACTTGCAGACCAACTACTTCATCCCGCTCGGCCAGGGCGAGTTGCAGCTGTCGGCGGGCGTGACGGGCAAGGGCGAGCGCGCCGGCGCCAGCCTGTCGGAAACCTTCTCGCCCACCCTGGACGAATATTTCCTCGCCAACGCCTCGATCACCTACCGCGTCAACAACATCGAACTGGCCGTGTTCTCGAACAACCTGTTCGACGAGGAATACTACGAATCCTACATCGACAGCTCGGTCCTGACCGCCGCGGGCGTTCCCGCCCTGGGCAACCTGGGTCAGATCGGCGACGGGCGCCGGATCGGCGTCCGCCTCGGCTACAGCTTCTAGTCGAACAGAGGGAACAGCGACGTGAGCGCCCCGACGACATCGCAACCGTCGCTGCTTCCGGCGGCCCTTCTCTCCCAACTGGAGGCGATCTTTGCGGATCGCCTCCATCTTGGGCAGGCCATCCGCGCCCAGCACGGCGCAAGCGAGACCCATTTCGACGTCGTCCTGCCTGACGCCGTGGTCTTCCCCCGCTCGACCGAAGAGGTCGTCGCTGTGGTCAAGGCCTGCGTCGCCGCCGACGTGGCCGTCATCCCCTACGGCGCCGGCACCTCCATCGAGGGCAACACCACGCCGACGCGGGGCGGCGTCACCATCGACCTGTCCGAGATGAACGCCATCCTTCAGGTCAACGCCGAGGACGCCGACGTCACCGTCCAGGCCGGGGTGCGTCGCGAACAACTCAACGAGCACCTGCGCGACGTGGGACTGTTCTTCCCCATCGATCCGGGCGCCAACGCCACCATCGGCGGCATGGCCTCGACCCGCGCCTCGGGCACCAACGCCGTGCGCTATGGCACGATGCGCGACGCCGTCCTGTCCCTTCGCGTCGTGACGCCTGACGGCCGCGACATCCGCACCGCCCGCAGAGCCCGCAAATCGGCCGCCGGCTATGACCTGACCCGACTGATGATCGGCGCCGAAGGCACCCTGGGCATCATCACCGAGATCACCCTGAGGCTGCACGGCATCCCCGAGGCCATCATGTCGGCGGTGTGCAGCTTCGACACCCTGGAAGGCGCCGTGGATACGGTCGTCCAGTCGATCCAGTTGGGCGTTCCGCTGGCCCGCGTCGAGATCCTCGATGACATGCAGATGAAGGCGTCCAACGCCTGGTCCAAACTCGACTACCCCGAGAAGACCACCCTGTTCTTCGAGTTCCACGGCTCAGAACGCTATGTGCAGGAGCAGGTCGAGACCGTCTCGGCCATCGCGGCCGACAACGGCGGCGGCGAGTTCAAATGGTCGAACCTGCCCGAGGAACGCGCCCGGCTGTGGAAGGCTCGGCACGAGGCCTATTACGCCGCCGTCGGCCTGAAGAAGGGCGCCATCGGCTGGGCCACGGACGTGTGCGTCCCCATCAGCCGCCTGGCCGAGTGCATCCTGGAAACCAAGAAGGACCTGGCCACTGCCAGCATCCCGGCGACCATCCTGGGCCATGTCGGCGACGGCAATTTCCACGTCGTCTTCGTGCTGGATCCCAACAAGCCCGAAGAGGCTGCCGAAGCCGAGGCCCTCAACAAGGTCATGGTGCGGCGCGCCCTCGACATGGACGGCACCTGCACCGGCGAGCATGGCATCGGCCTGGGCAAGCAGGAATGGCTGGTCGAGGAACTGGGCGACGCGGTCGAGATGATGCGGGCCATCAAGCGTTCGCTGGACCCCAAGAACCTGTTCAATCCGGGCAAAATCTTCAGCCTCTGACCCACGCCGCTCCTGGCGATCCTCGCCACGCCGTTTTCCACAGGCGCCAGACGCGCCGGAGGCCTGACCATGGCGACCCCCATAGTTGTTCCGTCCGAGGCGGCCGGCGCCGGCGCAGATCCCATCCGCCGCACGGCCTGGCGGGCGGTGCTGCTGACGGCCCTGGTCGTCATGATGGCCGGCATGGTGCGTCTGGCCTTCTCGCCGGTTCAGGAGGCGGCCAAGATCGAGCTTGGCCTGACCGACTATCAGATCAGCCTGATCCAGGGCATCGCCGCCGCCTTGCCCCTGGCGGTGATCGCCATTCCCCTGGGCTGGCTGACCGACCATTCCAAGCGCACGCGGATCATGCTGGTTCTGGGCCTGTGCTGGACGGTCGGCATGATCTGGACCGCCTTCGCCTCCAATTTCCAGACCCTGTTCCTGGCGCGGATGCTGGCCGGCCTGGGCACGATGAGCCTGGTCCCCGTGGCCATCTCGGTCCTGTCCGACCTGTCGGCGCCCCAGCAGCGGGGACGCGCCATGCTGTTCCTGGGCATGGGCAACACCCTGGGCCCGGCCCTGGCCTTCGTGCTGGGCGGCGCCCTGTTCACCGCCTTCGCCGCCGATCTCAGCCTGCCCGGCGTCCGCCTGTCGCCTTGGCGCGAGGCCTCTCTGGTCTTCGGCGTCGCCAGCGCGGTGACCCTGCTGCTGCTCGTCCTGATCCGCGAGCCTGAACGCCACGAGGTCGAGAACGCCTCAAACTCGCTGAAGGTCGTCATCCAGGCCCTGCTGAAGCGCTGGAAATTCCTGCTGCCGCTGTTCGTGGGCCAGATCAGCGTCATCATGGCCGACGCCGCCGCCGGCGTCTGGGCGGTCCCGGTCTTGCAACGCGACCTGGGCCTCAGCATCGGTCAGGCGGGCGCCATTCTGGGGGGCATCCTGCTGGCTGCGGGCGTCCTGGGGCCGGTGATGGCCGGCTTCATCGCCGACTTCGGCCACAAGAGCTCTATCCGCGGCGGCATTCTTATCGGCGCTGTTATCGCCTCGGCCGTAGGCGTGCCGACGGCCCTGTTCCCCATCATCAGCGCTGTACCGGCCTTCACCTCCGTGCTGTTCGCGTTGCTGCTCGCCGGCTCCATGACCGGTCTCATCACGGCCACCGCCATCGCCGTGCTGGTGCCGAACGAGGAGCGCGGCATCTGTCTGGGGGCCTTCATGATCCTGGGATCGCTGATCGGCCTGGGCCTGTCGCCCATCCTGGTCACCCTCGGCAGCCGGATGCTGGGGGGCGAGAGCCACCTGGGCATGGCCCTGGCCATTGTCGGGGTCGTCGTCGGGCTGATTTCGTTCGCCGGCTTTGCACTCGCCATGCTCAACGCCCCCGTGAAGACCAAGGCATAGGCCTGCGAGCCGTCGACAAACCCACGACCTATCTGAAAGGTCTTGCACGACCTGTCAGATAGGTTCATCCTCCGCTCGCAGCTTCCGCAGAGAAGCCGGGAGGTTACCATGTCCGAGAGCACCACCGCACAACCGTATGAATCCGTCGTCGTCTCGCCCGAGATGACGATCCTGATCGGTCGCGGGCCGTTCCAGGCCGCCGTCGTGCCGCGCGACGCCCTCGGCGCGGTCTATGGATTCGGCGCCATCAACGCCTCGGCCACCGTGTCCCTGATCGGATCGGGACAGGTCGCCGATCTGGTGGACGAGGATCTGGACGCCACCCGTATCGTCCTTCTGGTCGCGCCCACGGCCATCGCCCGGATCGACGGCCATCTCGTGCCGGACGCCGACAGCCGCAGCCACTATCACCTGCCGTCCGAACTGCGCGCCATCGCCCTGGCCCTGCGCGACTGCGACCGCACCGGCGAGGCCGGCGACATCTATCGCACCGCCAAGGGGATCGAACTGCTGTGCGAGACCTGGCGCTTGGTCGACGCCTGCGCCCTTGCGCCCCTGGCCGGCGACAGCGGTCTGTCGCGCGCCGACAGCGTCCGCATCCTGGCGGTCCGCCAGATGATCGACGACCGATGGAACGAGAAACTGTCGCTGGAACGTATCGCCGCCCAATGCGGTCTGAACCGCGAGAAGCTGACGCGCGGCTTTCGCGAGATGTTCGGCTGTTCCATCGCCGAAGCCATCGTCGAGCGCCGCCTGACCGAGGCAAGCCGCATGCTACTGACCACCGATCTGCCCGTGTCGTCGGTGGGGTATGAGAACGGCTATCTGAACAACGCCAGCTTCGCCCGCGCCTTCGGTCGCCGGTTCGGCGTCACCCCTTCCGACTTCCGCGCCCAGCGGCTGGCTGCCTGATGGGTGTGATTTCCGTGAACGGCGCGTCCTCGTCCGACGGCGTGTCCCTGGTCCAGCACGCCATCCAGGCGGTTAACGACCATATCCGCACCCAGAAGCTGCGCGTCGGCGACAGCCTGCCGGGCGAGGCCCATTTCGCCACCACCCTGGGCGTCAGCCGCGCCGTCATGCGCGAGGCCTTCGGCGCCCTGGCGGCCCTGCGGCTGATCGACGTTGGCAATGGGCGAAAGCCTCGCGTCAGCGCCATCGACGGCTCGGTCATCGCCACGTCGCTGGATCACGCCGTCTCGACCGCCCAGATAACAGTGCCGGAGGTCTGGGACGTGCGCCGCACCATCGAGGCCCGCACTGCAGCCTTGGCCGCCACATCCCGCACGGACGCCGAGGCTCATCGCATCGTGGAACTGGCTCAGGCCATGGAACGCGACGCCCATGACCGCCCGACCATGACCCGCCACGACATCGCCTTCCACGAGGCCATCGCCCGGGCCAGCCACAACGCCCTGTTCGTGCAGATCGTCTCCTCCTTCGGGCCCCTGATGGAGGTGGCCGTGCCCGCCGCCTGGGACACGCGGGTCGGCGACGAGCAGCGCCGTTCGACCCTGGAGCGCCACAACGCCGTGGCCCAGGCGATCCTGGATCGCGATCCGGTCGCCGCCGTCGCGGCCATGAACGCCCATTTCGACGCCTCTATCGATTCACTTCTCAGGGCGTCCGTCGCCAAGGATCAGCACCATGGCGACTGACACCTCGCTGAACTCCGCCCAACCGGGCGAGACCGCCATCAAAGCGAGCACCTCTGCGGTTCCGGCCCTGCTGATCCTGGCCCTGGCCGTGACCTGCGGCTCGGCGGTGCAGTCGGCCTTCTCGCCGGTGCAGGAACTGACCAAGCTCGACATGGGCATGAGCGACCTGCAACTGAGTTATGCTCAGGGCCTGGCCGTGGCCCTCCCCGCAGTCGTGCTGTCTATTCCCCTGGGCTGGCTGGTCGACCACCAGACCCGGCTGCGGCTGCTGATCGCCATGGCCAGCCTGTGGACCCTGGGCGCCTTCGCTACGGTCTGGGCGCCCAATTTCGAAGTCATGATGGCGGCTCGGATGGCGGCCAGCCTGGGTGGCACCTGCGTCCTGCCCATCGCCATCTCCATGGCCGCCGACCTGTGCCGGCCCGAGGTGCGCGGCCGCTCCCTGCTGCTGCTGACTATCGGCAAGGCCGCCGGCACGGCCCTGGCCTTCGCCATCGGCGGCGCAGTCTATGGCTGGCTGCAAGCCGGCGACATCAGCCTGGCCGGTCTGGTGGCGTGGCGCGGGATGCATCTGGTCTTCGCCCTGGCCAGCCTGGCGCTGATCCTGCCCCTGTTCCTGCTGCGCGAGCCCGCCCGGCGCGAGGTCGGCCAAAAAGGCGCCGCCCTGGGTCCGTCCCTGGCCGCCCTGTGGGCCCGTCGCGGGTTCCTGGCCCCCCTCTTCATCGGCCAGATCAGCGTCATCATGGCTGACAACGCCGCCCTGACCTGGAGCGCCTCGGTGCTGTCGCGCAACTTCGACCAGACCCCGGACCAGTTCGCGGGCTGGCTGGGGGGCCTGTTGCTGGGCGCGGGCATCCTGGGCGCCGTGATCGGCGGTCTGGCGTCCGACCTCGGCCATAAGCGCTGGCCCGGCAAGGGCATCCTGTTGGGCGCCGTCATCTGTTCGGTGATCGCCATCCCCTGCGCCCTCTTCCCCGTCATGCCCACCGTGTTCGGCTTTGCGGCCATGCTGGCCGTCCTGCTGATCGCCGGGACCGCCACGGGCCTGATGACCGCCACCTCCATCGCCGTCCTGGTGCCCAATGAGTACCGGGGCCTGTGCCTGGGGGCCTTTGTCGTGGTCGGGGTTCTGTTCGGCTTCGGCGTGGCGCCCACGGTCGTCACCCTGCTGAGCCAGGCCATGGGCGGCGACGGCAATCTGGGCATGGCCCTGGCCGTCATCGGCGGGGTGTCGGCGGTCGGCGCCGCCATCGCCTTCTTCATCTCGATGCTGGCCGCCCCCAAGACGGCGGCGGGCTGATTCAGACTGCGGCCGGGCTCAGATCCGCTCGACCGCATTGGCCGACCAGGCGGCGGCGACGGCGGCGATCCGGTCGGGGTCCGTCGTGAACTCATGGCCTGCAATGGCGCTGACGGCGCAGGCCGGGGTAGCGCTGTTGCAGATGAAGGCCCCGTCGAAGCGGCCCATGTCCGACAGGCGCAGGGCCCGCGTCGAGCATCTGAGCCCCTGTCCCGCCGCACCCTTCTCGATCAGTTGCTGGGCCACGCCCGCCAGCATGGGCGCCTGGGGCCAGACGATGTGGGGGCCGTCGAGAAAACCGATGTTCCAGACGCTGCCCTCGGAAATCACGCCGTCACCATCGACGAACAGGGCGTCGTCAAAACCCTCGTCCCGGGCGGCCCGGCGGGCGCGGATCAGGCCGAAGATGGCCGTATGCTTGAGGTGGGCCGCCTCACGCCCATAGGTCTGGACCGCCAGCCTCAGCGATGTTGCCAGAGGCGCCGGGGCGGGCGAACTGACGGTCATCACGCGCGGCCGACCGCGCCATGAGGGATTGCGCACGCCGATCTCGGGCGAGAACAGGCTGACGCGCAGCCAGCCGTCCGGCCGGTGGGCGACGGCTCGGCGCATGAGGTCGCGCAGGGTCGCCTCTCCCACAGCCTCACCGAACAGTTCGGCCGAAGAGGCGTCTAGACGGGCCAGATGATCGCCCAATCCGCGCACCCCGCCGCCCTCGACGCGGAAGGAGGTGTAGGCGCCGTAGTTGGTCAGGGCCTGGGATGCGAGGTCATCGACGGTCGCAGGCGCGCCGTCGATCAGGATTTCAGTCTGCACCTCGCCCCTCCCCCAGCGGGGGAGGATTACTCCTCGCCACCCTCGACGCCGTCATCTTCGACTTCATCCCCGCCCGGCGTCTCGGCCAGACGTTCGACCGAGACCACCTTCTCGCCGTCGGCAGTGCGGAAGATCGTCACCCCCTGGCTGGAGCGGCCGACGATGCGGACCTGTTCGACGCGGGTGCGGATCATCTGGCCGCCCGAAGTGACCATCAAGAGGTCATCGGTTTCCTCGACCGGGAAGGCGGCAGCCAGACGCGTACCGGCGCGTCCACCCAGACCGTGGGCCGTCAGCCCCTGCCCGCCACGACCCGTGCGGCGATACTCGTAGGCCGAGGACCGTTTGCCGAAGCCGGTATCTGTGACGGTCAGGATGAACTGCTCCGCCGCGCCGAGGGCCGCAATGCGTTCGGGCGAGATCGGCGCGTCGCCGCCCTCCCCGCCTTCATCGTCAGCCTCGACCACCGTCGGTTCGTCATCGCCCTCGCCGGTGGCTTTCCGCATGGCGTTGGCGTGTTTGACGTAGGCGGCGCGTTCGTCGGGCGTCGCATCGACGCGACCCAGCACGGCCATGGAGATGACTTCGTCGCCGGATTGCAGGCGAACGCCGCGCACCCCGGTCGAATCCCGGCCCTTGAAGACGCGAACATCGTCGGCCTTGAAGCGGATGGCGCGGCCCAGGGCGGTCGTCAGCAGGACATCGTCCTCGGCGGTGCACAGGGCGACGCCGACCATATGGTCGTCGTCTTCCAGCTTCATGGCGATCTTGCCGGCGCGGTTCACCGTGGCGAAGTCCGACAGCTTGTTGCGTCGCACATCGCCCGACTTGGTGGCGAACATGATGTCGTAGTCGCCCCAGGTCGCCTCGTCCTCAGGCAGCGGCAGGACGTTCATGATGCTGTCGCCCGGCTCGATGGGCAGCAGGTTGACGAAGGCCTTCCCGCGCGAGGTCGGGGCGCCCAGCGGCAGACGCCAGGTCTTGAGCTTGTAGGCCTTGCCGTTGGTGGCGAAGAACAGCACCGGCGTGTGGGTCGAGGCCGAGAAGACGCCGACGATGGCGTCCTCGTCCTTCATGGTCATGCCGGACTTGCCCTTGCCGCCGCGATGCTGGGTCCGATAGGCGTTCAAGGCCACGCGCTTGACGTAACCGCCGTGGGTGACAGTGACGACCATGTCCTCGCGCGGGATCAGGTCCTCGTCCTCCATCTCGGCGTCGCCTTCGCCGATCAGGGTGCGGCGCGGTACGGCGAACTGTTCCTTCACCGCGAACAGGTCCTCGCGGATGATGGCCAGGATGTTGGCCCGGTCCGACAGGATGGTCAGGTGGCCCTGGATGGTGTCGGCCAAGCCGCGGGCCTCGCCGAAGATGTCGTCGCGACCCAGGCCGGTCAGGCGGCTGAGCGTCAGGGCCAGGATGGCGCGGGCCTGTTCGTCGGTCAGGTTGAGCTTGTCGCCCTCGATCAGCACCGAGCGCGGATCGGCGATCAGCTCGACCAGGGCGATCATGTCGCCCACGGGCCAGGACTTGGCCTGCAACCGCTCGCGCGCCTCGGCAGGGTCGGCCGACGAACGGATGATGTGGATGACCTCGTCGATGTTGGCGACGGCCACGGCCAGACCCACCAGGACGTGGCCCCGGTCGCGGGCCTTGGCCAGCTCGAACTTGACGCGGCGGACCACGACCTCTTCGCGGAAGTCGAGGAAGATCTGGACCAGGTCGCGCAGGCCCATCTGCTCGGGCCGCCCGTGGTTCAGGGCCAGCATATTGACGCCGAACGAGGATTGCAGCGCCGTATAACGGAACAGCTGGTTCAGGATGACATCGCCGGACGCATCGCGCTTGAGCTCGACCACCATCCGCATGCCCTGGCGGTCGGACTCGTCGCGGACGTCGGAGATGCCCTCGATCCGCTTCTCGCGCACCATTTCGGCAATGCGCTCGATCAGGGTCTGCTTGTTCACCTGATAGGGCAGCTCGGTGATGATGATCGCCTCGCGGTCCTTGCGGATCGTCTCGATCGAGGCCTTGCCGCGCACGATGACCGAGCCACGACCGTCGCGCAGGGCGTTGCGGGGCGCGGTGCGGCCCATGATTTCGCCGCCGGTGGGGAAGTCGGGGCCGGGCACCAGATCCAGCAGGGCCTCGGTCGAGATCTCGGGATCGTCCAGCAGGGCGACGCAGGCGTCGATGATCTCGCCCAGGTTATGGGGCGGGATGTTGGTCGCCATGCCGACGGCGATGCCGCCCGCGCCATTGACCAGCAGGTTGGGGATCCGCGCCGGCAGGACGACGGGCTCCAGTTCCTTTTCGTCGTAGTTCGGCTGGAAATCGACGGTGTCCTTGTCGATGTCGGCCAGCAAGGCGACGGCGGCCGGCGCCATCCGGGCCTCGGTGTAACGCATCGAGGCGGGCATATCGCCGTCCACCGAGCCGAAGTTGCCCTGGCCGTCGACCAGCATCAGCCCCATGGAGAAGGGCTGGGCCATCCGCACCATGGCCATATAGACAGAGGCGTCGCCGTGGGGGTGCAGCCGGCCCAGCACGTCACCGACCACACGGGCCGATTTCGAATAGGACCGTTCCGGCGTCATGTTCAGCTCGGACATGGACCACAGGATGCGGCGGTGCACGGGTTTCAGCCCGTCGCGCGCATCCGGCAAGGCGCGACTGACGATCACGCTCATCGCATAGTCGAGGTAACTGCGGCGCAGTTCGTCCTCGATCGTGATGGTCGAAATGTCGCTGCGCGGGCCTTCTGGCCCCGCTGGCGGCAGGGCGTCGGTGTAGTTATCGTCTGACAATGAAATCTGGCTTCAGGTGGCCGGAATCGGAACGTGATCCGCTGTCTGGATTTCTAGCATCCGGGGCTATGTTACGCAAAGATTCGCCGCCCTGCCGCGCGTTCCGCCGACCGTCTCGAAAGGACTCACCCATGCGCCCAACCGCCCTCGCCGCCTCGTTCGCCTGTCTCGCCCTGGCCGCATCCCTCAGCGCCTGCATCAGCGTCACCGACAACAGCTACGGCGGGCCCACGCCGGCCAGGGCCATCGTCGGCGATTTCGGCCAGGCCACACTGATCGACGGCACGGGCGCGACAGTCGGCCGCGCCGTCCTGACCCAAGGCGCGACGGGCCTGCTGATCCGGGTCGAGGCCAGCGGCCTGACGCCCGGCTGGCACGGGATGCATATCCACGCGACGGGCGAATGCGCCGCGCCCTTCACCTCGGCCGGAGCCCATATCAACCATACCGAGCCCAAGACCCCGCACGGCCTGCTGAACGCCCGGGGGCCTGACGACGGCGACCTGCCCAACATCTGGGTCGGCGCCGACGGCAAGACCAACGCCGAGGTCTTCACCACCAAGGCCCGGATCGCCGCAGAAGGCCCCGGCCAGTGGCTGTGGGACGCGGACGGCTCGGCCCTGGTCATCCACGCCAACGCCGACGACCATTCGACCCAGCCGATCGGCGGCGCCGGCGACCGCGTCGTGTGCGGCGTGATGGCGGCGGGCTAGACCGCCCGCGTCGTCAACCTCAGGCCTTGGCCGCGCCGGCTCTGAGCCCGCGTTCGGCCAGGGCGACGGCGGCGACCCCGGCGATGGTGATGGCGGCCCCGGTCAGGATCTGCGGGGTCAGGACGTCGCCCATGAACAGTCCGCCGATGGCCATCGACACCACCGGCGTCGCCAGCAGATAGGGCGTCACCCGCCCGGCCTCGCGTTTCTGCACCAGCCAGAACATCAGGGTCGTCGCCAGAACCGACGACACCACGCCCGCCCAAAGCAGGGCCAGCCAGACGATAGGCGGCGCGGCGCGAATGGCCTCGACCTGCCCATGCTCGAACACGGCTGAGCCGAAGGCCAGGATCGGCAGGGTGCCGGCGGCCAGCAGACCCTGCATCTTCACCGGCGGAATGGAGGTGGTGCGGCGCGCGACGACGGTGGCCAGCGCCCAGCAGGCGCCCGCCGCGATCCCGACCGTGATGGCTCGCCAATCCTGCAAGGCGTGGGCGTCCAGCATCATCCAGCCGACGCCCACAAAGGCTACGCCCATGCCCACCAGCGCGCCCCGCTTCAACCGCTCGCCCAGGATCAGGAAGCCGAACAGGGCGGTGAACGGAATCCACAGCTGGTTGGCCACGGTCACCGGACTGATGTCATTGGCCAGCCAGAAGGCGACATAGAGCAGCCCGTACTGGACCGCCCCGCCGACCAGAACGATGATCAGCAGGCTGCGCCAGTCTGGAAACGGCGGTCGGATGAAGGGCGCCAGGCAGGCCGTGGCGAGCGCGAACCTGAGGCCGCCGACCAGCAGGGGCGGCAGGTGTTCGGTCGCCACCTTGGCAGCGGCGTTGTTGACGCCCCAGATGACGATGATGGCGAGGATGGCCGCCACTTCCGCAGGCGACAGACGTGGACCCTGGGCCGGCGGGGCCTTGAGCGGCGCCGAAGACGCCACAGGCATATCGGCAGGCACCGGATTTTCAGAGGACGGATTTTCAGAGGACTGGATCACCAGCGCCTCATCGCACGGCTCCGAGACCTTGGCATGTCAAGGTCGGTGACCATCCGTTACGCGTCGCCAGGCCTTACCTCGGCAGGCCCGCCCTCGGCAGACCCGTCCTCGGCAGACAGGGGCGCATCTGCGGCCCCTGTCCATCGGTGTTCAGGCCTGGAAGCCAGGCCCGAACCTCAGCCCCTGACTAGAACGGGATATCGTCATTCAGGTCGTAGCTTTCCTTGGGGCCGCTCGGCTTGTTGGCGCCGCCGGTGGAGAAGCCGGACGAATAGTCATCGTCGTTGCCGCGGCCACCGCCGCCGCCGCCCTGCGAGCCGCCGCCGCTGTCACGGCCGCCCAGCATGGTCAGCTGGCCGTTGAAGCGGCCGATGATGATCTCGGTCGTGTATTTTTCGACGCCGTCTTTGTCGGTCCATTTGCGCGTCTGAAGCGAGCCCTCGACATAGACGGTCGAACCCTTCTTCACATAGTTCTCGACCACCTTGACGATGTTGTCGTTGAACACCGAGACGCGGTGCCACTCGGTCTTTTCCTTGCGCTCGCCCGAGGACTTGTCGCGCCAGGTCTCGGACGTGGCCAGCGAGAAGTTGGCGATCCGGTCGCCGTTGGGCATGGAGCGGATTTCGGGGTCGCGACCCAGGTTGCCGACCAGAATGACCTTGTTGACGCTGCCCGCCATGTCTTCGCTCTTTTGCTGTCTGCCCCGCACGCCAGGTTCGGCGCGCGGCTTGCTTGAATGGATATCGCCTAGCGCGGGCGGACGCGCCGCGTCAGGTCGATTAACGCATCGTAAACGAAACGCTGTGGATGTTCCAGCTTTGTTCTCGCCTCACCCGTCATACCGCGGGGTCGTTGGCCGAGATCAGGTCTCGGGAACCGCAGGCGGCCGTTCGATTGTGCCCGGCATGGCCAGACGGCCGTCGCCGCTGCGCGCCAGGGCGAAGAACCGCGACCCGTCCAGCGTTCGGGCGAACGAGACGCCGCTCCGGTCGATGAAGATGAACTGCCCCTGGTAGGAGCCGATGATGTCGCGGTTGTTTCCGCCCATCCGCAGGAAGCGCAGACGCATCTCTTCCAGACGCGCGGCGCAGAACTCGATCTGCGGCTGGTCGTGGGCCACGACGTTGAAGCGCGGCGCGCCGGCTTCGCCCTGCTCGGGCAGGACCACATAGTAGCAGACGCCCGGATCGAACGGGGCCTTGACCGAATTGCTGCAGCCGGCAAGCGCCGCCCCCGCGATCAGCAGCGCGGGCGCAAGGCGAGAGAACAGGGTCGTGCGCCGCATCACCTCAGCCCCGGAAACTGGCAGTTCCGGTCCTGTTCGCCCAGGATACGGAAGCGGTTGTTGTCATTGGATTGTTCGACGCGGCGCGGCACCAGGCGCAGGGTCATGTCGCCCCAGCGGCCGTACTGGGCCTCGCCCGGACGGACGCAGGTTCCAGCGTAAAGGGCCTGGACGCAGGCGTTCAGGCTGATGCCCGTGGCGACCGAACGCCATTCCGAGCCCGTGTGGCGCAGGCAGGCCGAGCCGCTGGCCGGGACGGCGGGGGTCGAAGTCGGGCGGGTCGGCTCGAACGACGGCGTCGACACCGGCGGCATGGCTTCGGCCATGTCGATTGGCGGCAGGGCCGGCGGCGGGGCAAAGGAAGCAGTCGGCGCCGCAGCCAGGGCGCCCGTCTCGTCCAGGCCGACATCGAGGGCCTCGGTAGCCAAGCCGTTGCGCTGGGCGCAGTCGGACAGGGTGGCCATGCCGATGAACTGGCCGTTGACGAAGCAGCGCAGCTCGCGCGTCGGCTCCAGGGTCGGCGCCTCGGCCAGGTCGACGGTCAATCCGCCCTTGGAGGCCGGAGGGGCTTCCGCAGACTGGTCGCCCTTGCCGCTGCCGCTGAACACCATGGCCAGCACTACGGCGGCCAGGATGGCGACGCCCGCGCCGATGGCCAGGATGGTCTTGTTGTCTTGGGGGAACGCCATGGAACACTCGCGCGGCTGGTCGGCTCAATAACCCCGCGAGGATGCGCCCCGTCAACCGCATAGTCCCCAAAACGCGGGTCATCGGCGGCTCAGGCACGTGACCTTAGCCCGTCAGACGGTCCAGCGCGGCCTGATAGTTGGCGATCTGGTTGCTCAGATAGGCGGGGACCGGACCACTGGTCGCCTTCTTGGCCGCCGTCGCGGGATCCAGAGCCTTGTAGGCGTCGCGGATGACCTTCATCGCCGCCGTCAGCTTCTCGGTCGCGGTCTTGATGAGGTCGGCGTTCGACAGGCTCAGGTTGCTGGGCAGGTCCAGCCCATAGGTCTTGATCTTGACGTCCTTGGTCGGGCCGATCAGCCCCGGCGACAGGCCCAGGGCGCCCAGGGCGTCGCGACCCGCCTCCCCCGCCGTCAACACCGCGCCGGTCCGACCGCTCCGCGCAGTGATCGACAGCCGTTGCAGTCCCGCCAGTGAAAGCAGTGTGTCGTCGACCTCGCCGGCCTTTGGACCGCTCTCGGACAGCACGGTGACCTTCAGCTTGTTGTTTGAGGCCTGTTCGATCTTGCGCGCCAGGGTGGCGAGGGTGTCCTTGGCGTCGATGGTCACGGCGACCGAACGCCCGCCGTCCGCCGGGGTGATATAGAACCGGTCGCCGGGTCTCAGGGCGGTAGCGGCGGTCAGCAGCTTGGAATCGTTCTGGGTGATCTCGCCGTTGGGCAGACCCAGCCGATCCAGGACACTGGCCCCGTTCGTCGCGACGGCCAGGGTCGAGGCCTTGGCCTGACCGGCTTCACCGGTCCAGACCCGGTTGTATTCCACCGCGCCCGTCAGGGGATCGAGCCGGGCCAGATAGGCCTTGGTCAGGTCGGTGTCTTTCGCGCCGGCAGGTCTGTCGGAAACCCCGGTCAGCCAGACCTTGCCGTCATGGACCTTCACATCCGCAGCGGTGTCGTCGCCGGCCCCGCCGAAATAGGTCAGCCGCTCGTCGCCAGAGGGCGACAGATCGCCGGACAGAGTGGCGACGAAGACATCCGTTCCCCCCGCATGGGCCTGGGTCACGGTTCCCACCGACAGGGCGGTGTTCCTGGTCGTGCCCGCCACGACGACCTTTCCGTCGACGACGGATATGCCCGCGACCTCGCCAGTGGCCACGCCCAGATCGCGCGTGGCGGCCAGGCTCGTCGCCCCATTGGGGCCGAGGCTGAACTGGCGAATAACGATCCGGCCATTCTCGACCCCGGCCGTATAGAGGCTGGAGCCGTCGATGGTCATGGCCTGGACATTGTCGTCGCCGGCCGTGCCGAACTGGGTCGCGGCCAGGGCCTGGGGCGTAACCGGCGCACCGGGATAGGCCTGGGTCGCCGAGAAGGCCTGCACATAGCCGTCCCATCCGCCGATGGCGACGGTTCCCGGGATGGCCGACTGGGCCCGACCCGAGACATAGACTGCGCCGTCAGCCCCAAAGGCGACGGCCGTGGCTTCATCGGCGGCGCGGGCGCCGCGTCGCTGCGTCCATTTCTCTTCGCCCGCAGCATCGAACACCGTGACGAAACTGTCGGCGACCGTAGCCACCGCCCCGCCCTTGCCGGCATCTGTACTGGAGGTGTTGAGGGCGCCGGTGACCGAGCCGGCCACGGCGACATCGCCGTTGGCGTCGATGGCGATGGCGTAACCGCTGGCGGTCGAGGCCGCACCCAGCGTCCGCGTCATCAGCAGCCGACCCGATGAATCGTATTTCATCAGGGCCACGTCCTGGACGCCCTTGATCGGCTGATTGCCGGGGCCCGCGCTGAGGTCGCCGACCAGCCAGAGCGAGCCGTCCGGTCCGATGGCGCTGGCCCGGATCGCGGTGACGCCTTCCGGCAGATTGGTCTGGGACACGCGCCCCTCGACCCACAGGTTTTCGCCGATGCCGCCGCCGGTCGGCGCCGTTGCGTCGCCGCCGTCGCTCTGGAACTTCAGCAACTGGTGACCGCCGGCCGCGCCCACGCCCTGGACCACATAGACGGCGTCAGAGGTCTGGGCCGCCGCAAAGCCGACAGTCTCCGTCGCGGTTCCATTGACCGCCAGGGCCCAGCGATCCGGGCCCGCCGGCAGGGTGGAGACCACCTTGCCGTTGGCGGTGATGGTCTTGGCTTCGACAGCGATGGCCTGGCGCGTGATCCGCGTGGCGAACCCCGCGTCGTTCAACTGGGTGTTGATGAAGGTGATGACGTTGTCGAGGCTGCGGGGGGTCGAGCCCATCCCCGTCAGGTCGATCGGCACCGTGGTCGTGGTCGATCCCTGGCCCGCCGGGACCTTGATCGTGATGCCGAAGCGGACATCGCCGGCGAAGGCCGCCACCGGCGAGGAAGTGGCGCCCTCATGGATCACCCCGCTGATCGCGGTGGTGCTGTCGCGCGCAACGGCCGCCGTTGTCTTGCTGGTTTCGGTCGTGGTGCCCTGAACCAGCCGCAGCTTGTCCAGATCCAGACCGCTCACATAGGAGCCGATTTCAGCCAGCCCCTCGGTGAAGCGCTTCATCAGCTGGGCCGTTTCGGAGGCGCCGACATTCTTTGTGCCCGCCCGGTCAGCGAGTGCGCTGAGGGTCCGCAGCCCCTGGTACAGGGAGAACAGCTTCTTGTAGTCCGCCGACGCGCCCGCCACGTCGATGGAGGCTGCGGATTCGTTGACCAGCCGCCGCCCGCTCAGCGCGCCCCGGACAAGGGCGTCGGCCATGGGCGCCTTGGACGTCGGGCTCCACGGCGGCGTGGGTTGCGGCTTCTTGCCGGCTGCGATCAGTGAGGCAGCCGTGGTCTGCGGCGTCGTTGTCGACGACACTCCGTACAGGCCCAAAAGATAGCTTCTGTCGATCACAGCGGCGCTCCTGCCCCACTATCGCCGCGGCGTCGGTAACACGGCCTTAACGCGCGCAAGGACTGACAAGCAGGGGGAACCGAATCGCCGCATCCTGGTTTTTCGTCTGCAGCAGGAGAGCGTCGCGATGTCGTTTCCGCAGTCCGTCCTTCAGTCGTTTCTAGCCCTGTACGGGTTTGGTGTCCGCGCTGGATCGCGTCGTCACCGCACGGGGCCCGTGCTTATTGGCCGCCAGCCGCCCAGCCGCTTCTAGTTCGCCCGACCGGAAACCTAGTTCCGGAACAGGGACAGGATGACCTGCGGCGCCTGGTTCGCGATCGACAGCGCCTGCACGCCCAGTTGCTGCTGCACCTGTAGGGCCTGAAGCTTGGCGCTTTCCTTGGCCAGGTCCGCGTCCACCAGGTTGCCGATGCCGACTTCCAGGGCGTCCACAAGCTTGGACACAAAGGCGGTGTGGTTTTCGATCCGGGTGGCCTGGGCGCCCATTGCGGCGAGCCCGGCGCTGACGGTTTCCAGAGCCGTCGTCACCAGACCCAGCGCGGCCGCGGCGTCATCGATCTCCAGCAGGTCCGGGGGGCCGCCCAGCCCCAGGGTTGCCAGTGTGAAGTCCTGGCGGTCGAGCGAAATCGTATCCGTCGCGTCCGCATTGGCCAGGAAGGACAGCGGATCGGTCGAGGGGGTGACGCCATCGTCGCCCATGCCGTTCAGAATGTTCTTGCCGTCGAAGGTGGCGTTGTCGACGAACGACTTGATCGACAGCAGAATGGCTTGGAATTCGTTGTTGTAGGCCTTGCGGGTCGCCTCGCTGCCGCCGGGATCGGCCGCTGCGGTCGCCTTCTGCTTCAGTTGGATGATCAGGTCCGAGATCGATTCGCCCGCAGCGAGGGAAACATCGGCGATCGACGTCGCCCGTTTCAGACTGTTGGTGACCGATTCGTAGGCCTTGGTGTCGGCCCGCTGGTTCTGAGCCACAGCCCAGACGGCGGCGTTGTCCTTGGCGCCCTGGACCTTCAGGCCCGTGGAGACACGGTTCTGCGTCGCCGTCAGCCGATCGCTGATCGCGTTCAGGTTCTGCAGCGCGATCTGCGCCGAAACGTTGGTATTGATGCTGGCCATTGGGTCTTCGCCCTCGTCGAGTTCAGGGCAAGGCTATGCGGGAAGTCGTATCTGTATGGTTAACGCGCGCTAACGCGTGAGAACCGCGACCGGCGACCGGTGCGGTGAAGTCGTGCGGTGCGCCTCGAGACTGCGGTCAGGCCTTGGTGTCGGCGACCGTTCCGGAGGTATAGGCGGCGTCTTGCGTCATCTTGACCAGAGCCTCTCGCGGATACTGGCGGATCAGTTCGCCGGTGGTGCGATTGATGGTCTTGTAGACGAAACTTCCGCGGCGGGGTCCCTCCTCGATGACGAGGCGGTAGTCTCGGTCGTGGTCGGCTTGCTGCTGGCTGCGGTCCTGTGCGGGCAAGCCGGTCGACGGGGCCGGAACGGCCTGAACAGCGGTTCCGAGAGCAGCGATCTTGTGGGGCATGTCTCCTTACGCCAAAGGCGTCTCCCATGTGCGAACGCACGTCCGGGCGGAGCCTTACGGCCCCGCCCTCGCGTTTTGCGGTCTTAGCGGAACAGCGACAGCAGGATGCTGCTCGACGAGTTCGCGATCGACAGCGCCTGCACACCGAGCTGTTGCTTGGTTTGCAGAGCCGTCAGCTTGGCGCTTTCCTTGGCCAGGTCAGCGTCGACCAGGTTGCCGATACCGGTTTCCATCGCGTCCTGAAGCTTGGACGTGAAGGTCAGTTGGCGCTCCAGCGACTTGGAGGTCGTGCCCAGGCCTTGCATGGCCGTGGCGGTCGCGTCGATGGCCGTCTGGACCGTCGCTTCAGTGGCGGCGGAGCCGGCGCCGAGGGTCAGGGTCAGGGTCAGAGCCGTCGTGCCGTCGAACGAGGCCGCTGCGATCGAGGCGGTGATTTCGGTCACCAGCGCGTCATAGTCGGCTTCATAGGCAGCGGTGTCGCCCACGCCGGCGTCGATGGAAGCCGCGAGGGACTTCATCTGGACCAGGGCATCCATGACGGATTCGCCGGCGGCCAGGCCGACGTCGTTCACCGATTGCGAGCGTTGCAGGTTGGTCTTGGTTGCGTCCAGGGCGATCATGTTCGCCTTCTGGGTCTGGGCGACAGCCCAGACAGCGCCGTTGTCCTTGGCCGAAGCCACCTTCAGGCCGGTGCTGACGCGGTTCTGGGTCGTGATCAGGTCACGGCTGGTCTGGTTCAGGCTCTGGAGAGCCACCATTGCGCCGGTGTTCGTGTTGATGCTGTTAGCCATTTTGGCTGTCCTTCGTTCACTTCGTGATGTCCGACGCCATTTTGGCTGCCGGGAGCATTTTGCTCGCAGTCCAATCAGCAAGGGCCGCGCCAGAGCGTGAAAACGGCGCCAGATCGCAAACCGCTGTTTCCATTGCGGTACTTTGCCTTAACCACGTCCCTCACCCGGCAGATCGTGCCGGGTGAGGGATACGAAGCGGCAAGACTTGCCGGGCGCCCTGCATTTGTTGCCGGGAATGCCGTTACGGCCAGGTCTTCGGGTCCAGTTCGAAATGCGGGCCGTCGCGCAGCCGGGGCCAGTCCCCGCCCCAGATGATGGGGACCTTCAGCTCCAGCGCCGCCGCCTTGAACGCCCCTGCGATACGGGGATAGAGCGGCCAATCCCACCGCACCTGCCCATCCAGAAGGGCGGCGACATCGACGGCGTGGCCGGTCAGGTGGCGAGACTTCAAGGTGCGACTGGCCCCCGCCCTGACCAGGGCCGCCTGACGCACCGGAGTGCGAAGTCCCTCGGTGACCATGAAGTCGACCGGCGTGCTCACGATGGCCGCCTCGACCACGGCGACCAGGGCCGGATGGACGCCGACCATCCGGTCGCGCGATCGCCGCGAGAGCCGAAAGCTCATGGCCGACCTCCCGCGCCGAGACGCAGCTTCAGGTTCGCCAGCAGTTCTACAATCTGCTGGGCCGTCGGCGCGACCAGATAGAGGACCAGGACCAGGGCCAGCAGGGCCACCACCCCGTCCGTGACCCGGGCCAGGACGCGGGGATCGCCCTCCCAGACCAGGCCGGCCAGAAGCCCCCACAGGGCGGCGGTCGCGCTGAACACATAGATGCGCCGCCACAGCCAGCGGCCCTCGGCCAGGGGCGGCGATTTGCGGGCGGGGCCGGACTTCGTACGCGTCATCTTTCTGTCTCCTCGATCTTGTCTTCGATGTTTCGGGTTTCGCGACGCCCTTCGCCGCCCATGTGCGCCGAGCAGTCGGCTTGACTGAGCCGGCGGGGCGCCTCCCACAGGTCTGGATCCAGGAGTTCGATTTCGCGCGGGGATGACGGGTTCACAGCGGTCATCCGATCGCGACGATGCGGATCAGGCCCGAGCCGCCTGCGCCTCCGCCGCCAGAGGCCGTGACGCCGGCGCCCCCGCCCCC